>Ga0209123_1000068_pt1 | contig 174481 bp, 165 predicted proteins | sample BarGraIncu00431A_FD_184500 | JGI IMG/M metagenome (GOLD analysis project Ga0209123, IMG submission 184500) | Arctic peat soil microbial communities from Barrow, Alaska, USA - Barrow Graham LP Incubations 004-31A (SPAdes) (version 2) | ecosystem: Environmental > Terrestrial > Soil > Wetlands >... | reverse complement strand
CACCAAACTTGGCTGCCAACACCGAGGTGATGGCCGCTGTCAGCGTGGTTTTACCGTGATCGACGTGACCAATCGTGCCCACGTTGACGTGGGGCTTGGTACGTGTGAATTTTTCTTTTCCCATTTTTCAATTCTCCAAAGAGCTAATTCCCGTGTACAGGTTTAATGTTTGCACAATGTTGCTGATTCGCCCCGCACGGGAACAGGGCGGCACACCGTCGCAGACAGGTAAAAATTACTTAGCGCGCGATGCCATGATGGCTTCAGACACATTACGCGGAGCTTCCGAGTAATGCTTGAATTCCATGGTGTAGGAAGCACGCCCTTGCGACATAGAGCGCAAGGTAGTCGAGTAGCCAAACATTTCGGACAACGGAACTTCGGCCTTGATTGCCTTGCCGCCACCGACCATGTCTTCCATACCCTGAACCATACCGCGACGTGAGGACAAATCGCCCATCACATTGCCGGCGTAGTCTTCCGGTGTTTCCACTTCAACCGCCATCATGGGTTCAAGAATCACGGGGCCTGCTTTACGGCAACCTTCTTTGAAACCAAATATCGCAGCCATCTTGAACGCCAACTCGTTGGAGTCAACGTCGTGGTACGAACCGAAATGCAATGTCACCTTCACATCCACCACAGGGTAGCCCGCCAACACGCCTTGCGTGACGGCTTCGTGAATGCCTTTTTCAACCGCAGGAATGTACTCGCGAGGAACGGTACCGCCCTTGATCGCGTCGACGAATTCAATGCCCTTACCGGCTTCATTGGGTTCGATCTTCAAAACCACGTGACCGTACTGACCCTTACCACCCGACTGACGCACAAATTTGCCTTCAGCATCTTCGATGGTCTTGCGAATAGTTTCGCGGTAAGCCACTTGCGGCTTGCCCACGTTGGCTTCAACACCAAACTCGCGCTTCATGCGGTCAACAATAATTTCCAAATGCAACTCGCCCATGCCGGCGATCAAGGTCTGGCCTGATTCTTCGTCGGTCTTGACGCGGAACGAAGGATCTTCCTGGGCCAGACGCTGCAAAGCAATGCCCATTTTTTCCTGATCGACCTTGGTCTTGGGTTCCACAGCCTGTGTAATCACGGGCTCGGGGAAAATCATGCGTTCCAGCATGATGATGGCGCTTGGATCGCACAGGGTTTCACCCGTGGTGACATCTTTGAGTCCAATACAGGCAGCGATGTCGCCAGCAACAATTTCGCTCACTTCTTCGCGCTTGTTGGCGTGCATTTGCACAATACGACCGATGCGTTCTTTCTTGCCACGAATCGGGTTAAAGACCGTGTCACCCTTGTTCAGAACGCCGGAATAGACCCGCACAAATGTCAACTGACCAACAAATGGATCGGTCATCAGTTTGAACGCGAGTGCCGAGAATTTTTCCGTATCGGATGCTTGACGAACAACGGGATTTTCATCTTCATCCATACCCTTGACTGGTGGAATATCCACCGGCGATGGCATAAACTCAATCACAGCATCCAACATACGCTGCACGCCTTTGTTCTTGAACGCAGAACCGCAGTACATGGGCTGGATCTCGCTGGCAATCGTACGCGTACGGATACCGAGCTTGATTTCATCTTCCGACAAATCACCTTCTTCAAGGTATTTGTTCATGAATTCTTCCGATGCTTCAGCCGCAGCCTCAACCATCTTTTCACGCCACTCTTTGGCCAATTCCACCAGCTCTGCGGGAATTTCCTTGTAGTCAAACAGCATGCCCTGAGAAGCCTCATCCCAAATGATGGCTTTCATTTTGATCAAGTCAACCACGCCGGTGAAGTTCTCTTCTGCACCGATTGGAATCACCATAGGCACTGGACTCGCTTTCAAGCGCAGTTTCATCTGGTCCACGACCTTGAAGAAGTTGGCGCCGGTGCGGTCCATCTTATTCACAAAGGCCAAGCGAGGCACTTTGTACTTGTTGGCCTGACGCCAGACGGTTTCCGACTGGGGCTGCACGCCACCTACAGCGCAGTACACCATGCAAGCACCATCCAGCACGCGCATGGAACGCTCAACTTCAATCGTGAAGTCCACATGTCCAGGAGTGTCAATGATGTTGATACGGTGCTCAGGCAAGGACTTGTCCATACCCTTCCAGAAACAGGTGGTGGCTGCAGACGTAATCGTGATGCCACGCTCTTGCTCTTGCTCCATCCAGTCCATGGTGGCCGCACCATCGTGCACTTCACCAATTTTGTGATTCACACCAGTGTAAAAAAGTACGCGCTCGGTGGTGGTGGTTTTACCGGCGTCAATGTGAGCCGAGATACCGATATTGCGGTAGCGCTCAATGGGGGTATGGCGAGCCATGATGGATCCTTGGTTGATCTATAGTTTTCAAACTACTCGCCGCCAAGACTTTTGGTCTTCGCGGCGCAGCGAGCGGTTCTCAGATTAGCCGTTAATTAGAAACGGAAGTGCGAGAAAGCCTTATTGGCTTCAGCCATGCGGTGAACTTCATCACGCTTCTTCATGGCACCGCCACGGCCTTCAGTAGCTTCCATCAATTCGTTAGCCAAACGCAGGGCCATGGATTTTTCGCCACGCTTGCGAGCAGCTTCTTTAATCCAGCGCATGGACAAAGCCAAGCGGCGAACGGGACGAACTTCAACTGGCACTTGGTAGTTGGCACCGCCAACCCGGCGGGACTTCACTTCAACCATAGGCTTGACATTGTTGATAGCCATCGTGAAGGCTTCAACCGGATCTTTACCCGGATTTTTCTTTTCGATCTGCTCAAGCGCGCCATAAATGATGCGCTCGGCAACCGCTTTTTTACCGCCTTCCATGATCACGTTCATGAATTTGGACAGCTCTACATTGCCGAACTTAGGATCCGGCAGAATTTCACGTTTAGGGACTTCGCGACGACGTGGCATTTTTTCACCTCTTAATTGCTTCAGTTGGCATCAATTTCTGACACCGCAAAAACCATTTTGGTTTTCACTTACTCGACCCAACAACGGGTCACTACGTTGAATCACCGCGCCACGCGGGAAACAACACCTTTTTATTCGATACAGCGAGAAAAGCTTATTTAGCCTTTGGACGCTTTGCACCGTATTTGGAACGCGACTGCTTGCGATCTTTCACGCCTTGCAAATCAAGCGAACCGCGCACGATGTGGTAACGCACACCTGGCAAATCCTTGACACGACCGCCGCGAACCAGCACAACGCTGTGTTCTTGCAGATTGTGGCCTTCACCGCCGATGTAGGAAATAACTTCAAACCCATTGGTCAGGCGCACTTTGGCGACTTTACGCAGAGCCGAGTTAGGTTTCTTTGGCGTCGTGGTGTACACACGGGTGCACACACCACGACGCTGTGGAGAGTTTTGCATCGCAGGGCTTTTTGACTTGATCGTTTCGACCTCGCGCCCTTGACGTACTAATTGATTGATGGTTGGCATTGAAAAACGTCCCTAAACGTTTGGTAACTTAAAAAACTTCGAAAACGTGAATCTCTTCGGAAATTCCGAAAAGCTTTCTACTATAGCAGGTCAAGGGTTACCCCGCAATCCCACTTCAAAAATCGCTTATTTGATCCACAGACGAATCGCATCCCACGCGCGACCCAATACACCGGCCTGCTCAACGGTTTCCAGTGCAAGCAAGGGCACGTCAACCAAGGGCTGCTCTCCATTGGCAACCTTCAAAGTTGCCCCCTGCTGGCCTTTGGTAAATGGCGCCAACAAGGGATCGGCACGAACCACCTGCGTTTTAAGCTTGCCAGCCATGCCCGCGGGAACCGCGACGATGATGGCCTGTGGACGCCCAAGATTAACCACGGGACTCTTGCCTTTCCAGACTGCCGGGGACACAACGGCCTGGTTGGCATCAAACAATTTAACCGCTTCGAAAGCGGTGTAACCCCAATTAAGCAACTTTTGAGATTCATTAGCGCGAGCATTCTCACTGGCGGCACCCAACACAATAGACAAAAGTCTGCGGTTACCTGTCGCGCCAGCACTTCCCAAATTTGGAAAATCACGCTTGGCGGTCGCAATCAGGCAAAATCCTGCCGCATCGGTATGGCCTGTTTTCAAGCCATCCACGGTCGGGTCACGAAACAACAACAGGTTCCGGTTGTTGTCATTCGCAGCGGGAGTGCCGGGATAGCGGTATTTTTTGATCGCGTAATACGCCACATAATCCGGAAAATCGCGCATCAAACGCGTTGCCAGAATACTGAGGTCGCGTGCCGTGGTGATGTGTCCGGCCTCGGTCAGCCCCTCGGGGTTCTTGTAGCTGGTGGATTTCATCCCCAGCGCTTTGGCCTGCTCGTTCATGAGTTGCACAAAGCGCTCTGCAGACCCGCCCACACCTTCCGCCAGTGCCATGGTGGCGTCATTACCGCTTTGCACGATCATGCCCTTGATGAGGTCTTCTACCGGCACCGTCATTTTGGGATCGATGAACATGCGCGAACCCGGCATCTTCCAGGCCCTCTCGCTCACTGGCAGGGTCTGCTTGAGATCGAGCTTCTTGCTGCGCAGCGCATCAAACACAAGGTAAGCGGACATTAGCTTGGTCAGCGATGCCGGCTCAACCGGAGAGTCAATGTCTTTTTCCGCCAACATCTGGTTTGCCGTGACATCCAGCAGCAAATATGAGCGTGCAGCAATTTCAGGCGGCGGAGGTGCTTGAGCTGCTGCCGAGAAACACACAGCAGCGGCGAGGGCAATGAGTAAATTTTTCATGGGTGTTTGGTGCGTCCGTCGACCGAGCGAGGAACATGACGAAACGAAGATATTTGCTATTGAAATAATAGTTTCTTACGCATTATTTACGGAGGCTAGAGGCAGAAAATGCTTAGCACCCTACCGTTGCGGGCACGAGCAGTCTCTCCACTATTTTTCCATTTTTCAGATGAGAATCCACGATTTCGTCAATGTCGGCGTTATCGACAAAGGTGTACCACACGGCCTCCGGGTAAACCACCGCCACAGGTCCGGCAGCGCACCGGTCCAAACAGCCAGCTTTGTTAACCCGAACTTTGCCGGGGCCAGACAATCCAGCGTTCTTGACCTGGATTTTGCAGTGATCAAACCCCGCTTGCGCCTGGTGCTGCATGCAGCAATCTTCACCATTTTTCCGCTCATTGAGGCAAAAGAAGATGTGTCGCGCGTAATAAGAAACCCCAAGCTTGCCGATCAGGCTGACGTCAGCTTTGTCATCACAATTGTTTTCAGTCATGCGTGATTCTAGTTTTTCGGCTCCCGCCCCCCGACTTGTGTCAGCACATACACCAACGCCGCATAAGGCCACAACCATCCCAACCACTGCGCCAAACCGTTAAAACGGATAAAGCGGCCCTGTTCCCAGGTAGCCAATGTTTGCTCAAAATAAGGGCTGGCTGGCACTTGATTGAGCAGACTCAAATAGACTCCCAACGCCAGCAACACCAAGGCCGCACAGACTCGCCGGGGCGCCCACAAAAGCAAAACAACCAGCACAAAGGCGACCACCAATCCAACTTGCACCGGCAACAAGAACCAGGCCCAGGCATGCTCGGGCCCGTAACTCAACGCCGCCGAGAGTGTCGTCACCCCGATGCCCACAACAAAAATCATCATCGAAAAAAGCGAGCGACGAACCGCCGAACGGATGATGCAAAAGCCCAACAAGCACGGAATCAATAGGCCGAGCGCCACGCAAATCATTTCCACGCCTGCCACCAAAGGCTGCAGTTCAATATCGCGCACGGGCAACCACTCCAGGAAAGGAGTCCCCTGCAGCACATCCGCTAACGCCGCCTCCAACCGCTCCATCACCTGTCCCAGACCAAACGGCACGGTCGCGGGAAACAACAAGGACAAGGGCCACAAGGCCAGTAGCACGAGCGCACCTCTGGCGTGCTCCACAAACCAGCGCGCCCTGAAACGGCTCCAGCGGTCTATGAAACCCATTTTCTCCATAACCCAGGCCACCACGGCCCCCACCCAGGCCCCCAGAAAATTCAGAGCCAAATCGACATTGGATGGGACGCGAACCGGCAAATAGCTTTGCAGCGACTCCATCGTCAGCGACAGCACCCCCGCCGCCAAGGCCGCCACCGTGACGGCAAAGCGCATGCGGCCCGTTCGCAAGGCCGAGAGGGTGAGCAAAAACCCCAGTGGCATGTAGCCCAGCACATTGATCGTGACGTCAAAACCGGTCCAGTATTTGGGCAAGGGGGCGCTTAAAAAAGCCCAGGGCACGATGCCTTGGTAACGCCAATCGGAAAACGGATAAAGGCTGGCGTAAAGGATGAGTCCTATATAGATCAACGCCAGAGGCCATGCCGATGTTTTGTGCATTGCACCCGCCCGTCAGAACGGCTTGGTCACCACCAAAATGACCGCGGCCACCAGCATCAATACCGGCGCCTCGTTGTACCAGCGAAACCATACGTGGCTATGGACATCACGATTGGCCTGCAACTTACGCAGTAAAACGCCGCAACTGTAGTGATACATCAACACCAGCAATACAACGCCGAGCTTGGCATGCATCCAGCCATTGCCGGGGCCCCAGCCAATGCCATAACCCGCCCAAAGCCACGCGCCAAGTCCCACGGCCGGCACGGCAATGAGTGTCGTGAAGCGCAACAGCTTGCGCGCCATCAATAACAAGCGCTCTCTCTCAGCCACCGACTGCGGCTGCACCATCGCCAGATTGACAAAAATACGAGGCAAATAAAACAAACCAGCAAACCAGCTGGCGACGAAAACTATGTGAAACGATTTAATCCAGAGCATGACGGGCAGTTTAATCCGGGACGGTTAAAAGTTCTGGGCAAAAAAAACCCCAGCACAAGGGCTGGGGTGGTAAGCCTATTTGCTGTCACACATCAAGGCCCCGCTCAGGGAGGAAAAGCGGGAGGCAGCGAACTGCCCGGATGCAATGTACCAAAAATATTGACTCAATACAAGCCATGGGCGAAATAATTTGTCATCACAATGTCAAATTCATTCAGCCATTACACTTTTCACCATGACAAATTTTGCTCCCTACCCCTTGGGTCGCCCACGCCGCTTGCGCCGCGACACGTTTACGCGCAATCTGGTTCGCGAAAATCAACTCACCGCGCACGACCTGATTTACCCGGTATTTGTTGTTGATGGAAAGCAACAACGCCAAGTTGTTTCATCCATGCCCGGTGTGGAGCGCCTGAGCCTGGACCTGCTGTTGCCGGTGGCGCAAGACTGCGTCAAATTGGGCATTCCCGTGCTGGCGCTGTTTCCCTCAATCGATGCCGCGCTGAAAACACCCGACGGCAAAGAAGCACAGAACCCCGACGGCCTGATCCCGCGCGTGGTACGTGCCCTCAAGAAAGAATTCCCCGACCTGGGCGTGCTCACCGATGTCGCGCTGGACCCCTACACCAGCCATGGCCAGGACGGACTGCTGGACGAAACGGGCTACATCATCAATGACGCGACGGTGGAAATACTCGTGGGCCAGGCGCTCTCGCATGCCGACGCCGGTGTGGACATCGTCGCGCCCAGCGACATGATGGACGGCCGAATTGGCGCCATCCGCCAGGCACTGGAACACAAAGGCCACGTTCATACGCGCATCATGGCCTACAGCGCCAAATACGCCAGCGCCTTCTACGGCCCGTTCCGCGATGCCGTGGGCACCCGTGGCGCGCTGGGCAAGGCGGACAAAAACGTCTACCAGATGGATCCCGGCAACAGTGACGAAGCCCTGCGCGAAGTCGCCATGGACATCGCCGAGGGCGCTGATATGGTGATGGTCAAGCCCGGCATGCCCTACCTGGACGTGGTGCGCCGCGTCAAGGATGAGTTCAAAGTGCCGACCTTCGCCTACCAGGTCAGCGGTGAATACGCCATGCTCAAGGCCGCCGCCCAGAACGGCTGGCTCGACCACGACGCTGTCATGATGGAAAGCCTGCTCGCCTTCAAGCGCGCTGGCGCCGATGGCGTGCTCACCTACTTTGCACGGGACGCCGCCCGCTTGCTACAAAACAAATAGCTGCCTACGCCCGCTTCACGGGGGCTAGCGGGCAATTTTCCATATAACACGGGTTCGATTGACGGCCATGCGAATTTTCACCATCACGGGCACCAGCGTTGCTGAATCCGATGCGCAGACCCCGCTATCGAGCCTGTGCCTGCCGGCCAGCGGCTATCTGTGGATTGCCTGTGAGCGCCGCGAGTTTGAAGTCATGCAAGGGCAGATTCAGACCACGTTGCAAGCCCTGTGCGGCATGCAACTGGTTGATTTGCACATCTCTGACCTGCTCAACAAGCACCTGCCCTCGCACTACGACTACACATCGCAGTACGACGTGCTGGTGTTTCGCCGCCTGGCAGCAGGCAACAGCGAATCCGATGTGAAACCACCCGGCCTGCCGCCGACCCATTTGCCCCCGCGCGGCGGCCCGCCCATCTTGCGGCGCATCGACACCAACCCGGTTGGTTTTGCAGTGTTCGACCGCATCCTGCTCACGGTGCACCCGAGCGACTGCGCTGTGCGCGAGGCCTACGCCGCCAAGCTGCTCGGTGCCGCATCAGCCGCCTCCCACGCCGCAGGCGCGCGCCTGCCCAGCAGCCCGGCCGACTTGATGTTGCGCATCGTCAACCACATGGTGGACGGTTACCTGGAACTGCGCCGTGAACTGACCCACCAGCTCGACCACTGGCAAACTGAATTGCTGAACCCGAAAACCCGATTCAACAACTGGGGCTCCCTGTTGGACGCCCGACTCTCCTTGCATTACCTGGACGAAGTCTGTGAAGACCAGCGCGCCGCCGTGCAGGACTGGATCGAGGCCATCAAAACCTGGCCCGATGCCGACACGCCCGCCGATCAACGCGAACGCGATCTGCTGCAAGTGCGCAGTCGCGACGTGCTCGAACACATTGAACGTGTCGTTCACCATGTCCAACGGCTGGAACAAAGTGCCGAAACCGCCGTGCAGATGCACTTCAATGCCCAAAGCCATCGCACCAACGAGATCATGCGCACCCTGACCGTGCTGACCGCCATTTTTTTGCCGCTGAACCTGATTGCCGGCATTTTTGGCATGAACTTTGAGTACATCCCGCTATTGCATCAGTCCAACGGCTTTTTGTTGGCAATGGTCATGATGCTGACCATCGCAGGCACTCTGGTGGTGGTGTTCTGGCGCAAACGCTACCTGGAGCGCTCGGCGCGCTGACGGCTCAAACAAATTTTTATCGCTACAAAATCAATAGCACCTTACGCAAGTATGACGAGGCACAAAAGCGGGAAAAAGCTTAGAATTTCGGCTTCTCAACCCTCCGGTTAAACCGTCGGCGCCGCATCTGCAAGGCAACAGGCATGAGCAACAACAAAAAGAAACTGTTCCTTCGCGTTTTCAACCCCGGATTCAGAACCTCGCTCAAAGCCCGCTTGGTCATGTTGACGATCGGTCTGGTGGTGGTTTTCATCTGGATGCTGGCATTCCTGTCCGCCACGGTACTGCAAGGCCGACTGGAAAAAATCCTCTCCGAAGACCAGCTGGCCGATACCCATCGGGTGGCCAATCAGCTGGAATCGCGCATTCATGAAAATATCGACGCACTGACCCGCACGGCCGCAGCACTGCCAGCACAGCTGACTTATGAAGCCCAACAAGCCATGCTGGCCCAACGACTCAACTTGCACAATGCATTTTCTGCTGGCACGGCCATCGTCGGGCTCGATGGCGTCATCCTCGCCGACTACCCCGTCACACCAGGGCGGCGCGGCCTCTACATTGGCGACCGGGACTATTTCCAGCAGGTGGTCAAGACCGGCAAGCCCTACATTGGCAAGCCCGTGATCGGGCGGGCACTGCAGCGCACCGTGGTGACCACAGCCGTGCCTGTGTTCGGGGCAGATGGTCGCCTGCGCGCCGTCATGACCGGCTTCACCGATCTGAATGCCCCCAACTTTCTTGGATTCGTGACGGACAAAGCGCAAACGGGCCAGGTCGAATACTTCATCATCTCGCTACGCGACCAGATTTTCGTCACGGCCACTGACCGCAAGAGAAACCTCAAACCATCACCCACACCCGGCCAGAACCTGATCTATGACCGAATGGTGGCTGGTTTTGAAGGCTCTGGCGTTTCCGTCAGCTCCGAAGGCATCAGCAAACTCTACTCCGGCGTTCGCGTGCCAAGCGCCAACTGGTTAATTCTGACGGCACTGCCGACCACCGTCGCCTTTGGGCCCATCAACACGCTGCAAACCTATTTTTATGTGATTGCCGGACTATTGACACTCACGGCCGCCCTCATCATCTGGCTGATGCTGCGCCGCTTGCTGGCACCGCTGGAGGATGCCAGCCAGGCCATGCAGCGCATGACCGGCGGGCAAGCGCCGCTGGCGCCGCTGCCCGTTGTGCGCAACGACGAAGTAGGTCGGCTCGTAGGCAACTTCAACCAGTTGGTCGCAGACCGCCAGCGATTTGAAGCCGCTCTGGCCGAAAGCGAACAACGTTTTCGCCAAGTGGTCGAACAGGCCCCGGATGGCATTTTTATCCAGACCCGGGGCTGCTTTGCCTATGCCAACAAGGCCGGACTGGCCCTGATCGGCGCGCGCAACAGCCAGGAACTTTTGGGACGCCCGATCCTTGCGCAAGTCCATCCCGACTACAAAGTCACGGTGACCGAACGCATGCGCCAGCTCAACGAACAGCGCAAGTCCATCCCCAGCGCCGAACAGGTTTACTTAAGGCTTGATGGTGCGCCGGTGGACGTAGAGATTTCCTCCGTGCCGTTTCACTTTGACGGCACCGATGGCTCACTCGTCTTCGCGCGGGACATCTCGGCCCGAAAGCGGGCAGACGAAGCCATTCGTGTCAGCGAAGCCCGTTTTCACTCACTTTTTGACAACATGAGTGAAGGATTTGCTTACTGCCGAATGATTTTCGACCAGGGTAAGCCGGTGGACTTCGTCTACCTCGATGTCAATGCCGCCTTCGTGCGCCTGACCGGCCTGGCCGATGCCATTGGTCAGCGCGTGTGCACACTGATCCCCGGTTTTCGCGAAAGCAACAGCGAACTTCTCGCCACCTATGGCCGTGTGGCGGCGGGCGGCCGCCCGGAAAAGCTTGAATCCTATGTGCCCGCGCTGGGGCATTGGTTTTCAGTTTCCGCCTACCACGCCGAAACAGATTGCTTTGTCGCCGTGTTTGACACCATCACCCTGCAAAAGCAGGCCGAGGAAACGCAAAAACGCCTCAATCGGGCCTTGCGCCTGCTCAGTGACTGCAATACGACGCTGATCCATGCCGAGCGCGAACAAAGCCTGCTGGAGCAGATTTGCCAACTGGTCGTCGATCAGGGCGGCTACCAGATGGCCTGGGTCGGTTATGCGCAAGACGATGTCGACAAAACTGTGCGACCCGTCGCCCAGGCTGGCTCGGGGGCTGACTATCTGGACTCATCACTCATCACCTGGAGCGACCTCGCAACCGGCCTGGGTCCCACCGGCAGGGCCATCTCCAGCGGTCAAACCCAGATCAACCGGGATTTCGAGACCAACCCGATCGTGGCCCCCTGGCGCGAAGCCGCCCTGGCACGGGGCTTTCGCTCCAACATCGGCCTGCCCCTGCAATCCAAGTCGCGTACTTTTGGCGCCTTGACCATTTATTCGGCAGCGGCCGACGACTTTATCGCCGACGAAGTGGCCTTGTTGCAGGAGCTGGCCAACGACCTGGCTTATGGCATCGAGACCCTGCGCGCCCGCAGCCTGCGAACCATTACCGAAGAAAAACTGGCTTTTCTGGCCCACCATGATGTTCTCACCGGCCTGCCCAACCGGCTGCTGCTGCGCGACCGTTTTGATTTCGCCGTGAATCAAGCCGAGCGCGACCACAACAAAGTCGCCATGTTCTTTCTGGACCTGGACAACTTCAAACAAATCAACGACAGCCTGGGCCACGCCATCGGTGACCAGTTGCTGGTCGCCCTGGCGGAGCGACTGCGCAGCTGCATCCGCGAAAGCGACACCATCTGCCGCCAGGGGGGCGACGAGTTCATCATCCTGGTGAGCGGACTCAATGAAATTGACATCATCGCGCGGCTGGCTCAGAAGATTCTCGATGCCATTGCCGAACCGTTTGAGCTGGCAGGCCACACGTTGACGACTTCCTTCAGCATCGGCATCAGCCTGTATCCCGATGATGCGCGGGACTTTGACACGCTGTCCAAAAACGCCGACGCCGCGCTCTACCATGCCAAGGACAACGGCAAAAACGGTTACAGCTTCTTCACCTCCAGTATGAATGTCGATGCGTTGGCCCACATGCAACTGCAGGGCCGCCTGCGCAAGGCACTGAAAAACGAGGAGTTTTTGCTCCATTACCAGCCGCAGATCGACATTGCCAGTGGCCGCATCATTGGCGTGGAGGCGCTGGTGCGCTGGCAGCCGCCGGACAGCCCACTGGTGCCCCCCGGCAGTTTTATTCCGGTGGCAGAGCAAAGCGGCCTGATCATCGCGCTGGGTGAATGGGTGCTGCTGGAGGCTTGCCGCCAGGCCGCCGCCTGGCAGGCCGCCGGTTTGCCGCCGATCGTGGTGGCCGTGAACCTGTCGGCCCTGCAGTTCCGCCGGGGCAATATTCTGGAGACGGTCACCGCTGCCCTGGCAGGCTCAGGTTTGCCCGCGCGCTGGCTGGAACTTGAGTTGACCGAATCCATCCTGCTGCAGGATGTGGACGCCGCCATGAAAATCCTGCACAGCCTCAAGAACCTGGGCGTGAAACTGTCCATCGACGATTTCGGCACCGGTTACTCCAGCCTGTCCTACCTGAAGCGCCTGGCCGTAGACAAGCTCAAGATCGACCAGTCTTTTGTACGCGACCTAGCCACCGATGCGGACGATGCCGCCATCGTGCGCGCCATCGTCCAGCTCGGCCATACCCTGCAACTCACCGTCATTGCCGAGGGTGTGGAAACACAAGAACAGCTCGCCTTCCTGACCGAGTACCGCTGCAATGAAGCCCAGGGTTACCTGTTCAGCCGCCCGTTGACGGCGGCGGCGGTCGAGCCGCTGCTGCGCAACGGCCTGCCACGCTGATTGACCCACCCGCCAGAGAAAATTTTTATGGATTTCAAACCCCTTGTGACCCTGTTGGCCATCGTCAACCCGCTGGCGATCGTGCCGTTTTTCATTCATTACACGCAAGACTTCACCCGCGAGCAGCGCGGTCGCACGATTTTGATTGCGTCCTTCAGTACCTTCATCGTGATCGCCGTCAGCGCCCTGCTAGGCCTTCACATTCTTGAGTTTTTTGGCATCTCGCTGGCCAGTTTTCAGGTCGGCGGCGGCATGCTGCTGCTGACCTCGGCGCTGGCCATGCTCAACGCCCAACCGGCCGAAGCCAAATCGAATGCAGAAGAAATGCACGATGCCGCCGCCCGCGCCAGCATTGCCGTGGTGCCGCTCACCATTCCGCTGCTGACCGGCCCGGCCACCATGTCCACCGTGGTGATTTATGCCGACAAGGCCAAAACCATCCTGCAATTGACGATGCTGGTGGGCTACGGCATCGTTATCGCGCTGGCCACCGCCATTTGCTTTTCGATGGCGCAGCCAATTGCCCGCATTCTGGGCAAAACCGGCATCAACGTCATGACGCGGCTGATGGGCCTGATTCTGGCCGCGCTGGCGGTCGAGGTGATGTCCGATGGCTTGGTCAAACTCTTCCCGGTGCTGGGACGCTAAACCTGTCGCTATCAATTAAATAGCTGCTCCCGAATGATTGACGGCGGCTACAGGTCTATTTACCCCACAAACGCCCCTTCATTCCTGCTGACTTGAATCAAACAAACGCTGGTTTGTAAGCAGTCCAGCTCAACTTTACCTGGGGTTTATACAAGCTACATCATGGAGCTTCCCATAGCCTGCACAGTGCAGCCTTAAGCAGGCCGCGCCGGGCGTTCCTGCTTTAAAAATAATAGGTGGGTACAGCATGAACGTCATCAAATACTGCGGTATTGAGGGGGGAAATTTTGGCGACGACATCAATTTGCAGTTGTGGGAGCGACTCTTTCCCAACCTTGACAAGCTCAAAGGCAAAGCCCTTTTCTATGGCGTCGGAACGCTGCTCGATGGTCAGCACGACTCGTCCATCAAAAAAGTCGTTCTCGGCACCGGCATTGGTGAGGAACACGCGGCAGTAGCCGATGCCAACTGGGACTTCCGCTGGGTCAGGGGCCCCAAGACCGCATCCGAATTTGGCTTGCCCCAGGACCAGGCGGTAGGCGACTCGGCTATCCTGTGGCCAGAGCTCACCCACGAACATGATCGGCAAGGCCCCATCGGACTCGTTCCGCACTATGGCACCTGGGACAGTTATGACTGGGATGCCGTCGCCCGCCAGGCGGGCATGGTCGCGATCAATCCAAGGCAAAGCCCCAGCGCCGTCATCCATCAGATGCAGGCTTGCTCGCGCGTTCTCGCGGAGTCGCTGCACGGCGCCATTTGCGCCGACGCCATGGGCGTCCCCTGGGCAGCGTGCGTGCTGGCCCATCGCTTCAACGAGTTCAAATGGCGCGATTGGCTGGCCACGATCAACCGGCCCTATGAACCGTTGATGATGGACCGACCCCTGGTGCAGAAAATCACCCTGACCAAGTCCTGCGCCAACCGTTTGGCTCGTGCCCTCCTGTACCAACGCCACACCCGTCATCCAGCACTGCGCCCGGTGGCCGCGGCCACGGCGCAAGATGTGCTGGCGGTCTCCAAATCGCTGCGTCACTACGCACAATGTGTGGAAAATTTCTCTTGCAGCGAGGCTTCATTCATTGCCTGCCAAAAGAAAAACATGCTCATGCGCTGCGAACAGTTCGCACACGACTACCAGCTTGAATTCACGCCGACCTGAAGACGGCGCTCGGGCGCTATCAAAAAAATAGCTACTAACGCAGGTTCAGAAAGGGCTAGAGTCCAATTAGACCCTTTCCAACACCTGCAACACCTCATCTCCATAGGCCTCCAGCTTTTTCGCGCCGATGCCGCTCAGGCCTTGCAAATCGTCCAGCGACTGCGGCGCGCGTTCGGCAATCGCCACCAGCGTGGCGTCGTGAAAAATCACGTAGGCAGGTAGGTTGTGCTCCTTGGCGACTTCGGCGCGCCAGGCTTTCAGGGCCAGGTAGCGGGTCTGGCCCTCAGCATCGAGTGACGCTGGCGCTTTGACCACAGAGCTGGCGGTGCTGGCGCGTTTGACTTTGCGCTCGGCCGGGGTCGAGACCGAGGCGCGCAGTTGCACCGGCACCTCGCCCTTGAGCACGGCGCGCGAGCCTTCGGTGAGCTGCAAGGTGTTGAAAGCTTCGGCATTGACGGCCACCGCGCCGATGGCGATCAACTGGCGCAGCACGCCGCGCAACTGCACCTCGCTCAGCTCGGCACCAATGCCAAAGGTACTCAGGGTTTCGTGGCCGCGCTGCACCACCTTTTCGGTAGATTTGCCGCGCAGGATGTCCATGATGTGCACTGCGCCATAGCTGCCGCCCATTTGTTGCACCCGGTAGATGGTGCTGAGCAGCTTGCGCGCGGCGTCGGTGCCGTCCCACACCGCGGGCGGGTGCAGGCAGTTGTCGCAGTTGCCGCAGGGCTGGCTGGCCTCGTCAAAGTACGCCAGCAGCCGCACGCGGCGGCAGTCGGTGGCCTCGGCCAGCCCGAGCAGGGCGTCGAGTTTGCCGCGCAGACCTTGCTTGAACTCTTCCGCCGCCGGGCTTTCGTCGATCATGCGGCGCTGGTTCACCACGTCTTGCAGGCCGTAGCACATCCAGGCGTCGGCTGGCTCGCCGTCGCGCCCGGCCCGGCCGGTTTCCTGGTAGTAGCCTTCGATGTTTTTGGGCATGTCCAGATGCGCCACAAAGCGCACGTCGGGCTTGTCGATACCCATACCGAAAGCAATGGTGGCAACCATCACGATGCCTTCGCTACGCAGAAACTGGTCCTGATTCGCCTGGCGGACTTTGCTATCAAGTCCAGCGTGGTACGGCAGCGCGGCAATGCCTTCCTCGCACAGCATCTCGGCCACTTCTTCCACCCGCTTGCGCGACTGGCAGTACACGATGCCAGCGTCGCCCCGGTGCTCGTTGGAGATGAAACGCAGCAACTGCTGTGTGGCCTGCGTTTTTTCGACGATGGTGTAGCTGATGTTGGGGCGGTCAAAGCTGCTGACGAACTGCTGGGCGTCCTGCAACTGCAGGCGCTCCACGATATCGGCGCGGGTCAGCGCGTCCGCCGTGGCGGTGAGCGCGATGCGCGGCACCGTGCCGTAGCGCTCGTGCAACACCGTCAGGGCGCGGTATTCGGGCCGGAAGTCGTGGCCCCACTGGCTCACGCAATGCGCTTCGTCGATGGCGAACAGACTGAGCTTGCCGCGCTCGTACAGTGAGTCGAGCTGGGCCAAAAAACGCGGCGTCATCACCCGCTCAGGGGCGCAGTACAGCAGCGTGATGTCGCCGCGCAACAGGCGTTTTTCGACCTGCGAGGCTTCTTCAAACGACAGGGTGGAGTTCAAAAAGGCTGCACTGACGCCCGCCTCATCCAGCGCGCCGACCTGGTCGTGCATCAGCGCAATCAGCGGCGAAATCACCACCGTGATGCCCTGCCCGTCCTGCTCGCGGGCGATGGCCGGAATCTGGTAGCACAGCGATTTGCCGCCGCCGGTGGGCATCAGCACCAGCGCGTCGCCACCCATGACGACGTGTTCGATGATGGCTTGCTGCGGCCCACGGAACGCGCCGTAGCCAAAGACTTCTTGAAGAATGAGGTGGATAGACAAGTTTATTTACTACTATTTTGATAGCTGCTTGCGCATGTTTTACCTGGGCTGGGGGCCTAAAAGGCTTGTAGCTTTTAGCGTAGGCTCAGTGGTATGGTGCGCAACGCGGCTATTGTCCCACCTGACGGGGTGCGGGGGCTGATTGACACTGGATGATCTCTTCACACGTCTGGTAGACGTTGGCGGATTTTTGTTTTGACCTCGCTATGATCTGTTTCAACCTATGAAGGACGTATTCCTTCCCCTGTTATGCCCCTTCTCACACCACAACAAGCCGGTGACACACATCCAATCGCACACCTGCCCATTGAATCCCGAATGAAAATCGTCCTGATCAATCCACCCCACACGGCCATCGGCAGCCGAATCCCGAACGAACACTTGCCACCATTGGGACTGTTGTCCGTGGCTGGCCCACTTCTGGATGCTGGCTTTTCTGTGGAACTGATTGACGCTGAACTGGCCCCAATGTCACTGCCAGAAATCGTTCAGGCCGTGCGTGACACTCAGCCAGATGTGGTGATGATGGGCCATTCCGGCTCCAGTTCGGCGAATACGACGGTCATCGAGTTGTGCCGTGTGCTCAAACTGAGCATGGGCCATCTCCAGATCGTCTATGGCGGCGTGCATCCAACCTACCACTGGGACGAAATTCTGAACGACTGCCCGGCTATCGACTTCATCGTCAGGGGAGAAGGTGAGCAAACGGCACTGAATCTCATGCAGGCCCTGGCCCAAAATGCGCCCATTGACACTGTGGATGGCATCGCCTACCGCTCAGGAGGCCGATCTGTATGCACACCACCCGCCCCCATGATCCGCAAACTAAGCGCGTATCGCGTCGCCTGGGAACTGATCGACCTTTCAAAGTACTCGTACTGGGGTGGCAAACGCGCAGTTGTGGTTCAATTTTCTCGAGGTTGCCCTCACCTTTGCAACTATTGTGGACAACGCGGGTTCTGGACGCAATGGCGTCATCGCGATCCGGTCACGTTCGCCAGGGAGTTGGCACAGCTTCACCGCGAACACGGGGTGGAATTGATCAATTTCGCCGACGAGCTTCCAACGGGGTCACGCAAGGCCTGGCAATCGTTTCTTGAGGCTTTGATTGCAGAAAACGTCCCCCTGCTTCTGGTGGGCTCCACCAGGGCGGGCGACATTGTCCGTGACGAAGACATCCTTCACCTCTACAAAAAGGCCGGGGTGATCCGTTTCTTGCTGGGCATCGAAAGCTACGATGAGCACACCTTAAAAACGATCCAGAAGGGTGGCAGCAGCAGTGACGACCAGCGCGCCATTCAATTGCTCAGGCAACATGGCATTCTCTCCATGGCCACCTATGTGTTGGGTTTTCAGGAAGAAAAAATCGGCGATTATTGGGACTCATATCGGCATCTGGTTCGTTATGACCCTGATCAGGTTCAGCTGTTGTACGCCACACCTCACCGCTGGACACCTTTTTACGCGACGGTCGCGCAACGCAGGGTCATCCAGACTGACTCCCGCATGTGGGACTACAAACATCAGGTACTGGCGGTGCCTGGCATACCTGCGTGGCAGGTTTTTGTCTGCTTCAAGCTGATTGAGGTACTGGTGCAATTGAGACCCAAGGTGCTCGTCAGAATGTTTTTTCACCAAGAGGTCGCTTACCGCCATGCCATGCGCTGGTATACCCGAGTCGGACGACGGGTATGGGTTCATGAAATCATCGAGTTTCTTTTTCGGACTCGCTTTCACAAAGACAAGGGCGAGCCCACCTTGCATGAATTCATGGGGCCATCACTTGCCCAATATGAATACGCCCACAATCGAAAGCGGAGTAACAAAACCAGCCAGGATCAGCACGTTCACCGACAAGAATCGCTCAGACAGCCTCGTTAGAAACACAAATTGCCAGTCTTGTTTCATCAGCTGAACTTCCTGCATCGACAGGGTGGAGTTCAAAAAGGCGGCACTAACGCCCGGCCTGCTCGCGCACAAACGCAGGAATCTGGTAGCAAAGCGATTTGCTGCGGCCCACGGAACGCGCCGTAGCCAAAGACTTCTTGAAGAATGAGGTGAATAGACAAAATGTGTCGCTATAAATTTAATAGCTGCTCACGCAGGCTACACGGGGGCTGGAGGTCAATTTGACGTAAACATCTGGATAAAACAAAAAATAGCGAATGTTTGCGCCGCCAATTGTCCCACCCCTCGCAGGGCAAGCGCCGACTTTCTACAATAGCCCGCTATGAAAGCACTGCACTACACCCGCGCCCAAGCCCTGCCCGCCATTCTGGCCCAACGCATCATGGTCCTAGACGGCGCCATGGGCACCATGATCCAGCGCTTCAAGCTGGACGAGGCACAGTACCGGGGCGAACGCTTCAAGGATTTTGGCAAAACCCCAGGTCAGCACAAGGATGTGAAAGGCAACAACGAGCTGCTGTCATTGACCCGCCCTGACGTCATCACCGACATCCACGAGCGCTACCTGGCCGCTGGCGCCGACATGATCGAGACCAACACCTTCGGTGCCACCACCGTCGCGCAAGCTGATTACGACATGGCGGACTTGGCGTTCGAGATGAACTTTGAATCGGCAAAATTAGCCCGTGCCGCCTGCGACAAGTTTTCAACCCCCGACAAACCGCGTTTCGTGCTGGGCGCCCTCGGCCCCACGCCCAAAACCGCCAGCATCAGCCCCGATGTGAACGATCCCGGCGCCCGCAACGTAACGTTTGAGCAGCTGCGCGCCGCTTATTACGAGCAAACGCAGGCGCTGGTGGAAGGTGGCGCCGACGTGCTGCTGGTGGAAACCATTTTTGATACGCTCAACGCCAAAGCCGCCCTGTTTGCCATCGACGAATACTTTGAAGCATCCGGCCAACGCCTGCCGATCATCATCAGCGGCACCGTGACCGATGCGTCCGGGCGCATTTTGAGCGGCCAAACCGTGACCGCCTTCTGGTACAGCGTGCGCCACGCCCAGCCGCTGGCCATCGGCCTGAACTGCGCCTTGGGCGCCACGCTGATGCGCCCCTACATCCAGGAACTGGCGCGCGTCGCGCCCGACACCTTCATCAGCTGCTACCCGAATGCCGGCCTGCCCAACCCGATGAGCGACACCGGCTTTGACGAAACCCCGGCGGATACCAGCCGCCTGCTGCACGAGTTTGCCGCCGAGGGCCTGGTCAATATCGTGGGCGGCTGCTGCGGCACCACGCCGGACCACATTGGCGCGATCAGCCAGGTCGTGGCGCCGATGACCGGTCGGACTTTGCAGAAATCGTACTTCTACAAAGAAGCGGCTTGATCAGCGAGGGCTGGCAACCTTTGCCTATGGCCAACGTTTTCCTTGCCAATAGCCGTTTTTAATAATTTTCGCGACGGTAGATCAAAGGGGATTTATAGATGCCAAAGGTGGCGCGGACTGGGGCGCTTGGCAAGAAAACCGGGGCATTAAGCTGCAAATCAACACTTCCAGTGGCTAGCGGCGCGACTAGCGTGAAGGTTCTGACGCCAGCCGTAACAGTACCAGCACCAGGATTGGTCACCGTCACACCCGTTATGGGTCCTTTGATGACGTTCGTCACCAGGTTGCCACCCGCCGTCGATAGATTCGTATTGAACGAAGTCACGTTGTCAGTCAGGCTGGCCACCCAAAAGATGCCGTTGAAATATTGCACCGTTGCGATGATGGGCAGCGGCAAGCGCTCGGAGCCATACGCATTAGGAATTCTGATGCGTCCACTCACCACCTTGAGCCCCCCTTCCACGGAAGCTGCGGCCGTCGTGCGTAAAGACGACACAGCATCCGTATCGGTGGCGCGCACAAAAACATTGGTCGGTGTTGTCGGCACCGTGGTGAACGTGAAGATCGGGTTTGCCAGGGTCGCCGCGTTGGAGCCACCTGAAAAACTGCTGGCCGCTGCCGTCGCTGGTGGCAGCAGCGCTGGCGGAGTCGTCAAGGTACCACCCGGTGCAGCCGTTGCAATGGCACCGCCGCCGCTGGCATCCACTGCGCTCAAAGTAACGGCCTTGGCAAACGCGCCCGAGTAATTCTGCGTCGTCGCGCCCACTGAATTGTTCGCTGTAACCCTGACACTGAACGGCTGCCCCGAATACACCAGCCCATTTCCCGGGCAAGCGATGGCAAACGCCAAGCCCGTGCAATTCATCGGTGCCATCACGACGGTATCAAAGTGATCGGGAATGAAGCGCCCCATATGGTTGCTGACCGCCGAATTGCCAAAGTTGCAGCCGAACTTGCCGCTGGCATTTGCAGTATTCGAAAAACTACCCGCCACGCAATCGCCTCCCGCCTGATCGCCAGCCGAGGTTGTAAACACATCGTCATATACGCCGTCGACCTTGATGCGGAAATACCCCGCCTCGTCATAGCTGTAGTTACCGCTTGCCCCATTGCCGGTAGTACTGGCAGCCGCTGTCGTCAACGTCGCCCCGCCAGAGAGGGTTCCGGCCCCTGGCGCTGCACGGCCCCCGCTGGGTACGTTGGGCCATTCAATGAGGGTTGTATCGACCTTGGGTGTTCCGTCGTAGCCCGCCTTGCCCGTATCGGCTGTGATGTTGAAGGCGGCGCCCGTTTTGAGAGTGGGCACAGCCGATGTGCTGCTCCCCGCGCTGTCGGCATTGGCGTTGGTGGAGTAGACCGAGGAAAAAGCAGGTGGCCGAATGGTGAAGTTGTCGGTGGAGCACGCAGGCGTACCGGCGCCCACTGTCATGCGCACCCGAACGTTCTTGGCCGCCCCGGCATAGTTGAACGTCACGGGCTTGCGCCCCGCATTGGCGGCTGCAAAAGCAAGGCTTTGCGCAGTCGTCAGCCCCGTTCCCGAGGGGCACCCGGATGCGCTGGCGTCCACCAAATCCGTACTGACGGTTCCGGTGTAACCGGTGTTAATCGTGGAACTGCTGTTCAGCGCCAGGACATCCACGTTGAAACTTGTACCTGCGAGCTTGGTGTAGAGGCGGGTCTTTGGCGCGGCGCCCGTTTCCACGGCGTCAAAACTGCAGGATGCATTGGCGAAGTTCAACGTGCAGGTTTCCGTGGAACCCACGAAACAGCGCGTTGCGTTGGCAGCCGTTGGTGAGACGCTGGCAGTCCCCAGCGTGACGTTACCCGCCGTTGAGTTGCTCAGGGCAATGCTTCCGACACCGTTGGTGAGAACCAATTGGTTACCCCCCACCCAGCCAGTGGGTGACATATTCACAGTGACATTGCCGGTATACAGCGTGGAGCAAAAAGGGTCCAGGCAGGCCTTGACCGTCACGGTCTCCGGGGTACAGATTGAGCCAGCGCCGTCGTGTTCAATGCGGATGTGGTCAAACGTGCCCGAGCAGTTGCGGCCCAATGTCATGTCCGCCTGCACTTCCGCCGCACTGAGTTCATAGCCGTAGAGCTTGACCTCATCGATCATCCCGTGGAAATTGCGTGCCGGAATCAAGGCGCACGAGCCAGTGGTGACGTCCCCGCCTATATAAAAAGTGCAGGGATTTGAATTCAGCGTGCCTTTCCAGTTGTTGATGTTGGTATCTGCCACGCCATTGATATAAATACGCTCCCTGCCTCCCGTTGCAGAAGAATCCATGGTGATGGCAATATGGGTCCATTTATTCAGTGGGATGGTGGCCGCCGAGGTCAAATCCATGGGATTCCCGCCCCACCACCAGTAGAGCTTCCCTGTAGGGTTCAAGTGAAACTCATAGTTTTGATCGTTGGACAAAATGGAGTACAGGTCCGACGAAGGATAGGCGGTGGGATAAATCCATGCGGAAGCCGATACCCGGGTCGTGTAGTCAAAAACCGCGTTGTGCGGCACAGCGACCACGCCATTGCCATCAAAGTTCGCCGCATTGCAAAACCCCCCCACCACCGAGGCATACTGCGACGCAATCGTAGGAATGGGGCTGACCGTGTTGGTTGCTGTCGGTGCAGTGGTCACGCGAGAGCCACTCGTATGGTTGCCTCCACTGTCAATCACCTCCTTTAGGGTTCCGTTCCAGGAACCGACAGGCTCATCCAGATGGAAATGGGTAACGGCACTGGCCAACACCAGCACGGATGCGCTGGCGGAGACGGAGCCGGTGGATGTCACCGTGTTGGTCAACGCCCCTTGCTGCGTCAGCTTCACGGCCAATGTAAGTTGGGCACTGGCTCCGGCGACCAGCGTCGGAATGCTCCAGCTAACCGTTTGCCCGGTGTTGCTGACCGCCCCCAGCGTGGACACTGACGTGGCATAAGTCATGCCGGTCGGCAATACATCGCTGACCGTGATGGCCGTCATGTCTACGCTGTAGGGATTTGAGGCGGTGATTGTGAAGGTCACCACATCGCCAACGACTGCTGCAGCCGTGCTGGCCACTTTGGCAAGCACGGGAGCCGGTGCAGCCACCGTGTAGACCTGCCCCGTGAAGTTGCCATTGCCGGCCCCCACCCCACCCAGTGGAACACCAACGCTATTAACGATGGTGTCGTTGTCCGCCACGTTCAATCCCAAGGTGCCGATGCCAGTGCCGGTATTTGCAGTAACCGTCCACGTGGTGCCGCCACCTGTGACCGCACTGAGTGTGGCCCCCGTTACCCCCCCTGCGGCTGCCAGGACAAAGTCTGCGGTATCAACCCCAGTCACAGCGGTATTGAAAACCACCGTCCATTGCACGGATGAATTGGCAATCGTTCGATTGGTACTGGCCGTGCTGATAGATGTGACGGTTGGGGTGGGGCAGGCCGATGTTGTAAATATCACATCCCCCCCCACCGTCGTCCCCGCAGAATTCACACCCTTGGCCCGGTAGTGATAGCTTGTGCTGCACAACAGCCCGGTGACCGCTGCCGACACCGCAGCATTGGAAGCATTCGAAGCCAATGTGCTGGCGCTTACCGTGACTGAGCTGCTATAGGCTGCGGTGAGGCTAAGGTCGAACGTTACTGTAGTGCTTGCGCCGTTGCTACTCACGGTTCCATTCAATGTGGCACCTATAGTGGTCAAGGAAGAGGCTGCGTTGGTGATGACGCTCGGAGCGGCAACAACAACAATGCCGCCAGCCAATGTGACAGTGCTGCTGTTAGTTCCCCCGCAACTACTATTGCTGGAATTCGCGCGGACCGATACGCCATAGGTACCAACAACAGCCGGAGCAGTGAAATTGAAAGTCTCCGAGTAGGTTCCATTTCCGTTGTGGTCTGGCGTATCAATACAGGTTGTGACTGTCGCACCGACTGAATCGGTCGTCACGAACCAGACTGACCTCCAGTTTGAACCGCCCGTGTTGGTTTCAGAAACGACAACCACAAAGGTCGCACCTGGCGCAACCGTGGTGCTGGCGCCGCCATTCAAGGTCACTGAAGTGACCGTTAAGGCTGCCTGCGCCTGACTTCCTAGAAGTAGCGCAACGACAAACAAGATAGCGGTCAGAAAACGGTTTGCCAGGTGGACCATCGATGCCGGGCGCAGTAGCAACCAAGGCCTGCCACGTTTCAGGCCCGAGCAGAAGTAGTTCATCATGGGGCGCTCCTATTGGGGGGGTGGCACACTCTGCCGGGAGCTGCAAATTTTACCCTTGGGTATACGACTTAAATGCTATATAAAATCACGCTTCTTCCAAGGAGCGTTGCAGCAACCCGCCATTCGGTTTGTCAGGCTTGGAGTTCCCAACGACGCTCACCTGCTTATTTTGAAATTTATTTCATTCCAGTTCAATGCGAGATGAGGCGCCCCGACGCAGACAGTGCTTTAGCACGGCCAGAAGGGGCAACGACATATCGCGTTGAACTGGGATGAAATCACAGGTGAGACGCATGTCTGAAATCATTGTTCCCCCCATGAAATTGTCCGGTCTGGAGCCGGTGAGCATTGGCGCCGACTCTTTGTTTGTCAACATCGGCGAGCGCACCAACGTGACCGGGTCCAAAGCCTTCGCCCGCATGATCCTGAACGGCGAGTACGAGCAGGCGCTTTCGGTGGCACGCCAACAGGTCGAGAACGGCGCCCAGATCATCGACATCAACATGGACGAGGCCATGCTGGACAGCCAGGCCGCCATGGTGCGATTCTTGAACCTGATTGCCTCCGAGCCCGATATTTCGCGCGTGCCGGTGATGATTGATTCGAGCAAATGGAGCGTGATCGAGGCCGGACTGCGCTGCGTGCAGGGCAAAGCGGTGGTCAACTCCATCAGCATGAAAGAAGGCGTGGACGCCTTCAAGCACCATGCCAAGCTGCTGCGCCGCTATGGCGCCGCCGCCGTGGTGATGGCGTTTGACGAGCAAGGCCAGGCTGACACCTACGAGCGCAAGATCGAGATTTGCGAGCGCGCCTACCGCATCCTGGTGGACGAGGTGGGCTTCCCCGCAGAAGACATCATTTTTGACCCCAACATCTTCGCCATCGCCACCGGTATCGAGGAGCACAACAACTACGCGGTCGATTTCATCAACGCCACGCGCTGGATCAAGGCTAATTTACCGGGCGCCAAGGTGTCGGGCGGCGTGTCCAACGTGTCGTTCAGCTTCCGCGGCAACGACCCGGTGCGCGAGGCGATTCACACCGTGTTTCTGTACCACGCGATCAAAGCGGGGATGGACATGGGCATCGTCAACGCCGGTATGGTCGGCGTCTATGACGATCTGGAGCCGGAGTTGCGCGAACGCGTCGAAGACGTGGTGCTGAACCGCCGCCCCGACGCCGGTGAACGGCTGGTTGAAATTGCCGACAGTGCCAAGGGCGCGGCCAAGGACGAGAGCACCAAACTGGCCTGGCGCGGCACGGCGGAAAATCCGGCCACGGTCGAGCAGCGCCTGAGCCATGCCATGGTGCATGGCGTGACCGACTTCATCACAGAAGACACCGAAGAAGCCTACCAGGCCGTGCTGGCCAAGGGTGGCCGCCCGCTGCATGTGATCGAAGGCCCGCTGATGGCGGGCATGAATGTGGTGGGCGACCTGTTCGGCCAGGGCAAGATGTTCCTGCCACAGGTAGTGAAAAGCGCGCGCGTCATGAAGCAGGCGGTGGCGCATCTGATTCCGTACATCGAAGAAGAAAAGCGCTTGGACGAAGCGGCCGGGCGCGACGTCAAGACCAAGGGCAAGATCGTCATTGCCACCGTCAAGGGCGACGTGCACGACATCGGCAAAAACATCGTCACCGTGGTGCTGCAATGCAATAACTATGACGTGATCAACATGGGCGTGATGGTGCCGTGCCACGAGATTCTGGCGCGCGCCAAGGCCGAGGGCGCCGACATCATTGGCCTGTCGGGCCTGATCACGCCAAGTCTCGAAGAGATGAGTTATGTGGCGGGCGAGATGCAGAAGGACGATTACTTTCGCCTGCGCAAGATGCCACTAATGATTGGCGGCGCCACCACCAGCCGCGTGCACACCGCCGTCAAGATCGCACCACATTACGACGGCCCGGTGGTTTATGTGCCGGATGCCTCGCGTGGTGTCGGAGTGGCGCAAGGGCTGCTGGGCGAGCAGGCCGATCAGTATTTGACCGAGCTTAACGCCGACTACGAGCATGTGCGCCAGCTGCACGCCAACAAGAAGCAGACGCCGATGTGGCCGCTGGCCAAAGCCCGCGCCAACAAGACACAAGTGGACTGGGCCAGTTACACGCCAACCCCACCCAAATTCATTGGCCGCCGCGTGTTCAAGAATTTCGACCTGAGCGAGCTGGCCAAATTCATCGACTGGGGTCCGTTCTTCCAAACCTGGGATCTGGCCGGGCCCTTCCCTGCCATTCTGAAAGACCCCGTCGTCGGCGTGGAGGCCACCAAAGTCTATGCCGACGGCCAGGCCATGTTGAAAAAGCTGATCGAAGGCCGCTGGCTCACCGCCAACGGCGTGATCGGTCTGTACCCGGCCAACTCGGTGAACGATGACGACATCTCGCTTTATACCGACGAAACCCGCACCGAGGTTGCCATGACCTGGTATGGCCTGCGCCAACAGACCGAAAAGCAGGAGTTCGACGGCGTGATGCGCCCCAGCCGCTGCCTGGCCGACTTTGTCGCACCGAAATCAGTCGCTACAGAATCAATAGCTGCTCACGCACAACTGACGGGGGCTGCAAGCCTGAAAGGCTTACAAGTTCCCGATTACATCGGTGTCTTTGCCGTCACCGCGGGCATTGGCGTGGACCAGCGCGCCAAGCTGTTTGAAGACGCGCTAGACGACTATTCCGCCATTTTGCTCAAGTCACTTGCCGACCGGCTGGCCGAAGCCTTTGCCGAATACCTGCACCAACGCGTGCGCACCGACCTGTGGGGCTATGCGCCCAGCGAAGCGCTGACGCCCGAGGCGCTGATTGCCGAGAAATACCAGGGCATTCGCCCGGCACCAGGCTACCCGGCTTGCCCGGACCACAGCGTCAAGCAGGACATGTTCGACCTGCTGCACTGCGAAGAAATAGGCATGGGCGTCACCGAGAGCCTGGCGATGACCCCGGCGGCCAGTGTCAGCGGCTTCTACCTGGGCCACCCGGACAGCACTTATTTCAGCGTCGGCAAGATCGGGGCGGATCAATTGAAAGATCTGGCGGCGCGCAGAAACATGAATGAGCAAGCATTGCAGCGCTTGCTGGCGCCCAATTTGTAACAAAGGTTTGCGTTAACGCAAACCAATTTTGATTACCCGATGTTACAGAATGGTCGCTCGGCGTCGCCCTGATACGTCTACTTTTGGCATGTTGACGCGTTAATCAATCACTATTGGTTAACGCCAATCCATCTTTTACGACGCTCATCCGTCTTTATCAAGGAATACGCCATGAACACACCGTCAGATATTTCCAAGCCCGCCTCACCCCCCAACAAAGCCTTGTGGGCAGTCGTGGGCGTCCTCGGAGTCGCCGTGCTGGCCATGGGCGCCACCCTGATTAATCTCAAGACGGCGCCTGCAAACCAGCCTCTGGCAACCCAGACAAATTCGGCACCAGCCCCCATTGCGGCTGCCAGCGGGGTTGCCGCAGCCGAGCCCAAGGCGGCCCCGGTTGCGGACACTTTGATTGAAGAAAAAATTACACAAAAAACACATATAGCCGCCGTCCACAAAGCGCAAGCAGCTACAAAACATATAGCAAATAACGTCCCTGATCAAACCCGGAATCAAGTCCCGGTGATCGTCGAGCAAGCCCCAGCGACAGCTGCGCCAGCAAGGGAATCCAAACCGATCTGTGCCAACTGCGGCACCGTAAGCTCTGTGACCCCGATCCAGCGGGACGGTACCGGTGGCGGCGGTGGTGCCATTGCAGGTGGGGTGCTGGGTGCTTTGCTTGGGAACCAGGTCGGTGGTGGTGACGGCAAGTCCATCGCGACCGTCCTGGGGGCTGTCGGTGGTGGCTTTGCGGGTAACGCCATCGAAAAAAAGATGAAAAAATCAACCGTGTATGAGGTGACAGTCCACATGGAAGATGGCAGCACCCGAACCATTGAGCAGGCTACACCTGCATCAGCAGGGGCCCGGGTCATCATTGAAGGCAACACCCTGCAGCCCGATAACCGCTGAAAGCCGCTCATCAAGTACGGTCTGTAGATGGATACAACAGGTCAAGCATCCGTCATCATTTTGTTACACGCAATCACTAAATGATACGACTGGCTAAATGGCTTGGTGGTTCAATCCGCCCAACCTTTTCATCCACAGCACTGCCCTTGACCGAACGATATGAGTTGGAAGAAATCCAGATTTGCATCCAGCCTGATGAGCCTGTTTGGCGAAGTGTCGCCAGCGAAGGGCCCTGCTGTCAGTCTTAAGGAAATCCGGCAGGCCATGCTGGACTGCTTGACCGGTTTGCCGGAAGGCGACTTGCTGGCCAGGGTCTGGATCCGCGTACTTTATGCGCCCGACCTCCAGGCATTGTGGTATTTGCGCTCAGATGTCATGACCTTGATGAGTACCCGCCTAGGGGAATCACTGGCTCGCGAACGCATGACGCCGGTGACCTCCATGTTCAGGGGGTTGCTGCCAGCCGCCCAAACTTCACGCAGCAGCCACTTGCTAGGCTAATCCGATTTCCCCAACGAGGCCGGTCAAATCCCTGACCGCAGCGCCCGCCGGTATTGCATGGCTTCCGCCACATGCGCAACCTGGGTGCTGTGAGCCCCGGCCAAATCTGCAATCGTACGGGCCACCTTCAAGGCGCGATGGGTGCTGCGGGCCGACCAGCCCAAACGCGCGGCAGCGATGTTCAGGAATTTGGCGGCAGCTTCATCCAGCAACACATGCGTATCGATTTCCTGACCTTGCAGCGCCTGGTTGGTCTTGCCCTGGCGCGCGATGGCGCGCTCACGCGCCACGGTGCAACGCTCACGAATGGTGAGTGTCGACTCACCTGGACGAGATTGCAGCAAATCCGCTGACGGCATGGCAGGCACTTCCACATGCAGGTCAATGCGATCGACCAGCGGACCACTGAGCTTGCCCTGATAGCGCGAAACTTGATCTGGTGTGCAACGACAGGCCTTTTGCGTTGAACCCAAATAGCCACAAGGACACGGATTCATGGCTCCAATCAACTGAAAACGAGCCGGAAATTCTGCGCGCCGCGCCGCCCGTGAAATGGTGATCAACCCGGACTCCAAGGGCTCACGCAGGGCCTCAAGAGCGGCCCTGGGAAACTCGGGCAACTCGTCAAGAAAAAGCACCCCATGATGGGCCAGGGAAATTTCACCGGGGCGAGGTGGTGAACCACCCCCGACCAAAGCCACCGCGCTGGCCGTGTGATGTGGACTACATGTTGGCCGCTGAGCCCAGCGCGCCAAAGAAAACCGCCCTCCCAAACTAGCCACCGCCGCACTTTGCAAAGCCTCGTCCGTGGTCATGGCGGGCAACAACCCGGCAAATCGCTGCGCCAACATCGACTTGCCAGAGCCCGGTGGCCCCATCAACAAAAGACTGTGACCGCCAGCGGCGGCAATCTCCAGCGCCCGCTTGGCGCCGAGCTGGCCTTTGACATCGGCCAGGTCAGGGTACTGAAACACGCTGGTTTGAGGGGCGCTGGTAACGCGCGACCAGCCCGCCGAAGGTTCAGGTGGCGGGGCATCCGGGGCGGGCGGCAAAAAATGCTGCACCACATCGAGCAGATGAACCGCCCGGTAGACCTGCGCGCCGGGCACCAAGGCGGCTTCTTCTGCACTGTCTGGCGGCAAGACCAGTTGCGTCACCACCTTACCTGCGTGCAACGCCAGACTCATGGCCAACGCGCCACGCACGGGGCGCAGCTCGCCGGAGAGCGACAACTCCCCGGCAAATTCGTGACCCGCCAGTTTGGCCGCGTCGATCTGACCACTGGCCGCCAAAATGCCCAGCGCAATCGGCAGGTCAAAACGACCTGAATCCTTGGGCAAATCGGCTGGCGCCAAATTGACAGTGATTCGCTTGTTGTGCGGAAATTCCAGCCCTGAATTTTGAATGGCGCAGCGCACCCGCTCGCGCGCTTCCTTGACCTCCACATCGGCCAGGCCGACCAAGGTGAAACTTGGCAAGCCATTGGCCAGGTGAACTTCCACCGTGACAGCGGCAGCCTCCAGCCCCAGCAGGGCGCGACTTTGCACCAAAGACAAACTCATCTGGATTCCTCTCTAAAAAGGTGCGTGCAAAAGTAACAGCACCCGTTTTTCACGCACCAACAAAGTGCATACTGTTTTTTTATACAGATATCTTAACGCAAACCGCCTTGCATCGGTGTACAGAGTCAATGCCTGGCGCCCTTGAATTTCTGGCACGGTCTGTGCGTATAGCTCTTATCTTTAACCCTCTGGAGCACACTATGAAATTGAAAGCGACATCCGCCCTCGCCCTGACCATCCTGTTGTCCGGTACCGCCGCCATGGCTCAGACCGCAGCGCCTGCCACAGCACCCGTGCCAGACTACACGCTGTCGTACAACGTCGGCGCTGTTAGCAACTACATTTTCCGTGGCATCACTCAAACCACCGAAAACCCAGCTATCCAAGGCGGCGTGGACTTCGCACACAAAAGCGGTTTTTACTTGGGTGCCTGGGCTTCGAACGTGAAATGGGTCAAAGAAGTCAACGGCGCCAGTAAAGGTGACTTCGAGTTGGACCTCTACGGTGGCTACAAGGGTGAAATTGCTCCTGGCCTGACTTATGACATCGGCTTGATCAGCTATCAATACCCAGGCAATGATTCTGGCGTTGCCAACACGTCGTACCTAAATTCTGTCGCAGCAGGTGCATATACCAACGCCAACACCAATGAGTTTTACGGTGCTTTGACTTATAGCGTGGTCACCTTCAAATACAGCCAAAGCTTGGGCGATTTCCTGGGAAATGTGAACAGCAATGCCAGCCGTTACTTTGATTTGAGTGCCAACTTTGACTTGGGCAATGGCCTCACCCTAACGCCTCATGCCGGTCGCCAAACAATCCCGAATCAAAACAATACTTTCACCAACCGTACCGGCGACGCAGCCGACTACACCGACTACTCTTTGACACTTGCCAAAGACTTTGGCAATGGTCTGTCGGCTACTTTGGCAGCCACTGGAACCAACGCAACCGAAGGTGGTTTCTACACCGACCTCAACAACAAATTCATCGCCAAAAACGCTGTAGTCGTTGGCGTGAAATACAGCTTCTGATCAAGCATCGATTTGAAATTTGAGGGACAGACTGCCGTCATCCACCGACAAGCACTGTCCCCCACTCATTTGGAGAAACCATGAAACTCGTTACCGCCATCATCAAACCCTTCAAGCTGGACGAAGTGCGTGAAGCACTCTCGGCCATCGGCGTGCAGGGCATTACTGTGACTGAAGTCAAAGGCTTTGGTCGTCAAAAAGGCCACACCGAGCTGTACCGCGGCGCCGAATACGTGGTTGACTTTTTACCCAAGGTCAAGATCGAAGCAGCCATTGGCGACGAGCTGGTGGACCGCGTGATCGAAGCCATCGAAAGCGCAGCCCGCACCGGCAAGATCGGCGACGGCAAGATCTTTGTTTACAACCTTGAACAAGTCGTTCGCATCCGCACCGGTGAAACCGGCAAAGAAGCGCTGTAACGCCCTCGCTCATCGACACGAGAACATCAACATGAAAAAACTACTCGCATCCCTCGCGCTGGGATTCAGTCTTTTGGCAGGCGGCACGGCCGCTCTGGCTCAAGCCCCGGCACCGGCCTCTACGCCAGCAGTTGCCGCATCCGCTGAAGCCAAACCTGCTGAAGCAGCAGCACCCGCGGCGGCTGCAGCAACCGCCGCAGCCCCAGCACCCGCTGCCTCCGCCGCACCGGCTCCCGTCCCCAACAAGGGTGACGTGGCCTGGATGATCGTGGCCACCGCCTTCGTCATCATGATGTCCATCCCTGGCCTGGCCCTGTTCTACGGCGGCCTGGTTCGCAGCAAGAACATGCTGTCCATCCTGATGCAGGTGTTTGTCACCTTCTCGATGATCGTGGTGCTGTGGTGCCTGTACGGCTACAGCCTCGCCTTCACCGAGGGCAACCAGTTCATCGGCGGCTTTGACCGGCTCTTCATGAAGGGCTTGTTTGACCCACTGAAGGGCGAATTTGCCAATGCAGCTACTTTCAGCAAGGGCGTTGTGATTCCTGAACTGTTGTTCATGGCATTCCAGGCTACTTTTGCGGCCATCACCTGCTGCCTGATCGTTGGCGCGTTTGCAGAACGTATCAAGTTCTCCGCCATGTTGATGTTCATGGCCCTGTGGTTCACTTTCAGCTACACCCCGATTGCTCACATGGTGTGGTTCTGGACCGGTCCTGACGCCTTCAAAACAGCTGCTGACGTAGCAACCGAAACCGCCAAAGCCGGCCTGATCTGGCAATGGGGCGCGCTGGACTTCGCTGGCGGCACCGTGGTGCACATCAACGCGGCTGTTGCCGGTCTGGTGGGTGCTTACGTGATCGGCAAACGTACCGGCTACGGCAAAGAATCCATGGCGCCTCACAGCCTGACATTGACGATGGTCGGTGCATCCCTGTTGTGGGTGGGCTGGTTCGGCTTCAACGCCGGCTCGGCACTGGAAGCCAACGGCACCGCCGTTCTGGCCTTCATGAACACCTTCTCGGCCACTGCTGCTGCGGTGCTGGCATGGTGCCTGGGTGAAACCCTGATGCGCGGCAAAGCTTCGATGCTCGGTGCTGCTTCCGGCGCTGTGGCTGGCTTGGTTGCTATCACACCTGCTTGCGGCAATGTCGGCCTGATGGGCGCCATCGTCATGGGCTTCGTGGCTGGCTTCGTCTGCCTGTGGGGTGTTAACGGCCTCAAGAAACTCCTGGGCGCTGATGACTCCTTGGACGTGTTCGGCGTGCACGGTGTCGGCGGTATCGTCGGTGCCTTGTTGACCGGCGTGTTCAACAACCAGGCCCTCGGTGGCCCCGGCCAAGTGAGCGACTGGGTTGCTGTCACGATCTCGTCAGTACCCGTCTTTGATGCGGTCCTGATTCAAGCCAAGGCCGTGTTGGTCACCATCGTCTGGTCCGGTGTGGTCTCCTTCATTGCTTACAAGATCGTTGACCTGACCATCGGTCTGCGTGTGAGCGAAGAAGACGAACGCGAAGGCCTGGACATCACAGCCCACGGCGAAACGGCTTACAGCCGCTAAGCAAACCAAAGCTCCCCAAGGAAGCTTCAACCCACCCGAGCCACTGGCTCCGGTGGGTTTTTTTATGGGCGAGGCTTGACCGACCTCACGGTGTGCACGGATACTGCCCGGCATGGAACAAATAGAAACGTTTTCAGTGCCCGCCGCCTGCCTGGCTGAGCCGCTCAACAGCCTCGCCGCCTGGACAAAATACTTTCGCGAGACCGAAGTGCCGGTGCTCGCGGCCACCTCCCAAGCCTTGGAAGCGCTGCGCCCCAATGAAGACGATGTCGATGCCGACATGCTGAGCACACTCGTCCAGAGCGACCCGTTCATGATGCTCAAGGTGCTGGCCCATGTCTCATCCAACCGTCGCTCCGGCATATCTACCGACACCGAAACCATCACCAGCTCCCTGGTGATGATGGGCATCACGCCGTTTTTTACCCACTTCGGCTTGCAACCCACCATCGAGGACCGCCTGAAAGACCACCCCCTGGCCCTGGAAGGTTTGCAGGAACTGCTCAAGCGCTCTGAACGCGCCGGTCAATTTGCCACAGCCTTCGCCGTCCATCGCGGCGACCTGGATGTCGAGGTCATCCGGTTGGCCGCCGTTTTGCACGACTTTGCCGAAATGCTGATGTGGTGCCACGCCCCGACCCTGATGGTTGAAATCAGCAAGATGCAAAAGAGCAACCCCACCTTGCGCTCGACCAACCTGCAACGCTTTGTGTTCAACGTCGAACTCAGCGATTTGCGCCAGGAACTGATGAAACTGTGCCACTTGCCCGAGCTGCTGGTGCGCATCAGTGACGCCAAGCACTCCAAACACCCTGCGGTCATGAACGTCTTGCTGGCCGTGCGGCTGGCCCGGCACACCATGCATGGCTGGGACAACCCCGCCATCCCGGACGACATCGACGAAATTGCCCAGCTGCTCAACGCCTTGCCGCGCGTGGCACTGGCCTATGTGCACAAAGTCGACCACCTCACCCCCATCGACTAATTTTTTGAACCCAAGGGTTTCAAAAAATTCAAACCGCAGGGACGTGCGGCCCATTAGTATTCACGCCTCTACTACCCGCTTGCCCCCATGGACTTTGCCCTTCGCCAGATCACCGAACGCATTCGCACGGCAACCGCCGAACACACCCCCTTGCGCCTGCGTGGCGGCGGCAGCAAAGACTTTTACGGCGAATCGCTGCAAGGCGAGCTGCTGGACCTGACGCCCTTGAACGGCATCACCAGCTACGAACCCAGTGAACTGGTCGTCACCGCGCGCGCCGGAACGCCTTTGGCTGAACTGGAAGCCACCCTGGCCGAACAAGGCCAATGCCTGGCATTCGAGCCGCCCCACTTTGCCCCCGGCGCCACCGTTGGCGGCATGGTGGCCGCGGGCCTGAGCGGCCCGTCCCGGGCCAGCGTGGGCGGCGTGCGCGACTTTGTGCTCGGCGTGAAACTCATCAACGGTCGGGGCGAACTGCTGACCTTTGGCGGTCAGGTCATGAAAAACGTGGCCGGTTACGACGTGTCGCGCCTGATGGTCGGCGCGCTGGGCACGCTGGGCGTATTGACCGAAATTTCTCTCAAAGTGCTGCCCGTCGCCCCGGCTGAAGCCACCCTGGTGTTTGAGATTGACCAGGCCCGCGCCCTGGCCCAGTTGCACCGCTGGGGCGGCCAACCGCTGCCCCTGAACGCCAGCTGCTGGGTCTGTGACGACACGGCCCCGGGTCGCCCTGAGCTGCTGTTCGTGCGCCTGCGCGGCGCCATGGCGGCGGTTGATTCCGCCTGCTGCAAGATGACGCAAGTGCTGCCCGGCACCCGCATGGACAACGCGGTGGCCGGCCCCGACTGGCTCGCCTTTCGCGACCTGCACCTGCCGTTTTTTACCCAGCCGCAAACCCCTGACAACGCGTTGTGTCTATGGCGCCTGTCAGTGCCCCAAACCGCCCCGGTGCTGGATCTGCCCTACGCCCAACTGATCGAATGGCACGGTGGCCAGCGCTGGCTGTGGGCGCCACCGTCGGCACAAACCTTGTTGCGCCAGACCGCCGAACAGGTCGGCGGATTCGCTACTCTTTTCATAGCTGCTTACGCAGGTACTACGGGGGCTACAGCCAGATTTACCCCCTTAAAACCGCCACTGGACCGGATTCACCAGCGCCTCAAGGCCGAATTTGACCCGGCGGGCATCTTCAACCGCGCCCGTCTGTCGCCCAGCTTCTAAGCCGATGCAAACCAAGCTCTCCCCCGACTACCAAGACAGCGCCGACGGCCAGGCCGCCGAAGCCATCCTGCGCAAATGCGTGCACTGCGGTTTCTGCACCGCCACCTGCCCGACCTACCAGCTGCTGGGCGACGAGTTGGACGGCCCGCGCGGGCGCATCTACCTGATGAAACAGGTGCTCGAAGGCGCCACCCCGACCCGCAAAACACAAGCCCACCTGGACCGCTGCCTGACCTGCCGCAACTGCGAAAGCACCTGCCCTTCGGGTGTGGACTACGGCCATCTGCTCGACATTGGCCGCAAGCTGGTCGATGCCCAGGTGCCGCGTCCGCTGGGGGAACGCGCCCTGCGCTGGGCCTTGAAAGAGGGGCTGCCTTCACCGCTGTTTGCCCCGGCCATGAAGCTGGGTCAGCTGGTGCGCCCCTTGCTGCCCGCTGCGCTGCAAAACAAAGTCCCTGCCCCGCAAGATGCAGGTAGCTGGCCAAGCCGCACGCACCCCCGCCGGGTGCTGATGCTGGCAGGCTGTGTGCAACCGGCCATGGCACCCAACATCAACCGCGCCACCGCCCGCGTGTTCGACGCGGTCGGCATCCAGACTGTCATCGCGCCCAAGGCCGGTTGCTGCGGCGCCGTCAAGTTTCATCTGAACGACCAGGCGGGAGGCCAAGCCGAGATGCGCGCCAACATCGACGCCTGGTGGCCCTATGTACAAGGCACAGCAGACCGCCCCGGTGTCGAGGCCATCCTGATGAACGCCTCCGGCTGCGGCGTCATGGTGAAAGACTATGGCCATGTTTTGCGCGATGACCCGGCCTATGCCGCCAAAGCGGCGCGCATCAGCGAACTCACGAAAGACGTGAGCGAATTTCTGCCGGAGATCAGCGAGAAGCTGCGCGGCAACATCACGCCGTCTGCCGCCCCCATCGTCTTTCACCCGCCCTGCACCCTGCAACACGGCCAGCAACTGCGCGGCGGCGTCGAGCAGCATTTGGGCGCGCTGGGTTTCAACATCAAAATCACCGGCTGCGAGTCTCACCTGTGCTGCGGCTCGGCCGGCACCTACTCGGTGCTCAACCCGGACTTGTCTTACCAGCTACGCGATCGCAAGCTCACACACCTGAACGACACCTTTGGTACAGTCCCACCCGACGTGATCGTCTCGGCCAATATTGGTTGCATCACGCACTTGCAAAGCGGCACCGCCACGCCGGTGCGCCACTGGATTGAAGTGCTGGACGAGGCGATTGCCAAGTCGCTATAAAATAAGTAGCTGCTTACGAACATTCGACGGGGGCTAGAGCCCTATTTGCCATATAACTTTTGCCATTCGGGGCTTTGCCATGACTTTTCCCACCGCGCTTGAAAACCTGAACATCGTGCAGCAAGAAACCTTGCTGTCTCCCTCCCAACTGCACGAAAACATTCCCGCCAGCCCCCGCGCCACCCAGACGGTGAACGCCGCGCGCCAAAGCCTGGCCGACATCCTGAGCGGTCGCGACCCACGCCTGCTGCTGGTGGTGGGGCCGTGCTCCATCCACGACACCGCCGCCGCCATGGAATATGCCCACAAACTCAAGGCGCTCGCGGATGAACTGTCGGACCAGTTGTTCGTGGTGATGCGGGTCTATTTTGAAAAGCCGCGCACCACCGTCGGCTGGAAAGGTCTGATCAACGACCCGCGCATGGACGACTCGTTTCGCATCGACGAAGGCCTGCACATCGCCCGGCGCCTGCTGATCGACATCAACGACCTGGGCCTGCCCTGCGGCACCGAAGCGTTGGACCCGATCACGCCGCAATACCTGGGCGACCTGATTGCCTGGAGCGCCATCGGCGCGCGCACCACCGAGAGCCAGACCCACCGCGAACTCGCCAGTGGCCTGTCCAGCCCGGTCGGCTTCAAGAACGGCACCGACGGCAATCTGGAAGTCGCCTTGAACGCCATGTTGTCAGCCGCCCAGCCACATGCCTTTTTGGGCATCAACGGCGCCGGTCAGGTCGCCATCACCCAAACCCGTGGCAACGCCTTTGGCCACCTGATTCTGCGCGGCGGCACCGAACCCAACTACGACTCGGTGGCCGTGTCACAAGCCGAAGGCGCGCTGACGGCAGCCCAGTTGCCGGTCAACATCGTGGTCGATTGCAGCCACGCCAACTCCCACAAAAAACACGCCCTGCAAGCGCTGGTGCTCAAAGACGTGGTGCACCAGGTGCAAGACGGCAACCGCAGCATCAAGGGCGTGATGCTCGAATCCAACCTGTTTGAAGGCAACCAAAAACTGGGCAAGTTGGAAGACCTGAGCTACGGCGTCTCGATCACCGATGCCTGCATGGGCTGGGACACCACCGAAGCCAGCTTGCGCGAAGCCGCCACCCGCCTGCGCAGCCTGGCACGCTGACCGCCATGGGCCGCATCCACACACTGGGCGGTTGGATGCTGCTGGTAGCGTGCCTGCTGGCCGGGCCAAGCGTGCACGCGCAAGAGTCTGACGAGTTTGAATCCGCCGCCACCCAAACCCTCAGCCCGGCCGACAAAGAAGCCGCCCGCCTGAAAATTCTCGAACCAGCCCCGGTGGGCAGCTTGCGCACCACGCTGGAAGACTTCTTCAACAGCCGCAAGGTGCTCAGTGAGCGCCAGGGTGATCTGGCAGCGAGCGAGCAGTTTTACCGCCACTGGATCGCCGCCTTGCCCGATGACTGGAACGGCTATTGGCAAATGGCCATGCTGCAAATCCGCCAGGGCCATCTGGCCGAGTATTTCCCCCTGGCCGACCAGGCGGCGTCACTGGCCCCACCGGCCCAGCGCGCCCGTTTGCAGTCCGAAATGGCCATGAAATCCCTGCAACTCCAGGCCGACACCGGGCTGGCCAACCGTTACATGGCCGCCGCCGAAAGAAGCTTGAGCGAGTTTCGCGGCCAAATCCGCATCGGCAAGCGGGGCCAGCAATACCAACTGGCCCGCAGCGAGGCCAGTCTCTACTCGGTCAAGGCTGAGATTCTGACCTTCACCTCGCACTACGATGCGGCTGCGCAGGCCGCCACCCAAGCCGTGGCCGCCGCCCGGCGCAGCGTTGAAATCGGGGACACCCTTGGCGACAAACAAAGCTTTTTTGCCCGCAACGAGCTGGTCAGTGCTCTGACCCGCCAAGCCCGCGCCCACAACGCCCGCGGCGCCTTGTTTGATGCCGACCAAAGCCTCAAGCAAGGTCTGCAAACCATCGCCAATGGCGCCGTCTCCAACCACCTGATCGCCAACCTGTTTGGCACCCTGGGCAACCTGCGTGTGCAGGAAGGGCGGTTCCGGGAGGCTGAGTACTGGGCGCACAAAGGCACCCAGACCATGCTCAACGCAGGCGCCTCGGCCACCTCGCTGCCCTTGCTCGTCGATCAGGTCATCGAACAGACCGCCCTGGCCGGACAAGGTCGCTGGGCCGATGCCTGGCAAAAATTTGAAGCCGTCGACCAAGCCGTGCAGGACACGCCGCAAGCCCGGCAAATCACCCGCAACCCGCTCACGCGCGACCTGGTGCTGCTCAAGCTGCAACGCTGGGATCAGGCCGAACAAAGTATCACGCGCACCTGGACCCGCCAGCAGGAAACCTTCGGCGACGACCACTTCAGCACCGCCCTCACCGAAGGCCTGCTGGCCTGGTCCTTGTGGGAAAACGGCAAGCACGCCGATGCCCTGGCGCACTTCAACCACGCCCTGCCCAGCCTGATGACGCCACAAGGCACCGCCGCTGGTTATGAAGAGCAGGGCCTGCGCAAACTGGCGCGCAAAAGCATTGCCGAGGCCTACCTCAAGGCGCTGGGCGACAGCGCCGACACCGCGTCGCTGGAGCACGGTTTTGCCATGGCCGAATGGCTCTCGGGCTCCTCGGTGCAGCAGGCCCTGAGCGACGCGGCCCAGCGCACCCTCTTTCCCGATCCCAAGCTGCAAGAGATGTTGCGCAGCGAGCAAGACATTGCCCGCGAGCTCGATGTGCTCTACCGCTACATGAACCAGCAGTCCGCCCAGGCCGCGGCCAAGCAAACGCCGCAGATTGCCGAGCAGATGCGCCAGCGCGTGGCCCAGCTCTCCCAGCAACGCCTGCAACTGCACCTGCAAATCCGCAAACTGTTTCCCAAATACGAGCAGATGATCCGTCCGCAACCGCCAACCGTGAAAGAGGTGGCCGCGCAACTGGCTGACGACGAGGTTTTCGTGCAAACCCTGAGCACCTCGCTGGGCACCTTCGTCTGGGCCATCGACCGCCAGCATGGCGTGGTGGGCGTGCATGCCAAACTGGACGAAGCCACGGTGGCCCAGCTGGTGCAGCGCCTGCGCGCCACGCTCGATGTCGCCGGCATGGGCGCCCAGGCCCCCCAATTTGACTTTGCCGCATCCAGCCAGCTGCATGCCGCCCTGTTGCAGCCTTTGGCGGCTTCGCTGGCCGGCAAAGCGCACCTGATCGTGTCCACCTCGGGCGCGCTGGCCCAGATTCCGTTTGCCGCGCTGGTGACCACACCCTATAGCGGCGACCCGGCGCAAGCCCCCTGGCTGATCAAGCAGCTGGCCATCAGCCATGTGCCCGGTGCCAGTGCCTGGATGGCGCTCAAGCAACTCAGCCAGGCCAAACCGGCAGCGCAGGCTTTCATGGGCTGGGGCGATCCGCTGTTTGACGCCAGCCAGGTAGCGCAGGCGGGCAACACGCGCCACATCGAGTTGACCCGCAGCGTCCCGGTCACAGGCGGAGAAGAACTGGTCAGCACGGCCCTCAAATACTCGCAAATCCCGGCGCTGCCGGAAACGCGGGCCGAGGTGCAAGCCATTGCCCAGCTGCTCAAAGCCGACCCGCAAAAAGACACCCACTTTGGCCCGGACGCCAGCCGCGAGAGCGTGCTGCAAAGCAGCCAAAGCGGCCAACTAGCCCAGCGCCGCGTGATTATTTTTGCCACCCACGGCTTGATTCCCGGCGACCTGCCCAACCTGCGCCAACCGGCCCTGGCGCTGGCCGCCAACAGCGCCGCCGAGACCGACCCGCTGGCTCCGCTGCTGACACTGCAAGACGTGCTGAGCCTCAAACTCAATGCCGACTGGGTGGTTCTGTCGGCCTGCAACACCGCCGCCGCCGAAGGCCGGGCCGAAGAAGCGCTCAGTGGCCTGGCACGCGGCTTTTTCTACGCCGGCTCGCGCAGCCTGCTGGTGACCCACTGGTCGGTCGAGAGCGAATCGGCCAGCCTGCTGACCACCGGCACCTTTGCTCACCAGATCGCCCACCCCGGCTCCCGGCGTGCCCAAAGCCTGCGCGAATCGATGCTCAAGGTCATGGCCCAGCCGCAGTTTGCCCACCCGGCGTTCTGGGCGCCTTATGCGCTGGTGGGAGAAGGCGGAGGTTGATGGGCGTTTAAGCCTCCAGCCACCGTCAACCCTGCGTTAGCAGCTAGCAATTTAATAGCGAGTGAATGTTTCAGTGCCTCGGGCATAAAACATTGGATTTACCACTCTGGCGCCTTATGAGGGAGCGAAAAGCCTCTTCTCCAAATGAGTTTTGAAGTCTCTTTTGGTGTGAATGAACATGTGAATGATCACCTGTTGGCTGTCAAATTCATAGATAAGCCTTGTCTGTCGCACGAGCGTTTTTCTATAGTTGTCATAGCCGAATGAGCCCAGTTCGTCTATGTGTGTTCCGAGCAAGGGATTGGCAATTATGAGTTTGATGTTGTCTTTGAATTCTTGATTAACGGTTGCCCAAACCAGGTCCCCAAACTGTTTCTTGACGTTTTTCTTGATTTCGCGGAAGTCTGCCTTGGCGCCATGAAGGATGACGGCATTGCGAGTCATTCTTCGGCGTCCATTTCAGCAAAGAAGTCATCTGCTGATTGAAATTTACCCTCATGGAGTTCTTTTTTACCAAGGCTCAAAAGTTTTAGAAGTGCCATTGTTTCCTGCTGGCTTTCGTAGACGCCAATGTCCATGACAACCATCTTTGCCTCACCATTTTGGGTGATGATGATGGTCTCTGGATTGACGGCAAACTCTTTAACGATGTCGGCTGCGTTGGACTTGAGGTACGAGATTGGCTTGATCTGCACGGCTAATGACATGGTGATCTTTCTTGAAATTAAGTTGGCCAAATATAGTCCAAATTTTGTCCACCGTCCAACGCCATGCCAATCACCATTCATTGATGATCGACTGGATTGGCTAGCGGCCTCCAGCCCCCGTCAAACCTGCGTGAGAAGCTAGCAATTTAATAGCGAGACGAAGCGCTATGACCTAGCGGTAAAACAGCGTTGGCAGCCACATGGTGAGCGGCGACCACAGCGCGGCGATCAGCAGGTCGATCAGCGCGACGATCACCAGCGGCATCACGGCGCGTGAAATATTGCCCAGCGAGACCCCGGCTATGCCGCAACTCACAAACAGACAAATGCCCACCGGTGGCGTCAGCATGCCGATGGCCAGATTGGTCACGACCAGCACGCCAAACTGCACCGGATCGACCTGCATCTGCGGCGTCAGCAAAGCCAGCACCGGCACCAGCAGCAGCAAGGCCGCCGTGGTTTCCATGACGCAACCGACCACCAACAACAGCCCCATGACCAACAGCAACAAGCCCGTGGGCGGCAAGGACAGGGAGTTGACGAACACGTCGAGCAAGCGGGCGCCCTGCTGCATGGCCAGCAGCCAGCCAAAAACCTTGGCCATGGCGATGATGAACAAAATGCCGCCAGCGGCCACTTGCGAGCGCACGATAAGGCCGGGCAACTCTTTCCAGGCCAGTTCACGGTTGATGACCGTGCCCACCAGCAGCGCATAAAACACGGCCAGCGCGGCCGCTTCGGTCACGGTCACGATGCCAGTCAAGATGCCACCAAGCACCACCACCGGCGCGCCCATGGACCAGATCGCAGCCTTGCCGGTCACGGCCACCCGTTGCCAGGAAAACGGCTGACGCAGGCCATAGCCTTTGCGCCACGAGATCCAGACCGAAATCAGCAAAAAGGAAAAACCCAGCAACACCCCCACCATCATGCCCCCGGCAAACAATTGCGAGGTCGAGATATTGGTCATGAAGCCGAAGATCACCATCGGGATCGAGGGCGGAATGATGATGCCGATCGAGCCACCGGCGGCCACCACGGCGGCGGCAAACGCTGGCGGGTAGCCCTGGCGGATCATGGCCGGAATCACCACCCCGCCAATCGCCGCGGTATCGGCAGCGGCCGAGCCGGAAATGCCGGCGATGATCATCGAGGCCACGATGGCCGCCGCCGCCAACCCACCGGGCGCCCAGCCAACCAGGCTGTCGCAGAAGTCGATCAGGCGCCGCGAGATGCCGCCGACCTCCATGATCGCCCCGGCAATCATGAACAGCGGCACGGCCAGCAAATCAAACGAATCCACGCCGGAAAAAAGCTGCTGCACCACGGTCTGCCCGAGAGCGGCCAGGGTGATGGTGTCCGGGAATACGCCCGGGGTAACGATCAGGCCGATGGCGGGCAAACCAATCGAGAGCGCGATGGGCAAACCCAGCGTCATCAGCAGGAACATGAGGGCGAACAACAGGACGATGATCATGCTGCGGCCTGCTTTTTCTTAGTCATGTCCGCCAGGATGTGCAGCAAAAAGATGGCGCCCGACAGGGGCACCACGGCTATCGGCAGCGACATCGGCATTTGCACGGCAGTCGAGGTTTGCTCCCAGGAGTTGAAGGTGTAGATCGCGCCATACCAGGTGATCAGGGCGAAGCAGCCCAGGTTGAGCAACTGCAGCCCGCGCATGATGACCTGCTCAGCCAGCAGCCCCAGGCTCGCGCCAAACCCGGCCAGCCCAATGAAATGGGCCTTCTTGTACGCCACCGTGGCGCCCAGAAACGTAATGGCCACCAGCAGGTAGCGACCAATTTCTTCCGACCAGCTCAAGGATTCGCCGAGGTAGCGCGCCAGCACCTGGGCAAAGAGGATCAAGGAAATGGCGATACCCGCTGCCAGCAACAATTTCTCGACCTGCCGATTGACCCAATCGCTGCAGGACAGCAGCCGATGGTTAAGGCTCATGAATTCTCCAATCAAAAAAATGGCGTGACGAAAAACGCCACGCCGGACTTGGTCGCCAGAGGCTTACTTGACGGTCTTGCGAATTTCTTCGACGATTTTCTTGGTATCGCCACTCAAGGAGGCATAGACGGGCTCGGTCTTGGCACGGAAGGCGGCCAGGTCCGGGTTTTCGACCACCTGCATGCCGGCGACTTTCAGGGCAGCGAGCTGACTGGCCTCGTTGTCACGGACGTAACGGCGCCCGACCAACGCAGCTACACGAGCGGCATCCATGAAGGCTTTGCGGTCGGCCGCCGGCAGTTTGTCCATGAACGGTTTGCTGCCCACAAACACCAGAGCGGAATAGACGTGGCGGGTGAGGGAGAGGTATTTCTGCCCGGACTCGTTGAGCTTGCCCGCGGAGATGACCGAGATCGGGTTTTCCTGACCATCGAGCACGCCTTGCTGCAATTGGGTGGTGATCGGCCAGGCCATGGGCGTCGGGTTGGCGCCCAGGGCGCGCCAGATGGCCAGATGAGTGGGCGACTCCATGGTGCGAATCTTCAGACCCTTGAGGTCGTCAGGGCCGTTGACCGGGCGCTTGGAGTTGGTGACGTTGCGAAAACCGTTGTCCAGAAAATGCATGCCGACCAGCCCGGCCTTGTCAAAGCGTTTGAGCAAACCCTGGCCAATCGGGCCGTCCAACACCTTGTCCGAAGCCTCGTAGGAACTGAACAGGAAAGGCATCTCCAACGCCTTGATCTCGGGCACAAAGGCCTCGATGGGGCCGGTCGTGCAGACACTCATCTGAACGGTGCCGAGCTGGAGTTGTTGCAAAACCTGCGTCTCGCTGCCCAGCGCGGCAGAGTGATGAACCACCACGTCGTATTTGCCGGGCAAGGCCTTGTCGATTTCTTCCTTGAACTTCTGGGCCGCAATGGTGTGGACAAAGGTCGGACCGGTCACGACGGCGATATTGACCTTTTCGGCGGCGAGCGCCGCCCCACTCAAACAAAAACTGATCGCGCAGGCGATCCCGGTCAATGTACGGGCAATGAATTTCATGGTTGCTCCTTATCTGAATAGTGGTTGGGTGAAATAGGGCAATGGCGCCCAATGCCGCCTCGAAAAACGTGGGTCATCATACAGTCCAGCCCTTCAGTGCCCCAGCATGCGCAGCACCGCGTGAACCATGGGCTCGGTGGCCAAACGGTATGTATTGGCGTGGGTGCCGCCATTGACGGCCGTCAGACGAGCGCCAAGAGGAAGCGCCCCTGGCTCACGCAGGGCTTCAATGGGCGTTTGCTCATCTGCCGTCCCTTGAAACACCTCGACAGGATACGGCAGTGAAGCTGGCAACGCATCCTTCAAAGCATAGTCGTCCCCGAGCAAACCGGGCACCGGGAGTTGCGCGATGGGCCACAGGTACCAGCGCGAACGCAGACGAACGATGAGGGCTGACGATAGAGAGGGCGCTGCCGCTTCAAGCACCAGCCCGGCAGGGTGAACTGCTGCGCCAGTGTAGGCGGCGAGCATGGAGCCGAGCGAGCGGCCTACAAAAACGGTCGCATCCAGCGGACAGGTTTGACCCACAAAACCCATGGCCTGCTGAGCAAGCTGGCGGACCTCGCCCAGCTCAGATCGCCCCGGCGCGCCATCCTGACCCGGATAGGACAATGCAAAAACCGCAAGCCCGTTGGCAACAAAACGAGGGAACAGATTCTTCTCGTACTGCGCGATACCGCCGCGTTGCCCAGGAAAAAAGACCACGCAGCCACGCTGCGGCGAACCATAGCGCCGAACCAGCATCACATTGCCAGCCGGGTTGCTCACGCGGTGAACAAGGTGTTCGGCGGAAGTCTCCAAGGCGCCAACGTGGGGAAAGAGAAGCCGGTCAATTTCAAAGCGAAACACATAGGCCGCCGCGCCGAAGTACAACGCGACCAGAGCAAAAGCTGAAAGGAGAAAGACCCGAAACTTCATGCTTGGTGAGCAAGTTCAGTCAACATGCGTCCTGCTGTATTTTTTGAGTTGTAAATCCACCCCTGCACTATAGCGACCGGGGGCTGATCAGCGCTTCAATGCCTGCGTATCATTTAGACCTCTAGCCGCCGTCGAAACTGCGTGAGCAGCTAGCAATTTAATAGCGAGAGACGCACCGTGACCTAACGGCAAAACAGCATTGGCAGCCACATGGTGGCGGTGAGGCGCTTGAGGTTGTTGAAACTGCGCGCGCCACAGGACAACCTCGAAATTTGTCGTAAACGGTGGCAGGGTTGGCGGCGGGTTGGCTGCATTAATCTCGGAGCTGGCCGCACTGTACGGGGTAGAAACGAAGGGGCTGGTGCAGGCCATTAAACGCAATATCGAGCGGTTTCCGGCAGATTTCATGTTCCAGTTGGATGCAGATGAATGGAAGTCTTTGAGGTCACAGTTTGTGACCTCAAACGTTGGCCGAGGCGGCAGACGGTATGCGCCCTATGCGTTCACTGAGCAGGGCGTAGCCATGTTGTCATCGGTTTTGAATAGCTCGCGCGCTATCGCCATCAATATTGAGATCATGCGTGCCTTTGTTCAAGTGCGTGCCATGGCCACCACCCATCAAGACTTGGCCAAGCGGCTGGCCGAATTGGAGCTGAAGGACTGGAGTTGTCACACGATGCTTTTAGCCGCAATACGCGCAATCAACTCAAGCAGGTATTTGATGCGCTGCGTGAACTGATGACCCCGCCGGAGCCGCCCAAGCGGCCTATCGGCTTCATCACGCCAGAGGACAAGCCCGGCAAACCTTCCAGTCCCAAAGCAAAGGCGGCAGGCCAGAAGGCGTGGCGCGTAGCCCAGCGGCATTTAAAGAGAAATTAGCTTCTAGCCCAGGTGGAACGTTGGCATGGCGCTATTGATTTTGCAGTAAATAGAGGGCAGATTTTTTAATCCGATCCTGGCACCTTTTTCCTCTTTAAACAATTGGAATCTGACCTCAATTTCCTTGAGCGCATTGGCAGCCATGTTGATGTTTGTCATGGCACCAGTAGTCACTGTGGCAAAGTAAACCAGGTGTGATTGCGTAAAGTACGCCAGCGATCTGACATAAGTTCGGCGAAACAGGTTTGATGGGCACGCTATTGACGAGTAACACAAGGAAGAAGGCGCCCCGTGGATTTTTGTTCAATACCTTAACAAGATGGACGATAGAGGCAAGGCATTCAATGATAGTGCTCATAAGGATTCCAAAGGATAGCGCTTAGCGAAGTCGTCGCATGACTTGCATACACGGGTTTAAAAAATGATTGCGGTCGGAAGTTAACGTTACAAAGCGCGCAACCATTTGAAAAGACCTCAGGTTCTTGCAGATGGGTTACTACCGGTTGAATATTCCTGACGCCTTGACAATGTGGTCTGAGGTAGCGTGGAATGGAAAATCAGAATGTCGAACAGTCACATCAATTTTCTAATTAGTGCGTTTGACCGTGAAAGGAAGTCGTGAAAATTGACCTTTAACACGACTTTAGACTCAAATTAAGCGGCACTACCAGTAAGGAATCAATATGGCCATCCATTTTTTAGCGACACCTGGTGTTTACACGTCAAACACGACTGTGGCATTTCCTGCCACGATAAATGGGGTGAACGTGACGTGTGAAATTTCCACGGAGGCTCTTCAAGATCATTTTGAGCCAGCATCGGGAACTGCTAGCGACCTATTAGCCGCATTCGAAATGAACCGGGCGACAATTGAGATTACTGCGCGGGCGAAGTTGCCGATACGAATTCCGCTGGTGCGCTGTCTCTTGGTTTCAAACGATTTTTAAGGAGAGCGGTTGTGCAAGGAACTATTTAAATAGGGAATGAGATTCTTACGTTTATGAAAGGGGCTGACTATGATGATGCAGATGAGTGTGGTCCATCGGATAATATTTGCTACTCAATCAATCAACTGGGGTTGGGTGCAACTAAGCCGCTAACCGTTCCAAGAAAACACTTCATCAAGGCCTTACAAAAGTTCACTGAAAAGGCCAATACATCATTTACATAGGAAGCCAATCCGTAATTGATACAAATGCAAGCGGCGAACTGTCGCCCCCAGTTTTTTAAACCCTAGCTTTGAAGTACCTTGTCGTTAAAGTTGGGGCATTAAAAACGGGGCCTAAAGATGCCAAGATCGGATTACCAAAAATACGAGCAAGTCTTGCACATAATTTAACCCTATAGCTCTCGTCAACTCTTCGTAAACAGCTAGCAATTTAATAGCGAGACGAAGCCCCTAAACAAAGAACCAGAGCACCTAACGGCCACTCAAATTCGTCATAATCAGTAATCAGAAGTAGCAGCGCAGCACCGCCTGCCAGGCGCGCTGTTGCGGGTCGGTGCCGTATTCGCTGCCGGGGCTGCCGCTGTTGACTTGCCATTGCAAGGCTAGGTCGGAACGACTGAAGTGGTAGCGCGCCTCCAGCCAGGTCAGGCGGCTCTGGTCCGCCCGGTTGACGCGCAGCATGGCGTTCAGGTCGAGGTGGTTGACCAGCGCGTCTTGCCACGCGGCGTACACAAACGTTGCTTGCTGCGCGGGCATGTCTTGCGCGTATTGGGCCCAGTTTCGATATTGCCGATAGGCCAGCGCCGGGCCGTGAGCCAGGGCGGTCCAGGCGGCATCGTCCAGCGCGGCGCCGTTGTAATCAACCTCCAGCGTGAGCGTGAGCTTGTTGGCGGTGGTGTAGCTCAGGCCGGTGGCCAGGCGGTTGTGAAACGCTTCGCCCTCTGCCGTGTTCATGGCTTGGGACCACAGGCTGCGGCTGGGTCCGCCCGACCATTCCAGAAACGCCACACCGGCTTCTCCCGCCAGGGTGGTCAGGTTAAAGCCCAGCTGGGCCGACTGCCCGGCTTCGCCAAACAGCAGCCACTGCGGGCTGAGCTTGTCCGTCCACTGCTGGCTGGCCGCCAAGAGCCAGCGGCTCTGGTTGTTGGTGGCGCCCAGGTCGGCACTGAAGGCTGCGGTGTTGGGCTGATCTTCCAACTTGGGCGAATACAAGGCGGTGAGTGAGCCGCCCGACCATAGGGTCTGGCCGCGCAACATGACGCTGCCCATGCGGTTTTTCTTCAGGCTGCCGGGGTCCACCGACACCAGCGAGCGCAGCGCCCCGGTGCGCAAAAAGTCAGTCGGGTTGTAGCCGGTGGCCACGCCATAGCGGGCGTTGATGCGGCCCAGGTCCAGCAGGCGCTCGTCTTGCACCTGCCAGCTCAGGTAGGCTTCTTTGAGCGTGTTGATGCCGCTGGCCTCACTGCCCTGCGCGGGCCAGGTCACATCCCAGCGATCCGCCAGCACGGCGCGCCAGCCGGGGGCCAAGGATTTGTCCAGTTGCAGGTCGAAAGACAGGCGCTGGTTGGCGGTGGCCACGCCGTCCGCGCGGGCGACGGATTCGCCAAAAGCGGCCTCCATATAGCCCTGCCAGTCGCGGCTGGTTTTGACGATCTCGGGGGCGGTGTCTGCCAGCATCAAGGCATCAAGATCGTCCGCCAGGGCGGGTTGCGCCACCCCGGCCGCGATGGCAAGCAGCATCAACATCGGCAAGCGCATTGGGGGAACCCTCATGCCACGATTACTCGGGCTTGAAGCGCGGCAGGTAGTCGCGCTGCAACCAGGCATCGGGCACTTCGCGTTTGGCCCAGTCGGAAAAGCGCATGACGGTGACCCAGTTTGGGTCGAGCCCGTCGATGATCACGGTCTCGGTCGGCCGCTCTGCCCCGAGCTGTTTTTGGTAGTGGCGGAAATACGCGGTTTTAAGCAGCTTGCCGCTCTCGGAAAAAAAGCGCGCCTTGATGGGGTGCTTATTGCTGGTGTCGATCCACATCTCGATGTGGTGGTAGTTGACATCAGGCGTCAGCGCGGCCAGCGTCAGCTTGTAGCAGTGGCGCAGCTGGCGCTCGCCGTCCTGCATGTCTTCTTCACCGGCTTGCGTGGCTTGGTAATCTTTGGCCAGGTTGACGGTGACCACATCGCCGTTGGAGGCTTGGCCCAGCAGCCGCTGCTGGGGCGACAGGCGGATGCTGGCTTTGTTGGCCGGGTCGTAAAACCACAGGTCTTTGCCGCTGTAGAGCATCAGCTTGTTGGCATCGCGTGCGGGCGCCACAAAGCGCACCAGGCTGCGGAACTGGCTGCTGTTTGGGTCGGCCTTGGAGTAGATCGCCAGTGTGCTGGTATCGGTCTGTTTGCCGTTGCGGTATTCGATCAGCGTGTTGGTCAGGCCGAACGAAAAATCCGGGTTGCGCACGGCATCGCTGGCGGCCAGAATCTCTTGCGCACTTGGCGCAGCGTGGCTCACACCGGCGCACAGGGTGGCGCACAGCAGCAGGGTTTGAAGTATCAATCGTCGCATCTTTATTCCATTTATACGTGCCGAAGCGCATCCACAATCATCAATTTTGCCGCCCGGTTGGCTGGCCACCAGGCCGAGACAATGGCCACCAGCACCAGGCCAATGGCGCTGCCCCCAATCAGACCCAAATCACCCCAGACCCGCACCTTGAGCGGGTATGCGTACACGTAGCCAGGCGGGGTCCAGGTCAGGCCGCTGTGGTTGATCAGGCCCGCCAGCAGCAAGGCGGTCAGCACGCCCAGCAGGGCACCCATCAACCCGAGCAACAGCCCTTCGCACATGAAGAGCGCGCGGATGCCGCTGCGACGCTGGCCCATGGCGCGCAGGGTGCCGATTTCGACCGTGCGCTCCACCACGGCCATGCTCATGGTGTTGCCCACGGTGAACAACACGATGACCCCGATCAGGGTGGCGATGAAGCCAAACACCGAGTCAAAGAAGCGGATCGACTGGCCGTAAATCGGGGCCAGTGTTTCAAAGTCCTGAATCTCCAACGGCTCGTCCTTGAAGGTGGTGGCCAGCAGCTGCTCCAGCCGCGCCCGGGCCGCCGCCATTTGCGAGGTGTGCCGCAGCTGGATCTGGATCGCCGTGACCTGGGGCGGCGCACCGCCAAACACCAGGCGCTGCGCCTGCGCCAGGTGCATGATCATCACGGTGTCGTCAAACTCTTTGAAGCCCCAGTTTTCGGCCTTCACCACGTTGAGGTTGACCACATTGGGCGCGCCATGCACATTGGCTGCCAGCATCTCGATGTGGGTCTGGTTGGCCGGCAGCGCGTCAGCCCGCTGCTCCAGCGCCGACAGGGCGGTGATGTCGTCTGGCGCGGCGCGCTCGGCACTGACCGGTGCGACGGGGGCTTGCGGGCAGTTGCTGACCTTGAGCGGCCCGCACAGTTGCAGCATGCGGGCCACGCCGGTGCCAATGATCACCGACTCCTGGCTTGTGCCGGTCAAGGCGAACTGCGGCGAATAGCTCATGCTGCCGTAGTCGTCCCAGGTGCGCAACTGGTTCTGCTCGCCCACCACGATGCCCGAGGCGATCACGTTCTTGGACACGCCAGCGGCAAAGTTGCCCGCAATGCCGCCGAGCTGCAGCTTGGGCGTGACCACCGTCAGCAGCGGAGCCAGCACCGGGTCTTGTTTGACCACGTCCATGATGCGCGGGTAGTTGGCGATGCCGTAGGCCGCCGGGTTGCCACTGCCATACAGAAAGTAGTTGCTGTGCTGGATTTGCAAGTGACCATGCATTTGCACATAGCCGGTTTGCAGCGCGTAGGTTGCATTGCGGGCGTAGCCGCCAAAAATCAGCACTGCGCAAATACCAATCACCATGGCCAGCAAGGTGGTCAGCGAGCGGCGCCGGTTGCGCAGCAAATTGCGCAGGGCCAGTAGCAGCGTGTTCATGCGCAGGCCTCCACCGAGTCAACGCGCCGCTGCACATGGGTGATGCGGCCATCGCGGATGAACACAGCATCGTCGGCTTGCGCCTGCACCTGCGGGTCGTGCGACGAAAACACGAACGACACCTGGTGCTCGCGCTGCATCTGGCGCATCAGCGCGATGATGGCGGCACCGGTCTGGCTGTCCAGGTTGGCGGTGGGCTCGTCAGCCAGCACCAGTTGCGGGGCCGGGGCCAACGCACGGGCAATCGCCACCCGCTGACGCTGCCCGCCCGAGAGCTGGCCGGGGCGGTTGTTGGCCTTGTCCGCCAGCCCCACCGCGTCGAGCAACGCCAGCACCCGCGCGCGGCGTTGAGCCGCGGGCATCTGGGTCAGGCGCAGCGGGTATTCCACGTTTTCATACGCGCTCAGCACCGACAGCAGGTTGAAGTTCTGAAAAATAAAGCCCAGGTGGCGGGCGCGAAAGTCAGACAGCGCGTCGTCCGACAGCTGCCCGATGGCTTGCCCGGCAACGATCACCTCGCCCTGGTCGGGCCGGTCAATACACCCGATCAAATTGAGCAGCGTGGTCTTACCACTGCCCGACGGGCCGGAGATGACGGTGAAGCAGTTGGGGCGGATGTCCAGGTTGATGTCGGACAGGGCGGGCACCCCGACCGAGCCGAGTTGGTAGATTTTGTGGACGTTTTTGAGAATGACTGTGTACATGGTGGGTACAGTGTCGCCGCTCGGCCATTTTCTGTATTGAACGAAACCGACATGGCACAAGCCCCACCGGGCAGCTTGCGCCAGCTCGCTAAACTGGCACCATGAACCTGTCCACCCAAGCCGCCCTGCTGGCACCGCGCCTGTCCCTGGCCTCTTGCGTGCGAGCCTATATCACCCGCAGCACGCTGGGCGCGAACTTGTCGCCCCAGCAGCGGCTCAACCATTTCCCGGCATCGCCTCTGTGCGCGCTCATGTGGCTGCTGCAAGGTGACTCCACCCTCATCCGCCGGGGGGATGCCACCATCAGCGAAGACTTGCCCGCGCTGTCTTTCTTTGGGCCCCACACCCAGCCCTTTGTCAGCGCCAACCCTGGGCCGGTGCAAGCCTTCATGGTGGTGCTGGTGCCACAGGCGGTGCAGGCGCTGACGGGGGTCAACCTGTCCACCTTGGTCAATCGCATCGTGCCGTTGGAGAGTCTCTTCGACAGCGCTTGGATGGACATGGCACGGGCCGTGCAACAGGCCGCGGATGATGCGGCGCGCATCCAATTGATCGAAGCGTTTCTGGAGCCGCGTTGGCGCGCGGTGCAGCAGGACGCCATGCCACGGGCCGATCGCCAGCGCTTTTGGGTGGAGGGCCTGGCGCTACAGGCGGCCACCTCGGGCATGGGCAAGAGCCTGCGTCAGATGGAGCGCCGCATCAAGGACTGGGCCGGCCTGCCGCTGCGGGATTTGCGGCGCCTGGCGCGTGCGGAAGAATCCTTCCTGGAAGCCCGCGACACCGTCTTGTTGTCTCCGCCCCACCAACCCCTCAACTGGGCCGACATCGCCGCCGATGGTGGCTTCAGCGACCAGTCCCACCTGTGCCGCGAAACCCGGCGCGTCACCGGCTTGACCCCCAACGAACTCAAACGCGCCGTCCAACAGGAAGAGAGCTTCTGGGCTTACCGGATTTTTAATTGAAGCATTGACGGAGAGGGGGCTGCTTGCCGCGCGAGGTACGTCAGCGAATTGGCTTGCTCACCTGTCCTAGCAAGGCCTCTTTGAGCTTGAAATCTGCTGGCGAGTCACCCACCCAGATGTTGAGCACCATGCGGAAAAATTCCGCGTCTCCCACCGGTGCCCCCTGCGGTTTGCCAGCGATATAAAACTGGGTGCCTTTGCCCGGCACAAAGTCCATGGCAAAGGTGTCACCCGGCATCAGTTTGGACTGCCCTGAAAAAATGTCAATCAAACGGGTAGATGAGCCGACATGCTTTTGCACCGCGTCTTTGGTCGCATTGGCTCGCAAGCCCTTGATGAAGGCCAGGCCAATTTCGGTGCCCGGAATCTCGCGCAAGGCCACAAAACTCAAACGCTTGGGGCCGGGCTGTGCAAGGAGTTCTTCAGGTGTGCTGACTTTCTTGGGCGTGTACAACGCCATGTCGTACACCTTGAACACAAACTTGAAGCGGGTGCCCGCCCCGTTGAGTTGCAACGCCGTCCCTTCGAGCTGGGTTGCCTGCTCGAAGGTCGGGCCAGCTGTCGCCGACATGGCTATGGTTGATGCGGTGAGTAACACGCCCGCCATGATGACGGCACGGCATTGGGTTGCCAAAGATTGCTGTTGCATAAGTCTTCCCTGTATTGAACTTATTCAGTTTGTGCAGCGCCCTGACACAAAACCTACTGCCTGCCCGGTGTGGATACAAGCTTAAGGAATTTATCACTAAATGGATCAAATTCGCTGGCCTGAAAGGACCAGGCTCGGATTATCAATCGCCACCAAAAAAATTGAGCTAATCTTGCAACATCATTTAGCCCTCTAGCGCCTGTAAAACGTGCGTGAGCAGCTAGCAATTTAATAGCAATTTAGTCGCTTAAAAAGAGCAGCTAACTTCCCGCATCCGCCCCACTCAAGGCGCCATGCGAAAGAGGGCGGACTGGATTTGCTGGTGGTCATAAAACCCAAACTACGTTGCAGGCAATCGAATGATTTACATCGCTCTGCCCTTTTTATTTCAAGCGAAAAGCGTTTGGCCGATCCGAAAACGCAGTCCTTTGATTTACTTGGCAGATGTAACTGCAGACTGGTAATAGCTCAAGCTCCGTCATAATTCAAACAATTAATGGGGCAAAGCTTGCAACCCCCTATCATGACCGCCTGAGCAGGCGGTTCAGTCCAACATGGTTTATCAGCCGCGGGAGGCGCTCTTGGTTCCTACGAACATTGCTGCACGGCGGACAAACGTTTATCGTTAGAAGTCGGATGGAAGCCACCGGGTCACTCGCAGCGCAGCTTGAAATGCTTGAACGCGAACTTCACGACACAAATGCTCGCAAAGCTCAGCGCGTAGTTGAACTGCTGGCTGATGACTTTGTCGAATTCGGAAGTTCTGGCCGAAGCTATAACAAGAATCAAATTCTTGAGGCACTAAATTCAGAGTCCAATGACCTCATCAGCAGCGCCGAATACAAAGTGAACCCACTTTCACCAACCGTGATGCTTGTCACATACAAGTCCTGGCGACATTCGAGTCCCGCGAGTTGCACGCTTCGCAGTTCCGTCTGGCGCAAGCATGGCTCTGCATGGCAAATGGCTTTCCATCAAGGAACGCCAACTACATTCACAACATGAGTCCGAGTTCTAAAAAAGGGGCTACGCTCGGATTAAAGCGGATCACCTGAAAGACGAGCAGGTTTTACACATCATTTAGCCATCTAGCGCTCATAAACCCTGCGTTATCCGCTAGCAATTTAATAGCGAGACGAGGCACTTAAACCGACCAGCTGGCTTCCCAAAATCTACCCCACTTACGGCGCCATGCGAAACAGGCCTGGCTGACTTTGCTGGTAGACACGAAGCCAAAGCAAGGTGGCTGGCACCAGCGCTTGGCAGGCAAACCATATGGCTTCGTCCAGCGGCTCACCGGCGGGGCCGTCAAAGTGGGGGCACATGGCGTCCCAGCCAGCCCAGTCCAGCTCCGGCATTTCCTGGCGCGCAGCAGGCCCCATCTGGCCCACGGTATGGGCCAGCGTTTTCAGCTGGCGCAGCACGGCCACGCGGGTCAGACGCGAACGCAGCAGTTCCTCGCGCTCCAGTCCTTCGATCAAGGTCGAAACGGCGATACCGCTCTCTTCAATGAGGCGCAGCAAGGCGCTGTTGATGATGGGGGTCATGGTTCAAATGCGCTGTGCGGGGTCCGTGGCGGCCAGCAGGCGGGTGTTCAATTCAAGCGCAAACTCGCGCCAAGCAGCGCCCAGGTCCAGCGTGATGGCGCGCAGTGTTTCGGCGTCGGGCTGGTGTTCCTGGGGGAAGTTGGAAAGCGCGCAGGAGGTGGCATTAAAACTGAGCGCCGCATCGAGCAGGCCCTTGTTCCAGCCCTCAAATGCATGCAGCAGCGACGCCGTTAGCGCATGGCGACCACTGGTCACTTGGGCCGAAGCGGCCTCCAGGTCAGGCAACAAGTGATCCAGATGCGCCAGGGTTTCGCTGTAAACCTGATCGGCCGTGGCCAGCAAGGCCCGCTGCGTGAGTTGCTCGGACTGTTGGCTTGACAGCAGCCGGGTGAGGTGCAGGCGATAGCGCTCCGGCGCCATGCCGCGCAGCGCCAGCACGCTCGCAGAAAAAGCGCCTATGGCGTATTCCCGGGTGCCGCCAGCAGCGCGCTCTGATGGCAAGACTGCGGGAGCCGGGGCAGTCAAACCTTGCAACGAAGCCCGGGCCAGCGCATGGGCGATACGGTCGGCAGCCTCCAGCGCGCCCTCCATGTGTCCGGCGCCGTGAGCGGCGGTTTCGCTGCCGCCCAAAAACACGCGGCCCGACCACAGCGCCTGGCGCAACAAGGGGTCAGCCTGCGGTGCCCCGGCAGGGCTGGCGCGGTCCAGGGCACTGCAAGTCCAGGGCTCATGGGCCCAGTCCTGCACGAACAGATGCCCCCCTTGCGCCTGCGGGCCGTAGAGCTGGGCCAACTGGCTGTCGATGAGCAACGGCAGGCCGCGCTTGAAATTGTCCCGCTGCGCCGCGTTCAGGGCGATAAAGCCGCCCAGGGCGCCTGCATCGCCCGCGCTGGCATCAAACACTTCGGCCAGCATCGCCTGCGCATGGCGCACAAAAGCATTGCCGGAATGACCCGCCGTGCGCCAGAAGGGTTGTGCAAAAGTAGTCACCGCCTTGGCTTGCGCCGCCATCCAGGTCGGCGTATCGGCCAGGGCATCCCACACGCCATCGGGCAGCGGTGGGTTAAATTGAATTTTTTCGTGAATCAAACGGGGCGGCAAGGCCAGCACAACCTGCCGCGCCCGCAGTGCGTGGCCGGCCGCTGGCAATAGCTCAATATAGGCTCCGCGGTCGCGCAAGGCTTGCACGGCCATGCCGGTGCGCACGCAACCCACGGGCAATTGAGCTGCCAGCGCCTGGGTCAATTGCGCGGCACCGCCTTTGATACGACGCGCACCGACATGCACGCCACCGGCTTCGATGCGGCGCTCGGCTTCACGATTAGGGTCCGTGAGCCAGAGCGCATCGCCCGGGTCATATTGGGCTTGGCTGGCCAGGCCTAGCTCTTGGAGCAGCGCCGTGATGCGCGGCTCGGTCTCGGTCCAGAACCAGGCAGGTCCCAGGTCCAGCGCTTGATCCGTCGTCGCGCAGTGCTCGGTGAGCACGCGCCCGCCCAGGCGGTCACGCGCTTCAAGCACCTGTACTTGCAGGCCGCGCTGGGTCAACAGTCGCGCCAGCGCCAGCCCGCACAGGCCAGCCCCGACGATGGCGACATCGACGACCCGGGCGGCGGACAGGGGCACTGGCTCGGCCATATTGCGAATCTCAGCTCAGATCAGTTGCACGGTGACAGCTTCTTCACCCAGGATCGCCTGGCATGCCAGACGTGAGTTGGAACCGATACCGACAATGCCGTCGAGCTTTTCGTTCTCAACGCGCTGGATTTTGGACAGGCTCTTTTTGCCAACGGGCACGGCAACGTGGCAGGCTTCGCACTTGGCTTCGCCGCCGCATTTGCTGGAAATAGCTTCGCCCACAGATTGCAGGGCTTTGAGCAAGGAAAGGCCTGCGGCGACTTCGTAGGATTTGCCAGAGGGGAGAACGGTGAGTGTGGTCATGGTGATAAAGGGCTCAAGCCCGGTTGCTGGTTAATAAAACGGGAATTCGTCAAACGATCAAGCGGCCATGGCAGGTTGCATGGCTTGCATCAAGTCTTGTGCAAACTGCGCCAACGGCATCTCGATGCGGGTGATGTTTTGCTCTTGCAAAAAGCGCGCTTCCATGCGGGTCGGCTCATTGGGCAGCACGGCCCAATGGCGGTCGCTGGAGCGCTTCATGATCTGGCGAGCAAAACAGCGCGTCAATTGGTCATCAAAGCGGCAACCGATGAACAGGAAGTTGCGCCCTGTGCGCCAGGCTTGCACGGCAGCTGGAATCGGCGTCTGGATGTCGATCTCGGTCAGCACTTCGACATAGTCACTGTCGGACACCAGATAGTTGCCAGCCGGGCTATGGCTGCCCATGGGTTTGTAGAGCAGGCGTGCTACATCCTTGGGCATCTCTGGCAGCAAGGCGCCATCGGCACCGTACACACCGGTCCAATTGCCAAAATGTTCGGACTGCGACAAGCCCTGGACCTGCGCCCAGCCCCTGGCGGCACTGGTCTGCGCCATGGCCACGGCCGAGGTGTCGTCATACCAGGTATCGACCAACAAACCGGCGCCGCTGCCAGCCAGTGCCAGGTGCAAGGCCGACGGGGCTGGCGTTGCAACAAACGCCTCATTCATGAGGTGAACCACCGACTTGCGGTGCTTGAAGTTCTCGATGAACTGGGCAGCCTGGGTCAGGCGCTTGCGGATCTTGTGCGGGACGCTAACTTTGCTCGTCATCATCTCGGCCAGCGCCAGGGGCGTCGCGGGAACTTTGAGGTCGCTGCACAGCGACAGCATGTCGGGGCCCAGGTAGGGAATGACGGCGCCTGTGTCCAGGCTGCGGGCGATTTCATGGATCAAGTCGGTCATGGTTTTTCCTTAAAGGTAAATGGCCGCTCCGGCACCGACGTTGGTCGCGGTGTCCTTGAGCGTCGTCACGATGTACTTGACTTGGGTTTCGTCGAGTTGGGTATGCAATGGCAACGCCAATGCGCGGTCGCCGATGCGGTCGGTATCGAGCAACACGCCGCGCTGTTTGCCAATGGCCTCCCCGGCATTCATGTAATAAAACTGCTGATGCAACGGATGGCTGTAGGCCACGGTCTCGATGCCGCAGGAATGCAGGTCATCAATCATCTGTGCGCGCGAGCTACCCGAGATGCGTTTGCCTAGGTGAACGACATAGAGCATCCAGTGAATCTCATCCACATCCACCCCGATATAGGGCGGCTTGACGCCTTCAAAGCTTTGCATCTGCTCGTGGTACCAGGCCACCACCTGACGGCGCTCGGCCAGGCGATCATCCAGACCCGCCAGCTGTGCCAGACCCAATGCCGCCGTCAGTTCGCTCATGCCCGCCTGCAATGGCACGCGCGAGCCCACCGAGACAGAGGACCGGTCAGCCACGCGGCGCTGGCGCAGGTAGCGCAGCTCATGCACTAGATTTTCATCATCGGTGACCAGCATGCCGCCTTCACCGGTGCACAAAGCCGAGGGCGCCGAGAAATCGAACACCGACACGTCACCGAAAGTGCCGACGGTGCGACCCTTGTAGCGCGAGGCAAATGATTCTGTGCTGTCCTCGATGAGCTTGAGGCCATGCGCGTCAGCCAATGCACGCAGCGGGTCCCAGTCAGCGGGATGTCCGTTGGTGTTGCCCGCCAGGATGGCGCGGGTCTTGGGCGTGATTTTGAGCGCGGCTTTTTCAGGGCTGAGGCTGCCGGTCCAGTAGTTGATATCGGCAAAGACCGGAGTAGCGCCGGTCAAGGTTATAGCTTGCGCCACCTGATGCCAGGTGTGCGAGGTGCAAATCACTTCATCGCCCGGGCCAATACCCATGGCACGCAACGCAATCCAGGTGCCCAGCGTGCCGCTGCCCACGGCCACCGCGTACTTGCGCCCGGTCCAGCCGGCAAACGCTTGCTCAAAGGATTCAACCATCGGGCCGTCGCCCCAACGGGCCGACTGCAAAACGGCGCAAACGAGTTCTATTTCGCGCTCACCGCATTCCGGTTCAAACAGGGAAATGGCATCGAGTTCCATGGCTAGTCCTGCGTCAAAATCAAGGCGGTTGCTTCGCTGGCTTGCTGGGTGATAGACCAGCAGTGACCATCGGAGGTCGCCAGATAAAAGCGACGGTGCCCCAGCAACTGCGCAGGGGTTTCGTCGCGCATGTCCATGGCGTCCACCAGCACCACTCGCAATGCGGGGTCACGCGCCCGCAAAATAGCGGCGGCATCCCTCAACGTGGGCGCTGTGCCAATCACTTCGCTGGCACTGAGCAGGTACTCAGGGGTGAGTGCCATGATCAATCTCCAGAATCATCAGCCAAGGGCATGCGACGCGCCTCAACCGTGATGGGCAACGGGGTGTCGGCTGGCATGGCGGGCAGATCGAACTGCCAGCCGTTGCCCAGCGTCACCAGGCCGCCCCACATGCCGGGGTTGACCATGGAAACAATCGGTTCTTCCAGATCTTTTTTAGGCACATAGCCGGTTAGCACGCCTTTGCTGTCTTTGCGGATCATGAGTTTCATTTTGGGCTCCTGTTAGGGGTAAACATAGGTTTAGGGGTTGGCTTTAAGGAGCTGTCAATAGTTCTTCATGCAAGAGCGGTGCCAAGATCGCTGGCAGCTTGTTCAATACATAGCTCACATCGTCCTGGGTGGTGGTGCGGCCCAGGGAAAGACGTACCGCCGCCAGCGCCTGGTCAGCCGGAACGCCCATGGCGGTCAATACATGCGAGGGTTCGCTGCCGCCGGACGAGCACGCGGCCCCACTTGAAGCCGCAATGCCGAGGCGCTCAAACCGTTGCAACACCACATCCACCGACAACTGGCCAAAGCGCAAGTAGCTGGTGCCGGGCAAGCGGGGCACGTTCTGGCACCAGATATAGGTTTCGGGCAACGCTTTCACCAAGCCGTCCTCCAGCGCATCGCGCAGTTGAGCGACACGGGCGGCCTCCAAGGTGATATCACCAAGCTGCTCCAAGGCGGCGGCCAAACCCACAATACCCGGCAGGTTCTCGGTGCCACCACGCCGCCCGCGCTCCTGACTGCCCAGAGTTTGTGGCGCCAAGGACACGCCTTGACGCAGCAGCAGCGCACCAACCCCTTTGGGGCCTTGCAGTTTGTGGGCCGACAGCGACACCGCATCAGCACCGCAGCGGGAAAAATCAAAATCTTGTTTACCGATGAATTGGGTGGCGTCCACATGCAGGCGCGCACCGGCCGCTTGCGTGAGCGCCGCTACTTGAGCCACCGGCATCAAGACACCGGTTTCATTGTTGGCGGCCATGAGAGAAACCAGCGCAACATCCGGGCCGATCATGGCCTGAGCCGCAGGCAAATCCAGCGTGCCATCGCCCCGTACCGGCAGGTAGTCCACCTGATACCCGTCCTGCGCCAAGGCCCGCGCCAAACGCAGATGACCCGCATGCTCAATGCTGCTGAACACGACGCGACGACGCTCGGGTGGCGCAGCGGCCAACAAACCACGCACCGCCAGGTGATTGGCTTCGGTCGCCCCGCTGGTAAAGATCACCTCCACCGGCTTGCAGCCCAACACCCGTGCCACCGTGGCACGCGCCGCACTGAGGGCACGTTTTGCGTCCTGGCCTGGGCCATGTTGCGAAGACGTATTGGCCCACAGGCTTGAGAGCACGGGCAGCATGGCCTCGATCACCGCAGGCGCAGGCGGCGTGGTGGCGTTGTGGTCAAGGTAAATCATGGGCGTGCCTATTGACCGCTCAGGGCCAAAACTCGCGCTCGTTGTCGATGCACAGCAAGTCCATCAGCACGTCCAGCGCTTCGTCCTGAAAACGCGACACCCAAGCGCTGTTGGCATGGTCTCGTGCGCACAAGCACCAGCGCCCCGACTCATGAGGCACCAGCAAGGCTATGTCAATCATGCCGCCGCTGGGGTCCACGTTGCGTGAGCAACACGGGCTTTGGATTCGGAAATTGTCACCTTCTCGCAGCACACTGGGCTTGACATAGCGGTAGCGCACGCGCTCACGCAGCGCACGCTCCAGGCGGTGCTGCATCAGGTCCAGCACTTGGCCGCTGGCAGGCGCCACGACAGCCGCAGCCATGTTCACACCGTCTCCTCGGTCTCCGGCAGCAGTCCGAGGGGTGCCGGAACCAATTCAATCTCAAGACAGCCGACCACGCAACCGTCAAACTGCACCAGATACACCGGCTCGTTCAACTCTTGCGCATGGCCGATATTGACGATCTCGCCAATGGAGCCGCGAGCGGCCAGCATCGCATCGACCGGACGATCCGGGTAGCTGCCATCGTTGACCAAATCATCAATCGCAATGACGCGCTGGCCCCAAACATAGGCAGGTTCGCGTGGTTCTAGACCGGGCATGGCATTCATGGTTTCTCCTCAAGAGGCGTTGCTGATCCGAGTTTGTTCAATGAGGTCGCTTTTTCACCAAGCTGTTCCAGTACGTCATCGGGCAAGTTGTCCAAGGTGCAAAGCTCCTTGGCCCGCATGCCGACGCGGTGACCAGACTCAACAAAATCCACTGCGTAGATATAAAACTGCTGCAAGAAAGTATTGATGTTGATGACGTAGCCAATCTCGCCTTTGTGCACCAACACTTCACCAATATCTTTGCCGTTGTAGGTGCCATCATTGCGCACCACTGAGCGCGCAATGACCCGCTCGCCATAGCTGAAACGCGGCGGCGAAGCCAGTTCGATCTCGTCACTGTCACGATTGATATCAGCCATGGCTACCTCCAATTCGGGCGACTGCGCGGGACTGTCGTTCCTGCACGGCTTGACGCACTTCTGCGTCTTCATCCCCACGCATCGTATCGAGCGTGTTTGCATCGGCACGTTGGGCGACTTCCCAGCGCACGCGCCAATCTTCATCACTGGCCATGCGCGAAAGCAAAGGGGCTGGCAGTCGCTCAGCCACAATACGACGCACTTCTGGCTCGGAGTCAACGACCATGCGCAGCAAAGTCGGCATCTCCAGCCGCTGCGCCACACGCATGCGAACCGCGCGATCCGGGTCCGACACCATGGTCGGCAAAATAGCCAGCGGCAAGCGCAGCGCCACCAGCTCACGCACGCCGTAATCCGGGTCCTGCCGCATGGTGGCCAGGGTGATCGGTGAGAGACGCTGAGCGACGCGAATGCGCACTTCGCGGTGCGGATCGTTGGTCAGGCGCAGCAGTTGCGTCAGCGGCAAACGCAGCGCAATTTGCAGACGAACCGTCTCATCAGGGTCGTCAATCAAGGCCGTCAGCCGAAACACGCTGGCGTGGCGTGCAGCAATAGCACGCACTTCAAAATAGGCGTGCGTCAACTGCTCATCAGCACGATCAGGATGCCAGCGAAAAAAGCGGTCAATCCGGCGCGCATAGACATCCTGCATACAGGCATGGCCGGGCTCACATCCAAGCTCACCAGGCAATTCACGCAGCTTGGCATGGCAGCAAACATCGCAGTTCACCGGTCCGCCTTGCCAATGCTGCGACGGAATGTCACCCGCCGGGGCACGCAGAGGAACGACGACAGATGAGGTCATGACGGCAGCGTTCATCATGCGCGTGGCCCAGTTCCGCTCCAGCCGCGCACCGGGTAAGCCGTTCCCGTTTCAGAATCATCGCCTTTTTCGCGGCGCGCCAGTACATGCGCCAGCAAAGCACCCCCCACATGGTCTTGCGGGTCAAGGCGACGCAACTCACCCAGCATCAGGTGTGCCTCATCCAAAACTCCCAAACGCAGATTCAGGTAAGCGAGCCCTTTAAGGGTAAAAAGATAGAAGCGCACAGCGGCGTCATGGCGCGCCATGTCATCACTGGGCGGTTCATCACCAAAATTGGGACCCAGCGCTGTGCGGGCGATCGCCAATGCATCTTCGCCGACGGCACGCGCCTTGGTCAGTTGATGGCCATAAAAGTAAAAGCGGTAGAGCGCAATCAAAGGCGCCGGATGGCGCGGTGCTTGCGCACGCGCCTGCTCAAGCAAAGGCAAAGCTTCCTGCGGCAAATGTCGCAACAAACCAGCCTGCATGATCAGTGCCTCAACCTGCGGACTCAACCCGCCACCGATGGCCCCGTCAGCAAAAGCTGCCAGTTCATCATCAAAGCCGAGTCGATCCGCATTCATGGTATGGCCTTGCCTGTTCAGGAAGCCAGGATCGGGGACGCCGGGCGGCCACGACCGATGGAGCTGATGTCGATCTTGGTCACACCCACCTTGGGGGCGGTGTCGGCACTGCTGCAAGCGCAGGCTTCCTTGTTGGGATCGATGAAGCTCAAGCCCGACTGGGTTGCCGTCTCTACGAAATCAATCGTAATGCCTTGCAACATCAGTCGGCTTTCTGCACCTAGAAACAGGCGCACGCCACCGACCTCCAGCAACTGCTCGCCAGCCTGTGGGGCGGCCTCAGCACTGAACTCCGAGGAGTAGCCGGAGCAGCCTCCCGGGGTCACGGCAAGACGCAAGCCAGCGCCTGCGGGCAAGCCGGAGAAACGCACGATGCGGTTGATGAACTTTGCAGCGGCGGGGGTGATGGTGACGTTGATCGACATGATGTTCCTTTGAACGACTTCAGACCTTGACGATGCAGCCGTCTACCGGACACACGGCGACACACTGAGGGTCGTCGTAGTGACCGACGCAGTCGGTGCATTTTTTCGCGTCAATGATGTAGGTGCCATTTTTTTCGCGGATGGCAACGTTCGGGCACTCAGGCTCGCAGGCAGAGCAGGCGGAGCAAGTGGATGTGATGATCTTCATGGGCATGGTAGTTCTCCAATAGAGTTAGGGGTGAAGGGAAATCTCAGGCGGCCTCGGCAACGCTGGTGAAAGCGCCCTGGCGGATTTGTGCATCGCCACGATCCTGGTGCGTAATGGCACCACTGGCAACGCGGCTACGGTAGTCATTGAACCAGTCCAGGGCCGCTTTTTCGATGAACTCACCGACATACTGATCAACGGGTTCGATCCCCGCGGCAATGAGATCATCTTTAGGACAGGCGCCAATCTTGGCGACGAGGACAGCGTGGCAGTCGTTGATGGCGCGCACGACGGAGGGCAGTTGCTCGTCGTCGCCCACGCCACCCTGGCAATACTGGTCAACACGGCGGTGACCCACAAACAGCGCCTCGGTCGAGGAGACCTGGAACACCTGGAATTCGGTGACATGACCAAAATGCTCGTTGACACGACCGCCGCCCTTGGTCGCCACAGCGACCAGAACCTGGAGATCATCGCCATCCTTGATGGCACCAGCGGTTGCCAAGGCCTCTTGCTTGGCGGCATGCTGCGCCTGACGTTCGACCTCGACTTTGTCCTGATAGGTTTTGCGCTTATCCAGGTCGTAGACCACTTCCATTTGCTCCAGTTTGTCGAGCGTGAATTCTTCGCTACGGTCTTCACCGAGCAAGCCCACCGCATCGGCACGGCACTGGCGGCAGTGACGCATCAAGTTGGCGCCGCCCATGCAGGCGTCTTGCACTGCTTTGAGTTCAGAAGCTGTTGGGCCGCGCTGACCGGTCAAACCGAACACCGTGCCATGCTCGGCTTCAGAAATCAGCGGCATGATGTTGTGCAGGAAGGCGCCGCGCTTTTTAACTTCGCGGTTCACTTCAATCAGATGCTCATCATTAATCCCAGGAATCAGCACCGAGTTGATCTTGGTGAGCACGCCGCGGGCAGTGAGCATCTCCAGACCTTTCATTTGCTGTTCATGCAAAATCTTGGCGGCCTCATAGCCCGTCACACGCTTGTGGTTCCAGAAAATCCACGGATAGATCTTCTCGCCAATGGCGGGGTCCACCATGTTGATGGTGATGGTGACGTGGTCAATGTTGTACTTGCAGATTTCATCCACCAACTCGGGCAAGGCCAAACCGTTGGTAGACATGCACAGCTTGATATCAGGCGCCTGCTCTTGCAGCATGCGGAAAGTCTCAAACGTTTTCGTCGGGCTGGCCAGCGAATCGCCCGGGCCTGCAATACCCAGCACGGTCATTTGCGGGATTTCGCTGGCAACAGCGACCACCTTTTTGACAGCCTGTTCGGGTGTGAGTTTTTGCGAAACAACGCCAGGGCGTGATTCATTGCTGCAGTCGTATTTGCGATTGCAATAGTTGCATTGGATGTTGCAGGCAGGCGCAACGGCAACGTGCATGCGGGCGTAATGGTGGTGAGCTTCTTCGGAGTAGCAGGGATGGTTTTTGACCTTATCCCAGATTTCCTGGGGCATGTCGTCCGGGCCAGCCGACGTGCCGCAACTGGCTTTACCTTCGCCGCCCTGCGTGCCGCAACCGCCACTGGCTTCTGGCAGGTCGAGCTTGGATCCTAGTGATTTGATCTGGCCGATACTGACATAAGTCGTAGCTGGCATTGAACCGGTGTTTGCGCTTGCTTGCATGTAAACCCTTTTCGCGACCGACCATGGCCGCACAAGAGTTCTATAGCTAAATTCATGCCACCTGAAAACCGCTGTTACTGCCCCGGCTTTGTCGGATGTGGCACACAAGACTTGCTGGTATGTCGCGGCGCTCTACGGGTTGCTGTCAGTGATGCGACAAAGATGACATTGACGCTTCTCAACGCAGCGGGCTGGGGAGATGGAGCAAGGGGACGTGCAAATCGGTGATGACTGGGATATTTCTGGGACGGAAGAAGACCCATTGCGGTCTTTCACACGGTACAGTCGTAAGTCAAATATGCCGCGGTCGCAGTCATTGAGGTTTTGGCCGTGACGGTCTTGTAAAGGCACACTCCCGACCTTTGACTCACTGATCTGGGCGCTCTAAAGCAGACATTTTCATTTACAGGCCGACCGACAGCAACTCCGAGCGTCGATTGCGCCAAACCGTATTTCGGTTGTTGATGTAAGACGTTGAGGTTGTAAAAAAACCTATCTGGAGAAATTCCCTATGAATCGCACTAAAAGTCGACGTTTCAGAACGGCGTATACGCCACGATCTCGGGCAAGGGAAGGGTTCGAGCACCCCCGAAATCGTGCTGCCGCTACGCACGGGATAGTTTTTTTACAGCCTCGTTGGTTGCTCACTTGTGCCCAGAAGAATTTGCAACACTTGACCGGTCGGTAGAGCCGAGGTCTAGTGGCGAGAGTTGCTGAGTACCCTGGCAAAATTCAGCGCCTCGTCCACGGTGTGCATGAATTCAACGACCTTGATCGGTTTGGTCAGGTAACGGAAAAACCCTGCCTGCAGGCCCTGCTCAATATCCCGCGGAATCGCATTGGCACTCAGTGCAATGACCGGAATGTGCGCGGTGGTGGGGTCATCGGCCAGCGCTTTCAGCGCATCGACTCCACTGATGCCCGGCAGATTGATATCCATCAGAATGGCGTCGGGCAATACGGCACGCGCCAGCTCAATGCCCTGGATACCATCGCGCGCACTGAGCAAACGGATGTCTGGCCGGCGTTCAATGATTCCTTCCACCAACATCAGATTCGCCGGGTTGTCTTCGACATAAAGCAAGGTGTGCAACTGCTCGATGGCAACGGTACGCCGATCAGCGATAGACGTTGGTTTCACTTCCTTCGAAAGTGGTATTTGTGCATCCGCAATGTTGAGTTCGATCCAGAAGACACTGCCCGCACCGACCGTGCTATTCACACCAATGTCCCCGCCCATTAACTCGACCAGGCGTTTGCACACCACCAAGCCGATGCCGGTACCTTCTTCGATGTTGGCTTCTTGCCCGAGCCGGTTGAAGGGCTGAAACAGTTGTTCGAGCTGTTCCGCTGATAAACCGTTCCCTGTGTCTTCGACACGGATGCGCAGACGCCCCGGCACTTCAGCAGACGGTGCAGTGGTCACCAGTACCTTGCCCCTCACACCGTTGTATTTGATCGCATTGGACAGCAGGTTGATCAAGACCTGTTTGACCCGCGTGCGGTCAGCCTGCACAAAGTAGGCAACATCTGAAGGGGGAAAATTTACACTGACACCACGTTTCTGCGCCTGCGGCTCCACCATAGCCTGACATTCGAGCATGACCGTCGACAGTTCAACCGGCTCCGGTAACAACATTAGTTTGCCGGACTCAATCAGCGCGAGATCGAGTATTTCGTTAATTAACTCCAGCAGATACCAACCCGCCTGCACGATCTGGTCGATGCTACGTTTTTGCTGCAGTGTGGGCGCTGGCGTGCCCATTTCGACTAGTTGGGCAAATCCGAGAATGGCGTTGAGCGGTGTACGCAGTTCGTGGCTCATACTGGACAGAAAATCCGATTTGGCAAGGTTGGCTTTTTCCGCAGCAGACTTGGCACTTATTAGTTCGATGTTATTGGCCTGCAAAATTTGGTCGAGCACTTTGCGCTCCGTAACATCGCGCGCTGCAGCGAACACACCTTGCAGCGTGCGTCCTCGGTCATAGAACGTCGAAGCATTGATGGATACCACCGTCTCTTTGCCATCCAGCGCGCGCGCCGTGAGTTCATAATTGGTAACCTTGTTTTCTCTCAGTACCTGGTGGATGGCCGCCTCTGCCCGCTCGGGATCAGTGAAATAGCTCTTAAAGGGGGCTCCAATCAGTTCATCCCGCGTGCAACCAGTGAGTGCCTCCATCTGTTTATTCACGTCGGTAACGATGCCAAACGGATCGGTGGTCATGATCGCATCGATGTTGGATTCAATCAGCGAGCGGGTGTAGAACTGCTGGTCGCGCAGGCGTTGGTCGAGCTTCTTTCGCTCTTCCTCGACCAGTTTGCGGGCGGTATTGTCGGTGCCGATGAGCAGGTAGCCGATGATGGCGTCCTGCGGGTCACGTAGCGCGGTGACGGACACGACTGCGGGGAAGCGGCTGCCATCTTTGCGGAAATAGGTTAGCTCGTAGATGTCTTCTATGCCACGGGAGGCTTTGAAAACCAAGGCCTCGAAGCCGGGCGCGATAGGCGTCGCAAGCTCCACGCTCAAGGCTTTGGCCCGTGCAACCACTTCCAGTGGATCAGAAATGTCGGCAGGAGTGATCTTGTTCATCACCTCGGCGGCGGTGTAGCCCAGCATGCGCTCGGCCCCCACGTTGAAGATCTGGATCACGCCCTTGGCATCGGTGGCAATGCTGGAGAAATTGGCGCTGTTGAAGATCGCGCTTTGCAGCGCCCCGGCTTTGAGCAGTGCCTCCTCGGCCTGCTTGCGTGCAGTGTTGTCAGTGCCAATCAGCAAATAGCCAATGATGACACTTTGCGCATCACGCAGGGCCGTGACGGACACCACCGCCGGGAACCGACTACCGTCCTTGCGGATATAGGTCAACTCGTAAATATCTTCAATACCGCGCGCAGCCTTGAACACCAGGGCCTCAAAGCCCGGCGCAATCTGGGTCTCCAGCTCGGTGCTCAAGGCTTTGGCGCGGGCAATGATTTCCTGGGAGTCAGAGATTTCGGCTGGCGTGATCTTGTTCATGACCTCCAGCGCGGTGTAGCCCAGCATTCGCTCGGCCCCAACATTGAAAATCTGGATCACGCCCCGTGCGTCGGTTGCGATACTAGAGAAGTTGGCGCTGTCAAAAATAGCTTTTTGCAGCGCACCTGCCTTCAGCAGCGCCTCCTCGGCATGCTTGCGTGCTGTGTTGTCGGTGCCAATGAGTAGATAGCCAATGATTACGTTATCGTCGTCGCGGAGCGCGGTGACCGATACGACGGCGGGGAAGCGGCTGCCGTCCTTGCGGATGTAGGTCAGTTCGTAAATATCTTCAATGCCGCGCGCGGCCTTGAACACCAGGGCCTCAAAGCCCGGCGCAATAGGTGTGTCAAGCTCCACGCTCAGGGCTTTTGCCCGTTCAATAACCTCCTGCGCGTCCGAAATATCAGCCGGAGTGCGTATGTTCATCACCTCGGTGGCCGTATAGCCCAGCATGCGCTCGGCACCCACGTTGAAGATCTGGATGACACCCTTGGCATCGGTGGCAATGCTGGAGAAATTGGCGCTGTTGAAGATCGCGCTTTGCAGCGCCCCGGCTTTGAGCAGTGCCTCCTCGGCCTGCTTGCGTGCAGTGTTGTCGGTGCCAATCAGCAAATAGCCAATGATGACACTTTGCGCATCACGCAAGGCCGTGACGGACACCACCGCCGGGAACCGACTACCGTCCTTGCGGATATAGGTCAACTCGTAAATGTCTTCAATGCCGCGCGAGGCCTTGAACACCAGGGCTTCAAAGCCGGGCGCAATGTTGGTGTCGAGTTCGGCGCTCAAGGTCTTGGCACGGAGGACGATTTCTTGCGGGTCCGAAATATCCGCCGGTGTGCGCTGGTTCATCACTTCTGCGGCTGCGTAGCCTAGCATGCGCTCGGCGCCGACGTTGAAGATCTGGATGACACCCTTCGCGTCGGTGGCGATGCTGGAGAAATTGGCGCTGTTGAAAATCGCGCTCTGCAAAGCCTCGGTTTTAAGATCCTCCATCGTCAACGCCACCAGCCCCCGGTCGGACTCGGCGAGTTCCTCTTGCAATGCGCGCACCATCGCTTGCGCCTTGACCAGTTCCTTTTGTAATTCCTCGGTTTTCATGGGATCACGTTTCTGACCACAATCACGGTGGCGTCGTCCTCTTCCTTGGCCAGCAACCGCAAGAACTCCTGGGCGAGTGCTTGAGCCGGTTGTTCCGCCAGGCCGGGAATATCCTGCCAGTTCCAGTGCGTTCGCAATCCGTCGGAATGAAGCACGAACACCTGGCCGGATGGCCAGGGGTGTTCAGTGACCATCGCATTCGGCGCATTGAAGCCGATGACGCCGCGGCGGATGGAAAAGGGAAACAACGCAGAACTGGGGAAAACCCGGGCCTCGATGTTGCCTATGGAGGCAAAGACCATCCGGCCCTGCCCCCAGTCAAAGCGCGCCAGAGCCATCACCACGCCGCGAGTCGAGCGGCAGGCGCGGCCCACGCCGCAAAAAATCTGGTCGAGCGGCAGATCAAAATGACTCCCCACATACTGCCTCGCCGCTTGGGAAGCGCGGTGAGCCAACTGGCCGTGACCCAAGCCGTCAATCACACCCACCAGCACACTTTCGGCCCAGCGCTTGACCACAAAGGCGTCCCCGTTGTCCTCGCCGGGCCGGCGCGCTCGTGTCGCCACACCAAAGGCGAGCGGGCATGGGCGAATGCTGCACATGTGCTGGCGCACCCATTTGCGACAGGCGATGCGCGTGCCGGTTCCAGGCGGCGAGGCGATGTCCAATTCATCCATCAGGCGGTTGACGGCGCCCAAGCCCGTGCCGCGGGTGCCGGCCGTGGAGTAACGATCCGCCAGGGCCTGCTCGACATCGGCGATGCCGGGGCCGCTGTCGCGCGATTCAATCTCCAGGCCGACCCGCGCGCCGTTGGCGAGCGGCGTCAGGGTCAACTTTCCGCCTTGCGCATGCTTGATCAGGTTGGTGGCCAGCTCGGTCATGGTGAGGGCGATTTCTTCGCAGGCGGTGGCGTCAAACCCGATACTTTCGGCCAGGTCCCTGGACACCCGTTGCGCCGCGCCAACGTTGCTGGCATGCACGATTTCAATGATCTGTGGGGGTGGAAGTCGCATTTTATTGCTTCAGCCATTTCCTCACAACCACGGTCGTGCCTTTGCCGACGGTGGATTCAATCGTCATTTCATTCATCAGCCGTTTGGAGCCGGGCAAGCCCATGCCCAGCCCTTTGCCGGTAGTGAAACCCGGTTCCATCGCCCTCTCGACATCGGGAATGCCCGGCCCGCTATCCTTGAAGGTCAGTTCCAGACCCACGCGGGTATCTTGGTTCAAAACGCGCCAGTACATGACGCCGCACTTGGCGTAATGGTAGATGTTCCGGGTCAGTTCCGAGGCGGCGGTGACGATGCGGGTCACATCGGTGATGCCAAAGCCCAAGGTTGTGGCCGCGTCGCGAACGACTTTGCGCGCCATCACGATGTCGTTCTCGGATGTGATTTGGAATTCGCCTTGTTGCGGCTCGTTCATACGTGGCGTACTCCCGAGTGTGCGGCGTTGAGCAGGTCCAATGCCCGGTCCACGTCCAGGGCGCTCAAAGCGTTGCCCACCGTCAAGCCCAATTGCGTTGCCGTGACGGCCACATTGGCGCGCATGCCAGCCAGCACGGTGCGGCCGCCCATGAGCGCGACCATCTGAACGGTTTCCGCAACCGTCCGCGCAAAAAAAGAGTCCAGGGTCTGGACCCTGGAGATGTCCAGCACCAGGCCCTTGGCTTCATGTTGCGCCATGGCCTCCAGCACTTGCTCCTGGAGCGCCGATATGGTCTCGTCGTCGGGGTCGGACGGCACCGTGACCAGCAGCAAATTCTTGAGTTTGATAACGGAGATGCTTTCGAGTGCCATGAGGTTCCTTTCTCAGTTGCTGTCGTTCTTGCGGACGACTTTCAGATTCAAAATGTCCAACGCCACTTGCAGCCCGGCGGACAGGGAGGCACGCGTCATGATGTTCGACAGGTCAATGCCCAAGTGAACCAGCGTCTGGGCAATGGCCGGACGAACGCCCGTCAGCACCACCTGCGCCCCCAGCAGGCGGACGGCACTGATGGTCTCGATCAGGTGCTGCGCCGTCTGCGTGTCAATGGTCGGCACTCCCGTGATATCCACGAGGGCGACCGGCGAATTCGTTTCCACGATGCGGTTGAGCAGTCGCTCCATGAACTGCTGGGTGCGATTGCTGTCGAGCGATCCGATGAGCGGCGCGACCACCACGCCCTGCCAGACCTGCATGACCGGTGTGGACAGTTCCATGATTTCGTTGGACTGCTGACGAATCTGCTCTTCAGCCTGTTTGCGCTCGGTCAGGTCGCGCGTCACTTTCGAGAAGCCCCGCAGCGTGCCGTCCTTGTCGCGTAATGCAGAGATGATGACGTTGGCCCAGAATTTCTTTCCATCTTTTCGCACGCGCCAGCCTTCGTCTTCAAAGCGCCCATCCTTGGCTGCCGCATTCAGTTCCTGTTCTGGCAGGCCCCGTTGCACTGACTCAGTCGGATAAAAACAGGAGAAGTGCTGGCCGATGATCTCCTCGCCACGATAGCCCTTGAAGCGTTCGGCCCCCGCGTTCCAACTGGCGACATGGCCGCCGGGATCGAGCATAACAATAGCGTAGTCTTTGAGACTTTCCACCAGCAGCCGAAAGCTTTCTTCACTGCCCAGCACGGTGGCTGGGGATTTGAACGGTGTTTTCATTTCTTTTTTCATGGTAGTCCTTGTTGGATTGTTCGACGGCACGCTTGGACGCACCTTTTTTTTGGGAGGGGTGGTTTGGTTGCTTTCAAGAACGGTCCTTCGGCTTTGAGGACTAATGCCTCGAATCCCGGCGTGATCGGGGTTCCGAGTTCGACGCTTTGGCGCGCGCGATCACTTCCTGCGGATCGGAAATGTCGGCCGGCGTGATCTTGTTCATTACTACGGCGGCGGCATAGCCCAGCATACGTTCCGCGTCGACGTTGAAAATCTGAATCACACTCTTGGCGTCGGTGGCAATGCTTGAAAAATTTGCGCTGTTGAAAATTGCGCTCTGTAGGGCGCTCGTATTCAGCAGGGACTCTTCCGCCTTGCGCGCGGAGGTGCCTGAGCCGGTTTTGTTTTTAGAGGCCATCGTGCGGCACAGCACCTTGGCATCCCGGAACAAGGAGATCATCCACAGGCCGTACTTGGCCGCAACGGAAACCTTAACGCGTGATGCTGTGGGTGGCGGGGGGGCGATACAGACACGGCGGGGCCGTGAGCTACCTGATGCGGAGAGTAAATAGTGGATGGGTACGCAGCACTGAGCATCATCCCCGCCAAGCGTGTGGGAATACATGCAAACGCCAAAAAAGCAGCGCCGTACATCGTGCACTTCATATTGGCAGGTAGCGGTTTTTGATCCTGGTCACGCGACAAAAATTGAGGGAGGCGATCAGAAAAGCCGACTGGATTCGGGAGCATAACTATAAAGAATTTATTTAAAAGATATTCTTTTATACACGTCTGCAGTGTGGTGGTATGTACGGTACCGCACATAGGTGTCCATCGCTGCGTACTTGACTTACGACAGTACCGCGTGAATGACCGGAACCAGGCCTCAGGAGTCATTCACGGCCAAAACCCCGATGACCGCTCCCGCTGCGCCCCTGCCCTTCAAGCAGCCAATTCTCCTCGTCTGGCTTACTCAGAATAATCGCAGAACGAGAACAAAACGCGCTCAATTTAATAGCTGTCTACGCATGCACTACGTTGGCTAGAGGCATAAAACACCCTATAACTATTGCGATCACAACTCCAGTGTCCATATCGCTACAAAGCCCCCTTAGCCACGGCCAAAGACAAGGCAATCTGCATTTTTTAGTTTGATCAAGTTCCACTGCGCTCGATAGCCGTAGATGAACAAATCACCCCCCGGTTTTCCCGCTCATAGAACACCACCCCAACCCGATGAATATGAGCCTCAAGCTCAGGGTGTTTGAGTTTTACAAAGACCGACAGATCAATGGTGTAGGGCTGCAATAGATCATCCAGGGCTTCGGCCATGGTGGCACACAGGCCTGACGTGAGGCCCGCCCCGGAAAGGGTCAGGTCAATGTCAGAGCCCGGTTTGTAATTGCCTTTGGCACGCGAGCCGTATAACACCGCCCGCTCCACCGCGGGGTGCTGGGCCAGCACCCCGCAAATTTGCGCCATCGTGCGCTCGGATAGCCCGTATTTCATGCGTCGGGATCGGCTTGGGCGCTGAGGGCCGCAAAGGTGTTCGCCATGGCGGCAAAGGCGGGGTAAAAACGGGTCAGGATATCAACTGCAATGCCCGATGCGATGTCGGTGTTGTAGGTGTGGGATGTCAGGTTACGCGCCTTGATCATGCCCATCCACGCTTCTCCGCCCTGAATGAGGGCATCTTTAAAAGCTTGCTGCGTGGCATTTCTGGAGCCAATCAGACTCACAAAGCCCTGCGCCTCCAGATAGTCTTTCAACACGTTCCAGGCCAGCTTGTGGTCACCTGTTTCGGGAGAGTTTGCATACCCCCAATGAACGGAGGCGGCATTTGTCACCCCAGCGGAAGGTACAAGGTCATCGGAGAATCAGCGCAGGCAGTGAATCCGTAGTGTTGGTAGAACGCCTTCGCCTTTTCGCTCTTCGCATCGACCAGAAGGGCATAAGCTCCGACATGCATTTTGGCCTTGAGGCATCGGTCAACCGCCAGACCTATCAGCACTGCGCCGATACCGTCTCCCTGGTTGTAAATGTTCCGCGCAAGGCGCCCCATGCGAAAGCACGGGACTGGATAGCGTGGCAACTTGCCTCGCTCGGCTTCACTGAGTTGTTCGACGCCAATTTGCGCCGCACTCAGCGTGTAGAACCCCAATATTTTGCGGGGTTGGGCACTATTCACCAGCACAAAAACAGAGCTGATGCCCTTTGCGCTTTGTTGCGCCGCGTATTGGCGCAAAAACGTATCAAGCGCTGGTTCGCCACACTGAAAGTCGGCGCGGTCATGCCGCTTGGGTTCAAAAAACTGCTCCTCAAGCACGCTTGACTTTGGCCGCAGCCTTGATTGCGCCTTGCAATGCCGGGTTAGGAGCGAATGCGCCGCTGATGGCTGCATTGAACGCCAGAAAATCACGCTTTGAGAGTGTCACGCGGGCTTCCTGCGCCAGCAAATTTTGCGCTTTCTCCTTGGCTGCACTGCGAACAAAGCCCGCCATGGTCGTGCCCATGAGGCTTGCCGCGCGGGAAAGCAAATCCTTGTCTTCGGCATCTAACTTCAGATCAAAACGGGCGACGGTTGTCATATACGACCCCTATCATAAATACGGCATTTTACCGTACCGCATCACAATACGCCAATGCAATGCGTTGGAGCAGCTTCAGAACTTGCGCACTTCAATCCCGTTCTTTTGCAGGGCGTAGCCCATCTGGCGCGGCGATATTTTCAGCAGTCGGGCGGCCTTGGCCTGCACCCAGCCGCAGCGCTCCATGGCCCAGATCAGGCGTTCGCGCTCACCCTCGGGTTTGCCGTCTTCATCCACAGCTGTTTCGTGATGATCAATGTTGGCGGCAGACTCAATTGGTTCGACGTGAACCTCCGGTGATGTCGGCAATGAACTATCGATTGGAGGCATCGGCACTTCCACAATGGGGATGTCGGCCAGACGAGCTGGTTTGACGGCATCTTCCCGCTCGATGTGGTGCAGCACCTGCGTCAGGCAGCGATTTTCTTTGCACGGGAAGGCCAGATCGGTGATGACATCGTCGTGCGCCATGGTGGCCGTGCGTTCCACACAGTTCTCCAACTCGCGCACATTACCGGGCCAGTAACAACTGCTCAGTACGCGCATGGCGGCGGGGCTGAAGTGGGTCGAGCGTCCATTCTCGGCGTTGAAACGCGCCAGAAAATGCTGTGCCATGGCCGGGATGTCTTCACGCCGCTCGCGCAGCGGCGGCAACTGGATGCTGACCACGTTGATGCGGTAGTACAGATCGGCGCGGAACTCACCCGCCTGCACCATGCGCTCCAGATTGCGGTTGGTGGCCAGAATCAGCCGCACATCCACCTTCACGACCGTGGAGCCACCGACGCGCTCGAACTCGCGCTCCTGCAGCACCCGCAATAGCTTGGCCTGGAACGAGGCCGAAATGTCGCCAATTTCATCGAGAAACAAAGTGCCGCCATGCGACATCTCGAAACGGCCTTTGCGCTGGCCCTGGGCGCCGGTGAAAGAACCTTTCTCATGACCAAAAAGTTCACTCTCAAGCAACGACTCTGTGAGTGCTGCGCAATTGACGCGCACAAAGGCTTCGCGCTTGCGTGGTGAAAGGTTATGCACGGCGCGCGCAATCACTTCTTTGCCGGTGCCGCTCTCGCCGCGCAGCAACACAGTGGTGCGTGCGGGGGCGACCTGGTGGACCTGCTCGAACACGCTCTGCATCGGGGCAGAAATACCGACCACCTGATCAATCTGGTGATGCGGTTTGAGCATCTTGTCCATGCGCCGGGCTTCGTCCTGCAGGGTGAGGTGCGCAGCGCTGACGCTGCGATGCAGCAGCAATGCCTGCCCCATCAACGTAGCCACCATTTTGAGCAACTGCAAGTCATCGGTAAACCCGCGTTTTTCGTCGGGATTGAGACAATCAATGGCTAGCACGCCGACGGTTCGCCGATCAGCACGGATAGGCGTGACCAACATGGCAATGGTGACGCCCGGACTCTGGTCGGCGCCACCGGTGCGATTGAGGAATAGTGGCTCGGCATGCACATCAGGCACAACAACTTGCATGCCGGAGGCATAAACGCGCCCCACAATGCCCTCGCCCGACTGGAATTGCAAACGCTGTTGCTCTTCGCGTGTGAGACCCACAGCGCACAGGCCGCGCAACTGCTGGCCTCCCGGCTCGCTGAGCACCACAAAAGCACGCCGCCAGTCAAAGGCGTGCTGCAAATAATTCAATGCCTCACGAAAGGTCTTGGCCACGTCCAAAGACGTGGCCAGCGTCTTGCTGACTTCGTAAACCGCATTGAGTTCACGCCGAGCTTCAATCACTTGCTTGTTCATCATGGGGAACCTCGGTTATTAGCAATATCAGGCCTGCTGCACCACGCCACCAGACCCCGGATACCTGTGCGCACCGGCCACGGGATGAAGCATTAATACAACAGCTACCAAAATATACATGCAAGAAATATGCCGTACAACAACTCTGCAACAAGGGCTTGCGACAAACAAGACAAGTGCGTTGCTCAAGCGTACGCCGGTCAAACAAAAACAACAAATTGCACGCAATAAGTCCCTACAGGCAGTGCAAAAAGGGTGGCACCGAAATTGCGTTGGTGATGGCGTTCTACTTCTTATCTCAGGAGCCAGCCATGCCGGACCCAAGCCGCGACAAAGCCATCACCCGCACGGCCCTGCCCGTGTACCTTGATTACGCGGCCACCACGCCGGTTGATCGCCGCGTGGCGAGCAAGATGATTCCTTATTTGACGGAACTCTATGGCAACCCCGCGAGCCGCTCCCATGCCTACGGCTGGGCGGCCGATGAAGCCGTCGAGCTGGCCCGCGAGCAAGTCTGCGCCCTGATCAACGCGGATCCGCGTGAAATTGCCTGGACTTCAGGTGCCACCGAATCCAACAACCTGGCCATTAAAGGTGCCGCCCATTTCCACAAAGGCAAAGGCAAGCACCTGGTGACCGTTGCCACTGAACACAAAGCTGTTCTGGACAGCATGCGCGAACTCGAACGCGAAGGCTTTGAAGTCACTGTGCTGTCGGTTCTGCCCAGCGGCCTGCTGGACCACGCGGTGTTTGAAGCAGCACTGCGCCCTGATACGGTGCTGGCCTCGGTCATGTTTGTGAACAATGAAACTGGTGTCATTCAGGATGTGGCTGCTCTTGGTGCAATTTGCCGCGCCAAAGGAGTGCTGTTTCATGTGGACGCTGCACAAGCTGCGGGCAAAGTCACCATCGACATGGACCAGCTACCCATCGACCTGATGTCGCTATCGGCCCACAAAATCTACGGCCCCAAAGGCATTGGCGCCCTGTATGTGCGGCGCAAGCCACGCGTGCGGATCGAAGCACAAATGCACGGCGGTGGACACGAGCGCGGCATGCGCTCGGGCACCCTGCCCACGCACCAGATCGTCGGCATGGGCGAGGCCTTCTGGCTGGCGCGCGAAAACATGGCGGCGGATAACGCCCGCATCAGTGCCCTGCGTGATCGGCTTTGGGCCGGCTTTCAGAAGCTGGACGCCGTGGTGCTCAACGGTGACGACAAAAACCGCGCGGTGCAATACCTGAACTGCAGCTTCAACTACGTCGAAGGCGAGTCGCTCCTGATGGGCATCAAAGGCGTGGCCGTGTCCTCGGGTTCTGCCTGTACATCGGCCTCTCTGGAGCCCAGCTACGTGCTGCGCGCCATGGGCCGCAGCGACGAACTGGCCCACAGTTCGGTACGCTTCTCCATCGGTCGCTTCACGACCGCAGAAGACATTGATTTCACGATTGAACAAGTGACCCAGGTCGTATCAAAACTGCGCGAAATGAGCCCCCTGTGGGACATGGTGCAAGCCGGTATCGATCTCAATTCAATCCAATGGTCCGAACACTGAGCCTGGTTGAACCCAGCTTATCCATCAACACAGATACGGAGTATTTCCATGGCATACAGCGATAAGGTCGTCGACCACTACGAAAACCCCCGCAACGTGGGCGCCTTCGATGCCGCCGATGAGAGCGTTGGCACCGGCATGGTGGGTGCACCCGCTTGCGGCGATGTGATGCGGCTGCAAATCCGCGTCAATGCACAAGGTGTGATTGAGGATGCCAAGTTCAAAACCTACGGCTGCGGCTCTGCCATCGCGTCCAGCTCGCTGGTGACCGAATGGGTGCGCGGTCGCACGCTGGACGAAGCCCTGGCAATCAAAAATGCGGACATTGCCGAAGAACTGGCCCTGCCACCCGTCAAGATTCATTGCTCCATCCTGGCCGAAGATGCCATCAAGGCGGCCGTAGCCGACTTCCGTGCCCGTCACCCGACAGGTGAGGCCGCCACACTGACTTCCGAACAACCGGCCTGTGCCTCCAGCACACGCTAACCCTTTACCCACCCCACAAAGCCTCACCTTGGAAGGAATTCAACATGCAAGCTGCTCTGACGACCAATGACAGTGCCAACATGCCCGGCATCATGCCCGGCCAGCTGGAATTCACCCCCTCTGCCGCCGCCAAGGTAGCCGAGTTGATTGTGGAAGAAGGCAACCCCAACCTCAAGTTGCGCTTGTACGTTACCGGTGGCGGCTGCTCCGGCTTCTCCTACGGGTTTGCTTTTGACGACCAGGTTGCCGAAGATGACTCCCAGTTCGTCACCGAAGGTGTCTCGCTGGTGGTGGACGCTATGAGCCTGCAATATGTGCTGGGCGCGCGCGTTGACTTTGAAGATGGCTTGGAAGGCTCGCGCTTTGTGATTCACAACCCCAATGCGCAGACCACCTGCGGTTGCGGCAGTTCATTCTCCGTTTAAGAGGTGATGCCATGACTGTTTCACTGACGCCTGCGGCGGCCCGCCACGTCCAGAAATCATTGGTCAAACGTGGCAGCGGCATCGGCCTGCGCCTGGCCGTCAAGACCAGCGGCTGCTCCGGCTTTGCCTACGCGCTCGAATTCGTCGACACGATGAATGCTGACGACCAGTGCTTTGAATCGCACGGCATGAAAGTCATCGTTGACGAACGCAGCCTGGGCATGCTCGACGGCACCGAACTCGACTTCGTGCGCGAAGGCCTGAACGAAGGCTTCAAGTTCAACAACCCGAACTCCAAAGCCAGCTGCGGCTGCGGCGAGAGCTTCGCAGTCTAAATCTGGAGATCTGAACGCATGGCACTCCTGCAAATCGCCGAACCCGGTCAGAGCGCCGCGCCGCACCAGCATCGGCTGGCCGCGGGCATCGACCTGGGCACCACCAACTCGCTGATTGCCACCGTGCAAAGCGCGGTAGCGCGTGCGCTGCCAGACGACGATGGTGCCATGCTGCTGCCCTCCGTTGTGCGCTACCTGCCCGGCAACGGCATCGTGGTGGGACGCGAAGCGCAAGAGAGCCAGGCGGACGATCCCGAGAACACCATTGTGTCGGTCAAGCGTTTCATGGGCCGCAGTCTGGCGGACGTGAAAGAGGCCGCTGGCCTGCCCTATCGCTTTACCGATGCCCCTGGCATGGTCGGCATCAACACAGTCTGCGGTGAGCGCTCGCCAGTACAAGTCTCGGCTGAAATTTTGACCGCTTTGCGCGAACGCGCCGAAGTCTCGCTGGGCGGCCCGCTCGCAGGCGTCGTCATCACCGTGCCCGCCTACTTTGACGATGCACAGCGCCAGGCGACCAAAGACGCAGCCCGGCTGGCCGGCCTGACGGTCTTGCGCCTGCTCAACGAACCCACCGCCGCGGCCATTGCCTACGGGCTGGACAAAGCCGCTGAAGGCACGTTTGCTATTTACGACCTGGGTGGTGGCACCTTTGACATTTCCATCCTGAGCCTGACCAAAGGCGTGTTCGAGGTGCTGGCCACCGGCGGCGACTCGGCCCTGGGCGGCGATGATTTTGACCACGTCATTGCCGAGTGGTTTTGCAAACAGCACAGCATTGAAGGCCTGGCGGCCTTGCCACCCTCCTCGCAGCGCAGCCTGCTGGCCGCAGCCCGCACCGCCAAAGAAGCCCTGTCGCAACACGAAACCGCCGCCCTCTCGCTCACCAGCGCAGACGGCCAAGCCCAGCAAGCCATTCTGTCGCGTGCCCAGTTTGCCGAACTCGGCGCCGGGCTGATCGCCCGCACCATGCACGCCACCAAGCGGGCCATGCGCGACGCCCAGCTGACCATTGATGACATCACCGGCGTTGTGCTGGTGGGCGGCTCCACCCGCATGCCGATTGCCCGCGATGCCGTGCGCCAGTTTTTTGACCGCGACCCATTGGTGGATATTGACCCAGACCAGGTGGTGGCCATCGGCGCTGCCTTGCAAGCCAATGTGCTGGTCGGCAACAGCGGTGGTGACGAATGGTTGCTGCTCGATGTCTGCCCCTTGTCGCTTGGCATTGAGACCATGGGCGGCCTGGTTGAAAAAATCATCCCGCGCAACTCCACCCTGCCGATTGCTCGCGCCCAGGAATTCACCACCTTTAAGGATGGCCAAACCGCCATGTCGCTGCATGTGGTGCAGGGCGAACGCGAAACCGTGGCCAACTGCCGCTCGCTGGCGCGCTTCGAGCTGCGCGGCATTCCCCCGGCTGTGGCTGGCTCGGTACATATCCGCGTGAGCTTCCAGATCGACGCCGACGGCCTGCTGTCAGTAACCGCCCGCGAACAAGCCAGCGGCATTGAAGCCCATATTGAAGTCAAACCCTCCTATGGCCTGGCCGACACGCAAATCTCGGCCATGCTGCAAGACGCGATTGGCTCATCCAAAGAAGACATGCTGATGCGCTCCTTGCGCGAAGCGCAGGTCGATGCACGGCGCATGCTGGACGCCACTGAAACCGCCCTGGGCACCGACGCCGCGCTGCTGACCCCCCAAGAAGTCAACGCCATTCGCCAAGCCATGTTCAAGGTCGGCGACATGCTGGAAACTGATTCACCGGTAGAAGAACTGCGCGCCTCCACTGTCGCGCTGGGCGCCGTCACCGACGAATTTGCCGCCCGGCGCATGAACGCCTCCATCAGCCAGGCCCTGTCTGGCCGTACCATGGACAGCCTGGCTTGAGCCAGGTTGATTCATCGCTCAAAAACGTAAAGCACCATGCCACTCATCCACATCCTGCCCCACCCCGACCTGTGCCCCCAAGGGCGCACCCTGGACGTCAAACGTGGTGCATCGCTGTGCGAAAGCATGCTCAAAGCCGACGTGGCGATTGAGCACGCCTGCGAGATGGTGGCCGCCTGCGCCACCTGCCATGTCTATGTGCGAGACGGCGGCGCCTCGCTGGCCGAGCCGGACGACGAAGAAAACGACCAACTCGACAACGCCTGGGGCCTGGAAGCCCAGTCGCGCCTGGCCTGCTGCGTCAAACTCAAAGACACCGACATCACGGTGGAGTTTCCCAAGCACACACGCAATCACGCAAGAGAGCATTGAGGCGTCGGCCTTGCTTTCAGGCGTCTCATGCTGCCATGAGACGCCATATAAGAAATTAGCCTCTAGCCACCGTCAGCATTGCGTGAGCAGCTATTAAATGTATAGCGAATGATTCACCCAGAAGACTGAAAATCTGCCTGATCCAGTCCACCTGGAACAAGTTACGCCAAGAGAATCGCAGCGACGACAGACATCAGGGGCGCTGGGCGTCACCAACGCCTATTTCTGCGCCTGTCCCTTTGTGCGGAATGTAAACTTGAATTTCTAGCTATAAAAACAATAGCTGCCTACGCACGATGGACGGGGGCTACAGGACTAAAAGACACTCAAAACCTGGGGCGAATGAATCTGGATGGAGTCAAGTGGCATGATGCATTTGTTTTAAAAATTACCAGCGGTATTTTTGGTATTTAGAACCCGGCCAATTTTATTATTAACTGGCAGTTAATTATTCATACCGCCCCTAAAAGATAAAACTCAAAGGAATCATCATGGCTTATGTTTACGAAAAAATTTCACCCGAAGACTACATTAAGTTCAACATTGAAGCGATTCAAAAAAAGCACCGCGCTCCCAGCATAAAAAACTGGATTTTTGATAACGATAGAAATACCTTCCTTATTCGGCTGGATCCAATTAGAAATGAATTGGGTAGTGAAAAATTCATTTTTTATTTCAAAGACCAGGTCATGAGTTTTAATCTTCACACCACTAACTACAGCAAGAACGAGGATGGAAGTTGTAATTTAACCTGGAATTTTAGTTATGGCGCTAACCTCATGTTTAATTACACTGCAAATCTATTAAACATATCTTCAGAGGATATCTGCAAAGAGTTAAGAGCAGCTTTGCAGTTACATCAAATTGCAAATCCAGGCGACTATGAGCCAAAATATCATTTCAGTTTCACATTTTGATATTCATCATTCATTAATATTTACTTAAATTAGGCGGAAAACTATGGATGGTATTACGCCAGCAAGCAGCAGGGGCAGGTCTTGACACATATCGTCAATGCCAACTGAATTGAACCCTGATATTTCGAGCCAAACCCCATTGATTAAGACACCGACATCACGGTAGATGTTTCCCAAGCACACGCGAAATCACGCACGGGAGCATTGAGGCGTCGGCATTGCTTTCAGGCGTCTCATGCTGCCATGAGACGCCATATAAGAAATTAGCCTCTAGCCGCCGTCAGTATTGCGTGAACAGCTATTAAATGCATAGCGACTGATTCACCCAGAATACTGAAAATCGACCTGACCCAGCCCACCTGGGACAAGTCACGCCAAGAGAATCGCAGCGACGACTGACATCCTGTGGCCTTAAGCGTCACCAACGCCTATTTGCGCGCCATTCCCTTTGTGCGGAATGAATTTGAAAAACACTCGCTACAAAAAGAATAGCTGATTACGCAAGCAGTACGGGGGCTAAAGGCCTAAAAGGCAACACGCATGCCGGTGGCGAACGCTCAGCGAACGATTGATGAACGCTTCGTGAACGATGAGCTTTTAGCATCCGGGCAGCTTATGTCCTTTCACCACCGTGGGCTTGTCACTAGTTCTGGGGACAGACAAACAACAACGTCCTGCCTAGACTTAAATCTCAAAAATCGCACGCAGCATGGCGCTGCGAATCAGCACCAGTTTCTCGCTATCCAGAACGCAGAACGCATCACCGAAATGAAATCAATAACGAGGGCTATTTGGGGTTATGCAACGTGCGGCAAATTTTGGTTACTACGAGCGTTGTCTTTTTTGTCCATCGCGCTCATGCTTATCTCGGGGAGTGGCGCCCCGGAGTACGCGCAAGTAGTCGCCACACCCGACCTACCACGTACAACCCAGACCCCAGGGGGCGCCATGCCCACACAACCCCCAGCAACCATCACGCCTATTCAAACGTCCACGCGTTACACGGCGGATGAACTGATGGCAAAAATTCACAAAATCTCCGCGCTGGACAAAGACAAACCAACGCGCTCGTCGGCGTTACCGACATCAGCAACACCTTCACCGACGCTACCCACACGAGCCGAACCAACCAAACCATTGCCATACTCAACTTTGTCGCAAAAGCCTGCACAGTCAGCAGTTTCTTTTTAGCCTGCATCCACTCATCACCAACATAAATCAATTCTGGGAGCTTTTCGGGGTTGCGCAATGTGCGACAAATTCGGGTTATTTCGAGTCTGGCTTTTGTTGGAAAGCAGTTGCTATAAAAAGAATAGCTAGTCACGCATGCAGTACGGGGGCTACAGGGCTAAAAGACACTCAATACCTTGGGCGAATGAATCTGGATGGAGTCAAGTGGCATGATGCATTTGTTTCAAAATTACCAGTGGTATTTCTGGTATTTCGAGCCGGGCACCTTTTATTCATTTTTGGGATGGAGATGGAATGAGCGAAGTTAAAAAAATGGGGTTTCTACGCCGTTATCGGGATTCAATCATCAGCAGCCTCGCTCTGCTGCTGTGCATCGTTTACCCCAATATCGCGATGCAGTTCAACCCACCGCCCACAGAAGGGGCTAGCGAAATTCTGCATGGCGTGATTTTGCGGGCGCAAAAACAGCATTCAAATATCATTTTGCAGATGCCTGATGGAAGTCAGCAAGCGCTGGATTTTCCTGGCGACCTGCAAGGTATTTATATGGCGCAAATTCAGTATTTTGAGGTTCCCAACGCAGAACAGTTTGCACGCTTGAAAGGATGCAACGCCGATATTCAAATCGACCATTTGCGCGGATTACTCATTCCAACCAATCCACGCATATGGAGCCTTCGGTGTGACAAATTCTCTGTTTCATACAACCAGATTGTTGAGTATTACTACAAAGGTATCAAGCTGGATTGGTCTAGATGGGTACTCTTTGTTGTATGTTTTGGGACTTTAATTTTGGTAATTTTTGGTGATTTCATTCAAGGAAGAAAATAAATGGCTGGACTAAATGCGACATCCCACTCCAACGCTCTGAGCATCACCAAGGCCAACTGAATTGAACCCAGACATCACCCTCCACAAAGCCACCACCACCGACGCCCCAGCGGTCGCCATCCTGGTCGGCGAGTTGCTGGCGGAAATCATGGGCGCGATTGGGGTGCAGGTGTTCAACTTCAACCTGAGTGAGACGACCGCCCGGCTAGCGGACTTCATCAGCCGGGAGAAGTATTTCGTGTTCGTCGCCCGCGACGACAGCGGCGCCTTGGTCGGGTTCATCGCCCTGTACGAAAGCTATGCGCTGTATGCCGAAGGGGCATTTGGCACGATCCCCGAGTTGTATGTGCGCCCGGCCTACCGCGCCCAAAATCTCGGACTTCGCCTTGTAGCGCAGGCCAAGGCGTTTGGCCTGTCGCGCGGCTGGACCCGGCTGGAGGTCACGACGCCACCGCTGCCTCAGTTCGACCGCACCCTGGCGTTTTACGAACGTGAAGGGTTTGCCATCAGCGGTGGGCGAAAACTTAAAATTTCGCTGTGATTTTTTGATTAACAACACCTCAGCAAGCCAAATTCGGAAAATCCGCCGCCACGGCGATCTGCCACCATGAAAAGAAACGTTCCTTTTTCACTGATCACCTTTATTGCGGTTGCCAGCGTTGTCACTTTATTTGAAATAGCGCTGGCTGCGGGTGCGCCATGGGGACGCTATGCCTTTGGTGGTCAAAATCCAGGAAGACTTCCAGATTTATTGCGTGTGGCAAGCATGCTGCAAGCCCTCATTTGGTCAAGCTGGATAGCGCTTGCCTTGGTGAGGTGTGGCGTCATCCCATCGCGCTTATTCCGACTGTCAAAGCGACTGATGTGGCTGGTGGTTGCACTCAACGCCCTTGCGCTCGTACTGAACACCATCACACCCAGTGAAGTCGAGCGCTTGCTGTGGGCACCCGTTGCAGCACTTGGTCTTGTCTCCAGCTTCTTTATCGCCACCCATAAAAATGGGAGCGACCCATCCTCCTTTTAAGAGCGCCTATGGAAAAGATTGATCTCAAAAAAGACCTGAAGCATCTCTACCAGCCGTCAGCCAAGACGGTGGTGGCGGTTGACGTGCCGAAGTTCAGATTCCTCATGATCGATGGCGAAGGGGACCCGAACACGGCGCCTGCCTATGCCCAGGCGATAGAGGCCTTGTATGCGGTGTCCTACACGGCCAAGTTCATGCTCAAGAAGGGGCCGCAGCAGCTGGACTACGCGGTGATGCCGCTCGAAGGGCTGTGGTGGGCGGATGACCCGTCTGCCTTCGTGACCGGTGACAAGGCCGAGTGGAAATGGACCATGATGCTCATGCAACCAGACTTTGTGACCCCGCTAGTGATGGATGCCGCCATCACCGAGGTCCGGCGCAAAAAAAATCTGCCAGCTGTCGACCAGTTGCGGCTGGAGGATTTTCAGGAGGGCCATTGCGCCCAGGTCCTTCACATCGGGCCCTTCACTGAAGAAGGCCCCACCATTGAGCGGCTGCATGCGTTCATCGATGCGAGAACCGGCCGCACTGGGAAGCACCACGAGATTTACCTGAGCGATATCCGGCGCGCAGATCCGAAAAAATGGAAAACCATTGTTCGTCAACCGATGAAGTCAGCGTCAAACCAGCCGCGTTAAGCCTTGCGACCACACCGAAATACGCTCTCCTGGTCACGATAAAACTCGCATTGCTGGGCGAGCGACTCCTTGAGACGACGCCGTGCCCGGTGGATTCGGATCTTCACGGTTGCCACCGAACAGTCACAAATCTCGCCGACCTGATCGGCTGAAAGTCCCTCAATATCGTGCAAAAGGATGGCGGCACGGTAGCTCTCTGGCAGGCTGTCAATCACGCTGCGAATGCATGCATTCATCTCGCCAGCCATCATTTGCTCATCCACCGCACGATCAGGGTCGATCGGCTCTGCGATGTCATCGAGCTCCACGATGCGCAGCTTTCGGTCTGGATGACGCAAGTAGTCGGCAGCGACGCGGTTGGCAATGGAAAAGGCCCAGGTCTTGAGTGACGAGCGACCGGCAAAGGTGGCGAAGCCTTTGTCCATTCGGATCAGCGTTTCTTGCGTCAGGTCTTGCGCCACAGCGCCGTCGCCGACATATCTTTCAAGATAATGCCGCAGCGGCTGTATCAGATCGCCAGCAGCGTCCTGAAATGAGGGTTGTTCAACGACACCATTCATGTCATGTTCCTTTGGCAGTGTGGTGGGCCGCCCATCAAACGGTACTGGCGCATGTTTGACGGGCTGTCAGCAGCAGTTGCCACCCGCACGCGGCTGCGAATCAAGCGTGGACGCCTCCCCGGATTGAATCGCAGCGCAGGCAGACTGGGCTAGCGAGCTGCAGCCATCCTTCATATTGGACATCACCGCGGTCGTGTTATCCGCGACACCCAGCAAGTTCTGCGCGGTCTGCAGCGTCTTGCGCGCCGGGACCTGGCGAATCTTGTCCGCATGCACTATGGCCTGATGGATTTCGGAATCGCTCAGACCGGCCTTTCAGGCTTCGGGAATGTGGAACTCTAAGCAAGGCACGCAGTTACTGCCCATGGCGGCGCCAAGGGCGACCAGTTCACAGTCACGGGGAGACAAATCACTCATGATGAATTCCTATAAGTTCCGGTTGAGAAGTCAGGGCGACTTATTTTTAGACGATTGTTTCCGGGGTGTGCATGGCACGTCACGATATGATGCCAACGGCTTATTCAACAGAAATAATCAGGGAGTTCTGAGATGACAGATGAGACGCTCCGCCGTGCGGATGAAGTCGGCAAATGGGCCGATGCAGTACAAAGCCCCGATTTTGCAGAAACCCAACCTACGCAGTCACAGCCCCACAGTCTGGACATCGCCTTTACCGGCTCCGGAAGTGAGTATTTCCGCATCTGGATCGTTAACCTGCTGCTCACGTTGGTCACACTGGGCATTTATTATCCTTGGGCCAAGGTGCGCCGCCTGCGCTACTTTCACGGCAATACGTTGGTAGACGGTGCGCCGCTAGGCTACCATGCTGATCCCAAAAAAATGCTCAAAGGCTACATACTGGTCAGCGTGATGCTGGCGCTGTATTCGGCAGCTGGCCGCTTCGACCCTGTAGCTGGGTTGGTTGCATTTGTGATTGTGATGCTAATCTGGCCGGCGCTGCTGAAGTCGTCCATGCAGTTCCGTCTGGCCAATACCAGTTGGCGTGGGCTGCGGTTTCGGTTTACAGGTAACTTGCAGGGTGCCTACCAAGCCTTGTTGCCATTGTTCGTACCTGCACTGATTTTTATTGCGGCCATGGCGGCCATTCCGGATCGCAAGTCGCCGCCGGCCTGGATCGGTTTTTTGATAATGGGCATCTCTTTGGCGATCATGGTGGTGTTTCCATGGTTGTTCAAGCGATTGAAGGCTTACCAACACCAGAACTATGCGCTGGCTTCACAGACCACGCGGTTTGAAGCCACGACAGGGATGTTTTACAAGGTCTATGCCAAGTTGTTCGGGATGTCTATCGCAGGCATCGGGCTGATTGGATTCGTGGCTGCTATCGTCATCCCAATGTCAGGTGCAATGCATGGTCAAGCGGATCAGGGAAAAACAATGAAGATGGTGGCCATCGGAGTGGTGTTCGGCATGGCCTATTTGTTGACGGTGTTTGTGCTGATCAAGCCGTACATCACCGCCCGCATGCAAAACATGGTCTGGAGCAATACGCAAAGCGATGGTTTGCGTTTTTACAGCGCGTTGAAGTTCCGCTCCCTGCTGTGGCTGTCGCTCAAGAACTGGTTTTTGGTGGTCTTGACGCTGGGACTCTATTGGCCGTTTGCTGCCATTGCTCGCACCCGCCTGCAATTGCAAGCCGTCAGCATTGAAGCCAACGTCAGTTTGGATACTCTGGTCAACCAGGCGCGCAGCAAAGAGGGCGAGGCTGCCGGTGACGCAGCGGGAGACTTGTTTGGCTTGGACATAGGCTTTTAATCGGATATGCAAACCAGTACAAAGGGCGCATTGCCAGCCGTCTACTTCGACGGTGTGCATGCCAAAGGGCATGCAGTACAACTGTACCTGGATGCAACAACACTGCATGTGCAGGGCAAGGGCATAGACCGAGCCGAATCGCTGCGTACCGTGCAGTGGCCCGAGCGCACGCGCCATGGCATGCGCATTGCCCACCTAGTCGATGGCGGTTCCGTGCATTGCGTGGACGGCGCGGCCTGGGACGATTGGAGTCGCAACGCGGGCCTGGGCGAATCCTGGGTCGTACGCCTGCAGCAAAGCTGGCGTGGCGTGTTGGCGTGCATAGCCCTATTGGTCCTGAGCATTGTCGTGCTGCAGCAGTGGGGGGTGCCGCTGGCCGCGCGCGCGGTCGTGGCTGTGACGCCGCGCACGCTGGACGTTGCACTGGGCGACGCTGCGCAAACCTGGATCGACCAAAACCTGATGCAGCCCAGCACCTTGCCGCCGCAGCAACTACAGCATATGCGTGATGCCTTCACGCAGGCTGTGGCTGCCATGCCGGCAGGCTCGGTGCCGCACTGGGATCTGGCGCTGCGCTCCAGTAAATTGGGTCCTAATGCGTTTGCACTGCCAAATGGCAACATCATCGTCACCGATGACATGGTGAACATGGTGAACATGGTTGACGCGGACGATGCCGTTTTGGTGGGTGTGTTGGCGCATGAACTGGGGCATTTGCAACACCGCCATAGTATGCGCATGCTCGTGCAGATGACGGCCTTGGGCGCGATTGCCAGTCTGGTCGTGGGCGACTTCAGCAGCTTGTTGGCCAGCGTGCCCGTGTTGATGGGACAGGCCAGCTATTCCCGCCAGGCCGAACAGGAAGCAGACGCCATGGCCGTTGCGGTGCTGCGCAGTGCGCGCCTATCGCCTGCCGTCATGGTGACCATGTTTGAAAAACTGGCGGACTGGCGCAATCGCAAGAAAAGTGCTGCGGCTGCATCACCATCTGAGGACCCCGCTCGGCCCCAAACGGCAAAGGAAGAATCCTCGTGGCTGGGTATTGCCTTCGCGTCACATCCGCCGGATGCCGAGCGGGTTCGGTTTTTTCAAGAAGCGGCACGCTGACGTTTCTTCAGAGCTTGCGCACCGCAAATTTACGACTTGGTGCTGCAAGCGGCGGGCCGCACACCCAACGGCAAGAAGATCGCCGCCGACAAAGCAGGCCAAGGCCAAAGGCATCAAGGTCAAAAAGGTCCTGATCCCGTGGAACGCATCCGGCGGCGGCATTGTCGGCACCCACGCGGGCCAGCGCGTGGCGCAAGGCCGTCGCCAGAAAGGGCTCGATGTCTTGCCCAATAATTTTGCTGACCACCACCGTGCTGCCCACCAGCACCATCGCCAGGCTGCACAGCAACTGGCCTTTGAAAGATTCTGACATGCGTGACCTTGAGAGTTGAACCAGCCCGCAGTCTGGTGCCGCAACCCGCAAAAATCTTGAACGCTATTGCAGCGAGATATCAACCCTGTGTGGCCTGGCGCAAGGCACCGGGCGTGAAGCCGAACTGACGCGAGAAGATGCGCGTCATGTGGCTCTGGTCGGCAAAACCGCTGGCCGCCGCCGCATCGGCCAGACTGACCCCTGTGCAAATCTGGCGACGGGCCAGCTCGGTGCGCTGTTGCAGTAGCCAAGCGTAGGGTGTCAAGCCATGAACCTTCTCAAAGCGCCGCAGCACCTGAAACTTGCTGATGCCAACCAACTCCGCCAACTCGGTGAGCGTGGGGGCTTGCAGCGGGTTATCGGCCAGCCGCTCACGCACCAGGCGCACATCGGATCGGGCCTCAGGCTGTGGCACTGCCGTCGAATGCCGTGCCATCACCCAAGCACACACGGCCACCAGAGCCTCTTCACAGGCCAGCGCATCGGCACCGGTAGCGGCCCGGCCTGCATCCCAGCTTTCCACTTTTGCAAACAGGCGGCGCAAGGCCTGACGCAGCGGCGCATCCTGAAATACTGGTTGCGTCAGTGCCACATTCGGCAGCTGCGTGGTATTTGGGTGCGCGGCCATGGTAGCCATAACAGACGGCTCAATGTAGACCATGCGCCAGCGCCGTGACGACCCACCCAGCGCCTGCCCATCATGCACTTCGCCGGGGTTGGTGCTGATCAAATCCCCCGCGTAGGCGGCCACCGTGCCACGCCCACTGGCCGAGCGCTGAGCACCGTCTTCCAACAAGCCCAAGCCATAAACCGCATGCCAATGTCGCCCGAAATGTCGCTCGCTCTTCATATGCGTGCCATACACACCAGCCCAGGGCGAGCTGAAAACTCGGGCGCGGTGGATCGGGGTGGTCGTCATGAAGGCGATTATGGTCGGTGTGGCCGTTCCAACATCGCTTCGAAAAAGCTGACACCCCAGTTGGCATCAGCTTTCGAGCAGGCGAAATGGAATCACCAGACCGTTGACGGCGCCACCAAGCGTTCTACCGGTATGCCGCCTTCAAGGTGGCTGGTAAATATCTCGGCTACGTCCGCAGGGGTAACCCCGCGGTAGAGCACGGCTTCGGGGTACACCAGCACATTGGCGCCTTGCTCGCAAGGGCCGATGCATCCCGAATTGGTGATGGCTATTTTTTCGTAGGCCTGGCGCTTTTGCAGCTCACCCCAGAAGGCTTGCAGCACAGCGGTCGCACCCTTGGACGCGCAGGAGCCGCGTGGATGCTCGGCTGGGCGGTTTTGGGTGCAGACAAAGACATGACGTTGTGGTTTGCTCATGGTGATGTTTCCTTAGCCGAACTTGAACAAAATGCCGTGCCCGCCGCGTGGATATTCCCAATCCACGTTCACATGCTCGGTGCAGATGATGCGGCAGCTGCCGCACTCCAGGCAGCCGTCAGTGATCAAGGTGACCGTTCCGTTGCCTTCCATCTTGTAGCAAGAAGCCGGGCAGACAAAGGTGCAGCTCTTGACGACGCACTCATTGGTGCAGACATCGGCATTCTTGATCTTGATATGCGGGCGCCCCGTGTCTACACGGTAACGGTTTTGGAAGAGTTTCTCTTCGACATTGACAGTAATGGCATTCATCGGATGGCCTTCCAGAGTTTGTACGCATCACCGACCAGCCCGGTGAGCTTGCGGGTCTTGCGGAAGTTCGCGAAGATTTCACGTTCCTTGGTCTTCTTGTCCACGCCATCCACGGTGATCATGGTCTTGGCCGCCTGGGCCACCATGTCGGGATAGCTGGTGAAGAATTGCGGGTTCTTGTGCAGCACGGCAGGCGTGTCGCGGTACTTGTACAGATCCTTCATCACGAAGCTGTCGTCCAGGGCCGACTTGTAGCCCTTGAGCGAGGCAGCGCGGAAGTCCGCTCCGGCGGCCTTGGCCGCAATCACCGTCTCGGCAGCCAGCCGTCCGGTGGTCATGGCCAGGTTCGAGCCTTCGCGGTGCACGGCGTTCACAAAACCGCCCGAGTCGCCGACGATCATCCAGCCGTTGCCGTAGATTTGCGGGATGGCATGGAAACCGCCTTCGGGGATCAGGTGCGCGGTGTACTCCTTCATTTCACCGCCTTCAATCAGCGGCGCGATAGAGGGGTGACGCTTCATCTGTTCCAGCAGCTTGTAAGGGCTGGTGCGGTTCGGGTTGTTCTTGAAGTCACCCAACATGCAGCCCACGCCAATGGCGATGGATTCCTTGTTGGTGTAGAGAAAGCCCGTGCCCATCATGCCGTCGGTGATGCGGCCGATCATTTCAATCACGACACCGGATTCCTCGCCCACATTGAAGCGTTGGCGAATGGTTTCTTCCGGCATGAAGAGAACTTCTTTCACCGCCAGCGCCACATTGCCCGCGGGGATTTCGGGGTGGAAACCGGCCTTGCGGGCCAGTGTGGAGTTCACACCATCGGCCAGGATCACGACATCGGCAAAAACGTCGCCCTGCAGACGGTCACAGCTCACGCCAACGACCTGGTCGCCGTCCATGATCAGGTGGTTGACCGTGGTTTCGCAGATCAGCAAAGCACCGGCTTCACGCACCTTGGAGCTGAACCACTTGTCAAACTGCGCGCGCAGGATGGTGTAGCGGTTGTACGGTGGCTTGTTGTAGTCCTCGCTGCGGATGTGGGTGCCGACGAAAGAGTTTTCGTCCAGCAGCCACATGCGCTGCTCAATGATGTGGCGCTCCAGAGGCGCGTCATCACGGAAGTCAGGAATGATCTGTTCCAGTGCATTGGCGTACAGGATGGCGCCCTGCACGTTTTTGCTGCCGGGGTACTCGCCGCGTTCAATCTGCAGCACCTTGAGACCGGCCTTGGCCATGGTGTAGGCGGCAGCGTTGCCCGAGGGACCTGCGCCGACGACGATGGCATCAAATTGGGATGTCTTTTTCATCTCGTTCTCCTTTAAGCCACTTGGCGACTGCGCAGTGCCAGATGGGCGGCAAAAGCTTGCGTCAGTGCGGGTAGCACCTGCATCGCGTTGCCGACAATGCCGTAGTGCGCGAACTCAAAAATGGGCGCGTTCACATCGGTGTTGATCGCCACGATCACGTCGGCGGCTTCGCAACCCACACGGTGCTGAATGGCGCCAGAGATACCAGCGGCGATGTAGAGCTTGGGTCGCACGGTCTTGCCGGTCTGGCCGACCTGGCGGTCCGCTTCCACCCAGCCTGCCTGCACGCAGGGACGTGTCGAACCCACTTCACCGCCGAGCACACGCGCCAGCTCAAACACCAGCTTGAAGTTCTCGGGGTTCTTCAGGCCCTTACCACCGCTGACGATCACGTCGGCATAAGGCAGGTTGATCTTGTTGCTGTTGGCATCGGCAATAAAGTCGAGCAGCTTGGTGACGATGTTGGTTTCCAACATGCCCAAGGTGTCATAGGTAATGTCGCCGGTGCGACTGGCGTCGGCCCGTGGCATCAACATGACGCGGGGACGAACCGTGGCCATTTGCGGGCGATAAGCCAGCGTCATGATGGTGCAATAGAGCGAGCCGCCAAAGGTCGGACGCGTCGCGGCCAGCGCCTTGGAGGTCGGGTCAATCTTGAGTTCGGTGCAGTCGGCGGTCAGGCCGGTGAGCAACGTCGTGGCGACCGAGCCAGCCAAGTCGCGGCCCATGGAGGTCGCACCCAGCAGGAAAATTTCGGGCTGATATTTGTTGACCAGATCCGTCATGCCCTTGGTGAAAGGCTCGTTGCGGTAGCCCTTGAGCACCGGGTCTTTCATGATGTAGGCCTTGTCGGCGCCAAACGTGAAGGCTTCAGCGGCAAATTTTTCGAGTGGCTCGTCCGGGCCACCGAGCAGCACGGCGCTGACCTGGCAACCCAGGGTATCGGCCAGCTTGCGGGCTTCGCCCACCAGCTCCCAGGAGACACTGTGAACATGGCCGCGGTCATGCTCGATAAAAACCCAGACGCCCTTGTAGGCCTTGAGTTCTTCGGACAGCTCCAGATTGCGGCCGCCTCGGCCGGCGGGGCGCTTGGCCGGTGCTGCGGCGGGTGTGGGGGCTTGGCTCATGTCAGTTCCTTCATCAGCAAATCGGATTCAAGCGTGGGGTGGCGGGTAAAAATCTTCTGGATCAGGTTGAGCGATACGTCGCGCAAGTTGGAGGTTTCCAGGTCCAGCATTTCAACTTTTTCGCTGCGTGGGGTTGGGCCAAAGACCTTGCTCACCACCGTGGGCGAGCCCTTCAAGCCAATCTTGTTCAGGTCTTCAATGCCCGCGTCTTCCTTGCTCCATTTGCGCACCGGGTAGGCGGCAGCATGGATCATGGCGGGCAGGTTGGCAAAGCGCATCTCATTGGTGTTTTCCAGCATCGTGATCAGGCATGGCAGCGAGGTCTTGAGCACCTGCACGCCACCTTCGGCACGACGCTCCACAGTGATGGTGCGTTTTTCTTCATCAACTTCGACGATGCGCGAGACATAGGTCAGCAACTGCAGACCCATGCGCTTGGCAATGCCGGGGCCGACCTGGGCGGTGTCGCCGTCAATGGTCTGCTTGCCAGTGAACACAATGTCCACTGCCTGCTCTTTGGCGATCTGGCGCACACCGGCGGTCAATGCATACGAGGTAGCCAGCGTGTCGGCACCGGCAAAAGCGCGGTCGGTCACCAGCACGGCGTCATCAGCGCCAAAGCTGATGCACTTGCGCAGCGCTTCTTCAGCTTGGGGTGGCCCCATGCACAGCATGGTGACCTTGCCACCAAACTTGTCTTTCAGACGCAGCGCCTCTTCCAGCGAGAACAGGTCATAGGGATTAACAATGGCCGGGACGCCCTGGCGCATGATGGTGTTGGTCACCGGGTGGACGCGAATCTGCGCCGAATCCGGGACCTGTTTGATACAAACAACGATATGCATGAAAGGCTCCTTTTAAACTGCTGCGCGCGGTGTCATGGACGCTTTGAGACTGTCTAGCGACACATGCTGGCGGCCATTGGTGTCCTGGAACACCTTGAACACTTTTTCCTGCGCCGGTGTCGAGGTGACGAAATCGGCATAGGCCTTGACCAGCTGCTCGCGGTACAAGGTGTACAGACCTACTTCGTTGGTCTGGGCCAGCAAGTTCTCCTGGCGGATGTACTGGAAGAACCGTTTGAGGATGTGCAGGCGGCTGACATTGACGACTTTCTGCTCGAAAGGAACGCCAAAGTACTGCAGAAAATCCTCAGCTGAGGATAGTTCCTTGAGTTGTTGAAGGAAGTTTTCCATCGGGGCTTACTCCATGGTGGAAGGTTGAAGGAGGGATTTGTTGAATACCGGCTTGATGCAGGGTTCGACGCACACACCGCAAGCGGCATCTGCGGCAGTCAGAATGCCGGCCATGGCTTGGGCCTGTTCTAGCTGCGCCACACGGTCGAGCAGGCAGGTAATGGCTTTACCCACCGGGTCGGGAATCATGTGGTGGTCCAGGTCAAAACCGTGGGTCGTGCGACGCCGTGGCGTCACCACGCGGCCAGGAATACCGACCACGGTGGCGCCTTGTGGCACCGCATCAATCACCACGGAATTGGCCGCGATACGGGCGCGATCACCAATCACGATGGGACCCAGAATCTTGGCACCGGCACCAATGACCACATGGTTGCCCACGGTGGGGTGGCGTTTACCCACGCGCCAGCGGGTGCCGCCCAGCGTCACGCCGTGATACAGCGTGACATCGTTGCCGATCTCGGCGGTTTCACCAATCACGACACCAGCGCCATGGTCAATGAAAAAGCGCGCGCCGATGCTGGCACCAGGATGAATATCCACCTGCGTGAGCCAGCGGGCGACGAAGGAAATCCAGCGTGGCAGGTAGCGCCAGTCGCGCGTCCACAAGGCATGCGCCAACCGGTGCAGGGCAATTGCTTGCACCCCGGGGTAAATGGTCCACACTTCCAGCAGATTGCGGGCGGCAGGATCGCGCTCGATCACGCAGCGCACATCCTCGCGCACCAGCGACCACCAGGAGGGGGTAGGAGCGGCGTGTGTCATGCCAAACCTTGCGTCACCGTGTGGACGGTGAGCGGCGAATAAGTGACCAGCGATTCGCGCAGGAAGTTGCGCAGCTCGTCGGATGTGGCTTCGCGTTTGGCGCGCATGGCATGGTCGCGAATCCGCGCCAGCACGCGGCCGGTGAGTGCATCATCGTCCAGCACCACGCCCAATAAACCATAGGCTTGGCGCACCGCTTGCGAACCTGAATGTTTGCCCAGCACCGTGCTGCGGTGACGTCCCAGTTCCGACGGGTCAAAGCTCTCGTAAGTGGAGGCGTTCTTGAGCAGGCCATCAATATGAATGCCCGACTCGTGGGTGAAGACGGCCTCGCCCACGATGCTTTTGTTGAAAGCCACCTGGCGGCCCGAAGCCCGCGCCACCAGACGCGAGATGGAGAGCAAAGCCTGCGTGTTCACACCGGTATCAGCATGGTGCAGGTGGCGCACGCCCATCACCACTTCTTCCAGCGCAGCATTGCCAGCACGCTCGCCCAAACCGTTCACCGTGGTATTGGCATGGGTGGCACCGGCGCGCAGGGCGGCCAGCGTGTTGGCGGTGGCCATGCCCAGGTCGTTGTGCGAGTGAATTTCAATCTCCATCTCCACCGCATCACGCAGTCGGGAAATGGCTTCAAAGGTGGTAAACGGGTCCAGCACGCCCAGCGTGTCGGCAAAGCGGATGCGACTGGCGCCGCAGGTCTGGGCCCGCAACGCGACTTGTGTCAAAAAGTGAGGGTCGGCGCGCGAGGCATCCTCCGCGCCGAGCGAAATCTTGCGGCCACTGGTCACGGCTTTTTCGATCACCCGCGTCACCTGCTCCAACACCCATTCGCGCGATTGGCGCAACTTGTGCTGAAGATGAATGTCGGACACGGGAATCGAGAGGTGAATGATGTCCGCCTGGCAGCGCAGCGCACTCGCCAAATCGGCATCAGTCAGCCGCCCCCAGACCATCAGGCTGGAGGGCAACTCCAGCGCCGCAATGGCGTTGATGCAGGCAATCTCTTCCTCGCCCATGGCGGGGATGCCGATTTCCATCTCTGGCACACCGGCTGCGGACAAAGCACAGGCAATCGCGCACTTCTCATCGACCGTGAACGCCACTCCGGCGGTCTGCTCGCCGTCGCGCAGCGTGGTGTCGTTGATGATGAGATTGAGGGGCATGGTGTGGCGTCCTTTGCGTACCTCTAATGCAAGGTACATGCCACCTGTTTTTCAGCCTTTTATCGCTTGTGTGGGCCGCCTGAAAGGCTGGTTTGTCGGGTCTGGAGCCGCCGCCGCGACTCAGTCGCGAACACCTGTTGTCGGGAATGTGCTGTTTCGGACAGAGCCTTGTGAGGTGCTGGCTGCTGAATCGGCGTATCAGTCGATCAGCGCATCACCCACGCAAAGTTATGCGGATAAAACGAGCATCTAGCCCCTGTCAACCATGCGTCAGCAGCTATGAAATATGTAGCGACTGACATCCTTCGCCGGGAACTTTGGGGTCAGGGAGCGTTGGGGTCATTCGCTGGAGTGTTGCAATGCAAGACCCCAAAGTTCTGACCCCGACAAAATCGGGGGTCAAGCATATATTCTCTTCCAACCGACTGCCCCAACTGCTCCCTCAACTACGAACAAAATTCCGAGTAGAAAACCAGCCCCCAGCCAAGCATAGAAAACCCACCCGACGAGTGCTGCAAGAACAGCGTGAAAGATGGACTGCTGCTTTGAGACATGCGCCGCGATGGCACCGCTGGCCAACGGCCCAAACAGGAATAGAAAGAAATATGCCACCGTGTAGTCAACACTTGGCGAATCGATGTGGGGTTGTTTGACATCCCCAAGGAAAGATACTTTGAACCAGAACGAAACGAAGTACGGAAGAATGAAACCACCCAACGTTCCGAGGGCGACCGCTTTCAGCTTGACGTTGCTAAACATGTTTAATGTTGTAAATCACCGGACGCTGACAAGCGCAGCTTGCCGAAGGTCCGGGGGATTGGGATGTTAGTCATTATTGCTTTACTGGCTGAAGAACAGGACCCACATCCATGCCATCGTATGAGTCGATGCCGTTTTGTTCGGCGAGGCGATAGAACTCTTGATTCCGGGCGTGGAGTGTTTGTGGCGTGTGATGCTCTATTTTTTCAACATGCAGCACGTAAGTAGTCCTGTCATCTGACGGATAAAGATTGACAAGCCGATACCCAGACTTTTGAAGCTCTTGACCAAGGAGGCGCAGTTTCTCTTGGCGCCTGTCAAAAAAGAAATATCCCCACACAAGATCACCGTCGATGTTCCATTTTGTTTTTGTGCGAATGTTTCCGAACATTTCGTCAAGGGCTTGGAGCGTAATCATTCGGCTTTTTCCCTTCGGCGATTGGGCAATTGCGCTCGACATAGCCAGTGCGAGCAAGGATAGGAGAAAGTTACGGCGCATATTCATGATGGCTAACGATCAGCGTTTATCCGCCGCGCTGCAATGCTCAAAGAAACCATAGACACCTCCCGCGGCAGATAAACCATGTTGGACTGAACCAAATCCCAATTACCTAGGCGATAACAACGCCAAGTTCGCGACAGGCCCGATCATAGACAAACGCAGGGTTAAGCCGCTCCCGTATGCTGTCGCTGATCCAGCGCCAAGGCCTGTCGTCGATCTCGCCGTTCAATGCGATCAAGACCTCTCTAGCTTCCTTTTGGGCACCGCACAAATACAATGCCACTGCAAAATGATTAACACCATAGCTGGCAAAACCACCGCTGACCGCAATCAATTTGTCTTGTAAATTGTCGGGTGTAGCGTTCAGCCAGATATACAGTGCGCGCACCACTTCATCGGCAAATTTGGCGTGCTTTAACGCCGGTCTTATTGCCTTATAACTTTTATCGGAGCGCACAGCCAGCGCGTAGTCACAATAGGCAGCAGGAATCAAGCAATGCAGGACGTGCCCACGCGGTGCGCCTTTGGATGCATCGCGCACAAACTTGAACATGTCTTTGTGGCTGCCACACCACTTTTCAGTCGTCGCATTGAAGAACTTGAAGTGACTTGCAAAATGCAGTGGCTCGCGGGCGATGGCCAGATCAAATATCTTTCTCAAGGCGACCAAATCCTGACCTTGCCCCATACCGGCCGTGATCAGCCAGCCGTGCGCCTCCGCCGAGCACGGGTCAAGGTCGATGGCGCGCAGCAGTGGCTCCTCCGCGCTAGTCAAATTAGCCATGAAGGGCTGCCAGGCACTGTCGTCCACATCTTTTGCATAACTGTCACCTCGAACTTGCCAGCCTGAGGCGATCATACTTGCGCCAAGCATCACGTGCGCCATGGCAGAGTTCGGGGACTTCATGACCCATTGCGCCGCATGACCGACGGAGTTCTCCGATATGGCGGCGCCATAGATCATGCGTTCGCGGTTGTCGTCAGTTGCTTTGGTCAGCAGCAATTCGCATTCGGCATATTCGGCGTCCGCCAATTTCTGGCGCAGGCGGGTTGAATAAAGAGTAGGTGCGCTTTCGCTCACTTTCGCCCTCGGTTCCAGGCCCAGAGATTGAAGTAACGACATGGGTATTTCCTTCGACTCCGACACGCGATAGGACCATCTGCCAAATAAACATTTTGATGGCCCTCGCGCGTACTGGAATCAGTTGCGAGAGTGTTATTTTTGCTACAAACAATAGCTTTAGATCGATTTTAATGGCTGGGCGGCCAAATAAGCCTCTATTCCCCGTCAACCGTGCGTGAGCAGCTATCAAACAAATAGCGATTGATAGCTAGCGCCGGCATCAGTATTCTTTCTTATCCACCCACATACTGGCGTCGAAGCGCACCACGCGGTTGCGGCCGGTTTCTTTGGCGCGGTAGAGGGCCACGTCGGCGTACTTGACGGCTTGCCAGAAGGTGTCGCTGTCGGTCGGGAAGTCGGACACGCCAATCGAGATGGTTTTCTGAATCACCACACCCGCCACCTGGGTCTTGAGCTGCTCGACGGACAGGCGGATTTTTTCTGCCACCTGGTCGGCGTTGTGGCCTTGCGACTCCTGCAGGATGATGAGAAATTCCTCCCCCCCGTAGCGAATCACCATGTCCGAACCCCGCACGGATTGCTTGAGCACCTTGGCCAGCGCCTTGAGCACGGCGTCGCCGGCATCGTGACCATAGGTGTCGTTGACCATCTTGAAGTAGTCCAGGTCCAGCATCAAAATGGCCAGCGTAGTCTTTTTACGCTGCACATTGCCGATCAGCGTCTCGACATACTCCTCCAGGAAGCGCCGGTTATTCAGCCCGGTCATGGGGTCGCGCAGGTTGGCTTCGCGCAGGGTTTCCATCAGGCGCTTGGTTTCCAGCACCGGCGAGGCTTCGCGCAGATAAACGTTGATGTAGGGCTCCAGCTCAAACAGGCGCTGCTGATCCTGCGGCGTGCTCACCAGCTGCAGCACGCTGCCCACCGCACCGGACTGGATGATGGGAAAGCACAGATGGCGCTGACCTCCACCTTCCGGGGCCCGAAACGCATAGCAAATTTCGGGCGTGGTGATGCCATCGACCATGTGCCCGGTGCGACGGGCTCGGCAGGCCTCCGGTCGGATCAGGATTTGCGGGTCGCACCAGCGGCAGTCGTTGCCAACCTGGCCGTCCACCACGATCGGCACCATTTGGTGCTTCTGGTTGTTGAGCTCGTAGATTGAGAACAACTCAATCTGATGGTCCTGCTGCAGCATGCCCGAGAGCCGCTGGTAGATCTCCATCTTGGTCTCGTCTTCTTCAATCGCCTGCTTGAAATGGGCCGCCTTGGTCAAGCCGTCGACCATGCTGATGGTGGCACTGAGCAGGTTCTCGTCGGGCGAGGACACCCGACCGGTCAGGCGCGAGACGCTGTCGCCGATGCGGTTGAGCCCATCGTCCAGAAACTTCAGCAAGCGGTTCAGATCAGCCGCAATGTGACCAATCTCGTCATTGGTTTTTTGCTCCAGGTGCGACTTGAAATCGCCTTCGAGTGCTTTGTGCACAGCGCGTTCAACCGCCGAGGCGGTGCTGGAGATCGGCTTGAACATGCGCCGCAGCAAAACAATAATGAGTACAGCAAAGGCCAGCACCACAGCCACGATGCCAGCCACGGCCAGCAGCGCCTGGTTGCGGATGGCCGTGATCGACATGCTCATCGACACCACGCCCAGCACAGCGCCCTCGCTTACCTGGTGGCACTGCAGGCAGTTCGGGCTGCCATGCGAGGAGGCGATGTAGGGAATGGTGCCTTTGAAAATCAGGTCGTCGCCCTCATCCATCAGCTTGAACTGCGGCACCCCAAGTCGAAACGCCTCGCGCACATCGTCGTCCGACTCGTTTTCCTGCTTGAGTCCCGGACCGAACTGCTGCACCACCAGGGGCGAACGGATCACCTTGGCTGACTTCAGACCCTGGACTTCAAGCAGGCGCTTGAGAAAACTCTCGCGCTTGGCGATGGTGCCGTTGATCATGGACTCGGTCAGGTTCACCCGTACAATTTCGGCGGCGGTACGCAAATTCTCGGTGGCCGAGATGATTGAGAAGCTGCGAAAGGCGTACAGACTGATCGCTACCAGCGCGGCCATCAGTAGTCCAATGAGGCTGGCGAAAAACAGGGTGGCTTTGGTGTTGAGTGTCATACGCGAAGCGGTTTGTCAGTCAATAAACGTCCGAGTATCGCATTCAATCCAGACCAATTTCCTACGCGATATTTGCGATACTTGTTGCGATGTGCTTGAATAGCTCACCAACAAAAAGGGGAATCGGCATGGATACATCGAACATGATGCGGTTTTTGCCAACCGTGGATGAAGCAGCGCTGACCTCTGTTTTGACAGCGTGGAAGGCGCGCTTTCCAAAAACCGGTGTTTGCGCCCTGTTGGCCGAAGCGGACCAGCAAGCGCTTGCGCTGTTGCAAAGCACTTGTGCGCGCCTGCAAGTGCCGCTGGTCGGGGGCATCTTCCCGGCCTTGATCGTGCAGTCTGAATTCTCCACCCACGGCCTGTGGCTGCTGTGCTTTGAAGAAATGCCGTACTGGGACTTGCAAGGTGATTTGCCGCTTGATGCAGCCGGCGCACAGCGGGCGGCAGAGAAACTGGCCGATGGCGTGAAGACCCAACTGGACCATATACCGAACCTCACTCTGTTCATGCTGTTCGATGCCATGGTGCCTAATATCAGCACGCTGCTCGAAGAACTCTATTTGCAGCTGGCCAATCGCGTGCATTACGCTGGCGGCAATGCGGGCAGTGAAACATTCAAGCCCCTGCCCTGCCTGTTTGACAGCCAACGCGTGGTGCAAAACGGCGTTTTGTTGATGCTGCTCAAATCACATCACGGTGCGATTCTGGAGCACGGTTACCACGCCCCACAGCAAACCGTCTACGCCACCTCCACCACCGGCAATTGCATCAACCAGATTGACTGGCGACCCGCTTTCGAGGTGTACCAAGAGCTGGTCGAGCAGCAATACAAGGTCCAGATCACGCGCGAGAATTTTTACCAGCACGCGGTGCATTTTCCGTTTGGCATTGCGCGCGCCAACCACCACATCGTGGTGCGCATCCCGGTGATGCTCGGTGACGACGGCTCGCTGTTTTGTATCGGTGAAGTACCCGCCAACTCGGTGCTGACGCTGCTCGAATCGCCCACCGTGGATTCGGATGAGACATTGCGCGTACTGACCGAGGGCTTGTGCGCCCTTAACGGCAGTACGGCCGGAGCCCAATTGCTGCTGCTCTACTGCGCTGGACGCCGCCTGCATTTGGGCATCCCGGCGGCCACCCTTGAACTGCAAAAATTCGCTGCGGCCACCCAGGCCGTGCAAATATCGGGCGCGCTCTCGCTTGGCGAGATCGGTGGCTCCACCGTTCGTGGCTACCCCTTATTCCATAACGCCACGCTAGTGGCGGCTAGCTGGCAGCAGGGACAAGCGTAAGAATGGAGCGCAATGAAGTCTTACCGGTTTTATACGACCTTGCCGTCACCATTGGCAGTGAGATCAGCCTGCGACCCTTGCTGCTGCGCACCTTGCAGCGCCTGCTCTATTACACCTCGTACCCCGCCGGATTCATTTGCCTAGACCTGCCCACTGCAAGCACCGCAGGCCAGAAGGTCCAGGTTCGCATTGAAGCGGCCGTAGGCGATTACGAGCTGATTGGCCTGATCGGCCAGCAGATCAGCTTGCCGCGTAACTTACTGTACGGCGCGCCTTTGCGTGACACCCAACATCCCGACTTGCTGGCCTCGCTAACCAACGTTCACACCACTTACCGCTCGTACCTTCGCCTCCCGATTGACGGCATTGGCGTGGTAGTGCTGCTGGCGACCGAACTGACCGAAACCGGCTTGCCGCTGACCCATGTACTCCAGCCGGTGATGGCCCATCTGGCCAAAGCCATCACCCTGTGCCGCAGCAACGACGCCTATACCGGGGGCCTGCTCGCCGAGCGCAACCTGTTCTCTGAAGTCTTCATCAACAGCGCCTCCGGCGTGGTCATCACCGACCCGCAACAAGCCATCGTGGCCATCAACCCGGCCTTCACCCGCATCACTGGTTACAGCCAGGAAGAAACTCTCGGCAAAACACCGCACTTCCTGGCCTCCAACCGCCATAGTGCCGGTTTCTACGATCAAATGTGGCTTGAAATTAACGGCGTTGGCCACTGGCAGGGAGAGCTCTGGGACCGGCGCAAGGACGGCGAGGAATATCCCGAATGGATCAACATCAGCGCCGTGCGCGACAAACAGAATGTGTTGACCCATTACGTGGGCATCTTCTCGGACATCACCACACGCAAACAGGCCGAGGCGCAGATCCATCAGCTGGTCAACTTTGACACGCTGACCCAGCTGCCCAATCGCGCCTTGTTCTCCGACCGGCTGCAACAAGCCTGCGCCACCAGCGTGCGCACCGGTCAACATGGTGCAATCCTGTTTCTGGACCTGGACAATTTCAAAAACATCAATGACACCAAGGGTCTGGAGGTCGGGGACCAGTTGTTGATCGAGGTGGCCCGGCGGCTCAATTCCTGTGTGCGCGACGGTGACACGGTCGCACGCCAGGGGGGCGATGAATTTGTGCTGTTGCTCGAAGGCCTCAGCAACCAACCTACGAAAGCGGCGCAACAGGCCGAGACCATTGCCGAGAAGATACGCGACACCTTGAACCAGCCTTACCGGCTCGACGAGCACACCCACTACACCACCGGCAGCATCGGCATCGTGATCTTTCTGGCGCAACAGGAAAAAACAAAAGACCTGCTGAAGTACGCCGACTCGGCGATGTACCAGGCCAAAACGTCGGGACGCAACGCCATCCGCTTTTACGACCCCCACATGCAGGCGGCCATTGAGGCCCGCGCCGATATTGAAGCCGAACTCCACCAGGCACTGGCGCAGCAACAGTTCCGCCTGTACTACCAGATTCAGGTGGACAGTTTGCGCCGCCCGCTGGGGGCCGAAGTGCTGCTGCGCTGGCTGCACCCGCAGCGGGGCCTGATCTCACCGGCGCAATTCATTCCGCTGGCGGAAGACACGGGCTTGATCATGCCCATTGGCCTGTGGGTCCTACAGGCGGCCTGTGCCCAGATGGCGCAGTGGCAGCACAACCCCTTGCTACGTGATGTGGTGCTGGCCGTGAACGTCAGCGCCAAACAATTTCGCCAACCCAATTTTGTCGCCCAGGTGCAACGCACCTTGCTCGATAGCGGCGTCAAACCTTCAAACCTGAAACTGGAGCTGACCGAAAGCACGGTGCTGGTCAATGTCGAAGACACCATTGCCAAAATGCGGGAGCTGAAACTGCAAGGCGTGAGTTTTTCGATGGATGACTTTGGCACCGGCTACTCGTCGCTGCAATACCTCAAACGGTTGCCACTGGACCAGATCAAGATCGACCAGAGCTTTGTCAGCGACATCACCACCGATGCCAACGACGCCGCCATCGTGCAGGCCATTATTGCCATGAGCGCCGCCCTGGGCCTGAGCGTAATTGCCGAAGGCGTGGAAACCGAAGCCCAGCGCGACTTTCTGGACTCCCATGGCTGCCATACCTTCCAGGGCTACCTGTTCAGCAAGCCGATCCCTGTGCAGGAATTTGAGGCGCTTTTATCGCTTTCCAGCCCCTCAGTCGCTATCAATTAAATAGCTGTTAACGCATGATGAACGGGGGCTAGCGCCTTATTTTCCATAAATTTTTCAGCGTTTTCGGTTCAGCAGCGCGTGCAGCAGAATGGCGCCAAAAGTGGCGGTCCCGATGCCACCCAGCGCAAAGTCACCGAACTTGAGCGTGAAGTCGCCGGTGCCCAGCACCAGCGTGATGGCGGCGACCAGCAGGTTCTTGTTGTCGGTAAAGTCCACCTTGTTTTCGACCCAGATGCGAGCCCCGGCCACCGCAATCAGGCCAAACACCACAATGCTCACGCCGCCCATCACCGGCAGCGGAATGGCGGCAATGATGGCGCCAAACTTGGGGCTGAAGCCCAGCACCACGGCCAACAGACCGGCCACCAGAAACATGGCGGTGGAGTAGATTTTGGTGGCGGCCATGACGCCGATGTTTTCGGCATAGGTGGTGACGCCAGTGCCGCCCGCGCTGGCGCTGACCATGGTGGCAATGCCGTCGCCGATAAAGGCGCGGCCCATGGTGGCGTCCAGGTTTTTGCCGGTCATGGCGGTCACGGCCTTGAGGTGGCCCAGGTTCTCGGCCACCAGAATGATGGCCACCGGGACGATCATCAACATGGCCTTGGGGTCGAACACCGGCGCAGCAAAGCCGGGCGCGCCCAGCCAGGCAGCGTTGAACAGGGCGGTCAAATCCAGCGGCTTGCCCAGCCCCAGCCCATTGGTCAGCAGCGCATAGACCAGACTGGCCACGATCAGGCCGACCAGAATCAGCAAGCGCTGCACCATGCCGCGCGTGAACACCGCCACCAGCGCCACGCAGACAAAGGTGACGGCCTGCATCCAGCTGTCAAAGTTGCTGGCGGCCATGTTTTTGATCGGCACACTGGCCAGGTTCAGTCCGATCACGGCCACGACCGCGCCGGTGACCACGGGGGGCATCAACTTTTCGATCCAGCCCGTGCCGACGGCTTGAACCAACAGGCCGATGGCCGCGCAAGCCGCGCCACAGGCGATGATGCCGCCCAGCGCCACGCCGATGTTGGGGTTGAGTCCCTTGCCTGCATAGCCAGTGGCAGCAATCACCACGCCGATAAAAGCAAAGCTCGAACCCAGGTAACTGGGCACGCGCCCGCCGGTGATGACAAAGAAGATCAGGGTACCAATACCGCTCATCAGAATCGCCAGGTTGGGATCAAAGCCCATCAGAATCGGTGCCAGCACCGTGGCGCCAAACATGGCAATTACATGCTGCATGCCCATGACGGCGGTCTGGGGCCAGGGTAGCCGTTCATCAGGCGCAATCACGCCGCCTTGCTGCAAAACGGCAGCGCTTTTTTCAGTCCAGTTCAATAGGGGCATCGAATTCTCCGTTTGAAAAAGTGAACTCATGTTAACGGGGGCAATGACGCCCACAGTTGTCTATGACTCAGGTCAAGAAGAAGATGCGGGGTGCGTCGGTCCAAGCGCTGCATAATCAAAAAATAACGAGGACAAGCCATGACAACTCACTCCCATATCTGCCGCGCCCACTCCTGCGCGACGGATGCACGACAGGCGGCCCGAGAGTTGCACTCCGGGCTTCTGCAGCCGGACATGACACTGGTGATCTTCTTCTGCTCCAGCGCCTATGACCTTCAAGCCCTGTCCGACGAAATGAACCAGCAGTTTGCCGGTGTTGAGCTGGTCGGTTGCACCACAGCCGGCGAAATTGGCCCGGCGGGCTACCGCGATCACAGCCTGGTCGGGGTCAGTTTTTCATCCCAGGTTTGCACGGCGGTTACAGGCTGCCTGCCTGATCTTCAGCATTTCGAGTTCTCCCGCGGTCAAACCTTTACCCAGAATTTATTGAAGCAGCTGGAAAGCCGCGCAGCCGCCGTCACATCAAGCAACACCTTTGCTTTTTTCCTGGTGGACGGGCTCTCGATCCGTGAAGAGCCGGTGGTGCAGACCCTGCACAGCGTGTTGGGCAACATGGGCCTGTGCGGCGGCTCAGCCGGTGACGACCTCCAGTTCAAACAGACCCTGGTTTTCCACCAAGGCGCCTTTCATGCCGACAGTGCTGTGCTGGTGCTGGTCAACACGCCGCTGCCTTTCAAGATATTCAAGACCCAGCACTTCGTCAGCGAGAACGAGCGCATGGTGGTAACCGAAGCCGACGTGTCCCACCGCATCGTCAAGGAGATCAACGGACTGCCAGCGGCGCAGGAATACGCCCGCCTGCTCGGGGTCAATGTCCATGAGCTGAACCCGATGCTCTATGCCGCCATGCCGGTGGTGGTGGTCATCGACGGCACCGACTATGTGCGCTCTATCCAGAAAGTGGACCCCGCGGGGCCGCTGACCTTCTTTTGCGCCATTGACGAAGGGCTGATCCTGCGCGTGGCCAAGGGAAGAGACTTGGTCGCCAATCTGGTGCAAACGTTTGATCAACTGCGGGAGGAGATCGGTCCGATCGAGATGACCCTGGGCTGTGACTGCGTCTTGCGCAACATTGAAATCACCCAAATGCAGCTGAAAGAAGAAGTCAGCCAGGTTTTGCAACAGAACAACACCGTGGGCTTGAGCACCTATGGCGAACAGTTCGGCGGCGTTCATGTGAACCAGACTTTTACCGGCATTGCCATCGGCAGCCTGCGCGATGACGACCACGCCTGATCCGGCAGAGATCAGCCCGGCCGTGCAGGAAGAGACTGCGCTGCGGATCGAGATCGCCCGCCTGAACAAGATGGTCACCGCCCTCATGAACCGGGCGGAGCGCGACACCAGTGCCAAGGGATCGGATTTCGGAATTTTCCAAACGGCCGTCACGCTTGAGAAACAGGTTCGAGAGCGCACGCAGGCGCTTGAGGCGGCCTTGCACGAAAACGAAAGAATCAACCGCGCCTTGCTGCGGGAGAAGGAAGAGCAGCAGACTTTGATCAAGCAGCTCGAAGCCGCGCACAAGCAGTTGCTGCAATCGGAAAAGCTGGCCTCTATCGGGCAATTGGCCGCTGGCATTGCCCACGAAATCAACAACCCGATTGGTTTTGTCAATTCCAACCTGGGCACGCTCAACAACTATGTCCACAATCTTTTGACCCTGATCGACGGACTCACCAGCGCGGTGGCGCCGCTGCTCGACGCAAACCCATCGACCCAAACCCGCATCAAGGAACTCTACGACACCGTTGACCTGGGTTTTCTTCGGGAGGATATTGGTAACCTGATCACCGAGTCCATCGACGGCACTGCCCGGGTGCGGCGGATCGTGCAGGATTTGCGGGATTTCTCGCGGACCGGATCGGTCACTTTGGAATGGGCCGATCTTCAGGCAGGGCTGGAAAGCACCCTTAACGTGGTCTGGAACGAGATCAAGTACAAGGCCGAAATCATCCGGGATTTTGCCCTGCTGCCCCAAGTGCAATGTCGGCCCTCGCAGATCAACCAGGTGTTCATGAATCTGCTGGTCAATGCGGCGCAAGCCATTGCCGAGCGCGGCCACATCAACCTTCGCAGCGGGCGCCAGGACGATCAGGTGTGGTTCTCCATTACCGACGATGGCATTGGCATTTCGCCCGACATCCAGGCCCGGATTTTCGATCCATTTTTCACGACCAAACCGGTCGGCAAGGGCACCGGTCTGGGGCTGTCGGTCTCCTACGGCATCATCCAAAAGCATGGGGGCCGCATCGAGGTGAGCAGCCAACCGGGGGTGGGCACCACCTTTACGATCTGGCTGCCGATCCAGGCCCCGGCCTCAATCCCTGAGCCTGCCTGATTTTCAGTCTCAAATTACGACACCTGCAAGGCGGCCAGCGCCACCAGGGCTGCTGTTTCTGCTCGCAACACGCGTGGCCCCAAGGTAACCGGGGCAAAGCCGCAGGTCAGTGCCAGCTCTTCTTCTGCCGCGCTCAGGCCGCCTTCGGGGCCCGACAGAAACGTGATCGCGCCCAGGCTGGTGTTGCCTGACTGGTCATCGGCGCTGACCGCGTCACGCAAACCCCGGCTGCCGGGACGCAGTGACAGGAGCAGCGTCAGGCCCGCAGAGGCCTCAGATGAGATGGCTTGTGAGCGGGCTTTGGCCCAGGCGGCCAAGCCCATGACCTCGTGAATCACCGGCACCCGGTTGCCGCCGCATTGCTCGCAGGCGGCAATGGCCACGCTTTGCCAGTGCGCCACTTTTTTCTCGGCGCGTTCGCCGCTGAGCTTGAGCACGCTGCGCTCGGTCATCAGGGGCTGAATACTGGCCACGCCCAGCTCGCTGGCTTTTTCCACCAGCCAGTCCATGCGGTCATTGGCGGGCATGCCGACCATCAGATGCACGGCGCGGGCGGCTTCGCGCTCGACCGGGTGGTGGTCACCGACCTGCACCTGCACATCGCTGCGGCCCATGCGGGTGACGGTGGCGTCGAACTCGCCGCCGCTGCCGGGGATGCCCGGCCCACCGTTGAACAGGGTGATGCTGTCACCCGGTTGCAGGCGCAGCACCTGCACATGGCGGGCGGCGCCAGCGGGCAAGTCCAGCAACTCACCAGGGATCAAGGGCGTGGGGCAGTAAAAGCGGGGCATGTCCAACAGTCGCTATCTAATTAATAGCTGCTTACGCAGGTAATACGGGGGCTAGAGCACGATTTAGCTTAAACCCGGCCAAAGGCATAGCCATTCGGGACTTCGATGCCTTCGAGGCGTTCAATCAGGCGTAAGAGTGGCTTGAGCTGGATGTAACGCGTGCAGGTGCTGCGGATGTAGTGAATGAAGCGCGGCGTGTCGGCCAGGTACTGGGGTTTGCCGTCACGCAGGGTGAGGCGGGCAAAAATACCGGCCACTTTGAGGTGGCGCTGCAGGCCCATCCACTCCACCCCTTTGTAAAACTCGCCAAAGTCATCGCCCACCGGCAAACCGGCTTTGCGCGCCTTGTCCCAGTAGCGGATGGTGATGTCCAGGCAGAAGTCTTCATCCCAGCTCAGAAAGGCATCGCGCATCAGGCTGGCAATGTCGTAGGTGATGGGGCCGTAGACGGCGTCCTGGAAGTCGAGCACACCCAGGCGGGGTTGGGCAGCGACACCCGAGATCATCAGATTGCGCGGCATGAAGTCGCGGTGCACATAGACGCGGGGCGCGGCCAGGTTGTGCGCAATGATGAGATTGAAAGCATCATCCAGCGTGCGGCGGTCTTCAGCATTGAGCGTGACGCCCCGGTGTTGAGCCAGATACCAGTCGGGGAACAGCGCCAGCTCGCGGCGCAGCAGGGCTTCGTCGTAGGGCGGCAACACGTCAGGCTTGGAGGCGAGTTGCCAGGCAATCAGCGCGTCCACGGCCTGCAGGTATAGACCTTGGTTGGCGACGGCGTTGTCGGGGTTGATGACTTGCATCATGGTCTGCGCCCCAAGGTCGGTCAGCAGCATGAAGCCGTTGACCTCATCCCACGCCAGCACTTGCGGTACCTGCAGATGGGCGGCGTGCATCAAGCCGGCCACTTTGGCAAAGGGGTGGCAGTCTTCCTTCTCGGGCGGCGCATCCATGATGATCAGGCTGCCAACGGTCGCGTCGACCCGAAAATAGCGCCTGAAACTGGCGTCAGCCGAGGCGCTGCGCACCGAGGCGATGTTCAAGCCGTGGGTGGGCGCCAGTGCGGACAACCAGACATTAAAAGAAGCTTCGCGCTGCGCATCTGACCAGACGGGGGCGGCAAAGGAGGTGGGTTCGGGGGTAAGGGCTTGGCTCATGGATAATCCATTCTACAAACCCGAACGCACCGCGTTCATTTTCAACTTGCCACACGCCCGAGACTGCCCCTGCCCGATGCGCTTTTTGATGCACAACCCGACACCCAGGGCATCCTATTTCTGCTTTACCCGCCGCCCGGTGGCTCTGGTGGCGTGGGCTTTGCTGCACGGAACGTCGCTGTGCGCACAGGTCGCGCCCGCAGAGGCTCCACTTCCCCTGCAAAGCAGCCCCATGCTTCAGGAGCAGATCACCCAAAGCGCACGCAGTTCGTTGCCGACCTTTCTCTTTGGTGATCGTCTGTGGGGGCGCCCCGATCTGGAAACCATGCTGGAGGGCAAAGCCATGCTGCGCCGGGGCGACATGGTGATTCAAGCGGACCGGATGGAATACGACCAACCCACCGATCTGGCCAAGGCCACCGGCCATGTGCGCATCAACCGCGCAGGCAATACCTATGAAGGGCCGCGGCTGGAGCTCAAGATTGACGCGTTTGAGGGCTTCTTCGAAACGCCGAACTATTACATGCTCAAGAACGACGCACATGGTGAGGCTGAGCGGGTCGACTTCATTGATGAGCAACGCGCTGTCATCACCAAGGCCACCATGACCACCTGCCGGCGTCTGCCTGGGCCCGATTGGATGCCGGACTGGATTTTGCGGGCCAACAGCATCAGCATGGACACAGAAGAGGATGTGGGAACAGCGCAAGGCGCGGTACTGAGCTTCAAAGGGGTGCCGATTCTGCCCGTTCCCTACCTCAGCTTTCCGTTGAGTGACAAACGCAAGTCAGGCATCATGCCCCCGACCCTCGGGCTGGACAATGTCAACGGATTCAATCTGTCGGTGCCCTATTACTGGAACATCGCGCCCAACCGGGATGCCACGATCACGCCTACCCTCATGAGCAAGCGGGGGCTCAATATTGGCACGGAGTTTCGTTATCTTGAACCGTCCTATTCGGGCCAGGTGCGTCTGGATTTGATGCCTGGCGACCAACTGCGCGACAGCAATCGCTGGAGTCTGGGCTATTTGCATCAAGCCACACTCAACAACTCGCTGACCAAGCAACTGACCGATAACGGCATGTTGTTGAACATCAACCTGAACCGGGTGAGTGATGACAATTACTGGCGCGACTTTTCAAGTGGCGCAACCTCGACGTCCACCTCATTGACCCAGCGACTGCTGGTCAATGATGCCTCGCTGTCCTGGAACAATGGAAACTTTTCCAACAGTGTGCGCACGCTCAAATGGCAAACCCTGCAGGATGTGACGGCCCCCATCACCCAGCCCTACGATATCCTGCCGCAACTGACCACCCGGTACACCCGCACCAATCTGGGCGGCGTCGATTACGCGGTGGTTGGAGATTTTTCACGGTTTCAGGCCGACAACCTGCTGTCAGCCCAGCCCAACGCCAATGGTCAGCGCGCCTACACGCAGTTGCAGGCCAGCCGCCCCTTTCTTGCGCCAGCCGGATTCATCATCCCCAAAATCCAGGTGCATGCGACCAGCTACCAGCTGGACGCGCCCTTGGCCAATGGCGCCACGTCCGCCAGCCGGGTGGTCCCCACCTTCAGCCTGGACAGCGGACTGGTGTTTGAGCGTGATGCCAGCTACTTCGGCACGACGTATCGCCAGACACTGGAGCCCCGTGCTTTTTATGTCAACACCCCTTATCGCGACCAAAGTCTGCTGCCTAATTACGACTCAGGCGCGAGCGACTTTAATTTCGCCACGATCTACACCGAGAACGCTTTTGTCGGCAATGACCGGATTTCAGACAACAACCTGCTGACGCTGGGCGTGACCACACGCCTGCTCAACCCAGATACAGGCGCTGAGACGGCCCGTTTTGGCATTGCACAGCGCGTGCGCTTTCAGGACCAGAATGTCACGTTACCAGGCGGTACGCCTGCACTTGAAGGTCTCAGCGATGTGATGGTGGGCGGATCGGTCAATTGGGATCCCCAATGGGCCGCAGACTCAACCGTGCAGTACAACCCCGTCACCCAGCAATCGGTCCGCTCGACGATTGGTGCGCGCTACACCCCGGGCCCCTACCATGTGGTGTCGGCTTCTTATCGCTACCAGCGCGATGTCAGCGAGCAAATCGACTTGGGCTGGCAATGGCCCCTGAATGATCTCTGGGGCGACAAGGGCCAAAACTTGGGTCCCGGACGCGGTCAGGGCGAGGGTCGCTGGTACAGCGTAGGCCGTCTCAACTACAGCCTGAATGATCACCAGCTGGTCACCGCCATCCTGGGCTTTGAGTACGATGCAGGTTGCTGGCTGGGCCGGGTAGTGCTGGAGCAGCAACAAACCAGCCTCTCAAGCATCAATCAACACCTGATGTTCCAGCTTGAGTTTGTAGGATTCACCCGTTTGGGCAACAGTCCCTTGAAGACCTTGAAAGACAATATCCCCAGTTACCAATTCCTGCGGGAGCCAACCAGCACCTCCAGCGTTCCCAGCCGTTTCAGCAATTACGATTGATCCACCATGACTCATCGACTCCTGGCCCTGACCGTGGCCATTCTTGCCACATTGACCTCACAAGCCCAGGGCCTGCGCCCATCTGCAGGCGCCTCGCTCTCCACGTCCATTGCCCGCTCGCAAACCGATGGGCAGCGTCAAGCTGACTTCATTGTGGCGGTGGTCAACTCCGAGCCCATCACCAATAACGAAGTACGTGGTGAGTTACAGCGCGTGCTGCAGCAGCTTGCACAGCAAGGCAGGCCGCAACCCGATATCAAAACCCTGGCAAATCAGGTTCTGGAGCGGCTCATCAACGACAAAATTCAGATGCAACTGGCCAGAGAATCGGGCGTGCGTGTGGACGATGCTGCGGTTGACCTGGCTGAACAAAACATCGCGCGGCAAAACCAGATGGATGTAGCTGAATTACACCGTCGCATTGAAAAGGATGGGGTCTTGCTCAGCCAGTTTCGCACCCAGTTGCGTGACCAGATCACTTTGACCCGACTGCGCGAGCGTGATGTGGATGCGCGGGTACGGGTGTCTGACCTGGAAGTGGACCAATACCTGCACGAGCAACAAAGCAACAATGACCCGGCCAACCAGGAAATCAATTTGGCCCAGCTTCTGGTGGCCATTCCGGATTCCGCTACATCTGAACAGATCGCAGCTTTGCAGGCAAAAGCCGAGCAAGCGTTAGCCCGGGCTAACGCAGGTGAAGACTTTACGCTTCTGGTGCAAGAATTTTCCGATGGGCTGGACCGCGCCAAGGGAGGGGTAATGGGCTTGCGCACGGCTGATCGCTACCCGCCCCTGTTTCTGGAAGCGACCCAAAATCTGGCAGCGGGGGGACTCTCTGCAATCGTGCGCTCGGGTGCAGGATTTCACATCCTCAAAGTGATTGAAAAGAAAAGTGCCGGGTTGCCCGCCATGACAGTCACGCAAAGCCGGGCACGCCATATTTTGCTGCGCGTCAGCCCACAATTGACTGAAGCAGCTGCTCGTGCAAAATTGGCCGAATTCAAGAAGCGCATCGTGGCCGGGCAGGCTGATTTCGCGTCCTTAGCGCGCGACAACTCACAAGATGGCAGCGCAGCACAAGGTGGCGATCTAGGCTGGGCCAGTCCTGGCATGTTTGTGCCTGAATTTGAAGAAGTCATGAACCGGCTTACCCCCAGTCAAATCAGTGACCCGCTGGTATCTCGCTTTGGTGTTCATTTGATCCAACTGCTAGAGCGACGCAATACGACATTAAGTCCACGAGAGCAACGGGAAACGGTGCGCGCCATGTTGCGCGAAAAGAAACTTGATGAGACTTATGCCACTTGGACGCAAGACCTACGAGGCCGCGCTTATGTCGAAATGCGCGAGCCGCCTTTATAAGCTCACAACGTGAAGCACGGCAACCACATTCCCCGCAAGCGCTTCGGTCAACATTTTCTGGCTGACCGCGGCATTATTGATGCCATTGTTGACGCCATTGCGCCCGAACCCGGACAAGCGATGGTCGAAATCGGACCAGGCTTGGCAGCGCTGACGCAACCTTTGGTGGAGCGACTTGGCCACTTGACTGTCATTGAATTGGACCGCGATTTGGCCAAGCGCCTGCGTGATCATCCACAGCTATCGGTGATTGAATCCGATGTACTGAAAGTGGACTTTTCCCAGGTAGCACAAACGCAGACAGCTATGAAATTAAGAGTAGTTGGCAACCTGCCCTACAACATCTCAACGCCCATCCTGTTTCATTTGCTTGATTTCGTGGGGGTCATCGAAGACCAGCATTTCATGCTGCAAAAGGAAGTCATTGACCGTATGGTGGCGCGTCCTCGCACCTCCGATTACGGTCGATTGAGCGTCATGTTGCAGTGGCGTTATGCCATGGAAAATGTGCTTTTTGTTCCACCCGAGAGTTTCGACCCGCCGCCCCGGGTCAACAGCGCTGTCGTGCGCATGGTGCCGCGTGAAAATCCGGCTACTGTGAACGTCAATCTTTTAAGCGAAATCGTACAGGTAGCATTCAGCCAACGGCGCAAAATAATGCGTCACACACTGGGTAAATGGTTGCAGGAAAAGAGCTTTTCAGGTCAGTTTGATGTGCAGCGCCGGGCCGAAGAAGTACCGGTTGACGAGTATTTGGCCTTGGCTCAGGCATTGACCGAACAATTCAAAAACGGCCTCCCCCTCTAAACCATGAACAGTAATTAACTGCTGTAGAGCTGGTGCGCTTTCACACCAAGCAGACAAAAAAAAGGCCCAACCGGATGGGCCTTTTTTGCATTAACCCTGCCGGAATCAGGCAGCAGTCAACCAATATCCCGCATTGAAGGGGCTACTCATACGCAATGCAAGAGGAGATATATCCAACAGTTTGTCAGTCGGCATTTTTTCACCGGATTCGGTGGTGAGTTCAATGCTAGACACAGGGGTAGGCGTCACCTCTGCGTTTTTTGCCTCGTTCGCCCGTTCTGCTTGGCTGGTTTGTGCAGAACGGGCTACAGAAAAGAATAGAAGCATCGAAATGGGATTTTCCGATCTCCCCAGTAGTCAGCCGCATCGCGGAAGATGTCCAGCAACTGCTCACGTGCTTCCTTATCAAACTTGGTATTGGCAGGGATATGCTCCAGCACTGCAATAAACCCGGGCTGTGGACCAGACTTGTGCAAGGGGTCCGTCATACTGTCATACAGTGCATCAAAATTTTTGCCCACATGCGCAGACAGTTTGAATTGCTGACCAATCAGGTCCAACACATCCTGCTTGGTCTGGGCATTTGCCAAACTTGCATACAGGAAATGCTGACCCAAGGTAACGGCCGCATCCTGCAACTCAGGCACCCGAAAGGCCCGGATTGACTGGACAATATTGGGGCGTATACCGCGTAACGGCACGTCCGTTGGGGCACGCTGTGGTGCTATAACTTCTTGAGTCAGTGACATATATTCCCCGCTTCACTTTCGAAAATAACAAACCAAAATTACGGCACGATCTTTCGGAAACTTCCGTAGTGATCGGCGGTGTAATAACAAATTTCTGGCGCTTTGAGCGGCCCTCCGCACACTATGCGTCGGATGCCCCGACTATGCGATCCGGGTGTTGAAACGGTGTACTCGTGGTAATAACCACGTTTTTGGATCGGAAGTAAATGTTCACGATTTCCAAACACTACCCCGTCTTTTCCATGGGCAAATGGACCTCCCTGTCGAATCAGGTCATAGATTTGGATACCTTGCTTTGGCAGTTCAGCAACCGTGATCGTGACCTGGGGGTCTGTAAATGCAGGACTTTTTGCCTGAACCAAACCAGGACCCAAAGCCGCTGCGAGTAAAAAGCCAGTGAGTACGAACTTAAGGCTTATCAAACGCGACATGAAAAACTACTTCCTGCAACACTCCGGGTTTACCCGAAAATTTCAAGACTCGTAGTGTCGCGTATTTACGATGAAAATGCAAGTGGCTGCCCAAAAAATAGGCAGCCCCAAAGAGGTTTTTGACTTAATAAGTCAGTGCCTACTTCGCAATTACCTTTTAACGGGTGGCATTTGCATCAGCCACAGTGAGTGCAGTCATATTTACAATTCGGCGAACAGTGCTGCTAGGCGTCAATATGTGCACAGGTTTGGCCGCTCCGAGTAGTACTGGGCCAATGGCAATATTGCCGCCCGCTGCTGTTTTCAGCAAGTTGTAGGCAATATTGGACGCATCTAGGTTCGGTAACACCAGCAAATTGGCATTCCCAGCCAGCGTGCTGCTGGGCATGAGGGCCGCGCGTGCCTTGCCATCCAATGCGACGTCGCCGTGCATTTCGCCATCAACCTCCAGCCACGGCGCCTGAGCCCGCAACAATTCCAAGGTCTGACGCATTTTGGTTGCGCTGGGCTGATTGCTGCTGCCGAAATTGGAGTGACTCAACAAGGCAACTTTCGGCTTGATACCAAAACGCATCATCTCCTCGGCTGCCATGGTGGTAATTTCGGCCAACTGCTCTGCGTTGGGGTCATAGTTGACATGGGTATCCACCAAAAACAGTTGGCGATCAGGCAGCATCAGACCATTCATACAGGCATAAGTATTGACACCCGCACGCTTGCCAATGACCTGGTCGATGTATTGAAGATGAAGCGCCATGCTGCCCCATGTGCCACAAATCAGGCCATCCACATCGCCCTTGTAAAGCAACATGGCACCGATCAGACTCAAGCGACGACGCATTTCGATTTTGGCGACTTGGGCGGTAATACCCTTGCGCTCAGTCATCCGATGGTAGGTTTGCCAGAAATCACGATAGCGGTGGTCCTGCTCTACATTCACCACACAATAATCAACACCTTCATTCAGTCGCAGTCCAAATTTCTCAATACGCTCCGCAATCACCAACGGGCGACCAATCAGGGTAGGCATTGCCAAGCCCTCGTCGACCACAATTTGACAGGCTCGTAGCACCCGCTCGTCTTCACCTTCGGAATACACCACGCGTTTTTTGAGGCCCTTTTTGGCAGCAGTAAAGATGGGCTTCATCACCGTGCCTGACGCGTAAACAAAACTTTGCAACCGTTCACGGTAAGCGTCCATATCCAGAATCGGGCGCAAAGCCACACCACTGTCAGCCGCAGCCTGAGCCACGGCGGGGGCGATCTTCATCATCAAACGCGGATCAAACGGTTTGGGGATCAGATACTCTGGGCCAAAAGCGAGCATCTCACCCGCATAGGCAGCCGCGACAACTTCACTTTGCTCGGCTTGCGCGAGTTCCGCGATGGCATGAACGGCAGCAATCTCCATCTCGATCGTGATCGTGGAGGCGCCCGCATCCAAAGTACCGCGAAAAATATAGGGGAAACACAATACGTTATTAACCTGATTCGGATAGTCCGAGCGGCCCGTCGCAATAATGGCATCGTCTCGTACTGCTTTAACTTCTTCCGGAAGAATTTCAGGAGTCGGATTGGCTAAGGCGAAAACCAATGGGCGCGCCGCCATTCTTCGCACCATATCGGGTTTAAGTACCCCACCTGCAGACAACCCAAGAAAAACATCAGCGCCTTCAATAATTTCACTCAAGGTGCGTGCAGAAGTTTTTTGAGCAAAAGATATTTTGTCTTCATCCATCAACTCGGTACGGCCTTCATAGACAACACCCGCCAAATCAGTGACAAAAATGTTTTCACGTGGAATGCCCAGTTTGACCAGCAAATTCAAGCACGCTAGTGCCGCAGCACCTGCACCGGAAGTCACCAGCTTGATTTCCTTAGGATTTTTCCCGGCCACCTTCAGGCCATTGAGAATGGCGGCACCAACCGTAATCGCCGTACCGTGCTGATCATCATGAAACACTGGAATCTTCATGCGCTCCCGTAACTTGCGCTCGACATAAAAGCAATCCGGCGCCTTGATGTCTTCCAGGTTAATACCGCCAAAGGTTGGCTCAAGTGAAGCGATGATGTCGACAAGCTTGTCCAGATCGTGTTTTTCGTTGATCTCAATGTCAAACACATCTATACCGGCAAATTTTTTGAATAAAACACCCTTGCCTTCCATGACCGGCTTTGCCGCCAAGGGACCAATGTCGCCCAAACCAAGCACCGCGGTTCCGTTGGTAATGACGGCCACCAGATTGCCCCGGCTGGTGTATTTAAAGGCGTTGTTTGGATCTTTAACGATTTCTTCGCACGGAGCTGCAACACCTGGAGAATAGGCCAGTCCCAGATCGTGTTGATTAACCAGTTGCTTGGTGGCTGCAATGGCGATTTTCCCGGGCGTCGGAAACTCGTGATACTCAAGCGCTGCTCGGCGCAAAATGGCACGTTTTTCTTCAGCGGTAGCCGTGGTATGGGGCATATTTGTCTCCTGCTTTAATTTGATTAAGTATGACCGAAAGGTCTGCCTGTCTGTGTCTATTTGCCAAGGAATTGTAGACCTCGACGCCGGAAAATACTAGCTTATGAATTTTTACATCACAATATGAAAAAAATCAGGAATAGCATGCCTTAAGACTGAGCTAATTTGAACTTTCTAAAATTCTTTCAGTTTCAACCAAAGGATAAATATGACTTTAACCAAAACATCAGGCCGGTATCACCAATTCTCCATCGTTCTGCACTGGGCCATGTTGATCTTGTTTGTCGCGGTCTACGCCAGTATGGAGCTACGCGAAATTTTCGATAAAGGCAGCGCCCCCCGAGAAGCGATGAAAAGCTTTCACTTTATGCTAGGGCTGCTTGTTTTGGGACTGGTTTGGCTGCGCATTGCATTGCGCCTCAAATACCCGGCCCCTCCGATTCAACCCACGCCTTCCGCACTGCAAGAAAAAGCTGCCAAGCTGGCTCATCTCATGCTCTATGCGTTCATGATCGGCATGCCCATTGCTGGCTGGCTGGTGCTGAGTGCGGCTGGCAAACCGATTCCGTTTTTCGGACTGGAACTGCCTGCCTTGATCGGTCCCAACAAAGAGTTGGCAGGTCAGATCAAGGAAGTTCACGAAGCAATCGCCTCTTTGGGCTACTTCCTTATTGGCGCCCATGCTGCTGCAGCTCTGTACCACCACTATTTCATGCGCGACAACACCATGCTCCGCATGCGTCTACGCTAAGCAATCATATAAAAGAAGCTGCACCAGCATAAACAGTGCGTGAGCAGCTCTTAAAAATATAGTGCCCAACAAGAAAAATAGGGTGGTCGGCGGACGCAATACCCAGCTTGGATATGGTCGGAGTGTTGGCTTGTTCTCAAACATGAGCGCATAAGATTGAAGAGATTTCAATTAGTCTGCAGACGAGGCAAGGCGGTGCGCCCTGCATCTTCAAAACTAGCCCATTCTGGCCAGCAAGGTTTCCATGTCTTTGAGCATAGTATCCAAACCGGCTTTCTGGGACTCATTGGGCTGCATGCAGGCTTGCAGTTCCTGCTCCATGAAACACATAGTCATGCGCACATACGTACTGTCCAGAGCTTTGCGCACGGCAGAAAATTGCTGTCCAATTTTTAGACAACTCTCGCCTTCTTCGATCATGCGCTGAACGCCCCGAATCTGTCCCTCTGCGCGACGAAGGCGATTGAGGACGTCGGTCCGGGCTGATGCGTCCGTCAATTTAGTCATGAAATTCTCCTCAAATACAAGCGCCTGCTGACAATCCTAGTTGGCACATCCAATTTTCGCCTCAGGGACACCGAGTTTTTTCAGGATGATGCCCAGCGGGCAAAAATTAGTAAACCCAGATTGGAACAGATTGACGCCGACAAAAGCCGTGAAAGCCAGCGCCCATTTACTCACGAACAGCGGACTACCTTCCACACCCAGGGCCAAAGAAATCATGATGAAAAGGCCGGCAAAAATAACGATGTAACGCTGAACGCTCATGGTGATACTCCTGTGAAAATTCAAGTTGGGTCTATTTTGAAAGTGTTCGCGTCTGCGCGCGATTCCATACGACGCCGGTACAAGGCGTAATAAAGGACAGGAATGACCACCAACGTCAGCAGGGTCGAGACCAAAATACCAAAAATCAGGGACACGGCCAAGCCGTTAAAGATCGGGTCATCCAGGATGAAAAAAGCGCCAATCATGGCGGCTAGCCCCGTCAAAGCAATCGGCTGGGCCCGCACCGCAGCCGACTGCACCACTGCGTCTTTAAAGGCCAGACCCTGCGCCACTTGCAACTCGATAAAGTCCACCAACAAAATCGAATTGCGCACAATGATGCCCGCCAGGGCAATCATGCCAATCATGGAGGTCGCAGTGAACTGGGAGCCCATCAAGGCATGCCCTGGCATGACCCCAATGAGGGTCAGCGGAATAGGCGCCATGATCACCAGCGGCGTCAGGTAGCTGCGAAACTGCGCCACCACCAGCAGGTAAATCAGGATCAGGCCGACGCCGTAGGCAGCGCCCATGTCACGGAAAGTGTCATACGTGATTTGCAACTCGCCATCCCACTTGAGGGCATATTGACGATAAGGATCGGCAGGCTGGTGAATCCAGTACTCGCCCAGTTCACCGGCACCAGGCAGCGCGGCCTGAGCCAGTTTGCCGCGAATGGCAAACAGGCCATACAGAGGCGAATCCAGTTTGCCCGCCATGTCGCCAAACACGTAGCTCACGCCTTGCAAGTCCTTGGTAAACAGGGGCTTATCAATGACCCCTCGCTCAACCTCGACCAACTCAGACAAAGGCACCATCTGTCCATTGACTGCGCGCAGCGGAACAGCCAGCAAGGTATCGAGCCCGATCTGGGATGCCTGTGGTAATTGCAAACGCACCGGCACCGGGTATTTGGACTGACCATCATGCAGGTACGCCACGTTGGCACCCGACAAAGCCATGGCGGCACTCTGTGCCACAACGGCCACAGGAATACCCAGTGACTCGGCACGCTGTCGGCGCACCCGCAAATAGGCGCGCGGTGCATTTTCCTTGAGCGAGGTGTCGATGCCGACAATGTCCGGTGTCTCGCCAAACGCCTGCGCGACGCGCCCGGCCACAGCCTGACGCCCAGCTTCGTCCGGGCCATAAATTTCGGCCATCAATGGAGACATCACCGGCGGGCCGGGCGGCACTTCAACGACTTTGATGCGAGCGTGGTAACGCTGTCCAATTTTTTCCAGATCGGGCCGTAGGCGTTGTGCAATGGCATGACTCTTTTCACTGCGGTGGTGTTTATCCACCAGGTTCACTTGCAGGTCACCCTGTTCCGCTTCGGAGCGGAAATAGTACTGGCGCACCAAGCCATTGAAGGTGATCGGCGACGCCGTGCCAGCATAGGCCTGCAGGTTCAGCACTTCAGGTTGCTGGGCTAGAAATGCGCCCAGTTCGTGCAGTGTCGCTGCCGTGTTTTCCAACGGCGTGCCCGCCGGCATTTCCACCACCACCTGGAATTCGCTCTTGTTATCAAAAGGCAACATCTTCATCACCACCCACTGCACCAGCGTCAGGCCAATTGACAGCATCACCGCCACCAAAATGCCACCCAGTAGCAACCAGCGTTTGCGTGCACTGTCCAGAAACGGCGTCAGAACACGGGCGAACAGGGTTTGCAACTTGGGGCCCAAGCCTTTGGCACCGCCATGTTCAGTCTGGACAGGCCCATGCGGCTTCATCAATTTGAGCGCCAACCAGGGCGTCACGGTAAACGCGATGGCCAGCGAGATGGCCATGCCCAAACTGGAGTTGATCGGTATCGGACTCATGTACGGCCCCATCAAACCGGACACAAAGGCCATTGGCAACAAGGCCGCGATCACGGTCAGGGTCGCAAGGATGGTCGGGCCACCGACTTCATCAACAGCGCGTGGAATAATGTCCTTCAATGTGGCTTCAGGGGTGAGCTGCTGATGTCGGTGAATGTTCTCGACCACCACAATGGCGTCATCAACCAGGATGCCGATGGAAAAAATCAGCGCAAAGAGCGACACACGATTGAGCGTAAAACCCCAGGCCCATGACGCAAACAAGGTTGCCGTGAGTGTCAGGATAACGGCAGCACCCACAATCACAGCTTCGCGTCGCCCCAGCGCAAAACCGACCAGCAAGATGACCGAACCGGTGGCGAAAGCCAGTTTTTGAATCAGCTTGTTCGCCTTTTCCGCCGCCGTCTCGCCGTAATCGCGGGTGATCGTGGCTTCAATGCTGGCGGGAATCACGGTATTACTCAAGGACTTGACGCGTTCGCGCACCGCCTGAGCCACATCGACCGCATTTTCTCCAGGCTTTTTCGTCACGGTGATCGTCACGGCCGGGTACACGCTGCCCGCTTGTGCCGCTTGTGGGACGTTGCTATCTGCACTTTTCTCGTCCACTTTTTCGACCGCTTGCAAAGCCGCCCCGCCGGGGGTGAACCACACATAGCGTTGCGCGATTTGAGCCCGGTCCTCTATGCGAGCGACCTCGCGCAAGTACACCGGTAAGCCTTTGCTGACACCCACGACAAGATCGCCTACGTCTTGCGCCGAACGCAGAAATTCGCCGGTTTCCACGCTAAGCATCTGTCCCGATTGACCCGATGCATCCAGCACTGCGCCGGAAGGCGTGCCAAAGTTGGAAGCAGCCAGTGACTGCTTGAGCGATTGAATATCGACACCGCGCTCGCGCAGACGCGCCGGGTCCAGCCACACCAACACAGCCCGACCCGGGCCACCAATGGTCTGGACTTCGCGCGTGCCGGGCACCCGCTTGATTTCGGTTTCAACAGCATGAGCAACCTGCTCCAGCTCGGACGCTGGCAAAGCATCTCGACTCCACAAAGTCACACCAATGACAGGCACATCATCAATGCCCTTGGGTTTGACGATGGGACTTAGCGTGCCCAAATCGCGAGGCAACCAATCCTGATTGGCATTGAGCACGTCGTACAAGCGCACCAGCGCTTCGGTGCGTGCGACTCCCACTTTGAATTGCACCGTCAGCACCGCCAAACCCGGCCGCGCCACCGAATAGGTGTGCTCGATACCCGCGATCTGGCTGAGCACCTGTTCAGCAGGCCGGGCCACCATGTTTTGCACGTCGACACTGCTGGCGCCCGGGAACGGAATCAGCACATCGGCCATCGTTACATTGATCTGCGGCTCTTCTTCGCGTGGTGTCACCAGCACAGCAAATAATCCCAATAGCAGGGCAACCAGCGCCAGCAAAGGAGTGAGTGCATTGGACTGGAACGCTGCCGCTATGCGGCCGGAAATTCCCAAGGATGCTGCGTCTTTCATAGCCATCACTTAACTGCTGCTGGCTGTGTTGCTGTTGACGTTGCAGCCTGTGCACCCGCCAGTCCGGCTTTGACCGGGTCCAGTGCGACACGGTCACCTGCGATCAATCCGGCAACGACTTCCACTCCATCCGCGCCGTGATCCGCCCCAAGGCGAACCGCCTTCAAGGCAAAGCCCTTGCTGGACACCACATAGACGGCGGTCAACTCTCCACGGCGCAAGATGGATATGCCGGGCACGACCAAACGCTCAGCCTGTCCACCTACAAACCGCACCCGCACTTGCTCACCCGGTAGCGAAGTCTTAACGGCCTCCGTGGGTAATTCAAGACGCCACTCAATGGTTTGAGATACCGGATCGGCGTTGGGCACGGTGCTACGGGAAACCGGGCGAATCCATTGACCGCCCGATGCCCCGTTTTGCACCAGCACCTCAACCGCCCCAGCCGCACGCGCCACGCTGGCGCGGGAAACCGGCACCTGAACCACCGCCCGAAGTGGCAAAGGTGCATAAAGCGTAAGAAGCGGTTTGCCCGGCACCGCCAGATCACCCGTTTCAACACTCGTCTGCAGCACCCACCCCCCAAACGGGGCCGTCACCCGAGTAAAGCCCTGCGCCAGGACCGACTGCTTTGCCCCAGCGCCCGCCTGATCCCGCCCTGCCAGTGCGCCCTTGAGTTGCGAGTCAGCCGTATCAAGCGCTGCCGCACTGACAAACCCCTTGCTTTGCAGATCACGCGTGCGATTGAAATTGGACTGTGCATTACGCAGCTCTGCTTGCGCTTGCGCGACCTGAGCCTGACTGCGCTGCACGCCAGTCTGCGCTTCCCGGTCATCAATGGTGGCCAACAATTGCCCGGCACTCACTTTGTCCCCTGCTTTGACTAGCAAAGTGGCAATACGTCCGCCTGCCTGCGCAGAAATTGTGCTTTGTTTGACTGGCTGTATCACGCCATCGAGCTCAAATCCGGCACCCACCGACTTGAGCTGAGCGGGCGCCACCGGCACAGCAATAGGAGCCTGCGCCGCAGCAAAAGGCAGAAAAATCGCACCCAACAAAGGCAAGACTGAGCGAGTGGAACGAAGAACAGCGGGGAAGAAACGTGAACGCATGAGGCACCTCTTAATACTATGTTGAGTATATAGTGCATACCCCCCACAGTACAAGAGAAGGAAAAACTGATGCCCGTTTTAAAGGGTTTTCCTCCGTCTCATGAACGCACTTGCAAAAACAAAGGGCCGTAGCAATGAAGCTACAGCCCTTTAATTACGAATCAAAAACGTACTATTTAGAACGGAATATCGTCGTCCATATCGTCAAAGTTGCTGGCCGGTTTTGACTGGGCCGGAATCTGACGTGGCGCGGGTGCTGGCGCTTGAGGGCGAGATGCCGGTGCGGGGCGGGAATAGCCGCCACTAGCGCCTTCATCGTCCTGCGACGGCTCGCCCATGCCTTCACGACCACCGAGCATTTGCATTTCGTTGGCGATGATGTCAGTTGCGTATTTTTCGATGCCGTCTTTATCGGTGTACTTGCGGGTCTTGATGCGACCTTCCACATAAACGGGGCGGCCTTTTTTCAGGTACTGACCCGCGATTTCGGCCAGCTTGCCAAAGAAAGTGACACGGTGCCATTCGGTCTCTTCGACCATTTCGCCCGTCTTGCCCTTGTATTTGCTGCTGGTGGCAATCGTGATGTTGGCCACCGGGTCTCCGCTGGGCAGGTAACGGACTTCGGGGTCGCGCCCCAGGTTGCCCACGAGGATGACTTTATTAACAGATGCCATGATTTCCCTTCATCAATTGCGAACAGCACAATCAAAATTTGCTGCAAATTATTCAAATCAGGCTTGATTATCCCGCCTTTGGCGTCAGCCCCGCCACATGGACACTTGGCGCACGCATGGGCCAGGCCACCACCAGCCACAGCACCATGGCCGCGGAACAGACTTCAAACAGACCCTGTGCACCCACATGCTTCATCAGCCAGCCGCCCATTGCGCCACCGACAAAAAAACCGATGGACTGCAGCGTGTTGTAAACCCCCATGGCCGCGCCGCGAACATGCACCGGTGCTACCTTTGAAACCAGACTGGGCTGACTCGCTTCCAGCACATTAAAGCCGCAAAAGAACACAAACAACAAAACAGCCAACTCACCCAAACCCGGTGCATGGGTGGCAACGGCCAAAAACCCGATCTGCACGGCGGCGATCAGGCCCACAGCCGTCAGGAAGACGGCCCGCAGATAACCTTTTTTTTCCAGCCGGAACATGCCCCCCAAAGCCACAAAAGAGCCGAACACAGCGGGCAGGTAAACCCACCAATGATGCTCACGCGGCAACCCCGCCTGTACCAGCATGGCGGGCACAGCCATCCACATGGCCAGCTGGACCGCATGCAATACAAACACCCCGAAATTGAGGCGCAGCAATGCGGACAAGTGCAAAACTTCCTTCAGGGTGCCACGCGGCAAATTTTTATGCTGCAAGGGTTCTGCGGGCACCCACCAGATCGTGATGATCACCCCGGCCACGGCCAGGATTCCCGTCATGGCAAATAGCCCATGGAGTCCGATCTGTGCCACCAACATGGGCGCCACAACCAGGGACAAGGCAAACATCAAACCAATGCTGGCCCCCACCAACGCCATGGATTTGGTGCGTACTTCATCCCGGGTCTGGTCAGCAATCAAGGCGGTGACCGCCGCTGAAATGGCGCCCGCTCCCTGAATGGCTCGCCCGATGGCCAACCAGGTGACGCTGGCGGCCCCAGCGGCCACCATGCTGCCAATGGCAAACACGATCAGGCCAAATACGATCACCCGCTTGCGCCCCAGCCGGTCAGACGCCAAGCCGAACGGGAATTGCAACAAGGCCTGCGTCAAACCATAAATACCCATGGCCAGACCAATCAGGGCCGGATCGTCGCCCCCGGGCAACTTGCTCGCCTCAATCGCAAACACCGGCAAAATCAAAAAAAGCCCCAACATGCGCATGGCAAAAATGGTGGCCAAGGAGAAACTTGCGCGGCGCTCAAATGGCGTCATCTTGCTGGCTGCAACAACTTTTCCCCCATCGGATGGGCTAACAACTTTAGACAAAACAATATCCTTCAACACACACAAAACCGTGAGCCACCACGGTAGCACAAGTTCCAAATTCTGCCAGTCTGGTCAACTTTAACTATCATCAAGGGTTTCGCCGAGCACATTTCACCTTGAACACCCCTTCCAACGGCACTTACCTCGCACACGCCTTGCAGTTGCAGACCATCAGCATCCGCGGCGCACGAACGCACAATCTCAAGAACATTGACCTCGATATTCCACGCAATCAGCTGGTCGTCATCACCGGCTTGAGTGGTTCCGGCAAGTCCAGCCTGGCGTTTGACACGCTGTATGCCGAAGGCCAGCGCCGCTACGTGGAGAGCCTCTCGACCTACGCCCGGCAGTTCCTGCAATTGATGGACAAGCCCGATGTGGACGTGATTGAGGGTCTCTCCCCGGCCATCTCGATCGAGCAAAAAGCCACTTCGCACAACCCGCGCTCCACGGTGGGCACTGTCACCGAGATCCACGACTACCTGCGCCTGCTGTTCGCCCGCGCAGGCACACCGTTTTGCCCCGAACATGACTTGCCCCTGCAATCCCAAACGGTCAGCCAGATGGTCGATGCCGTGCTGGCGCTGCCAGCCGATACCCGGCTGATGATTCTGGCGCCGCTGGCGCGGGAGAAAAAAGGCGAGTTTCTGGACGTATTTGCCGACATGCAGGCGCAGGGCTACGTGCGCTTTCGTGTCGATGGGCAAGCCTATGAATTCGACCAGCTGCCCGCCCTCAAAAAGACTGAAAAACATGACATCGATGTCGTGATTGACCGCGTCAAAGTGCGACCTGACAGCGAGCCGCAGGCCCGCGACCAGCTGCGCCAGCGCCTGGCCGAGAGTTTTGAAGCGGCGCTACGGGTCGCCGGGGGCCGCGCCATTGCTCATGAAATTGATAGCACCCCACGAACGGCTGACGAGGGCTACAGCCCGAAAGAACACTTGTTCAATGCCAAGTTTGCCTGCCCGGTCTGCAGCTACTCCATCAGTGAGTTGGAGCCGCGACTGTTCTCTTTCAACTCGCCGGTCGGCGCCTGCCCAAGCTGTGACGGTCTGGGCTTGCAGGAATTTTTTGACCCCACACGGGTGGTGGCCTTTCCGTCACTCAGCCTGGCCAGCGGCGCCATCAAGGGCTGGGACCGGCGCAACGGCTACTACTTCGCCATGCTGGAGAGCCTGGCCAAGCACTACAAGTTTGACATTGAGCAGGCCTTCGAGTCGCTGCCGCCTGCTATTCAGCACGCCGTGCTGCACGGCTCTGGCGAAGAGGAAATCAAGTTCAGCTACATGATGGATTCGGGCGCGTCCCAAGGCAAAAAGGTCAGCAAAAAGCACCCGTTCGAGGGCATCCTGCCCAACATGCAGCGCCGCTACAAGGAGACCGACTCGGCCCTGGTGCGCGAAGACCTGTCGCGCTACCGCAGCACCCAGAACTGCACCGAGTGCGCCGGTTCGCGCTTGCGCCGTGAAGCCCGCCACGTCAAGATTGGCGAAGGGGCACAAGCGCGCGCCATTTTCGAGATCAGCCACGCCACCCTGCGTGACGCCTTCAGCTACTTCAACTCCTTGCAAATGCAAGGTGCCAAGGGAGAAATCGCCGCCAAAGTGGTGCGCGAAATCGGCTTGCGCCTGAAGTTTCTCAACGACGTGGGGCTGAACTACCTCAGTCTGGACCGCAGCGCCGAGACCCTGAGCGGCGGCGAATCTCAGCGTATTCGCTTGGCCAGCCAGATCGGCTCGGGCCTGACGGGCGTGATGTACGTGCTGGACGAACCCAGCATCGGCTTGCATCAGCGCGACAACGACCGCCTGATTGAGACCCTGAAACACCTGCGCAACATCGGCAACAGCGTGCTGGTGGTGGAGCACGACGAAGACATGATGCGCGCCGCCGACCATGTGATTGACATGGGGCCGGGGGCCGGCGTGCATGGCGGGCGCGTCATGGCGCAGGGTACGTTTGAGCAGGTCAAGGCCAATCCCGACTCCCTGACCGGCCAGTATCTGGCGGGCACGCTGAGCATCGCGGTGCCCAAGCACCGCACCCCTTGGCTGCCCACCGTGCAGGTCAAGCAATCCCCCGACAAATACAAGTCGGCCTACCACGCCCCCAGCCCGGCGGCTGAGCGCCGGGCCGCGCGCGAAGCCAACCATCTGGCCACGCAAGGCGACCTGCAGTGCCTGAAAGTGATTGGCGCCAGCGGGCACAACTTGCAGGGCGTCAGCGTGGAGTTCCCGGTCGGCCTGTTCACTTGCGTCACCGGTGTGTCGGGCTCGGGCAAATCGACCCTGGTCAACGACACGCTCTACACCGCCGTGGCGCGCACCTTGTACCGTGCCCACGACGAACCGGCAGCGCACGAGTCGATTGAAGGCATTGAGCATTTCGACAAGGTCATCAACGTGGACCAGTCCCCGATTGGCCGCACGCCGCGCTCCAACCCGGCCACCTACACCGGCCTGTTCACGCCGATCCGCGAGCTGATGGCCGAGATGCCGATGGCGCGCGAACGCGGCTACGGGCCGGGGCGCTTCAGCTTCAATGTGGCCGGTGGTCGCTGCGAAGCCTGCCAGGGTGACGGCATGGTCAAGGTCGAGATGCACTTTCTGCCCGACGTGTATGTGCCTTGCGACGTGTGCGCCGGCAAGCGCTACAACCGCGAAACGCTGGAAGTGCTCTACAAGGGCAAAAACATCGCGCAGATTCTGGAACTCACGGTCGAAGCCGCTTATGACTTCCTGCAGGCGGTCCCCACCATTGCACGCAAGCTGCACACGTTGCTGGACGTGGGTCTCTCGTACATCCGCCTGGGGCAAGCCGCCACCACCCTGTCGGGCGGCGAAGCGCAGCGCGTCAAGCTGGCGCTGGAACTCTCCAAACGCGACACCGGACGCACGCTCTACATCCTGGACGAACCGACCACCGGTCTGCACTTTGCCGACATCGACCTGCTGCTCAAAGTCTTGCACCAGCTGCGTGACGCGGGCAACTCCATCGTGGTGATCGAACACAACCTGGATGTGATCAAAACCGCCGACTGGCTGATTGACATGGGACCCGAAGGCGGCGCGGGCGGCGGACAAGTGGTGGGCGTGGGCACACCGGAAGACCTGGCCGCCAACCCGGCCAGCCACACCGGGCGTTATCTGAAACGGCTGCTGGCAGCGGTTGATTGAACCCTCAACGGGGCATCTTTCATGTGCCAAACAAGCCTGTAGCCCCCGTCAAAACTGCGTTAGAAGCTATCAAAAACAGAGCGAGTGCTTAGGCTTTGACCCGCTGCCGGACAAACGCCTCGAACTGGTCGGGCGGCAAAGGCTTGCTGAAAAAGTAACCCTGTACTTCATCGCAGCCTTGTTCCCGCAAAAATGCCAGTTGCCCAGGCGTTTCCACACCTTCGGCAATGGTCAAAAAGCCCAGACTGCGCGCCAGGGCAATCACGGCCACCACGATCGCCTTGTCATCCGGGTCATCGGTGATGTCGCGCACAAACGATTGGTCGATCTTGAGTTTGTAAACCGAGAAACGCTTGAGGTAGCTCAGCGAGGAGTAGCCGGTGCCAAAGTCGTCAATCGAAAGACGCACGCCGCGCTGGTGCAAATTATCCATGACCGCAATGGCGCCCAGGGGGTCATTCATGGCCACGCCTTCGGTCAGTTCCAGCTCCAGAAATTGCGGCGGCAAACCGGTTTCAGCCAATACCTGTGACACCAGTTCGGGCAGATTCGCGTGGCGAAACTGAACGGCCGAGAGGTTGACGGCCATTTGCTGCACCGGCAAGCCCGCCTCCAGCCACGCCTTCATCTGCTGGCAAGCCGTTCTGAGCACCCACTCGCCAATCGGCAAAATCAGCCCGCTGTCTTCTGCCACCGGGATGAACTCGACCGGCGACACCGACCCCAGCGTGGGATGCTGCCAGCGCAGCAAAGCCTCCATGCCCACGATGCCATCGTCCTTGAGCGAGACCTGCGGCTGGTACACCAAATGCAGCTGCTGCAACTCCAGTGCGCGGCGCAAGCCATTTTCCAGCAGCAAGGTGCGGCTCGATTGCGTCTGCATTTCTGCGGTGAAAAACCGGTAGGCGTTGCGCCCGGCCTGCTTGGCCCGGTACATAGCCGTATCGGCGCTCATCTGCAAGGCCTCAAACGTGTCCCCGTCCGTGGGGTAAAGGGAAATGCCGATGGAAAAGGTCACCGTCAGCTCCTGCTGATCGACCAAGTAGCGCGTTGACGAGAGCTCCTGCACTTTGTTGGCCACATGGGCCGCCGCTGTCGCATCCGAGCCCAGGCACAGCAGCACAAACTCGTCACCGCCCAGACGGCACACGGTATCGCCATCGCGCAGCACCGCGGTCAGGCGCTGCGCCACCTGGATCAGCAACTCGTCCCCGAGGTGATGGCCCAGGGAGTCGTTCACGTTTTTGAACCGATCCAGATCCAGGAACATCAGGGCCAGGGGTTCCCCGTGGCGCTGCGCATGACTCAAGGCGCTGTCAAGCCGGTCACGCAGCAGGCGGCGGTTGGGCAGCCCGGTCAGGGGATCGAAGTCGGCCAGCAAGCGGATGTGTTCCTCGTCTTTCTTGCGCTGACTGAGGTCGGATGCAACGCCCACATAGTTCATGACCGCCCCGCTGGCGTCGCGCAATTCGCTGATCGAGAGCCACTCGGGGTACACCGCGCCGTTCTTGCGGCAGTTCCACAATTCGCCTTGCCAATGCCCGTGCGTGTTGATCTCAGCCCACATCGCGTCATAAAACTCGGGGGGATGCCGACCTGAGGCCAGCATGCTGGGCTTGCGTCCCAGCGCCTGGGCGTCGCTATAGCCGGTGATCCGGCTGAAAGCCTGGTTGGTGCGCACGATAAGACCCTGCTTGTCCGTGATCACGACGGATTCAGAGCCCTGTTCAAACACCTTGGCGGCCAGTTGCAGCAGGGCTTCATCGTGTTTGCGTTCAATGGCAATAGCGGTCAGGTGAGCGGCCATTTCTATGATCGCCAGCTCATGCGCTTGCGGCAAGGTCGGCTCCCGGTGATAAATCGCAAACGTTCCCAGCAGCTTGTTGCTGCCCGACCATATGGGCTCGGACCAGCAAGCGCCCAAGCCCGCTTGGCAGGCCAGTTCCTTGTAGTTGGCCCAGTAGGGATGCGTGGCGATATCGCCCACAACGACGCGTTCGCCGGTAAAAGCGGCCGTGCCGCAAGAACCCACGTTCAGCCCGATTTGCACCCCGTCAATCGCTGCGTTGTAAAAATCCGGCAAATGGGGTGCAGCGCCCTGCCTCAGGTGTTGCCCGTCTTTGTCAAGCAACAGCACCGAGCACAGCGCACCAGGCATCGCGTCTTCTATTTGAAGCGCAAAGTTTCGCAAGACCTGCTCCAAAGACCCTTCACTGGTGAGTCGCTCCAGCATGTAACTGCGCAAGGCATCGAGCTTGTGAGCTTGGGCGCGCTGGGCCAGGCTCAGCGCCAAAGCCGCCTGGGAGTCCAGGTTTTTAAGCGCGAAATCAATATCGGAGGCCATCTCCATCAACAGGTTTTGAACCGGTTCATCAAAAGCGCCGACCTCGCTCGCGTACATCGTGAACACCCCCATGACCACGCCATTGCGGTGCAGTGGCAATGAAGCCGATGCGGCCCAGCCATGCCGGGCACCCGCTTCATGCCAGGGCGCCGTCATGGGGTCGCCCTGAAAATCCTGGCACCACACCGGCCTATCCTCGCGCAACGCGATGCCGGTCGGGCCTTGGCTGGTAGGCGCATCAGCGCCCACGGTGATAGAGATGTTTTTCAGGGACTCCACGGCCCCGCCATACGAAGTCGATGGCTTGACCTGCCGGGTTTGTAAATCCATCAGACCGACCCACGCCAGCTTCATCCCGCCCTGCTCAACCGCCGCCCGGCATACTTTTTCAAACAGGTCTTGTTCATGGGTGCAGCGCACAATGGCCTGATTGCAAGCACTGAGCGTGGCATAGAGTCCGGCTTGCCGCTTGAGCCGGGCATCGCCCCCCTGGCGCGCCTGCGCAGTTTCGTGAAGCTGGCGTTGCGTCTGGGCCAGCCAGCCCAGCACGCTGTTTTCCATTCCCGGTGTCACGGCAATATCTGCACTGAAGTTGCCCCGTCCAATGCGCGTGATCTGGGCGTGAACTTCGTCCACCGAAGCCCCCAGCGTCGCACGCAGGGATTGATAAATCCGCCACAAAAACAACAACAGCCCCAAGCCCAGAACAATGAAGACCATGCGCAAAACCGTGGCGCGAATTTCGGTTTCGCGAACGCTCTTTTGCGTACGCTGCTCCACTGAGGTCAGAAACAACGCAATGGGCTGCATGATGCCCACCTTGAACTGGTGGTAAGCCTCGTCATGCAACATCTGGCTGGCCTGTGCGCGGTGGGATTGAAATTGGGAGTCGGCAGATTCAACCAGCTTCATGGCCGCAAACTCAATGCGGGTCAGGGCATCCGAGTTGGCCTTGGCTTGGGCCAATAGCTGGAACTCTTCATCGCTGAAACCGGCCTGGTGCATCAGTTCCAGCAAAGCGGTCTTAGGTCCCTCGTCGATAGCAGCAGGCGCTCCATGCAGCAACGCCAGCCCCCAGGAAATACCCTCGTTGTACAAAGGCCGGGGCTTCTTGCCGTCACGAATATCCAGAATATCGTGGTAGGTCTGTTTATAAACAGGGTTTGCGGTGATCACATAGGTGCGAACCATGCGCGTCAGGTCATCGGAGGACTGACGCAACTCGGCGGCCAGCAAATGGGACTGGTAGCGATTTTCGTTGGCCCGGTCAATCTGCTTTTCTGCGCGAACATACAGCGAAAACACCGCAATCAGGGCGCATACCAAGGCCACAGCAAGCCTCAGGCTGACTGAAAATGGGGATAGCTTGGCTTGAATCGACATGGGGACGTATTTCACACCCTGTAAAGGCTGGCTCATTATCTACCTGCCTTGCCATCTATTTCGGAACTTTGCACTGGCGTTCAGGGCTAACATATATCCATCAAGAACAATACCCCGCAGGGAGTTGACCATGGAGTTCGAAGATTTTGGATCGAGCCTGACGGCCGCAGTCCCACCCCAGGGGACACAACAGGCTGCGGGCGTTGACTCAACCAACGAACGCTTGAAGTACCTGATAGCCAACACGCCGGCCATCATTTACAGCAGCGTGCCCACCGGTGACGGCACCATGACCTTTGTCAGTGACAACGCCTTGCGGGTGCTGGACTACCGGCCCGAGGAAATGGTGGCCGACCCCAGCTTCTGGTTTGACCACATCCACCCTGAGGACATAGCCGCCATTTTTTCCAGTTTCTCGCGCATCTTTACCGAAGGTCAGCAAACGTATGAATACCGCTTTCGCACCCGTGACGGGCGCTACCTGTGGATGCACGACACGCTGCGCCTGATTCGGGACGCCCAAGGCCAGCCGCTGGAAGTCATCGGCTCGCTGACCGACATCACGGACCGCAAGCAAATGGAAGAAGCGCTGCAAAAAAAGGGCCAGGAGCAACAAGAACTCATCAACCAGTTGCAGGAAACACAAGCGCAGCTGCTTCAATCCGAAAAAATGGCTTCCATCGGCCAGTTGGCAGCAGGCATTGCGCATGAGATCAACAACCCCATCGGTTTTATCAACTCCAATATGGGTGCCCTCAAAGGCTATGTGGACAGTTTGTGCGAACTCACCGAGCACTTTGACCTGACTGTGCAGGGCCTGCCCGCGCAAGAAGATCTCAAGGCGAAGCTGGTCCAGCTGAAGAAACAGGCGGACTACGATTTCCTCAAAGACGATGTGGCCGACCTCATCAAGGAGTCCTTGGACGGACTCAAGCGGGTCAGGGACATCGTGCAATCGCTCAAGGATTTTGCCCACGTCGGCGAGTCCGAATGGCAGTTTGCCGACCTGCACGCCGGCATAGACAGCACACTCACCATTGCCAACAACGAGTTCAAATACAAAGCCACGGTGAAAAAGGACTACGGCAAGCTGCCGCAGGTGAAATGCCTGGCCTCGCAGCTCAACCAGGTGTTCATGAACCTGCTGGTGAACGCCGCCCACGCCATCACGGAAAACGGCGTCATCTCCATTCGCAGCGGCACTGAAAACGGCTGGGTCTGGATCGAGATCGGGGACAACGGCTGCGGCATTGCACCGGATAACCTGAAGCGGATTTTTGATCCATTCTTCACCACCAAACCGGTCGGCAAAGGCACCGGCCTGGGGCTCTCCCTGTCTTACAACATTGTGACCAAACACGGCGGACGCATTGAAGTCGCCAGCGAACCGGGGCGGGGCTCACGCTTTACCGTGCATCTGCCCTGCAACCCGGCCATTTGATCCGTCCCGCCCAAAATCGCTCCTGGACGGATCAGCAGCCGCTCTCAAGAAGCCACCACTCGCTATTATTTAAATAGCTGCTCACGCCCATTGCACGGGGGCTAGAAGCCAAAACAATATATATCAGGCGTAGTAGTGAGCCACAAAGTCGTCAAAGCTTTCCTGCACGGTATCGTCGAGTTGCTGCTGCATGGACCATGAGGCTGCGACACTTTCTGCAAATTTCATAGCAGCTTCGGTATCCAGTGGCTGGGCTTGCAAGGTGCTGGCATGTTGCTGCGCCATGTGCATGGCAAAGTTGGAGAATCCGCCGTGTTCGCGGGTTGCGGCCAGCACTTGGGCCGAGGGCGTGCTGTCGGGCTCGTCGATGCGGCTTCGCAAGGCTTGCATCGTCGTGGCGTAGCGCTGACCCCCGTAGGCGGCGTCCAGCATTTCGGCAAAGGGCTGCATGTCGTCAAACAGCTCATGTGCCAGCGGGCGAAAAGGCAACTCGCGGTTGTGGGCCAGCAAATGCAGGTCCGGCTGGCGGCCCCGGCTGACGACGCGGCTTTTGTTTTCGTCGTTTTCACTTTTTTCGCGGCTGGTAATGGGCGGGCTGTCACGGAACAGGCACATCAGCAACAGCACATCGGCGAACGTGCTTTGCTCGGGCACGATGCCGATGTCGATGAACGGGTTCAGATCAAACAAACGCATTTCGATGTACTCGACGCCGTATTTTTGCAGCGCCTTGGCCGGGCGCTCGCCCTGTTTGCCAATGCGTTTGGGGCGCATCCCCGCATAAAACTCGTTTTCAATCTGCAACAGGTTGGCATTGAGCTGCTTCCAGTGCGCTCCGTCGCGCACGCCGAGTTCGGCATAAAACGGGTCCAGCGTGCTGATGGCGGTTTCCAACCCCTGCGTGTACTCGGCCAGGGAATTGAAGCTCACGCGCAGCTGGGCCTGGGCCCGGTTCTGGTAACCCAGATCGCTCATGCGCAAGCTGGTGGCGTACGGCCCGTACAAAGTACCCGGGGCCAATTCCAGTAAATCGGACTTGCGGCCTTGCAGAAACGAATCGCAAATGGCGGGTGACGCGCCAAACAGATAGTGAATCAGCCAGCCGTATCGCAAAAAGTTGCGGATCAGCCCGAAGTAGCGGTTGCTCACAAATTCTTGCGGGTTATCGATGGCCGAGCAGCAGTCTTTAAGGGTCAGCCAGAAATCATCGGGCAAGGACCAGTTGTAATGCGCCCCGGCTATGGTTTGCATCCGCCGCCCATAGCGCAGACCCAAGCCTTCGCGGTACACGGTCTTGAAGCGGGCCGCGTTGGAGCGGCCGTAGTCGGCAATCGGGATGTCTTTGTCGTCCCCCAGCGCGCAAGGCATGGAGCCGGCCCACATCAATTCACCGTTCAAATGCTGGGCGCTGTAGCGGTGGATATCGCGCAAAAACGCCAGCGGAAAATCCGGGTCCTGCGACGGCGGGGTGATGAATTCAAGCAAGGCCTCAGCGTAATCGGTGGTGATCCACGGGTGTGTCAGCTTGGAGCCCAGCGCCTTGGGGTGAAGGGTAGCGGCCAGTTTGCCATTCGCATCGACGCGCAGGCATTCGCGCTCATACCCCCGCGTCATGCCACGCAATACCTGCGCTTGCCCACTGGTGGAAAACTGCCTTACCGCATCGCAACAGGTGAACTTCAACATGAAATCTGGCTTCCTCAACAAAATGGCTGGCAGTATGGCAGTTTTTGGGCAGGGCTGTCCAAAGCCGGGTTTGCGATCACTTTGTGGCAATGGTGACAAACGGCATGCTGTCACACAGCCCTGCGCCAGACCATGGACAATCACGACATGCCTTACCTACCCCCTTTTATTGCCCCGTCACGCTTCACCGACCCGGCCTCAGCGCTGGCCAAAGCGCGTGAAATCTACGACACCAGCATTGCCCATTTGCGAGAAGCCATGCAGCGCTTTGTGGCCGGTGACAGTTTGCCCGGTCATGTGCGTGCTTGCTATCCGTTTGTGCGGGTCCAGACCGATACTGTGGCGCGGCTGGGTTCAGCGGAGAACGCCCGCCTTAGTTTCGGTTTTGTGGCCGGACCGGGCCGCTTTGAGACCACCTTGAGCCGACCCGACCTGTATGCCGATTACTACCTGGAGCAATTCACCCTGCTGCTGCAAAACCACCAGGTGGCGCTGGAAGTGGGCACCAGTTCGCAGCCAATTCCGGTGCATTTTTCGTTTGCCGAGCACGACCATATCGAAGGCAATCTGAGCCCGGAGCGGCGCCAGTTGATGCGAGATGTGTTTGATTTGCCCGACCTGGCCGCCATGGACGATGGCATTGCCAACGGCACCCATATGCCACGCCCGGGCGAGCCGCAGCCCCTGTCCCTGTTCACCGCCCCGCGGGTGGACTATTCGCTGCAACGCCTGCGCCACTACACCGGCACCGCGCCCGAACATTTTCAGAACTTTGTGCTGTTCACCAATTACCAGTTCTATATTGATGAATTTGTGCGCCTGGGCCACGAGGCCATGGCCAACCCGGACAGCGAATACATCGCCTTTGTCGAGCCCGGCAACGTGGTGACGCGCCGTGTCAGCACCCTGGTGATGGCCGGCGACGAGCTTGGCAAAGTGCCGCCGCGACTGCCGCAAATGCCGGGCTACCACCTGATGCGCGCCGACCGCAGCGGCATCAGCATGGTCAATATCGGCGTCGGTCCGGCCAATGCCAAAACCATCACCGACCACATTGCCGTGCTGCGCCCCCATGCCTGGATCATGCTCGGCCACTGCGCCGGCCTGCGCAACACGCAGCAACTGGGCGACTACGTGCTGGCCCACGGCTACGTGCGCGAAGACCATGTGCTGGACGAAGAGCTGCCGTTGTGGGTGCCGATTCCGGCACTGGCTGAAATCCAGGTAGCGCTGGAAGAGGCCGTGTCGCAGGTCACGCAACTCAAAGGCCCCGAACTCAAACGCATCATGCGCACCGGCACCGTGGCCTCCACCGACAACCGCAACTGGGAGCTGCTACCCGACAACGGCCCGCAGCGCCGCTTCAGCCAGAGCCGCGCCGTAGCGCTGGACATGGAGAGCGCCACCATCGCCGCCAATGGTTTTCGCTTCCGGGTGCCTTATGGCACGCTTTTGTGCGTGAGTGACAAACCGCTGCACGGCGAGATCAAGCTGCCGGGCATGGCCAACCAGTTTTACCGCGAGCGGGTGGATCAGCACTTGCGCATCGGCATTCGCGCCATCGAATTGCTGCGCGAAGAAGGGGTTGATCAATTGCACAGCCGCAAACTGCGCAGCTTTGCCGAAGTGGCGTTTCAGTAAATTCTTATTTGCGGCGGCTGACCATCCGGGAAAGAAACAAGATGCTGATCAGGGTTACCACGTAGAACAGCACCTGAACCCCGGCAGGCCGGTCGTCGTAGCCAATGAGCGTATGCATGACCCGACCCAACATGCTGGCATGCTCCAAGATGGCCGAGCTGTTCCAGACCTGCTCGCCCAGCGCTGGCAAGATGCCCGCCTGAACCAGAAATGCAGCGCCCTGAGAGGCCATCCCGGCGGCCAGCAAGATAATCATCCAACCCGTCACGGTGAACAGCAAACGTGTTGGAATCTTCACCAGCCCCAGGTACAGCGCCGCGCCACACACCGCGCCGCCAGCCAGTCCAAGCAGGGCCCCGCTGAGCAATTGCAAGTTGGTATCGGTATGGCTGGCGGCGATGCCGTACAGAAACAACACCGCTTCGGAGCCCTCGCGCAGCATCGCAACGCCGACCACAATGGCCAGGACATACAGCGGTTGCCCGCCGTCTTTGATGGATTTGCCCAGATCACCCATTTGCAGGGCCATTTCGCGACCATGTTTGCTCATCCATACCTGATGCCAGGTCAGCATGATCACGGCGATGAACAGCACGGCAGCATTGAAAAGCTCCTGCCCAAATCCTTGTGCGGCGGTGGCAATGGCGTCGGCAAAGAGCGCCACCAGAGCGGCACCCAACACACCACCCACCACACCCGCGCTGATCCAATGGCTGCGCTGCGCAACCCCCTGCGTTGCAGCGAGCACGATCCCGATGATCAAGGCCGCCTCGAATATTTCACGAAAAACGATCAGGGCACTTCCAAGCATGACGATATCTCCCGGTTTATTTGACGATGACTGAACCCACCGCCGTGGCGGCGTTGAATTCACCCTTGAATTTGTAGGTACCTGGGTCGAGTGGGCCGATATAGACCACCCCTTCCCGGCCCGCCGGTATGACTTTTTCGCGATGCAGGTCATCGCTGTCAAATTCTTCAGCTGACGCGTCGAGGTTTTTAATGACCAGCCTGACTTTTTTATTGACCGGGATTTCAATCGTCGCAGGCTCAAAGCGGTGGTTCTTGAGCGTCAGCACATAGCCATCATCCTCATCTGCATGGACCGGCAAACTGGCCAGGCCCAAGGTTGACGCAAGCACAAAGCACACATAAAACAGTTTCATTGAAAGTATTCCTACAAGTAGAAGTAATTAAAAGTGCATTTCATATTCAAGCAATAGGCGTACCGTGCTTTGCTCGCTGACGCTGTTCAAGCCCCGCAGATAGCCCAGTTCATATTTCAGCTTGCCTGGCCCACCAACGGGCAGCATGCCAACCATCACCGGCCCCATCCGGGTGCGTTGCTCTTCTGTCGTGTTGAACTGACCCAACTCCCCCGGCTCACCATAGAATTCAAGCCCCGGCTCGAACATCGGATTGAGGCGCCAGCGTGTTTGCATGCGGTATTCGACCTGTGTGCCAGTGGGCGCATCTGAGCCCAGTTGGCGAGTCAACAAGAAATTGAACGTGGTGACATTTCTGCCAAACTCTTTTTGCAGCAGCAAACCAAGCGTCACGCTGTCATGGTCCCCGTCCTGAACCACATGCTCGTATTCCGCAAAAAGGCCGGCATCGAGCCAATATTTACCCTGCGGTGTCAACTGGAAACGGTTTTCCCACGAGGTGGAGTCATAGAAACGGCTCCCTTTCGGGTCTTTCTTCCACTGTGTTTCCAGCTCGGTAGCCCAATAGTCGGTCACGCCGTAACCGATGCTGATGTTGGATGACTGCGCATTGTTGAGGTCACTGTTCGCATCGTTGGTGCGGTCTGCCTTGATTTCGATTTCCAGCTCCCCTTGATCCACGATGGGCGACAGGACATGCGCCGCAGCATGGGCCGCATTGCCCATGAACAGCAGCGCACAGGCCAATAACAGGGCCGCCGTAGCTGAGCTATTTTTTGAAAGAGAACGATCACGATGACGCATTGCCAGGTCCAATTCAAATGTGCCGTTCAAGCAAATCTTGCAGCGCAAGATTAGAAAACAGCAGTTAATGCACAAATGAGAATATATCTCATTATCATTTGAATCGGATTGCAATGCAAGCATTACCGCGACTGCAAGGCAGCGGAACACACCGAAACCAACAGGCAGTGACACACGTCAACAAGGGCGCACCATCCCGCACAGGTGTGAGCCCTGAAGGTTTTTCAGCCGCGTTGATCGGTGTGACTCAAGTCAGCCATGACATTTTTTATATTTTTTGCCACTCCCGCAGGGGCAGGGGTCATTTCGGCCAATTTTGGCGCCCGTGCGCACTGGCTGCGGGATCGGAGCCGGTTTCGAAATCGGTTGCAGAAACGGCTGAAAAATCGATTGCGGTGTGGTCGATTTGGGTTTGGCATCGCGAAACCCTGACCACCACCCTATTTCTTTTTCTACCTCGTGCACATAGCCGCGGCCACCGCCCAGTTGGCGATCACGGCAGGCCTCGAAAGACAAGGCCATGTGCTCATGGGCCCATTTTTTATCCATGATGGATTCGTCAAGCAAATGGGCGTCAAACCAGACGTCAAGGCGTTCCGTCATCTCGACAACCGCCATGTCCACGACGACCGACGCAATGCAATCAAGCACCTCCAGATCGCCCGATTGCGCGTCCAGCAGCCCAAGTCTCAGGAACTCAGCGTCACCTTGGACCATCAGGTAATGAACCAATTCATCACGCGCACCATCGCCTTCAAAAACTCTGACCATCAGGGCGTCAAGGGCGGCATTGCGCGCCCAGTGCGAGGCTTGCGTATCTTCAAACAGTGCGTAGAGCGGCTGCAGGTTACCGTCACACACCGACGCCAGACAGCGTCCATAAGACTCTGTCACGGTGTCGCCCAAGATCATGTCCAGCGTGTCATCTGAGTGGTGACCCATTGCAACCAAAGGCTCGTAGGCTCGTGGATCACGCCATTGCGCCAACAGGTGCATGGCATACAAATGTAGGACGTAATCATCGTCGTCCGCCCTGGACGGATCTGCCGCCATTTGGACCAGCGCGTCGACCAGATACGGCGCGACTTCATCGCGATGCGCCTGGGCAAACTCCATCGCGGCACGCGGAAACGGTTTCGAGAAGTATTCAATTTGAGATCGCAGCGTATTCCAGTTATCGGACATGGTGTTGATGAGTGAAGGTTTAAAAAAAGTGCTTAACGCGAAGTTATAGTAACTTCACAGGTGGGTTTACTGGCCGCTCACCCCACAAAACCCTGAGAGTTCTGAAATTCAAGCCAACTGAGGCTGAATGGGCTGCCCCTGAAAGACACTGACCAGGCAGTCAAACAGACCGGCTTTCTGCTTGCGCATGGTGGCCAGATACGCGCGAATGGTGAAGAATGTTTTGGCTCCCTCAGCCGTACGAAAGCAACCAGAAACCTTCTGGCGAACCTTGGCCATGCGTAGCGCCTGCTCGGCCAGGTTATTGGTGAACGGCACGCCCATATCGGTCATGAAGCGCCACACGTCGTCTTTGTCATTGCGCAGGCGCATGAGCAAATTGAACGCTTTACTTTGCTTGTGGCGTCCTCGTTTGCCTGTGGGCACACCCGTGTGCCAATCTGGCGGAAGAAATGAGGCTATAGACCCCATGCATCAAGCGTTACAAGCTACTAATTTAATAGCGATTAACTAGCTGAATTGTTAGCGCAAACAACTCGCCGCAACAAACTGCGCAGTTTGGCGGGTGGCACCGGCTTTTGCAGCAAGACCAGTCCGGCCGCCTGAGCTTTCTGGCGCAAGTCCATTTCGGTATCGCCGCTGATCAGACACGCAGCGATGTCTTGCCCCGACAATTCGCGCAGCAGGCGTATCGCATCAATGCCGTTGTGCGCCCCCCGCAACCGATAGTCGCTGACGACATAGTTCGGGGACGGCCCTTGACGGACCAGTTCACACGCCATTTCCGCATCTCCCGCAACGCTCACCTGGCAGCCCCAGGCGATCAGCAGCCCCTGCAAAGCCCTACTTCCCAGCGCATCGTCTTCTACCAGCAGAACGTGCAAACCCGCCAGTTCGCCCATGGGCGTCGCGTCGACAGGCGTTTCGGACGTCAGCGCTGATAGCGTTGGCGCGAGCGGAACCAAAAAACTAAAACGTGAGCCACAACCCAAGCCCGAACGCAGCATCAAAGGATGGTTCAACAGCCTACACGCGCGCTGCACCATGCTCAAACCCAGGCCCAAGCCTTTGTTGCGGTCACGCTCCGGGTTTTCGACCTGAAAGAATTCCTCGAAAACTTTCTCGTGGTTAGGCATCGCAATCCCGATGCCACTGTCCCACACCTCAATTCGGGCCTGCGTGTTGCCATGGACCCTCCGGCAGCTCACCAAAATATTCCCCTGTGGCGTGTACTGCAATGCGTTGCTGACAAGGTTGAGCAAAATGCGTTGCAGCAAAACGGGATCACTGAGCACCCAGGCCGACGAAGGCCGAATTTGCAAGCGCAAACCTTTCTCGGCAGCGCTGTTGGCAAAACACAGGCGCAATTTATCAAATACGGCGTCAATGGCGAACGGCTGCTGCTTCACGTCCGTGGACTGAGCATCCAGTCGGGAGTAGTCAAAAAACACATCCAGCATCTCTTGCAGCGCCTGCACCGAAGCGTTCACGCCAGCAACAATCTCGGTAGTGGCCGAGTCCCGGTGTGGGAGTTGGGTCAGCCGGGAAACAAACATACCCAAGGCATGTGCCGGCTGACGCAAGTCGTGACTGGCGGCGGCCAGGAAACGCGACTTGGCCAGGAAAGCCGCTTCCATTTGTTCTTTGGCCTGGCGCAGCTCTTGGTTAACGGCTTCGGCCTGTTCTTTGGCCTGGCGCAGTTGACCGTCACGGCGGTTTCTGACGTGGTCAAAAGCGGCCGCCAGCAGCGTGTAAAAACCAAGGGAAAGCAAGAAATGAACGGCGACAAGCGGCGAATACCGCTGCGCAAATGACAGCTGGGGCGCCACCCACCCCAAATAAAACGTACTCAAGGCCATAAAACCCAGGCTGTACAGCCAGCCCAGCCCCTGGCCCTTCAAAAAGAAGGCCAGGAATGGCATCGTATAGACCCAAAAAAGCCCGGTCGACTCCACCCCGCCAAACACAATCAACGCCCCGAAGATCACCATAGCCGCCCCGATGAGCAGGCTTTCAGAAACACCGACGAACCCTGGGTAGCTGTTGATCGCCATCGCAGGCACGACCAGAAAAAGTACCGCTGCCAGTTCTACCAGTCCCAAAGGCAACATGCCTGGGGTCAATAGATTGAAGATGGAGAACAGCATCCCAACCGCCACCCCAATAGAGGTCCCAACGCGCACATGGTGTGAGCGATTGTCCTGTGCAAATTCCTTCTTTTCCTTTGAACAAGGCAAGCGTTGCATCAAACCGCCCGAGGCTTGACCCTGGACGCCGCCAGCTTGGCGTTGCTTCGCGCCACCTCCACATCGGCATCAAACGCCAGTGCCACGCCCATGCGGCGTTTCTTGAAGCTCTCGGGCTTGCCAAACAGGCGCAGGTCGGTATTGGGCACGCGCAGCGCTTCATCGACACCGTCAAACACGATGCCCGTGGCCTCGACGCCGCCGTAGATCACGGCGCTGGCGCCGGGACTGCGCAGCGCAGTGTTGACCGGCAGGCCGAGGATGGCGCGGGCGTGCAGCTCGAACTCGCTCTGCACCTGGGTGGTGAGCGTCACCAAGCCAGTGTCGTGCGGGCGCGGTGACACTTCGCTGAACCAGACCTGATCACCCTTGACGAACAGCTCCACGCCATACAGACCCTGGCCGCCCAGGTTGTCGGTCACGGTTTTGGCGATCTGGCGCGACATCGCCAAGGCGGCGGAGGGCATCGGGTGCGGTTGCCAGCTTTCCACATAGTCGCCGCTGACCTGGATATGGCCAATCGGCTCGCAAAAATGGGTTTCGACCTGACCATCGGCACTGAGTGCGCGTACGGTGAGCTGGGTGATTTCATAGTCAAAGTCGATGAAGCCTTCCACAATGATGCGGCCCGCGCCGACACGGCCGCCCACCATGGCGTAGTCCCAGGCTTTTTGCACGTCGGCCGGTCCATCAATCTTGCTTTGGCCTTTGCCGGATGAACTCATCACCGGCTTGACGACGCAGGGGTAGCCAATGCCAGCGTCAATGGCCGCCTGCAACTCGGCCAATGAATCGCAAAATTTGTAGGGACTGGTAGGCAAGCCCAGGGTTTCGGCGGCCAGGCGGCGGATGCCTTCGCGGTCCATGGTCAGGCGGGCGGCGCGGGCGGTCGGGATGACGCGCACCACCCCGGCGGCTTCTAACTCTTCGAGCATGGGCGTGGCAATGGCTTCAATCTCGGGCACCACCAGGTGCGGCCGTTCAGCCTCAATCAGCGCCTTGAGTTGGGCCGGGTCGCTCATGGTGATGGTGCGTGCATGGTGCGCCACCTGCTGGCCGGGGGCATTTTCATAGCGGTCCACAGCCATGGTTTCCACGCCCAGACGCTGCAGGGCAATCAAAACTTCCTTGCCCAATTCGCCAGAACCCAGCAGCATGACTTTGGTTGCGTGGGTAGACAGAGGAGTGCCGAGTGTGGTCATGCGATTAGCGCGTTGCCGCGTCCGAAAAATGGATGAAATAAGTGAGGATTGCATTGGGCCGCTATCGGCTGGGTGACAATCAATCCATGGAAAACTCAATTTTATCTGTCCAGGGTTTGCACAAATGCTACGGCGACAGCACGGTGGTCGATGATGTCTCGTTCAACATCGCGCCGGGCGAGTGTCTGGGCGTGATCGGCCCCAACGGCGCGGGAAAAACCACCACCATCCGCATGTGCCTGGGGCTGACCGTGCCGGACGGTGGCAGCATCACCGCCTTTGGTCTGCAGATGCCGGTTGATGCCCTCGCCATCAAGGCCCAGCTGGGCGTGGTGAGCCAGATGGACACGCTCGACCCCGACTTCAGCTGCGCCGAGAACCTGCTGGTCTATGGCCGCTACTTTGGCATGAAAGACAAGCAAATCCGCGAGCGCATCCCCGCCCTGCTGGAATTTGCCAGCCTCACCAGCAAGGCCAACGCCAAGCCCGGTGAACTGTCCGGCGGCATGAAACGGCGGCTCAGTCTAGCCCGCGCCCTGGTCAACAATCCGCGCCTCTTGTTGCTGGATGAGCCCACCACCGGCCTGGACCCGCAAGCGCGCCATCTGATGTGGGAGCGCCTGCAACTGCTGCTGCAAGAGGGCAAGTCGATCCTGCTGACCACCCACTTCATGGACGAAGCCGAGCGCCTGTGCTCGCGCCTCCTGGTGCTGGACCACGGCAAAAAGATTGCGGAAGGCAAACCGCGCGATTTGATCGCCCAGCACCTGGAACCCGATGTGGTCGAGGTCTATGGCAACGGAGCCCACGCGCTGGTGGACGGGCCACTCAAAGCGCTGGCCGCACGGGTCGAGGTGAGTGGCGAAACCGTGTTTTTCTACACCCAAGACGCCGAGCCCCTGCTGCACGCCCTGGCGGCGTACCCGCAGCTGCGCACCTTGCACCGCCCCGCCAATCTGGAGGACTTGTTCCTCAAACTCACCGGTCGCCAAATCAGGGAGGATGCATAACATGCAGACCAACACAAGCATCGCCAAAGTGCAAAGCGTCTGGCGCGCACCCGAACTGTCGCTACGCTTTTGGCCCGTTTTTTTGCGTAACCTGCTGGTCTGGCGCAAGCTGGCCATTCCCAGTCTGGTGGGCAATATTGCCGAGCCGCTGATGTGGCTGGTGGCCTTTGGCTACGGCATGGGCGCGCTGGTGGGCAAAGTCACGGTGGACGGCACGCCAGTGCCCTACATCCTGTTTCTGGCCAGTGGCTCGATCTGCATGAGTGCCATGCAAGCGGCCTCGTTCGAGGCGCTGTACTCTGCCTTTAGCCGCATGCACGTGCAAAAAACCTGGGACGGCATCATGAACGCCCCGGTCAATCTGGACGACATCGTGCTGGCCGAAATGCTGTGGGCGGCGTTCAAGGCGCTGTTCACCGTCACCGCCATTCTGGCGGTGATGCTGGCGCTGGGCATCAGCTACAGCCCGAAGTTGCTGGTGGCCTGGCCGGTCTTGCTGGGCGTGGGCATCACCTTCAGCTGTCTGGCGCTGATCTTCAACGCGTTGGCCAAGGGCTATGACTTCTTCACCTACTACTTCACGCTGTTTTTGACGCCCATGATGTTCCTGAGCGGCATCTTCTTTCCACTGGATCAACTGCCCCCGGTGGTGCGCGCGATATCGAGCTGGCTGCCGCTGACCAACGCGGTGGACCTGGTGCGCCCGCTGTTCATGGACCAGTGGCCCGACCATGTGCTGCGCCATGCGCTGGTGATGCTCGCCTACGCCGTGAGCGGCTTCTGGCTGGCCCTGGCGCTGACGCGAAAACGGTTTCGAGGCTAGGTTGACGGTCAATTTTAGCTATTTATTTGATAGCTGGTTATGCATGATTGACGGGGGCTTATGCCTGAATTAGATGATAGGTTTGAGTGCGTCATAATTTCTTTAGTAATACGTAGTGACGACCGTGTTTAAAAGTAAAAACATTCATGAGGGGACTGCAGTAATGTTTAAATTGTCTTTAAATGACCAAGGGGCAGAGTTGTTTGCTACTGCCAACTTGGCTCGTTGCGGATGCTTTCTTACGCTATGCCTGATGCATACCTTGTTGGGGCAAACAGATGGCTGCTGAAATTGTTACGGCACTCATCGCTGCTTCCGGCGCCGTTGTGTTAGCAGGAGCCAGTTACTGGTTCACCAAAAAGCGCGAGCGGGAAGGAGAGTTGCGCAAAGAGAAGCTGGATCACTACAAGGATTTTTAGCTAGTCTCAGTGGCATTGTTTCGGGAGAAAGCACACCTGAAGGCCAGCGCGCTTTTTCCCGAACATGCAACAAACTTAATTTGGTTGCACCTCAAGTGGTCATCAAAGCCCTGCAAGATTTTCAACAAGAAATTAAGATCACCAACGGTAGCCGCAGCAATGAGCAACACGACAAACTGATGTCTCAATTGTTCTATGAAATGCGCAAAGATCTTCAGATAACACCAAAAGACAAAAACACCAGCTTGATATTTGGTTTGTGGTCAGCCGGTGTGCAGCCCGAGAAAAAGTCGCCCAAATCAAGTGTGAAAGTTCAGCCACCACATTAACCAGGAGACCCCATGAAACTCATCGGCATGCTCGATTCCCCTTACGTCCGCCGCGTGGCGATTTCATTGCAATTGCTGGACCTGCGCTTTGAACACCACTCGCTCTCGGTCTTCAGTACGTTTGAGCAGTTTCAGGCCATCAATCCGGTCGTCAAAGCGCCATCTCTGATTTGCGATGACGGTGAGGTGCTGATGGATTCCACGCTGATTCTTGAGTATGCCGAGGCGCTGGCAGTGCCGCGCAAGAGTTTGATGCCCCGTGACTTGGCCGAGCGCCAGCATGCGCTTTACATCATTGGGTTGGCCTTGGCCGCTTGCGAGAAAAGCGTGCAGATCGTTTATGAACGGAACCTGCGTCCGGTCGAGAAGTTGCACGAACCGTGGATTACGCGAGTGACCGGTCAACTGCTGGCCGCCTATGGCGCGCTGGAGTCAGCGCTCAAACGCCAACCCTTGGCATTCACCAGCGCAAGCATTGACCAGGCGGGTGTCAGCGTGGCGGTCGCTTGGCAGTTCACCCAGCAAATGCTGCCCGAGATCGTACCGGCTGTGAACTACCCCGCCTTGAGCGAGTTTTCGTCAAAAGTGGAGACGCTGGCAGAGTTCACAGCGGCGCCTCACGGCGCCAGCACCTATCGTCCTGGTTGATTTGATACAACTTGTCGCTATTTATTTAATAGCTTCTAACGCACGATTGACGGTGGATAGTGGCGAATTCTCCATTCACCGTCTATTCCGGCCCAAGTGAAATTGCAGATGTTGGACCAATAATTGAACGCAGAGCAGCAGGTACTGCGATTTGTTGCGGCGGTGCGCAACGCTAAAGTGATCCTGACCTTCGCCAAAGCGCATGCAGAGGCAGCAGCAGCGGCGCTAGAGCAGTTTTAATTCCGTAATACAGAATCTCCAATTCAGATTAAAATTCCGTCATGATCCGTTCTTTCACCTGCGCCGACACCGAGGCCTTGTTCAACAGCCAGTCGGTTGGCCGGTTCAAGAATATTGAGCGGGTGGCGCGGCGCAAGTTGCTCCAACTGCATGCGGCCACCGAGTTGAACAGTTTGCGCATTCCACCGGGCAACTTGCTGGAAGCGTTGAAGGGCAATCGCAAAGGCCAGCACAGCATCCGCATCAATGACCCATGGCGCGTGTGCTTTGCCTGGCACGACGATGGCGCCTACCGTGTGGAAATTGTGGATTACCACTGAAAGACAGTGCTGAAGAAAGGAAAGGTCCGACATGACACAACAACTGCTTGACGAAATTCACCCCGGCGAAATCCTGCTTGAAGAGTTCATGAAGCCGATGGGCATCACCGCGCGGCAACTCTCCAGCGACATGGATGTGCCGCCCAGTCGCATCAGCGACATCGTGAACGGGGCGCGTCCCATCACGGCAGACACGGCTTTGCGGTTGGGGCTGTTTTTCAGCATGGAGCCGCGTTATTGGCTGAACCTGCAAACCGAGTACGACATGCGCATCGTGACACGCGAGAGCCGGGACAAGATCGCCCCGCGCATCCGGGTTTTTCAGCCTGCAATCGTCTAAAAATAGCTATTCATTTAATAGCTGCTCACGCAAGATTGACGGGGGCTGTAAGATGTTTTCCCTTATAAATATAGCCATCAAGTAACACAAGTCAGATATGCTGTCTAAAATGGCTTGATCCATGGAAGCCCAACCCATCACCGTCGCATTGATTGACCACTCGGCTGGTTTTGAAACCAGTCCCGAGCGGGTGCGTTTGAGTGATTTGGCTGATTTTTCGTCCGATGTCGCCACCTTTTTGCGGGGTGACGACAAGGAGCTTGATACCAAAACGCTTGAGGTCGCCATTCGTAAAGGTTCCTTGGCCATTGAAACCATGCCGCTGATGGCTGCTCCGCGCTTGTTCAGCGATTTGCTCAGTTTTCAGGCAAGCGAGTTGTTGGACAGTGTTGATGCCAAACGCCGTGAGGTCATGGAGCGCTGGCAGAAAGCGGCACGGCAGACGCGTCAACTGGCTTACCGAATCACGGCTCCTTTCCTGGAACGCCCCATTTTGATCAATTCGGAGTCTGACTATCACGCCGACGATGCCGATCAGTGGGTGCAGGTTGAACGCTACATTCGCGGGGAAATTCAGGACCTTGGAGGGGTAACCAAAGCAAACGCCCGTGTGAAGCTGCCTGATGGTCGCACTTTAACCGTGACAACCGAGCGTGATGTCTTGCGAGATGACACTGTGAATCGACTTTACAAGGTCGCCATGCTGCGCATCAAGGCCGATTACAACGTGCTGACGCGTGATTTGCGCAATGCCCGACTGGTCGAGTTTGTGGAATACGCGCCCAGAGTGGATGAGGATGAGCTGGCGCGCTTGACCCGGCGCGGTGCCAATGCCTGGAAGGATGTGCCGGACGCAACCGCCTGGGTCGATGAGTTGCGCGGAGGCACCCATTGAATAGCGTGTTACTGGATACCAGCTTTTTGATTAGTTTGAGCGATCCGACGCGAGCCCACCATGCGGCCGCTGTTCAGTACTACAAGGAGTGCGTGCATCGGCAAGTGCCAATGTACCTGTCCACGATTGTGATATCGGAGTTTCAGATCAAGCAGGCGATCAACGACTTGCCCTTGCGCAACTTCGTGGTGTTGCCCTTCAACGTCGATCACGCCATGCGCTGTGGCTTGATCATTCGACATATGGCGCGTGACCCGGAAGATGACCGGGTGCGAGTCAAGGATGACTTCAAGATATTGGCACAGTGTGATTGCGAGGCCGTCGCCATTTGATCAGTGAAGACGCCAGTACGCTGGTCAAGTACCTTGAGCGTGCTCGCGATACCGGCTTGGCTGCCACCAAGGTTGTTTTGCTGCGCGACGGGTTCGATGCTGCATGGTTCGAGAACGGGCAGGCGCGTCTGGTGCCCTGACGACCGGAATAGGCCCGACATGAAGTAGCAATTGCTTGCCGAAACTCTGCTTGAAAAATTCAATAATCGCTATTTATTTAATAGCTGCTTACGCAAGATTGACGGGGATTAGAGACCTAAAACCTCTACAACCAACAATCATTTCAAGCTCACCCCAGGCGCTGCGCTACCCCGCCATGGCGCTCCTCAAACCGTTAGCATGGACAGCGCTTCGGTCTTGCAAATCAGCAGGATTCGTCCGTCGAAGCGGATCAGGCCTTGACGCTCGAAATCCTTGAATATTGTGTTGATGGTTTGTCGGCAGGTACCGGCCATGTTGGCAATTTCTTGCTGGGTGACCGGGACACTGAAGCGAATCTCTTGCTCGCTGGGCTCGCCCCAGTTGCGCGCCAGGCGCAGCAGAATGCGGGCCACCCTGGATTCGGCCCGTTGCGTATTTTTGTCAGTCAGCGCTTCACAGGCAATGCGCAAGCGGGCGCCCAGCAGCTTGATCACATTGATGCCCAACTGAGGATGGGCATGAAGCAGTTGTTCATAGAGCAGCCGTGGCACCGCGTAGATGACCGATGAGCTAGCCGTTTGAGCGTAAACGTCCTGCTCCTTCGCGCCCGTCATGCCCCCCGGCCCGAACAATTCTCCCGCCGTGCAGAACCAGAAAACGGTGACTTCTCCCGCATGGGCCAAATGGTAAATCTTGACCAGACCGCGTTCCAGGAAAAAAACGTGATCGGCGGGGTCGTTGGCGTCAAAGACGTTGCCACCGCGCTTGATGACCAGCCGCTTGGATTGCGCAAGAACGGCCGTCTTGAGTTCAGGCGGCGTGCCTTCAAAAAATGAGTTGGCCCCCCAGTACCACGGGCTTGGTTTGTTATCAATCACGTTTTTCGCATTTGTAAATAGCCAATGAGCATAGGAGTTAGTCGCCTAGGCGACATGAAAATTTTGGCAACCCAATGAGAATTTGTCTGTCGCGACTGTTCATCCACAAACCATTTTAAAGAGCCCCTCCATGTCCACCACCCATGCTGCATTAGCCGATTACAAACTCCTGAAAATCGAACCCTACACGCCCAATATCGGCGCCACGATCCTGGACGTGGATCTGGCCAACATCGGCAATGAAGGCTTGCGCAGTGAACTGCGCAGTGCCCTGGCCCAATTCCAGGTGCTGTTTTTCCGCAAGCAGACCCTGACCCCCGAGCAGCAGATCGAAGTTGCCAAAGTGTTTGGCGACCCGGACAAGGCCAAGGCCTTCTTCCCACGCCTTGAAAACTACAAGGTGGTTGAAGTGATTGAGACCAAACCGTCCGGCCATCGCTATGGTGTCGATCAGTGGCATGTCGATATCAGCTTCTCGGCCAATCCACCCACCGGCACCGTACTCTATTCGCAAGTGATTCCACCCGCTGGTGGCGATACGCTGTGGGGCAGTTCGACCGCTGTTTACGATTCGCTGCCGAAATCGCTGCAGTTGTACCTGCAAGAACTCGAAGCGGTGCACAGTTTTGAGCACAGCGGCTGGCCTGGCTATTTCGACCAGCTGGAAAATGGCGAGGAACTCTATCGCAAGGCTCGCGCAGACCATTTGCCCGTGGTTCACCCCGTGGTTCGCACCCACCCGGTGACCGGCAAAAAGCTGATCTATGTGAATCCCAATTTCACCGACCGAATCAGAGGTCTGTCACGCCAGCAAAGTGACGCGCTGCTCGCCTTCCTGTTTGCCCAGTTCCAGCGCCCGGAATTCCAAGCCCGCCTGCGCTGGGAAAAAAATACGGTCGCCATCTGGGACAACCGGGCCACCGTTCACTACGCCACCAACGACTACGACAGCCAGCACCGCCTGCTGCACCGCGTGACGTTCGGCGAAGAACAGGCTTTCTGAAATTGAAGTCTTTGGAGCACCGTTGGGGTGGCCTGCAACGTGGATGGTGAGGTTTGACCAGCTTGCTGGTTTACCCCACTTTCACAACAAGCGCAAAGCCGCATAAATTTTCTCGCCCCCGCGCTGCACCAGCAGGGCGGCTGATTTGCCGGATTGGGCGGCGACATCACCGACCTGGGCGAGCGTGCTCACCGGCAAACCATTGATCGCCAACAGCAGGTCGCCGGGCAGAATGCCGGCGCGTGCTGCCGGGCCGCTCACGCCATCAACCAGCAAGCCAGTTGCGGCGGTGTCATTCGATTCACCCGGCTTGCGCTCGTGCAGCGCCAGTCCGAAGCGTCCACTGGGATTCGTTCCCGCTGGTTTCAGCGCAGGCGCGGTTGCCAGCGTCTTGCCGTCCTCCAATCGCACATGCAGGATTTTGCTGGCGCCCAGGTGCCAGACCTCCAGGTCCATTTGATCGCCCGGTTGCGCCATGCTGATATGGGTCGACAAGTCCCCGGCCATGTCAACCGGCTGGCCGTTGACGGCCAACACCACATCGCCACTGGCCAAGCCAGCCTTCTGAGCGGGGCTGTCGCTGGCCACATCGACGATCAAGGCGCCCACTGATTTATCGAGTTTGAACGACTCGGCCAGCGTCTGATCGATCTCCTGCACCGCCACTCCCAGCTTGGCGTGGCGAACCGATCCCGTGCTCAGTATCTGTTTCGCAATGCGCTCGGCCACATCGATTGGAATGGCAAATGACAAGCCCTGGTAACCGCCTGATCGGCTGTAGATTTGAGAGTTGATGCCGACCACTTCGCCGCGCATGTTGATCAGCGGTCCACCCGAGTTGCCTGGGTTGACGGCAGCATCGGTCTGGATAAAGGGGACCGAGCCATCACCCGGCAAAGAGCGCCGGGTGGCGCTGACCACCCCGGCAGTGACGGTGCTTTCAAAGCCGAACGGTGAGCCGATGGCCAGCACCCATTCACCCACCCGCAGCGACGTGGTCGGGGCCAGCGTGGCCACCGACAGGCCGCTGGCCTCGATCTTGAGAAGCGCAATATCGGTCAACTTGTCGATGCCAATGACCTTGGCCAGAAATTCGCGCCGGTCGGTGAGCTTGACCACCACTTCCTCGGCATCACTGACGACGTGCGCATTGGTCAGAATCAAACCATCGGCGCGGACGATGAAACCAGTGCCCTCGCCCCGCACCGGCATTTGCAGCTGGGGCGGCAGGCCCCCAAAACGCTGCTGGAATTCGTGCAGGAAATTGTTCATAGCCTCGTCTTCCTGCGACCTTTGGGCGCCGTTGTCGGCGTTCACGGCTGGCTCGGCGGCGGTAGATACTTTGCGCGTTCCGCGCACGCTGATGTTGACCACGGTCGGGGCTGTTTTGGCAACGATGCCAGTCATGTCCGGGTAGGCCGACGGGGCCGCCACCACGGCAGCCGCACTGGCTGGCGTTTGGGCCAAGCTGATTTGCGCCCCCAGCGAGCAGGTGGCGCCCACGGCCATGAGCCACGCCAGCGTTGAGATGCGGCGCGTGCCTGGATTGGGTTTGCGTTTCATGGTGCGATGGACCTTGTTCTGGTTATAGGAATGTGAAAAATGGCTTTATGGGTGAATGATCTCAACGCCCGTGCCAATGTCCCCCGTGGCCGCCGTGAATACCGCCCAGCAGTCCAAAACTTAGGCCAAAAGCAAACGGCCAAAAATAGTTGGGCTCGTAGTACCCCGGGTAAACCGCAGGCGCGGGCACAACATAAACCGGTGGCTCAGCGAGCGGCTGCACAGGCTGCACAGGCTGCACATAAGTCACCACCTGCACAGGCTGGCTGGACGCACCCGCGTTGACCGGGGTGATTTGAAGCTGAAGCGTGGGACCGGGGTCGCTGGGCAACTCGACGGCGTATTGCTTGCCGCCAAATTCGTAAACGACGTTGTAGCCCACGGGCCGGTTTTCATAAAAGGTCTGGGTGCTGCACTGTGTCGTCCTGTCGGCGGATTGATCCGTGCTGCACACCTGCCGGGGCACGCCCACCTTTTTAACAATGGGTGTTGAAGAAATAACACGCGCCACGTCTTGCGCCTGGCTCACCCCTGCAAAAGCCAGCGCCGCGCACAAAAGAAATAATTTTTTCATGATGCCCATCCGTTGAAATGTTTCCGGCTCCCATCATGAACTTTGATCCGCACAACCGTGTGCCGGTTCAATAAAGAGCGAGTAAAGAACGTGTCAACAAGATGCGCACCGCGCAAGACGTGTCGCTATCATTTAAATAGCTTCTCACGCTTGTTTTACGGGGGCTAGCGCCCGTTTTTTCTTGCAGAGATGTCAGATTTTGGCAAAACGCCGATCCAGGTACAGGATGATTTCGCCGGAATCGTATAGCCACTGGTGCTGGCCCGCCTCATCGGTGATGCGCAGGCAAGGTACTTTGGCTTGGCCACCGCCCTGCTTCAGGTCGTCCCGATTTTTGCCCTTGGGTTGCGCGTCCAGGCGGGTAATTTTCAAAGACAGGCGGTGCATCTCCTGGCGTACCTTGATGCAAAACGGGCAGGTTTTGTACTGGTACAGGGTGAGGTTTTTGCATTGCAGATCGACTTTATCCTGCTCTGTCAGTGGCCGGATCAGTCCGTCGGGACGGTTGATCACTTCTCCGATCAGCATGAATGGGCCCATGACCACGCGCAGGGTTTTAAAGAACGCTCGGATAAAAAATTTCATGATGAATACCTGAATGAAGAGAAAAACGTGACCTGACGACAGGGTCGCAGTGTAGTTCAAAGTTTATGCATGTTTCATGCTTGTAGCCCTAGTGAAACATGCGCAAGCAGCTACCAAAACAATAGCAACAAAACGATTCCAGCGGGGCTGATGAACTAGCAGCATGCATCAGATAATTGAATCGTTCAGACATAGGGCTTTTGTCAGCCCTGACGCCCCAGGATCAACATGAAGAAAAACCACAAAATGACCCAGACCGCCTGCCCTTGCGACAGCGGTCAGACTTATGCCGAATGTTGCGGCCCGTGGCACGCCGATCTGAACGACGGCGCACACGCCCCGACGCCCGAAGCCCTGATGCGTTCGCGTTACAGCGCCTACGTGCTGGGGTTGATTGACTACCTGCTGGCCACCTGGCACCCGTCCACGTCGCCGGGCGAGCTGGAGCTGCCACCGGTCAAGTGGCTCGGGCTGGAGCTGCGCCACGCGCAAGCGGCGGGCGACGCCGGAGTGGTGGAGTTTGTGGCGCGCTGCCGCGACGGCGGACGGGCACAACGCATGCACGAAACCAGCCGCTTTGTCCGCGAGGACGGGCGCTGGTATTACATCGACGGGCAAATGAGCGAGGAGGATTAGTCGTCCACTTTGATGTGGATCATATTTTCCTTGTTAAAGCTGCCGGTTGGGACGGCAGCCGCTTTGCAGACACCATGCCCAACTGAAAATAGACCACTTTGCAATGGGCATGCCCATTGCCAACTTGCAAGCCAACTACCCGGACAAAATCGCCCACAAGGTCGTCACAGAGTTTTAATGACATCCGGTTGCCCTTCAAAACCACTCACATCAACATTACTGGCACCGTCAACATGGACAGCTATGTGGCCTGGCTCAAGGACAACGGCTACTCCCTCAATAACTTGCAGGTACAACCATGAACAAAATGCGCAGAACCCTTTGTCAATCCATGGGAGGTTTGTTCGGTTTGATCGGCCTGAACGCCTGCAGCCAGCCGGGCCCTCAACAGCCCCAGCAGATTTATACCGAGGAAGAAAAACAGCGGCTGTATAAGTTCAGGGGGGTTAGAGGATATGACTTGACGGTAGACCTTATTCCGAAAATCGAAGCACCTTCCAGAATAATTAAGTGCGATATTGTTGACGATAAAGGTGCTTACTTCGCAGGTGGAATGGGTATTCACACGGCAACAGGTGGGCTACCACCATCAGCAATTCATGCCACTTTACTTGATGCCACCGCTTCCCAGCGGACCAGAATACCACCTGAGCTTATCGGCCAATGGACCGTCCCCGTAGCCGAGCGCATCCCCGACGAGCTACTCGATGAACTGCGCCGGGACCCCAAGGGGGGCCTGCGCATCAAGATCAGGCTGCACCGCGAGGGGGTCTTATTGGGCTGGGACATTGAGCGCAGGCTCAATCCATGGGGCTACACAATGGAAGAAATCAACAAGGAAAACATACGCCTTTCACCCGCCTACAGTCACATCGGGGGAGACTTCAAGGAGGCCCGACCTGCCGAATACTTGTGGGAGAGCGATGGCTTGAAAGGGTTGCCCGCAGATATACCCGTTTGGAACAAAGACATGGCCAAGAAGCCGCCGCCCTTTTGGCGCTGGCAAGGGTTTGTGAGTCTTCCCTCCACCATGGCCTTGCCTTTAAGTGCAGCTGATCAGGTACTGTTAGAGAAAAACAACCTGAAAGTTGTCTCTGGCACGATCATCACCAACCCGCCCACGCCATCGAATCACCGCCGCATTTGGGAAAAAGGCTGGTACATCCACCCGCGCACTAAAGAGCGCATCGAGACGGACTTCTGAGCGATGCGCTTGCTACACCTGCCCTCGACCGGTTCGTCTATGCCGACCCGAAAGCCCTCATCGACCAGCGTTACCTGTGGGATAAAACAAACACACCATGAAAAACTCACTCTCACCCCTATTCGGCACACGTCGCTCTATGCTCGCCTTGCTATGTGCGTCACTGGCCGTGAGCGCCTGCGCCAGTGACCCGAGCAAGGACACTGCGAATTTATCGGAAGAAGACAAAAGGCTGCGCCAAAAGTTCCGGGGCATTTATGGTGTGGTCACCCGCATTGATGCGGCCAACATCAAAGAGTACGTGTCCATCACCACCGACCAGGGCGCACAAATCGATGGTTCAGGCACTTTAAGCCCCAAGAACGTAAGTAACAGCTCTTACGGTGGTGCTTTTCCTATTCCGATGACGATACGGGCGACCTGGAAGAAAGGTCCGGTCACCTTGAATTCGACCGGCAGATGGCAAGGCGGCACCATCATCGGCGACTACACCGTGCCAGTGGCAGAGCGTATCCCGGATGAAGTGCTGGACTACATCCGCAAGAACGGCGGTGCCCTGCGCCTCAAAATCCGGCTGCATGATGAGGGGATTTTTATTGGGTGGGACATACAAATGCGCCTGCCCATTCCCAACTTGCCAGCCAACTACACGGGGGCAAAGAACTACCTTGAATACCGTATGGCCGGGGGAGACTTCTGTGAGCCAGAAATTCAAAAAGGAGAAATCATCAAACACGCGTGGTACATCAATAAGCAGGGCAACAAAGTTTTTACCGACGAGAACCCTTATGCGATGAATTACGACCCCACACGCCCTGTTCGCACGATCAGCGGTGTTCATGAGTGAGGTTTTATCACTATTGACATCAGCAACGTTGAGTGTCTCAACAGCGTTAAAACCTCTAACAGGAATCAAAAGTGATGCGATACAAACTGCAATCTATTGGTCTTTTCATGCTGCTCGCTACGGCCCTACAAACTCACGCGCGCGCCAACGAGTTTGAAAACCCAAGAGCGAGGGCGACATTTGATGTATGCATAGAACTCGACAGTAAACGAGCCGAATTGTTTAAACAGATGCTTTCTCCACCGTACAGTTGCGCCGTCAACATGGAACCCCAAAATGTAGGCGACCCGTCTTCCGAAGAATTCAAGGTCGCCTATGCCCAAAATTTAAAATTTACACGCGGTTTTCCAAACATCGTGGAATATTGCGCGGTAGTGGTGATGTATTGCATCGCTGATGCACCCCCCATCACAGTAGAGAATAAAAAATCAGCGACAGACGCCATTGTTAAAAGATGGTATCCAGAATTGATCAAGTGAATACCCGCTGGCAGTACCAGGCCGTGGCGCTTAACGAACACCGCAGCAGCAACGCCCTGAGCTATGGCCAGCGCGCGCCGCAGCTGCACTCCCAGCACTGGGGCGGCTTTCCGCTGGTATCGATTGGCGCTGGCAGTAGCACACCGGGGACCACCCGCATCGAGCTGGGCTTTATCGGCGCGCATGCCGACATTGGCGGAGGCTTTGCCGACAACGATCTGTCCAAGGTGGCCTTGGCCTGGATGGTCGAGCAAGCCGCCGCCGCAGGTGTCAAGATGGATGAGTCCCCCATCACCATTCCAGCCAGCGCCGTGCTGCACGACAAGAGCAACAACATCCAGACCGGCCAGCCGGTGGAGAGCTGCGCATGGTGCACTGCCGGCGAAGATCGCCAGGTCAATGGCGCTGTAAGCGGCAGCACCCAGCGCACCATGGGTTTTGGCACAGGCAGCAGCATGACCTATGCCAACACGCAAGACCCGGCCAACCAGTTCATCACTTACAAAGACAGAAGTAAGCTGGACAGAAACATCACGGGTGCAATCACCACCGACATCACTGGCACCGTCAACATGGCCAGCTATGTGGCCTGGCTCAAGGACAACGGCTACTCCCTCAATAACTTGCAGGTACAACCATGAACAAAATGCGCAGAACCCTTTGTCAATCCATGGGTGGTTTGTTCGGTCTGATCGGCCTGGGCGCCTGCAGCCAGCCGGGCCCTCAACAGCCCCAGCAGATTTATACCGAGGAAGAAAAACAGCGGCTGTATAAGTTCAGGGGGGTTAGAGGATATGACTTGACGGTAGACCTTATTCCGAAAATCGAAGCACCTTCCAGAATAATTAAGTGCGATATTGTTGACGATAAAGGTGCTTACTTCGCAGGTGGAATGGGTATTCACACGGCAACAGGTGGGCTACCACCATCAGCAATTCATGCCACTTTACTTGATGCCACCGCTTCCCAGCGGACCAGAATACCACCTGAGCTTATCGGCCAATGGACCGTTTCCGTAGCCGAGCGCATCCCCGACGAGCTACTCGATGAACTGCGCCGGGACCCCAAGGGGGGCCTGCGCATCAAGATCAGGCTGCACCGCGAGGGGGTCTTATTGGGCTGGGACATTGAGCGCAGGCCTAATCCATGGGGCCATACCTACAAAGAAATTGTTGACCATATCTTCATACCCATGGCCCACAGCCACACGGGGGGCGACTTCAAAGAAGCACGGCCCGCCTTTTACACCTGGGACGGGGACGGGTTTAGAGGCTTGCCAGCCAACATTCCCGCATTTCGCGACGACATTAAATACAAGCACCCTTGGCGCTATCGCGAGTTTGTCAGCATGCCCAGTGCCGAGGATCTAGGCAACGTCGTACCCAAAGAGTGGGCTGAGCAGGGCCTGTTCATCACCAGCAAAGCTGACCCTTGCTGTGACAATCGTGTCAAAGGCGCTTTGTATGAAAAAGGCTGGTACATCCACCCGCGCACCAAAGAGCGCATCGAGACGTATTTCTGAGCGATACACTGCCACCCAATCCCCTCTGTCAGTTTTTCTCACACCCCACTTTATGGAACCCTTCATGCAATTAATCCTGCCCTCCGCGCTACGCAGTCAAGTCAACCGCCTGGCCGCTGGCGTCCTCTTCACCGTGGCGGCCAGCCCGGCCTTCTCCCAAAGCACCGTCGAAAAATGCGCCACCAAATTGGGTACGCTCTCGGTCATCGAGGCGCCTGCGGGTTACGGCTATTTGTCATCCTACGGGCTGGGCTCACCTGCGGCCCTGCTGCGCCTGATGATTCAGCAATCCGACTGCTTTGATGTGGTCGAGCGCGGTGCCGCCTTCAGCAGCTTGCAGCAAGAACGCGCCCTGGCCGGTAGCGGCGAGTTGCAGCAAGGCTCCAACCTGGGCCAGGGCCAGCTGCAGGCGGCCGACTTTGTCATGACCCCCAATGTGCAAGTCAGTGGCAACACCGGTGGGGTGGGGGGATCTCTTGCTGGCTTGGGCCGACTGTTTGGCGGCATTGGCGCGACCATCGGCGGCCTGGCTGGCAATGTGAAGTTCAAGGAAGCGCAAACCAGCTTGCTGGTCTCGGACGTGCGCTCGGGCATCCAGGTGGCGAGTGCTGAAGGCCATGCCTCCAAAACTGACTTTGGCATTGGTGGCTGGGGCTATGGCGGGGGCACCTTCGGCAGCGGTGGTGGCTACACCAACACGCCCGAGGGCAAGATGATTGCGGCCAGTTTACTGGACAACTACAACAATATCGTGCTGCAAATCCGCGACAAAAAACAGCTGATTCACCAGCGTAGCGCCAGTTCGGTGGCCAACGCGGCGAACTCGATTGCGGCGACCAACGTGCAGCCCCTGGCTCCGACGCCGGTTCACTATACGCCCCAACCGCAAGCGCAATCCCAACCGGTACGGCGAACGTCAGCGGCCCCACTGCCCTCCACCGGCTATGCCGGCGTGTTCAGCGGCCCGGACCAGGGCACCTTTGCCGTCAGCATTGCCTCAGACGGCAGCGTAACTGGCAGCGGTAATTCGGTGGGCTATGGCCGGTTTTTCGTGCAAGGCAGCGTGGACCCGTCGGGCAATTTGTCCATGAGTTCCTCGGGCACAGCCAATGGCGCCCAGTTCTCCGGGGTGATCAACCAGCAGTCGGGCCAGGTCAACGGGGTGTGGATGGTCGCGGGCGGGAGCAAACAAGGCTCCTTCACGGGGGGGCGGATGTAGGCTGAAGCGGACTGGGCAGTAGCATGCTCTTGCGCCATTTGTCAGCCTCTCCAACTGGACGAAGTCCACACAGGTGACGAATTTGCTGAAAACACCCTATACGGCACTCGAAAATATACAGAACGAATCCTATTCGCCGACCTGGAGGCCATTGGGGCTGGATACCCACATAGGTATCGGTCACGGCTACGATCTGAGTAACCCGGACTACACCTACAACCACAAGGATTGGCGGGGTAGGGACTGGAACAACAACTACAAACGCACGACGGAGATGGCGGAGACTGTTTATGCGCAGATGGTGAGCTTTGCCAAGGCCACAGGCAGCAAGGGGACCGCTGCGAATTGGTCGGACATCAAGAGTGTGGTGGAGCAATTTGCAGCGGTCGAGGCTTCGGAGCAGGGGGGGTTGAACGGGGCGACGATGGAAAAGAAGATCAAGGTGCTGGCAGACTGGCTGAATGATCCGACATTTGCTTGGGCTCAAGACAAGAACAGTGCCGGCAATGGATATACAGAATCTGCCGCAGTGACGAATCGGGCCGACTTTCTCAAAAATCTCAAGCCAGATGAGTTTGCAGGAGTGATGTTCAAATGAATCGGCGCGACTTTGTGATTGGAATGTCGACCGCTATGGGAGCGAACATGGTGAGTGCCGAAGAAAATTCGTCGCCATGCAAAGTGCTCGAGACCGAGCACATCAAGAACTATCCCGACATCGTGCATCTCACCATCCTGCGCCCGGGAAGCTACTGTCTGGATCGTGACTGGAGCCAGCGCAAACTAGGCTGGTTTGGATCATATGGAACCGGTGATACCGACATGCTTCGCATCTACTGTGGTCACGTGACGGTGGATATGCAGGGGCACACCTTGGCATGCAACTTTGAGCGTTCTGGGGTCACACTATCTGCAAAACAAAGCCGAGAGTTTGCGCGTCAGCATTTTGAGTCTGCAGAGCGTCCGGGTGTCCATTTTTCAAACGATTCTTTGGATAGCCGTTTTGTGATCCTGCGCAATGGCACGATTGATCTGACAGGAGGAGAACGAACGTGGACTGGTGTTGCATTCGATGATGCTTGGGGGCGAGTACAATTTTGCAATCCCTATGCTGAAAAACGCCCCAAGGGCATTGATGCCACCAGTTACACCCGCAACGAATACCTCCTAGAGAACCTCAAGATATACACCCAGGACATCGGCGTCTTGCTAGAAGGTTCGCACAACGTCATTCGCAACTGCGTGATCCATGCCCAAGGCCAAGCAGCCATCGCCTGCGCTGGCCCCAATGTCATCATAGAGAATTGCGAAATCTGGCTTAAGCCCTCATCGGGTGAGCAGCACGTCAGCAAAAAGATGCCCCGCGCCGCGATTCACCTGCGCGATGGCAGCAACGCCATCATCCGCAACAACATCATTCGCATCAGCGAAGCCGAAGGCGACAAACCTTCTGCCATCCTGATCCGAGACGGCGCAGGTGACGTGCTGATCGAAAACAACACCTTCGTCAATGTCACAGGCGAGCCCGTGGTGCTGGCCGACAACAGCCAGGCCGTGATTCGCAACAACAAGACCGAAACCCGGAGGATTCCCTGGTAATCGGTACAAGCCCCAAGCAACTTTCCAAGGAGAATCAAATGCGCCTAAATTCGACCCTATCAGGGTTCTTCACAATTGCCTTGTTCCACGGTATTGCCACCGCCAGCGAAAAGGATGACTGGCTGGCGCGGGGAGTACCCTCCCTGGCAGCACATCTTGAAGCGTGTGTACGCTCGTACCCGGAATTAGGGCTGCCTAAATATCCGATAGACTTGTTTGCCGGGTCGGATCGAAGCTTTGCCGCTGACACGATCAATTCTTCGCAATTCCACCAAGCCGTGTCAGAAAAGCGCACCACCGTCGCACGCCTCAGCCCCAGCCAACTGGAACTGGAGTGCAAGTCGATCAGTAATTTGGCACATGACTCGGAAGATTGGCGTAAGAAGGAAATCTCCATGATTGTGTCCTTCATTGCGGTTGCTGAAGTTTGTGAGCCCAAGCATCCTGAGCTAAAAGCATTCTTAGGTGATCCGATAGCCGTTTTAGCCGGTAACGAACGTGAGCGAAATTGGGCCAAGGCCGTAATGACTTATCCGGGCTATTTACACGATCTATCTGAATGGCGTAGCGCGATGACTAAGCTTTCCAGCCGGGAGCCTGATCGGATTGAATCACAGTGCATTGACCTGCTAAAAATGCAACGTGACAAGGCCAAATAGGTTATGCAAGCGAAAAGGGCCAAGGACAAGGACGGCAATGCCATTACGGCTGCTAGCCTGAATGACTTCTTCTTGAAGTGGAACCATGAGCAGAGTGATGATACGAAGATGAAGTGGCTCGATGAAGAGCTGAAATCTTTGGGGTTGCCGACGATAGGAGATAAATACAACGGATCGGTCGGCCTTGGCTGTCGCCTCAAGTACCTGCAAAACGCCAAGCTGATTGACAGCAATGGAAAGACAACAGATACCGGCAAGAACGAATACGCCAACGCCATTCTTGATACGGTTACGGAAGGAGCAGGAACATGCAAGTACTAGCAGGCAGCGGAAGGTTGTTCGTCGCAACGTCATTGATTGTTGCCAGTTTGGGGATGTCGAGTGGAAGCGCGATGAGTGATCAGGGGATGCAGGCGCAGCGCAACGATGAGGGCAAGCCCAGCTGCACGTATTTCGGAAATCCTGAACAAACGAGTGCCCGACATAAGTTTGTGATTCGACAACCAGGACGTTACTGCTTGACGGAGCATCTTCATGCTCGGATCGAGTTGGCGGATCATCCCGCCGAAGACACAATGATTGCGATTTGGTCTGGAGACGTTGTTCTCGACCTTCAAGGACACACGCTGGGGCGGGGGCTGATATTCAAGAATCCTGGAGGACATGGGATTGAAATCGTTGACCCGGACAATTTCAATAAGGGCACAGGGGCTGCCAAAAACATCGTTATTAGAAATGGGACTTTGCAAGACTTCGATACAGGAGTCTTCTTTGCTGATAGGTGGCCATCTACGATCTCGGACATACCAACTTTTGACCAAAAAACCAACACCTACTATTTCCCCGCGAGCAACGTTACGCTGGAGAACATCACATTCATGAAGAATAAAGATAACTTTAAGGTTCTCGTTCCGCATGAACCGAGGAAATAGCAACGATGCCAACCAAGGGAGCAGGAACATGCAAGTACTAGCAGGAAGCGGAAGGTTGTTCGTTGCAACGTCATTGATTGTTGCCAATTTGGGGATGTCGAGTGGAAGCGCGATGAGTGATCAGGGGATGCAGGCGCAGCGCAGCGATAAAGGCATGCCCGGTTGCACGTATTTCGGAAACCCTGAACAAACGAGTGCGCGACACAAGTATGTGATTGAGGAGCCGGGGCATTACTGCCTGACAGAAGACTTGCATGCTCGAATCGAGCTTGCCGATCACCCAGCCGAGGACACGATGATTGCGATATGGGCTGGAGACGTTGTGCTCGACCTCCAAGGCCACACGCTGGGGCGAGGCAGGATTTTCAAGAATCTAGGGGGAGACGGCATAGAAATCGCCAGCCAGAACTCCTTAGCGAAGAACATCGTCATCCGAAATGGAACGCTACAGGACTTCGAGGTGGGTATCTACGCTTCCTTTTTTCGGCGGAAAAATCCTCTAGACACCCCCACCTTCGATCCCGCGACCAACACCTACCACTTCCCGGCGAACAACATCACGCTGGAGAACATCATCTTCAAAAACAACAAGAAAAATTTCGATATCAGGGTGCCGGATGAGCCGAAAAAGTAGCAACCCCGATGACTGTCTGGACATCAGCGACCTGAAGTACCGCTACGGTGTCGGGCCGCGCATCGCCCAGATCAACGAGCAGCCCTATCGCTACCGGGGATTTGGACGGCTGGACGGGGTACTGCCAGTGACCGCTATAAAAACAGAAGCTACTCACGCAAGCAGTACGGCGGCTACAGGCCTAAATGGCTATGAAACCAGCAACAGGCAAGCTGCCCAGCCAGCCACCCTGGACGCCCTGGGCCGCACCGTGCAGGACAGCCACTACCGCTACACCTACACCAGTGCAGGACAAGTCGAGACCGTCAGTGATGCAACGGGCAAGCTGCTGGCCAGCTACGCCTACAACAGCCTGGGCCAGCGGGTGCGCAAGTTGCCACGAACAAGGTTTCCCCAAACCGCAACGCCATTGAACAACCGCGATGGTTTGCAGTGGTTGTGGGCGCGGCTTGAAGTCTGGGCGAGAAATCCGGTTACAGGTTTTTGCGAACAGGTATTGCCCTGAGAACTGAAGTGGCAATAAGACGGATTAGTCGTTCGTTTTGATGGGGTCGGCAGCAACCTCCACCAGACAATCGTAAAACGTGGGCGCGCGGCCTAAATCAGTCAACTTTTGGCTAGTGAGCTGATTCACATTGGTGCCGTTCAAACCCAGCTTGCGCCACCAGACACCCAGCCCGATGACCACGCCGGGGCGGGCGCGTTTTGAAACCGCCACCTTGCAACGGTACACGCCGCGCTGGTTGAAAACGCGCACGACATCGCCGTTTTGAATACCGCGGGAGCCTGCATCATCGGCATGCATTTCCAGCAAGGGCTCGCCTTCCATTTTGCGCAGACTGCTGACATTGACAAAGCTGGAGTTGAGAAAATTGCGCGCTGGTGGCGAGATCATCGCCAGTGGATACGTGGGTGACGAGTTGAAAGCTTCGTGATTCGGCACATGGTCGGGCAGGCCGTCCAGCCCAAGCGCTGCCAACCGGGCACTGAAAAACTCGCATTTCCCTGATGGCGTGGGGAACTGGCCGTGGGCAAAGGGCGCCTCGGGCGTTGCCAGCGTGGCAAAGCCCTGGGCCAGCAGCAACTCAAAATCCACCGCCTCGCCATATGCCAAACGGCACAGCGCTGGGTCGTCCTCGGCAAAACAAGGGTCGGTGAAGCCCATGCGCTGCGCCAGCTCGCGAAAGATTTGCGTATTGGGTTTGGCCTCGCCCTGCGGTGCAATGGCCGCTCGATTGAGCAGCGCGTCAGTGTGGCCGAAGCTCGAATGCACATCCCAATGCTCCAGCTGTGTGGTGGCAGGCAAGATGTAGTCGGCGTAATCGGCGGTGTCGGTCTGAAAATGCTCCAGCACCACGGTGAACAGATCCTCGCGCGCAAAGCCCTGCACCACCTTGGCTGACTCGGGCGCAATCGCCACCGGGTTGCTGTTGTAAACAAACAGCGCTTCAATCGCCGGGCCGAATTCGGCACTGGACGGGCGCAGCAGGTCGTCGCCAATGGTGGACATGTTGATGGTGCGCGGGGTTCTGCCCGCCAGCAGATCGGGCCGCTGCAGCGCCGCCCGGTTCACCGGATAAGTCCCGGAACTCGACAACAACACCCCACCAGCACGATAGCGCCAGGCACCAATCAACGCGGGCAGCGAGGCAATCAGGCGCACCGCATTGCCCCCTCCATGCACGCGCTGCATTCCGTAGTTCATGCGAATCGCCGCCGGTTCATGGCTGGCCACGCTGGCGCCATAGTCGCGGGCCAGGGAGCGAATTTGATCGGCGGTGATACCGCACACCAGCGCGGCGCGCTCCGGCGTCCATTGCAAGGCCCGTTCGCGCAGCTGGTCCCAACCCAGCGTGTGCTGCGCCAGGTAATCATGATCCAGCCAGTTATTCACGATCAATTCGTGCATCAGCGCCAGCGCCAGCGCGCCGTCGGTGCCGGGCAGCAGGGCGATGTGTTCGTGGCATTTATCTGCGGTTTCTGTGCGACGCGGGTCGATGCAGATCAGCTTGGCACCGTTGCGCTTGGCGATCTGGGCGTAGCGCCAAAAGTGCAGGTTGCTGTTGATCGAGTTGCTGCCCCAGATCAGGATCAGCTTGGCCTGGGCAAAAAACTCCACCCGCATCCCCACCTTGCCGCCCAGTGTGTGGGTAATGCCCTCGCCACCGGCCGAGGCGCAGATGGTGAGGTCCAGCAAGGAGGCGCCCAATTGATGAAAAAACCGCGCCGACAAACTGTCACCTTGCACCAGACCCAAGGTGCCGGCAGAGCTATAGGGCAGGATCGCCTCTGGGTCGCGTCTGGCGATGGTTTGCAGCCGGGTGGCGATATCGTCCAGGGCCTCGTCCCAGCTCACCCGCTCGAACTGGCCCGCGCCTTTGGGACCAACCCGTTTGAGCGGATGCAGCAGACGCTCGGGGTGGTAAGTGCGCTCGGTGTAGCGCGAGACTTTGGTGCACAGGGCGCCGTCAGTGTGCGGGTGCGCCGGATTACCCTGCACCTTGATGGCGATGCCGTTCGCCACGGTGGTCAGCATCGAACAGGTGTCCGGGCAGTCGTGCGGGCAGGCGCCCAGCACCTGGGTGTGACCGGAATCAGAGGGTGGCGAAAAGGTTTGGGTCATGGCAAGGGGTGGCATTGAAAATGATGGATTCCATTGTGACCCATGCAGCAGAAACAGCCACCTTGCGCCGGAGTTAACCCCAAGCGCGGCGGCTTACGGACCTATTTCTGACTCAGCGTCAGATCCATTGTTTTTCCTGATACGTCCTTGACCGAGGCAATTGCACTGAAAGCCTGCGCCTGGACTCGCTCAGGAAGCTGAACAAAGTTGTGCTTCTGAACCATGGCGTCGCCGCGAACAAAAGCCCATGAGAAGAATTGCAGCACATTGCGCGATTGCTCAAGATTGCTGGCGATTTGGTGAACGAGTACAAAGGTCCCCATGGTGATCGGCCAAGCACCTTTTCCGGGCATGTTGGTGAGCGTGCTTGAAAAATTGCCGGTTTTGCTCCAGTCGCTATTGCGCACTGCGATCCGAAAGGCGCTGGCAGAAGGCTGGACGTAGTCGCCTTCCAAACTGGGCAGTTGGACTGCGTGTAAGCGGTTGTCTTTGATATAGCTGAAATCCACGTAGCCAATGGCACCTAGGGTGTCCTTGACGGCTGCAACCATGTCGTCACTGCCTTTGACCAAGATGAAATTGGCGGGCCAGGGGAAATTGGCCTTGACGCCAAATTTCTCTTTCCACACCGGATTGACCTTGGCCAGGTAGTCAGAAAAATTGTAGGTGGTCCCGGAACCATCACTGCGGGCCACCACTTTGATGGCCAGCGCAGGCAAGGTCACATCGGGGTTGAGTTGAACAATCGCCGGATCGTTCCACTGCGTGATGGTGCCCATAAAAATCTGCCCCAAAACGCTGCCCGATAAACGCAACTGCGCGTCAGCGATTTTCGGCAAGTTGATGACGGGGGAAATGCCGGTTGCCGCGATCGGGAACATCACCAGGCCATCCTTTTTCAAATCGGCCTGGGTGGGGGCAATATCGGAGGCGCCAAACCCGGTTTGGCCCGCTTGCATTTTCTTGAAACCGGCGGTTGATCCAATGGACTCGTAGGTCAGCGCCACGCCATTTTTAGCCTGGTATTCGCTTGCCCAACTGCGATAGATAGGCGCGGCGGCGGTTGAACCCGCGCCCGTGATCGTTTGAATTTCTACGGCATTCGCTTGATTGATCAAAAAACCAAGGCAGAGCATGAGCAGTAATTTTCTAACGTTCATTTTCTTTCAACTTTTAACAATATGACATTAATGTGACACTAATGTTTCAGAATACCACCGCCTGAGTTTCCAATTCTGAAGGCGCCCTTAAATTCGAAAGCAAAATTGAAACCGATTGTCAGCAAACACCATGCCATGACGACGCGAAAGTGCCCTGCGACAGGTGGGTCAATGGCAGGGACGGCGGCGGCGGTGACCGTCTGGTTATAGACTCAGGTCATAGGAGAGGCTATGAATATTATTGATTCCATTGCGACGCAAGCGGCAAGCATGGCCGCCCTGCGCCGCGACATCCACGCCCACCCCGAGCTGTGTTTTGAAGAGCTCCGCACCGCTGACCTGGTGGCGCAAAAACTGACCGAGTGGGGCATTCCTGTGCACCGCGGCCTGGGCACGACCGGCGTGGTGGGCATTATCCAAAACGGCAGCTCCGGGCGCGCCATCGGCTTGCGTGCCGACATGGACGCCCTGCCGATGCAGGAGTTCAACACCTTCAGCCACGCCAGCCAACACCCCGGCAAGATGCACGCCTGCGGCCACGACGGTCACACCGCCATGCTGCTGGCCGCCGCCCAGCATTTGGCGATTCATCGTGATTTCGACGGCACGGTGGTCCTGATCTTCCAACCCGCCGAAGAAGGCGGCGGCGGTGCCCGCGAGATGATCAAGGACGGCTTGTTTGACAAATTCCCGGTGGACGCCGTATTTGGCATGCACAACTGGCCCGGCTCTGAAGTGGGCCAATTTGCGCTCAGTGCGGGGCCGGTCATGGCGTCGAGCAACGAATTCAAAATCACTATTCACGGCAAAGGCGGCCACGCGGCCATGCCCAACAACGCGCTGGACCCGGTGCCGGTCGCCTGCCAGCTGGTGCAGGCCTTTCAAACCATCATCAGCCGCAACAAAAAACCGATCGATGCCGGCGTGATTTCCGTCACCATGATCCATGCGGGCGAGGCCAACAACGTGATCCCCGATCTGTGTGAATTGCAAGGCACGGTGCGCACCTTCAGCATTGAGGTGTTGGACATGATCGAGCAGCGCATGCGCCAGATCGCCGAGCACACCTGTGCGGCGTTCGACATGCGCTGCGAGTTCGAGTTTTTGCGCAACTACCCGCCCACCATCAACAGCGCCGCCGAGGCCGAGTTCGCCCGGCAGGTGATGGCCAGCATCGTGGGCGAGGCCCAGGTGCAGACGCAGGAGCCGACCATGGGGGCGGAGGACTTCTCTTACATGCTGCTGGAAAAGCCCGGTTGCTACGCCTTTATCGCCAACGGCGACGGCGCGCACCGCGAAATGGGCCACGGCGGCGGCCCCTGCATGCTGCACAACCCCAGCTACGACTTCAACGATGAGCTGATTCCGCTGGGCGCCACCTACTGGGTGCGGCTGGTTCAGGCATGGCTGAAGGTGGGCACTTGAGCGCACACCAGTAGCTATTAAAGTAATAGCTGCCTACGCATACCAATCAAGGGCTAGCGCCTGTTTTTATCATTAACACTGCATGATCCAGCCCTTTCGCGACGATGCCCGTTTCTGGCGCAGCCCGCTGCTGCCCGATGCCGAGCTGCTCACGGCCGCGTATTACGCGCAGGAGTTTGCGCCGCACTGGCATGACAGCTTCTCGATCCCGGTCATTCAGGCCGGGGCGCAGACCTACCACTACCGGGGCACACGTTGCCTGGCCAATGTCGGCTGCATTGCCGCCATCAACCCCGGCGAAATTCACACCGGCGAGCGAGCCACCGACAACGGCTGGGCCTACCGCGCCTTCTACCCCTCGGTGGCGTGGATGCAGGCACTGGCCTCGGACATGGCGGGTCGCCCGGCGGCGGTGCCGTGGCTGCCCGACGGCGCCATTGAGGATGCCGAAGTGGCGGCCCAGTTGACCAACGCCCACCGCCTGCTGGAAGCTAGCGCCGACCCGCTGGCGGGCGAAGCCGCACTGACCAGCGCCTTTGCCTTGCTGCTGTCACGCCATGCGCGCAGCCGGGTCGCCGCGCAAGAGATGCACCCGGATGGGCTGCGGGTCGAACGCATGAAAGCCCAGCTCACCGCCGACCTGACCGAGCCGTTGACCCTGTCGGCACTGGCACAGGCGGTTGATTTGTCGCCGTTCTACGCGGCGCGCCTGTTCTCCCGCACGGTGGGCATGCCACCGCACGCCTGGCGCAACCAGATTCGCCTGAATCGGGCACAAGGCCAGTTACGGCAAGGCAGGTCGGTAACCGATGTGGCCAGCGCCAACGGCTTTGCCGACCAAAGCCATTTCACGCGCCATTTCAAGCGCGCCTACGGCATTGCGCCGGGCCGCTGGCAAATCTGAAAAGCGCAAGAACATACAAGCGCATTCAGCGGCTCACGCCTACCATGGCGGCTACTCAGCCCGACAGGAATCCTTCATGCCCCAACCCTCCAAGTTCGCCAGTGTGTTGGCAGGTGCCCGCGATACCGTGCCCATGCTGGTGGGCGCCGCGCCGTTTGGCATGATTTTTGGTGCGCTGGTGAGCACCACCGAACTGGCGCCCTGGCAAGGGCAAATGATGTCGCTGGGGGTGTTTGCCGGCTCTAGCCAGTTCATTGCCATCGGGCTGCTGGCCAGCCATACCAGTTTGCTGGTGATCTGGTTTGCCACCCTGATCGTCAACCTGCGCCACATGTTGTATGGCGCGAGTCTGCTGCCCCATGTGCGCCACCTGCCGCCGCGCTGGCGCTGGCTGCTGGGTTTTTTGCTGACCGATGAAACCTTTGCCGTGGTGGACAGCTACTACCGCCAGCACCCGCACGACCCGCAGGCGCATTGGTACTTTCTGGGCTCGGGACTGGCGATGTACCTCAACTGGCAGTGCTGGACCCTGGTTGGGCTGGGCTTTGGTGCCGTTTTTCCACAGCTGCAATCGCTTGGGCTCGATTTTGCAATGGTCGTGACCTTCATCGCCATCGTGGTGCCGCAATTGAACCGCTTGCCCAATCTCTGCGCCGCGATAGCTGCGGGCAGCTTTGCCTACCTGCTCAAAGACCTGCCCTACAAGCTGGGTTTGCTGGTCGCCATTCTGGTGGGCGTGGGCGTCGGCATGCTGTTGACCCACTTACGCGCCCGAGCCACCACCAACCGGAACCTCGCATGACCGCCACCTTGACCATCCTGGGCATGGCCGTGTTGACCTTCTTCATCAAAGCCGTGATCTTCATCCTGGGCGACCGCGTGACGTTTTCGCCGCTGCTGCGCCAGGCGCTGAGCTTCGTCCCGGTGACCGTGCTGACGGCGATCATCGTGCCGATGATTCTGGCGCCGCAGGGGCAAGGCCTGGAACTGAACTGGCACAACCCGCAACTGGTGGCCGCCCTGTTTGCCGCGCTGGTGTGCGCCGCCACACGCCAGCAACTGCTCACCATCATGGCCGGGCTGGCGGTGTTTTTTGGCTGGCAGTATGTGCTGAGCTGAACCGGCGCGCCCGCCAGAAACTTTTCTCTCGCTACATAAACAATAGCTTCTCACGCACAGTTGACGATGGCTACAGCCTATTTAGGCATTAAACCTTTGGGCAGCCATCGCCAGCCGGCCGTCAAAGATCAGGTTGTCCACCAGCTCGAACTGCGCCGATGTGCAAGGCAGCCTTGTCCACATTCACCGCACCAGGGCTGTGAGCCTGCAGGCTTTGCGCAATGACCCGCAAAAAGATACGCAGCACCATATTCAGTACCACCCCATCACGCTGCATGAAGTAGCGTAGCCGCTTCGGGGCAGACAGCACCCATTGGCGCACCGGCAGACGCGGCAAAACGTGATCGCTCAGGTGTGCTGCCGTCTCCACCATGCGCCGCGTGTTGCACGAGGGGCAGACTCCACGGCCTTTGCAGGAGAAGGCCACGAAGTAGTCGTGCCCACAGTCGTCACAGCGGGCGCGGGCAAAGCCGTGGGCAAAGATGCCGCATTCGAGGTATTTGCAAAACGCCTGTCGCACAAAGGCCTTGGGGGTGTGGTGGTCGCCTTGGCCGTCGAACTGGCCTGCGCTGGCGAGCTCATGCCAGGTCTCAAAGTGTTCGGCGATGGTTCGGTACAACAGGGACCGCTCGGGGTGGCGCGGGTTATAGAGCTTGGGTTTATCACCCACTGGCCCACCTGCGTTCGGATGCGGATACGAGTGCGCTGGACGTGCGGCGGTGGGCATGGGGCAGTGCCAGCAGAGGCTGGATGCCCCATGATACTGGGTTTATATCCAGCTTTATCGTATTTGCAATGCTGCTCAAAGGGCTGGAGCCTGATTTGTCATATATGCCTCAGCCTCCGGCAATGGGTGGCCAGATGGCCAGTACGTCGCCCTCAAGCAGGGTTTGGCTGGCGCGTTGCTCGGGTGCGATGTACGTGCCGTTCACCAGCACCAGGTGCACCTACTTCGGGGGCAGGCGGTGCTGCTCCACCAGTTGGGCTATGGTGGTGTCGGGCGCGATGTCCAGCGCCACGATGTTGGTGTATTTGGACTCGGGCGGCAGGTAGTCGGTGAGCGAGGCGAAGAGTTTGAGGGCGAACGGCGACGGCGCGCACCGCGACATGGGCCACGGCGACGGCCCCTGCATGCTACACAACCCCAGCTATGACTTCAACGACGAGCTGATTCCGCTGGGCGCCACTTACTGGGTGCGGCTGGCGCAGGCATGGCTCAAGATCGACGTCTGACTCGCTATTAACTTTATAGCTGCTTACGCATATTGCACGGGGGCTAGAGCCTGTTTTGGCGTATAAAATTGCCAGCCGACCTTGCTGACAGAAATTCGCCATGCCCCAAACATCTAAGTTCGCCAGTGTGCTGGCAGGCGCCCGCGATACCGTGCCCATGCTGGTGGGCGCCGCGCCGTTTGGAATGATTTTTGGTGCGCTGGTGAGCACCACCGAACTGGCGCCCTGGCAGGGGCAAATGATGTCGCTGGGGGTGTTTGCACGGCCCCACTGTCCTGCCGCGATTGCAGCGGAAGAAAATATATATGTTCATTTGCCGCGTTATGGTTAATGGCAATTGCCCGGATTGATTCAGCCACTTGGGGATATTTATCAAGCAGCAGCTTCACTGGTCTTGCTTTTTTAAGCACGGCTTCTGCTTGAGGGCCATAGGCAACCCAGCGATCAGGCTGCATGGAAATGTCTTGTCCTTGAATGCCCAAATCAAGCGCACGCATCATTTCTTCTGGGGTGGTAACTACTCAGCTTAAGTCGCCAAGCAAGGCTGAATGGTCTGACGGTTAAACACACTGACCAGGCATTCAAACAGATTGTTTTTTTGCTTGGTCATGGTTGCCAGGTAGGAGCGGATGGTAAAAAA
>Ga0209123_1000067_pt1 | contig 177123 bp, 144 predicted proteins | sample BarGraIncu00431A_FD_184500 | JGI IMG/M metagenome (GOLD analysis project Ga0209123, IMG submission 184500) | Arctic peat soil microbial communities from Barrow, Alaska, USA - Barrow Graham LP Incubations 004-31A (SPAdes) (version 2) | ecosystem: Environmental > Terrestrial > Soil > Wetlands >... | reverse complement strand
ATTTTATTTATTCTTGCACTTCCGGTACAAATGCCCCGATGGGCAACGCTTTTACTTGCTATGGCATTAGGTTTAACTATTGATGCTTTTTCTAACACCCCTGGAACCCATGCTTTTGCAACTGTACTTATAGCTTTCTTACGAAATGGCGTTATTAAATTATTCACTTCATTAGATGAAGGAAATAATCCGACACCCTCTTTTCACTCTTTTGGGGTAAGTGCTTATATAAAATACGCAGTAACATTAGTACTGATACATCACACCACTTTATTCATTCTTGAAGCATTTTCATTTGCTCATTTCTGGATTATGTTTATTAGGATAATCCTAAGTTCATTTGTTACCCTTTTGCTAATTTTGGGTATCCAATCTCTTAATAGAAAATAAGATATGATAAACGATGCGCTTCAAAACAGAAGATATGTGATTGCTGCTATCATGTCTGCTGTAATTGTTTTGTATGTTTTGCGCTTATTTACCATTCAAATTATTGATACAAAATATAAGAATGGTGCCGATAGCAATGCTTTCCTAAAAAAAACACAATTTCCACCCAGAGGCTTAATTTACGACCGCAATCATAAACTGTTGGTTTATAACAAACCGGCTTATGACATCGCACTTATAATGCGTGAAATTCATGATTTAGACACCGTAGCCTTCTGTAATGCATTGAATATAAGCAAAGCTGACTTTATTAATCGGATAGCTGAAATTAAAGATTACAGAAAGAATCCGGGTTATTCATCGTACACCCCACAATTGTTTATGACCCAATTGGGCATTGAAGACATTGCTACCATTCAGCAATCGATGTACAAGTATCCGGGATTTTATATACAAAGTCGCACTTTACGCGAATATTCCTTCCCGATTGCTGCACATGTTCTTGGAGATATTGGAGAAGTATCTCAAAGCAGGATAGATAACGACGATTATTATAAACAAGGTGATTTTGCAGGGCGGGATGGTATTGAATATACCTATGAAGAGCAATTACGCGGTGAAAAAGGAGTAGAAATACTATTGAGGGATGCCAAAGGAAGAATTAAAGGAAAATATGAAAACGGAAAAGAAGATATAGCCCCAACAGCAGGTCAAAATCTAACATTAACGCTTGATTCCAAATTGCAGATTTTAGGTGAAAAACTAATGACAGGCAAAGTTGGAAGTATCGTTGCAATTGAACCATCAACAGGTGAAATTTTAGCAATGGTTTCCAATCCAACTTTTGATCCATCTCTTTTAGTTGGAAGGCAACGTTCGAAAAATTACATGCAACTTCTTAGAGATCCTACAATACCATTGATAAATCGTGCCACACAAGCGCAATATTCCCCTGGTTCCGCTTTCAAAACTCTGGAAGCATTAGTTTTGCAACAAATGGGAGGAATATCCGAAAGTACTATGTTTCCTTGTAATGGGCCTGAATCTTATCCGATAAGATGTACCCACCATCATGGTTCTCCGGTAAGTTTGCTGAGTGCTGTTCAGGAAAGTTGTAATCCATATTTCTGGAATGCTTTCCGTGTAACTATGGAAAAAGACGGATATGGTAAAAGAAATATTTTTTTCAGAAATAATTATGATGAATGGGTTGACCGCGTAAAGAGTTTCGGACTTGGTGAAAAATTCACAGATAGTGATATCTATCAACAATCACGTGGAAATATTCCAACTCAGAAATACTATAATAGAGTTTACAAGGCTGATAATGGATGGCGTGCCATTACAATACGCTCCAACGCAATCGGACAAGGTGAGGTTTTGGCCACTCCGCTTCAAATGGCCAACCTGATGTGCGCCATTGCCAATGAGGGACATTATATCACTCCACACCTGAACAAGTGCGATTCGATGTTGAAAAAAATACATTACTGCAAAGTGGAAAAAAAATACTTTCCAATTGTCTTCGAAGCAATGTGGCGAGTTTTTGAATTTGGTACAGCAAGAGCATCAAAAATTGATGGATTGGATATGTGCGGTAAAACTGGTACTGCTGATAATAGTCATGGGAAACCACACTCCGTTTTTGTTGGATTTGCCCCACGCGTAAACCCAAAAATTGCAATTGCCGTGGTAGTTGAGAATGCCGGGTATGGATCGGAATATGCTGCGCCAATTTTCAGTTTGATGGTGGAACAGTACTTAAAGGGTAAAATTACACGTACCGACCTACAGGAAAGAATCACTAATATTGTAACTAATTCAAATGTACAAGAACGTTAGTATAAGATATGCTTTAGACTGGACAACCGTATTCTATTACGTTGTCCTTGTACTTATGGGTTGGATTAGCATCTATGGAGCAAGTTACAACTTCGATCAGGCAAGTATTTTTGATTTCAGTCAGCGTGCAGGTAAAGAGTTTATCTGGATTTTGACTGCTTTTGCAATTGGAGGTGCGTTATTATTAATCGACTCTAAACTATACAGTATTTTTGCCTATTTTATTTATGCTGCGATTATACTCTTACTTATTGTCACCATTTTTGTGGCTCATGATATCAAAGGCTCCCGCTCATGGCTTGTTCTTGGCCCAATAAGCTTTCAACCAGCAGAAATCGCGAAAATGGCAACAGCATTGGCACTTTCAAAATTTATGAGTTCGTATAATTACAAACTTAGAAAATCGAAAGACTTAATACCACTTTTTGTTATCATTTTTTTTCCGGCCCTCATAATTATATTACAAAATGAGACTGGTGGCGCATTGGTTTTTCTGGCTTTTCTATTGGTTCTTTATCGGGAAGGAATGAATGGCATCGTACTTCTGGTTGGATCTTTTGCGGTTTTGCTTTTTATAATTATTATAAAACTTAGTATTGTACCTATTCAGGTTGACCACGGAACATTAGGTATGCTTTTGGGAATGGGCATTATCTTGCTGGTTCAGGTAGTATATGCCGTCTTTTTTTGCCAAAATAGAAAAGAAGCATTTATATTATTACTCGGAACTTTAGTTATTGGTTTAGGATTTTATTTCTTGAATATCTGGGTTCATATTAATTATAACTATGTTGCAATCCTAACAGTAGTAGCTTCATGCATTTATTGGATGTTTATTGAGATTTTTTACCGGTATAAAAAATACTGGTTTCTAATTTTATTTTCATTCGGATCAGTATTATTTTGTTTTTCAGCTGATTACTTGTTTGAAAAAGTTTTAGAACCTCATCAACAAGTCCGCATAAAAGTACTTTTGAACATGGATGATGCTCCACTTGGAGCCGGTTACAATGTGAACCAATCAAAAATTGCAATTGGTTCAGGAGGTTTTTGGGGAAAAGGATTCCTCAATGGTACACAAACCAAACTAAAATATGTACCTGAACAAGATACTGATTTCATATTTTGTACAGTGGGCGAAGAACATGGATTCTGGGGCTCAACGTTAGTGCTACTCGTCTATTGGCTTTTGCTCATGAGGATACTTTTTATAGCAGAGCGACAGCGTGATTCTTTTAGCCGTGTTTATGCCTATTGTGTAGCAAGTATTTTGTTTTTTCACCTAACCATAAACATAGGTATGGTGCTTGGAATAATGCCCGTTATTGGCATTCCGTTGCCATTTTTCAGCTATGGAGGGTCTTCCCTTTGGGGTTTTACTATTTTGCTTTTTATATTGCTCAGATTAGATGCAGCAAGGCTTGAAAGACTTAGCTAATTCAAAGTTTCTTATACTTACAGTTACTTCTAACAAAGAAGCATTTCCCTTATTTAAAGTTTTTTCCGCTAATTGCATTTACTATGCTTAATATTTAAATTAACTCTATCCTATGACTAATTGAATTGAAATTATTATTACCACATAAGTTAAAATAAATAAATTGAACTCTAAAATTAAATAAATTGCTGCAAATATTTCAAAAATAAATTTTAATTTTGTAGCATTACTGTGCTTTAATTGTAATTATTCTCAGAGATTCATATTTTTCTTATTATTTAGTTAAGAATAAATAACTATGGCTAGAATTATCATCCTTCTGTTAATCCACCTTATTGGTGATTTGTTTTTCCAGGGCTCTAAACTAAGCAAACTAAAGGCAAGCAAAATTACGGCATTATTAGAACACACAGGAGTTTACACACTAGTTTTGATTATATGCAGCCCACTCTGGTTAAGTCTAACCATCTTGCAAGCTCTGCTTTTTGGTTTAGTTAATGGTGTTCTCCATTTTTTAGTAGATCACTTTACCAGCAAAATGAAAAGGAAATATTGGAAAGTAAATGAAGAAAGATATTTTACATTTGTAGGAATAGATCAAATTTTACATATAGCTATACTCATAATAACTTATGTGACTTTATTCCCAAATATAATGGAAGTTCCAGGAATATTTGGATAATAAAAATCAGTGCATTTAATATAAAAAAACGCCCGCCAAATATGATGACGGGCGTTTTGTGCAATAAGCTTACTTGAGTTTATTCAGTATTTCCAACGTGTCTGAAGCTATCATAAATTCTTCATCAGTAGGTATAACACAAACTTTTACAGTAGAATCAGATGTACTTAATAATACCTCCTTGCTTCGCGATTTTGCATTCAGTTCATTATCTATTTTTACACCCATAAAACCTAAACCTTCGCAGACATACTCTCGAGTTACAGTTTGGTTTTCACCTACTCCACCTGTAAACACAATAGCATCAACACCTCCTAAGGCAGCAGCGTATGAGCCTATATATTTCTTAATACGATATTCGAACATATTCCAAGCAAGCTTAGCACGTTCGTTACCTTCACTTATTGCTTTCTCAATATCCCTCATATCAGATGAAATACCGGAAACACCTAAAACACCACTGTGTTTGTTGAACAAAGTAGAAACAGCAGAAGCACCTATCATTTCTTTTTCCATCAAAAAAGTAACAACCCCTAAATCAACATCTCCGGATCTTGTTCCCATCATCAACCCTTCAAGAGGTGTAAATCCCATAGAAGTATCAACGGATATACCATTCTTAATGGCACAAATAGAACCTCCATTTCCAATGTGTGCCGTAATAATTCTAGAGTTATTATAATCTAATCCCAGAAATTCAGCAGCTCGTTTTGAAACGTATTTGTGACTGGTTCCGTGGAAACCGTAACGACGAATTCCATATTTTTTATAAAGTGAATATGGGATGCCATACATGTAAGCATGATCTGGCATGGTTTGGTGAAACGCCGTGTCAAAAACCGCAACTTGTGGGATTGAAGGCAATAACTCACTAATTGCTCTGATACCTGCTAAATTTGGGGGATTGTGCAGTGGTGCAATATCAATACATTCTACAATTTTTTGTATCACCTCATCGGTGATCAAAACACTTGTGTTAAATTTTTCGCCTCCATGAACAACACGATGACCAACACCCCTTATTTCTTCAAGCGTTTCTATACAACCATGTTTTTGACTGGTCAAAACTCCCAGAATATATTCAATCCCTATTTGGTGTTCAAGAATTTCTCCTTTCAAAATTACTTTTTGTCCATCACGACGTATGTGTTTAAGAAAAGAACCCTTCATGCCTATTTTTTCAACAACTCCAGTTCCCAATTCTTCATTGCTCACCATGTCAAGCAACTTATATTTTATAGACGAACTTCCACAGTTCAATACTAATATTTTCATGTTTCTTTTCCTCCTTATTTAATTATATTTCCGAAATCATCATAGGTATAAAAACCGCGGTTGGTGCTAATTCCGAAATGTTTGGCACGGAAAAGTCGTAATAATATGGGTGATGGCTTATATTTTAAACTGCCATATTCGTCCCATAAATTTTCGAGCAATCGTACAATCTTTTCAATACCCATTTGATCAGCCGTGCGGAATACTCCCTGACGGTGTCCAAAACCAACAGTCAGCACAAGATCTATATCTTCAACTGATGAAATTCCTTCCATCAGAATGCCACAAGCTTCATTTAACTGGATTAGAAAAAGACGAATACTCACCAATCCTGATGATTCCATTACAGGAATAAACTGATGGTTTATCATGCGGGCAAAAAGACAAACTTTATCGTAGGTTTCGGCTGAAGTATTCAATCCCGGAACTATTTCAATAATTTGTGAATCAGGAACATTAGAAAGGAAATGCAGGCCAATACAGCGTTCGGTATGTTCTAGCTCGGAAGCTAAATCGGTAACAATAACAGTAGAAACATTAGAAGCAATAATTGCACTAGTCGACAATACTCTTTCAAGTTCTTTGAAAACATCTTTTCGATGTATTACGCGCCTTTCTCCGGTTTTGTCATGATAGCGAATAGCTTCAATCACAAAATCACAGCCGCTGAAATCATCGTAGTTAGAGGTCCCACTAATACGAGCAATAATTGCTTTTTTTTCGTTTTCAGTCAGACCCCAGTTCTGAATTTTTTTGTCCAGCTTTTCCTCAATACGACCGTATGCGTTAGCGATACTTTCTTCGTTTGGTTCCAGAAAAACCACTTCCATGCCATTGAGAGCTGCCGTAGTGGCAATTACACTCCCTTCTTTACCGCAACCAACCACGCCAATACGGGAAAACAACGTCCTTTTCCGGTTGCGTTTACTTAGCCCATAGCGTTCAATTGCTTCAATAATTTCTTCTGCCATAATGTAATATTAGATTTTGTGTTGCAAAATTTGAGAAACGACTTGCCTGAAAAAACGACTTGAATGCTCCATTTCAAGATTTTTCTTTCATTTCAATAGCAAATATAGTAATATATTTGATTTAAATGAAAAAATGTAAGGAAGAAATACATTGATTCGATTACATAATTTGCTAATAATCTGTAGTATATATATTTTATATTAAAATAATTAATTTTAGAGCATAGTGAGTGAGCGTTAATTGAATCAGAGTTTATTGTAGTAGATGTATAGATGTACAAAAGAGGGTATCCCAATTTAATGGGATACCCTCTTTTGTATTCTTCCGTAAAAAAACTATTTAATAATTTCCAATGTGTCTGAAGCAATCATAAATTCTTCATCTGTTGGAATTACAACAATTTTCACTCTGGACTCTTGAGTACTTAATAATACTTCCTTGCCATGAGATTTATAATTTAGTTCATCATCAATCTTTATTCCCATATAACTCATACCTTTACAGATATAGTCCCGCGTGTTTGCGTGATTCTCACCAATACCACCTGTAAACACTATGGCATCAACACCATCCAAAGCTGCGATATAAGAGCCAATGTATTTTTTAATGCGGTATTCATACATTTCCCAAGCAAGTATTGCCCGCTTGTTTCCTTCTTTTCTAGCCTCCTCAATATCGCGCATATCAGATGAAACTCCTGAAATTCCCAATAATCCACTTTGCTTATTGAACAATGTAGACACTGAAGAGGATCCTATCATCTCTTTATCCATTAGGAAAGTTACAACACCTAAATCAACATCTCCGGAACGGGTACCCATCATAAGTCCTTCAATTGGTGTAAATCCCATGGATGTATCAACAGATATGCCATTCTTAATAGCGCAAATTGAGCCTCCATTACCAATATGTGCTGTAATCAATTTCGAATTATTGAAGTCAAGACCTAAAAACTCGCATGCCCTTTTAGAGACATAGCGATGACTTGTACCATGGAAGCCATACCGACGAATGCCGTATTTTTTATATAGGGAATAGGGAATACCGTACATGTATGCTGTATCAGGCATAGTTTGGTGAAACGCAGTATCAAATACACCTACTTGTGGTACCGATGGCAATAATTCAGAAATAGCACGTATTCCTGCAAGATTTGGTGGATTATGAAGTGGAGCTATATCAATACATTCAGTAATTTTCTGTATTACTTCATCAGTAATTAAAACACTTGAATTGAATTTTTCACCACCATGCACTACCCTGTGACCAACTCCATTAATTTCTTCCAAAGAACTAATACAACCGTGTTTTTCGCTTATTAGAATACCTAAAATGTATTCAATACCTATTTGATGTTCAAGAATTTCACCTTTCAGCATCACTTTTTTCCCGTCACGACGAATGTGCTTGAGAAACGAACCTTTCATCCCAATTTTTTCTACAGCTCCGGCACCTAACTCTTCATTGCTCTCCATATCGAGCAACTTATATTTGATTGACGAACTTCCACAGTTCAGAACTAATATCTTCATGTTTTTTCTTTTATTTGATAACGTTGCCAAGGTCATCATAAGTATAAAAACCTTTTTTTGTACTTATTCCATAATGTTTAGCCCGAGATAGTCTCAACAAAACAGGCGAAGATTTGTATTTTATACTACCATATTCATCCCATAAGTTCTCTAGCAATTTGACTATTTTTTCTATCCCTATCCTATCAGCAGTGCGGAAAACTCCTTCACGATAACCAAATCCGACAGTTAAAACACGGTCAATATCTTCCACGGTAGAAATTCCTTCCATTAACATACCACATGCTTCATTTAGTTGAATGAGATACAAACGGATGCTAATCAAACCGGCAGATTCCTTTACAGTAACATACTGATGGTTGATTAATTTTGCAAACTGGCAAACTTTATCAAAAGTTTCAGTTGATGTATTTAAACCCGGAACTATTTCAATAATTTGCGAATCAGGTATATTAGAAAGGAAATGCAATCCAATGCAACGTTCGGTGTGTTCAAGCTCCGAAGCTAAATCGGTAACAATAACCGTTGACACATTTGAAGCTATAATAGCTGTTGTTGAAAGAACCTTTTCCAGTTGTTGAAAAACTTCTTTTCGCTGATTAATACCTCTTTCTCCAGTTTTATTTTCGTAACGAATAGCCTCTATCACAAAATCGCAACCACTAAAATCCTCGTAATCTTTAGTTCCTGTGATACGAGCCATAATAGCCTTTTTCTCATTCACAGTTAAGCCCCAGTTCTCAATTTTTTTGTCCAGTTTTTCTTCTATCCGAACATACGCATTCGCAATACGCTCCTCATTAGGTTCCAAAAAAACTACTTCCATACCATTGAGTGCTGCTGTTGTAGCAATAACACTCCCCTCTTTACCACAACCAACAACACCTATTCGTGAAAACAATGTCCGTTTCCGGTTACGTTTGCTAAGGCCATAGCGCTCAATTGCTTCTATAAAATCCTCTGCCATAATACTTGAAAATCTAATTTTTTAACCATCTTCTTTAAACCTAACTAAGCACCTAATACTGAAAAAAAAATCACAATCCAATTCAGATTATGATTTTTAAAGTTTTACTTCATTGCCTGATTGGCAGTAATTGTAATCATTTTTACAATATCATCAACCGAGCAACCTCGCGACAAATCGTTGATTGGAGCGGCCATTCCTTGTAGTATGGGACCAACTGCCTGCGCTCCGGAGAATCGCTCTACCATTTTATACCCGATATTTCCAGCTTGCAAGTCAGGGAAGACTAACACGTTGGCATGACCGGCAATTTTACTTCCGGGAGCTTTACTTTGTCCTATCTCGGGAACTAATGCTGCATCAGCTTGAAGTTCACCATCAATCAATAATTCGGGAGCCATTTCTTTTGCAATTTTGGTAGCTTCCACCACTTTATCCACAAGTTCATGCTTAGCACTTCCTTTTGACGAAAAGCTTAACATGGCAACTTTAGGCTCATAACCGCAAAGTATTCTGGCTGTATCGGCTGTACAAACAGCAATTTGGGCTAATTCTTCAGCTGTCGGATTAGGATTTACGGCACAATCAGCAAAAACCAATAAGCCGTTTTCACCATATTGAGGTGTTTTAGTAAACATCAACAACGCACCTGAAACAACTTTAATTCCCGGTAATGTTTTTACAATCTGAAATGCCGGACGCAAAACGTTCCCTGTTGTATTTCTGGCTCCGGCCAATTCTCCATCAGCATCGCCATTCTTTATCATCAAACATCCCAGATACAATGGATCTTTAGCCAACTTTGTAGCCTCTTCCAAAGTCATGCCTTTGCTTTTTCGTAGTTCAAAAAGCAATTGGGCGTAAACAGTCATTTTTGCATCCGTTTCGGGATTAACTATTGTTGCTAAGCCAATATTTGCTAAACCATTTTCTTTAGCAAGTCTATTGATTTCAACTTCATCTCCAATCAATATGAGTTTTGCTGCTTTTTCTTTCAGAATAATATCAGCTGCTTTGAGCGTGCGGATTTCGGTACCTTCGGGCAATACAATACGTTGATTGTTTACCTTAGCACGCTCCATAATTTGTGCAAGTAAGTCCATTGTGTTGAAATATAAAATTGTAGTAATCGGCGAGAGGAATTATTCTTCGGGCTGAAAAACAGTACAAAGATACGGTTTATATTCTTAAATTGCAATGTAGAGATGGCAGTTTTATGTAAATATTTGAGCATATGTCAAATTACATACTAATATTATCAATTTTTGCACTTAGAAAGTCTGATTTTTCATCTTTTTGATAGTTACTCTTTACCATTAACAAATAAGAAATTTAGATATATTTAGTTCAATAAAACAATTTTCATGCTAATGTCAAAAATTAAAGGAGTAATTTTGTTCTTTTAAAAAATGTAAGATTGCAATATGAATTCTATTAAACTTTTTTATCAACATAAAAAGTACTTCGCTTCCGCTTTTTTATATTCTTGCTTTAGCCTTATTTTCAGCACCTGGGTAACTTACATTCCACAAATTGCAGAAAAAATAGGAATTAATGAAGGTAAAATAGGAAAGGCGATATTCTTCTCTGCTCTTGGAGCATTTTTTATGATTCGAATTTGCAAGTATATAGTTGATAAAGTCGGAGTTGGAAGATATACTTATTTTGCTTTAATCATCTATTGTATTTTCTTCTTTGGTCCATTTCTTGCCTTTAATTATGTCACGCTGTGCATCAGTTTGTTCTTTTTTGGCATGGCCAGTTCTTCGTTTGCAATATCTTTAAATTCATTAACAGCAACCATCGAAAAACAAGATCAGATATATGTTATGTCTGCAAGTCATGGTTTTTGGAGCATTGGTGGAATGATTGGTGCAGCTACAGGGAGTTTTATTGCAGTTATATTACACAATCCTATTTTACATATTTCCTTGCTTGTTGCCATAATTTTGATAATTCAAACCAAATTAAAGTCCCACTATTATTTCCGAAAAGGAGATCATGTGATAAAAGAAAAACATAAACGCAGAAATTTGAAACCATTGTATATCATAGCTGTGGTTGGACTCGTAATGATGGTTTCGGAAGGTGCAGTTGCAGATTGGAGCGCTCTATATCTGAAAAAGATAATTCATTTGGATCTAAAATTTATTGGATTTGGTTACGCCGCATTTTCTTTTGCCATGATGATTGGTCGATTTACCGGCGACTCGTTAAGTAAAAAACTTGGATCCTGGCGGTTGATAACCTATTCAAGCTTAATAGGAATTTTGGGCTTTCTACTAGTTTTAATTCTTAATCCGATTATTTCAATCCTTGGGTTTTTTATTGTTGGAATTGGATTTTCGGTAGTTGTACCGGAGGTTTATCGCCTTGCTTCAAATGTAGATGGAATAAAAACTGCAGATGGAGTTTCGTTTATTGCAGCCACCTCTAATATTGGTTTTCTTGTAGGTCCGGTCCTATTAGGATTCATTGCCGAGTTTAAATCGCTTCATCTGAGTTTTATTGTGCTTACAATTTTTGTAAGTCTCGCATTTTTCATAGCTTCTTGGAGATTTACAAAGTCAAAACTGATTTCAAATAACTAAAGCAATTTTTAATTTGTTTTAAAAATCCCATTTCAACATCGTTCTCACATCTGTTTTCCGATTCCCGGAGATAGCCTCGTTACCACTGCTTAAAGTTTCACGATCGTCGGCATACACTGTTTGAGCAATTTTAAACCAAAGCGAAATATGTTTTGATAAATCGTATTTCAAATTCACATAATAACGAGTTCCCAAACCAAAATACATGGGAATGGAAAAGGCATAAAGCACATCCTTTTCATATGAATAAAGGCGATTTTCATAATCAACAGCATCGAAATACTGATATCGAAAATCGAGTCTTAATGGGATTTTGACAAATGTATAACTGACATCTTGCAAAGCAAAAACACCATAGGTCCAACTGGCATCACCTTGCCGCGACAAATTCCCTTCCAACACATTTTTAAAATTAAAATTACCAAAAGTATAAGTAAGATTATAACGCAGAGATGTTTTTTGAAGTGGCACAACAACTGGCATTACAGCTCCAGTAGTAGACAGATTGGTTTGCTTTTCTTCAAACTTGAAACGCCAATACATAGCAATGCTTCGCTTGGGAACATAATCAGTTTGAATCAAATAATCATATCCAATAGATGGAGCATCAATGCCGTATTTAGGCCAGGGGAACTGATAACTATCGGCATAAGCAGCAAACTTCCATTTGCGGAACGGACGAACTTCTGCTCCCAGATACAAACCACTTTCATTGTTAATCCTTGATGTTTCTGAAAAAGATGAGGCATAAAATGTATCATATTCCGGTGAATAATACCGTTGCAAAAACACCAAACTTACATTCGAAGACGGACTAAAATAACAACCATTCAATGTGGCTATTGAACCATTATCTGTAGTGGCTGTTTCACCAAACAAATTTAGCTTTTTCCATCTGTATCGATAAAAAATGCCTCCGGTTGATTGTCTTTTACCTGAAAAATAAAAATAATTATACACCGACTTGTCCGGCATTAAACTGTTATCCAGCTCAGTATGAACAGCTGTTACGCCAACCTGCAAATTCATATTGGTATAAGTTACATTTCCTCCGGCAATTTGTTGGTTCACAGTGTGCCTTTTACTCATATCACTCAATGTCCGATGATAGCCAGTTGTTATAATTGAAGTAAAGGTACTGTTAACCGTATCACCATCAATCATTTTATTAGAATAAAAAGCAGAGAAGTCAAACTTTCCAAATCTTAGAGTAGCTCCTCCACCACGAAAGAAATTACTTTCATCTGTTGAACTGAATTTCTTCAGCCCTGAACTTCTTGGAGTAACGTTCAGTACATAAGACGATTTCCCCATTCCGAACTCCGGATGTAATACCAATCCCTGTCCAAAGTTAGCTCTAAAATCACCTACAACAATGGTTTTAAATTTTCCGAAATTATTGAACTGCGCATGTAATGAATAGAAATCGTAGCCTTTGTGTGTTGTTCCCCAAAACTGCTCACCGGCATCTTTTTCGGCAGTCAAGCCAAATTGAACCCTGTCTTTGTAATGAAAATTATATCTCAACGAATTATAAATATCATTGCCAAGATAATTTGCAGCATTAGATTGGCCTGCATTTATATCTTCCTCCGGCAAAAACCTATACCCTTCTTTTGTTTCAAGTCCTTTATCCAATCTGAAGTACACTTCATTTTTCCCGTATTTCAATAAATCATGCCAATAAATTTTTTTGTTTAGATCATTAGCATCTCCAACCATCACAAACGGCAACATACGCCGAATATCAGTCATATCAAGCCCTTCAACTAATTGAAGTTCGTAAATAGTCTGCATCGGACCAGATTCGTACACATACGAAATAATATTTTCAATTTGGATTTCTGATAAAAATGGGAGCTTTTCCAATTGTACACGCGTTGCCTGATTTATATTTATAGGATTCTGCGTACAAAACAGTAAATCTTCATAAAAAGAATCGTAATCAATTGTTTCCTCGCTTTCGGCAGCATATTGCTCAAATATATCTGCAATCAATTGTTCGGTAGTAGAAACAGCATCCTGTGCTCGTGTCGGACAAGAGCAAATTAATAGTAAAAACAGATAAATAAATATGTGTTTCAAAATGGTCACGATTGGATTTTTTTCTTATTTTCCGAACTGATATTTTACAGCTGCCATAGTATTTAAACCGAGTAACGGATGTATTTCACTATTCAAATCAATTAAAAATGATCCGGTTTTAAAACCTAAACCGATACATGGAACCAAATAATCGGAACCATAAGCACCTATTTTAAAATCAAAAGATTCCAACATCTGATATTCAAAACCAGTCGCAAAACGGTAAGTACTACTTATTTCCTTGTCTATTTGTGTTCGCCAAACCAGTTCAGGTGTAAAGAAATACTCGGTTCCTAAGCTAAAAACAGACGGAATACGCTTTACTACTAATTCAGTGTTGATATTTGTTTGGAAAGGATTGAAAGTGTTGAAACCCAAACTAAAATTATGCGACAATTTAACTGATAATCCAACTTGAGGCATAAATGCTCCACGATAAGAATTAGATGCCGCAAAATATGAAGCGTAATAATCAAATTGAACTCCCATTGCAAATTTATTGGAGAAATTTCGGGCAAAGCCAAGCCCTAAAAGCATCTCATGGTAAAGCGAATACCCAAAATGTGAGAAAGACAGCCCTACATTCATTAAATTCGAAGGCAAAGCAAGTTGAACGCTTTTGGTTGACAGTTCAGTGAGCAAATAACGGTTTTCAAACTCCAAGCCAATTTCCGGGTTTTCAATATAACCTAACATTGCCGGATTATTAAAGGCAGTCCAACAGCGCGTATCAGAAACGGATGTTTGTGCAATAGAACTTGAAGCTGGAGTTATGTTAGAAATTTGAGAATGGAGTAAAATACATGAAAAAACTCCTGTAAACATGGTAATAATTTTCTTCATTTCAAAAAGGTTTAAATAATTAATAAAACAAAAAAAAGTGTCAATCAGAAAATAAATGCCAAAAATATAAAATATTTATGATTTAACACGTATTATTTTAAAAAAAATTTAATTGGAATAGAAATTGTTTATCAGTTCGTTATTATTGAATTAAATATTAATTTTGCCAATATGAAAAAAATAAATTTCATAGTATCGTTTGTTTTCATATTTTTATTATTTGAAAATCTTAACGCTCAGCAGTCCACAAATAATACACCACCCCAAGACAGAATTGTATGGATTGAGAAAAATGGAGCGGATACCATGTTGATGGTTTATTTGCAAGAACAAATTATTTTCCCAAAAGAGCACTTCAAAAATGCAAAACAAGAAAAGTTTTATTATTTAACTGTTCGAGATGTAAAGCTGACTTTGCCATATGCTAAAATGATAGCTAACGAATTAAATAAAACAAATATAAAACTCGCTGCAATTTCAGATGTAAAAGAGCAGAAAAAATACCTGAATTCCTATGAAAAAGAGGTGTTTAAAAAATTCGAACCAAGTTTAAGAAAGATGTCTATCAATCAAGGACAGTTGTTGCTGAAGCTTATCGACCGGGAATGCGCCCAAACACCGTACGAATTAATAAGGGCATATAAAGGAAGTATTTCTGCCTTTTTCTGGCAAGGAGTGGCACGACTTTTTGGTTCGAATCTGAAATCGGAGTATGACGGAGCTGATAAAGATAAAATTGTTGAAAGAATAATTGTACTTGTAGAAACTAACAGACTTTAAAAATGAGTATTTTGATTTCCAGATTATTAACCATATTCTCATCCAGCTCAGCAAAAATTATTGCCGAAAAAAAACACATCAGAAAACATGTACGGGAATTAAAATTAATGATATCCGAAAAACAAAAGCTACAAGAAGCTCAGGCTGTTTTTAATAAAATAGAATCATTCCCGGAATATAAGTCTGCCAAAACAATATTGCTTTATTGGTCAAAACCGGACGAATTGCCAACCCACAAAATAGTTGAAAAATGGAATGAAGAAAAACAAATAATACTTCCAACAGTTAGTGGAGAGGACTTAATTTTAAAGAGATATTCGGGAGAAAGTTCGATGAAAGAAGGTGCACTCGGAATTGGAGAACCGGATTCGGATGAAAGTTTTGATGGAAAAATTGATTTGGTGATAGTTCCTGGAATTGCTTTTGATAAAAAAAAGAATCGTTTGGGGCGTGGAAAAGGTTATTACGATCGATTTTTCAAAAATAATAACCCGATAAAAATTGGAGTCGGATTCGATATTCAAATTCTGGAAAGAATTCCTTCTGCTAAATTTGACATTGGTATGGATAAAATAATAACACAATCACATACAATCGAATAAGTAATGTAAACCAACTTTTATATTTGCGAATTAATCAGATCATCAGCATGGGTCAACTCTTTTTCGCCCTTACGATAATAATATACCAAGCCGTAAGTCTGGCATTTTTTTAATCGCGTAAATGGCTTTTCGTCTTTATATTTCGCTTCTACCTGATTCCAAATTTCCAGAATAATCAAATCGCCTTTTTCACGTAAACTGGCCAAATCTTCCCAGTTTCTATTGGTAGTATTTTGATGAAGCTTTTGTGTTGATTTATATTCTTTAAAAACTTCGTAGTGCACTTTTACTTTGGCAATTGTAGGGTTGTAAATTGGCAATCCGCCATTTCTAAGTCGTTCATTTTCGCCATCAATTATGCATTTTCCCCAATGAAGCAAAGCAGCTTCGGTACTTAAATCCGGAACAGTGTGCACGTTTGGGTCTAATTGATAAAATAGCTTGTGATCTTTTTTTATGTCACCACGTATAACCGAAAGATTAAATACCTGAATAAAATGAGAAATATAAAGTCGTGCATTATGCACAATTTGCTGGTATCGTTTATTCGCCGAAACCTGACTTTCGAGGGTTTGTTGATACTGAAATAATTGTTTTTCGAAAATATTCAGATATGTCTTGGCTTCATTTATGGTCTTATAGGAAATAACCTGTTCACCATAATTTTGTTTGTCTGCTTCTAGAATAGATGTACGCAAAGCTCGTAAACGAGCTTGATCGGTATTCGGGAGTCGGCGGTATGGCATGTTAATTTGCAATTTGCAATTTGCAATCTACAATCTAAGATAAATACTACCTAAAATTGAAAATCGTAAATTGAGAATTAAAAAATTGTGAATGTTCTGCCGCAAAGATAAAAAATTAATCGTTTCGAGACATTAATTTTTCGGCTAATTTTCTCAATTCTTGCTTTTTAATGTCCAAAACAGCTATTTTTTCGAGATTTGCGATGGCCTTGGTATAAAAATACTGCATCTTGTCTTCGCAAATTGCTTTTACTCCTAGTCGATTGTAAAGTGATGTAACCGCTAAAATTTTCTGATTTTCCAAATTTTCGGCTCCGGAATTAATCCAATATTCCAATTCTGATTCATCATTTCCTTTCGCTAATTTGAGTGCATGAATTAACAAATAGGTTTTCTTATTGCACAGAATATCGCCACCAATTTTTTTCCCAAAAGTTTCTTCGTCACCATACACATCCAATAAATCATCTTTCAATTGAAAAGCTAAACCGATATTGATTCCAAAATCGTACAGCAATTGTGCATCCTCCTCTCCTGCCCCACCTATCCACGCTCCGGTTTTAAGTGCACAACCAAGAAGTACCGCAGTTTTCAATCGAATCATTTCGAGGTATTCTTCTGCTTTTACATCATCTCGTTTTTCAAAATCAATATCATATTGTTGCCCTTCACAAATTTCAGCCGCAGTTTGAGAAAATAAATCTAAAACCTGTTTTAAATATTGAGCCGGAGTATTTGCAATAAACTGATAAGAAGAAATTTGCATAACATCTCCAGAAAGAATAGCGGTGTTATCATCCCATTTTTTATGCACTGTGGCACGTCCACGACGAACTTCGGCTCGATCCATGATATCATCGTGCAGCAAGGTGAAATTGTGAAAAATCTCCAATCCCAGTGCCGTACTAATAGCCGATTGCACATTGTCCGAAAACAGGTTACAAGCCATTAAAGTCAAAGCTGGTCGAATGCGTTTTCCACCCATTGAAAGTACATAACCAATTGGTTCATAAAGTCCTTGAGGCTCTTTATTCCAGTTTATTTTTTCTATTTCCGTGGAAATGAGTTGGGTTATTTCGTCGAATGTTTTCATAATATACACCACTAAGGCACTAACAACACTTAGTAACGCTTAGAATAATTAATAACAATATCAAAAGAACTAAGTGAATCTCTGTGAACTTAGTGACTTATGTGGTCAATTAAGTTCGTTTTCAATAATTTCGGTCATAACGTCTTTAATATCCAAACCGGCAGCAGCCACTTGTTGTGGAATAAAGCTGGTAGTAGTCATTCCCGGAGTGGTATTAACTTCTAATAAATTAATTACCTCTCCTTCGGAAATAATATAATCTATGCGCACAATTCCTTTACAACCCAAAATATCGTAAATGGCCGAAGTCAGTTTCTGAACACGTTTTGTAGCTGAATCGCTGATTCGAGCCGGAGTAATTTCCTGAACCTGTCCTTTATATTTTGCATCAAAATCAAAAAATTCATTTTCACTAACCACTTCAGTTATAGGAAAAACATGCGATTTAGTTTTGGTTTTGTAAATACCGCAGGTAATCTCTGTACCAGACATGAAAGATTCTATCATCACTTCTTCGCCTTCGGCAAATGCATGTTTAATGGCGGGCTGAACCTGTTCGATGCTTTTTACTTTAGTGACTCCAAAACTGCTTCCGCCAACATTAGGTTTTATGAAGCATGGGAATCCTATTTTCTGAGCTACTTCTTCGTCCGAAACAGTTTGTCCGGCACGTAAAACAAGTGATTCCGCAACTTTTACTCCAAAACTTTTAAGATAAGTGTTGCAGGTAAATTTATTGAAAGTTAAAGCAGCTGCCAAAACTCCACAACAAGAATAAGGTATACCAATTAATTCAAAATAACCTTGCAAAATTCCATTTTCGCCCGGCGTACCATGAATGGTAATATAGGCGAAATCAAAATTCGTTTTTTCGTCGTTTCGGATAAAACTGAAATCATTTTTATCAATCACAATTTTCTCATTATCAGACCATTCTATTTGCCAGATTTGCCCAACAATGGTTACAATGTAAATATTGTAACGCTCTTTGTCCATAAACGAATAAAGTCCTGATGCACTTTTGAGTGAAACCACAACTTCCGATGAATCTCCACCCGCTACGATGGCAATATTTTTTTTCATAAAACCTTTATTTAAAAAAGATAGTTTGATTTGATTTGTTTTTATTCTTCAGCCAATATTTTTGCGTAACTGCGCCATTTGTCAATCAGCTGCTGCATATCATCCGGCAATTCACTATCAAAATGCATGAATTCGCCCGAACGTGGATGCACAAAACCAAGTGTTTTGGCATGCAAAGCTTGTCGTGGACAAATTTCGAAGCAGTTTTTTACAAACTGCTTATATTTACCGGCTGTTGTTCCTTTCAAAATGTCATGTCCGCCATAGCGTTCGTCGTTGAAAATAGTATGACCAATATGCTTCATGTGAACACGAATCTGGTGCGTACGCCCTGTTTCTAAGCGGCATTCTACCAATGTAACATATGCCAGCCGCTCTAAAACTTTATAATGCGTTACAGCATGTTTTGCTAATGGGTTTTCGCCTTCGGGAAAAACCCGGAATAACATTCTGTCGCGCGGATCTCGGGCTAAATCTCCAATTATTGTTCCTTCGTCTTCCTTCACATTACCCCAAACCAAAGTTTGATAGCGACGTTGAGTTGTTTTATCAAAAAATTGCTTGCCCAAATTTGCTTTTGCTTCTTCGGTTTTGGCAATTAAAATCAGGCCTGAGGTATCTTTATCAATACGATGAACTAAACCAATGCGTGAATCATTTGGATCAAAATCGGGATGATCTTTTAAATGCCAGGCAATTGAATTGAGCAAAGTACCATCAAAATTTCCAAATCCGGGATGTACAACCAGGTTTGGTTGTTTATTCACCAAAATAATATCGTCGTCTTCGTATTCAATTTTTATGGGAATATCTTGTGGAATAATCTCAAACTGGGAAGGTGGATAAGCCAACACAATAGTAATAATATCAAATGGCTTGATTCTGTAATTCGATTTTACAGATTTTCCATTTACCAGAATATTTCCGGCATCGGCAGCTTCCTGTATCCGATTGCGCGAAGTGTTGGACATACAGTTTACCAGGTGTTTATCAATACGCACCATGGCTTGACCTTTATCCACCACAAACCGAAAATGCTCAAAAAGCTCACGCTCCCCTCCCACTTCTTCTAATTCATCTTCTTCTATTTCTTCTAAAAAGTCTTCAGCCACTGTTAGTTATTTACGTACGATTTAGAAAAACTGTTCATCGGTTTCGCCCTGTTTTTTATCTTCTTCAAAAACTTCCTTGAGTCTCGATTTATCTCTAGTCAGAAAAACATCAATTCTACTGCCGGCTGGCAATGTAGTTCCTGCGGCTGGGTGTTGGCGATAAATAATATAATCTGCATCATTCCCTGAATGATCATCATCATATTGTACAGCACCTATCACAAAAGAAGCCGAAACGATTGCCTGATTAGCTTCATCCAATCCCAATCCTTTAAGCGAAGGAACAGCTGTACTTTCGGCACCTAATCCACTACCAACAACTAACACCAAAGCGCTGCCTTCGGGAACGCGCGTTCCCGGTTGAATTGATCTTCCATGGAATTTCACATCTGAAACAAGGTCCTTGTATTCTGATGGTGCATATTCCACACTGGCAACACTTAAACCAATTGACTGTAACATGGCATCTGCCTGGCGATAAGAAACATCGTTGATCTCTGGTAAAGCAACTTGCCGAACCATTCTGGAATTGATAATAAGATAAATCGGGCGGTTACTTTTTACCGTGGAGTTTGCCGGAGGAATTTGATCAATGATAGTTCCCAGCTTTTTGTCCCGCACATAAACCGAGTCAATTACTTGAGGATATAGACCCTTTTTAGCCAATATTGCTTGAGCTTCTTCTACATACGATCCTCTTAAATCAGGAATTACCTCCGATTCTCCATGATGCGTATAAAAATCGACGAAGATAAGAGTAATCCACGACAATGCTATGATGATACCGATAGCTATCAGTACGTTTTTCAAAAGAAATCCACCAAATGTTTCTTTCCAAAATTTTTTTAAATCCATGGTTGATCTAAATTACTTGACTTGATTATCAAAGGAATGAACCGATATAAAACCGGTTTTAAATTGATGCCAAAAATAATGAATTAATTGCTTCATAAGGGCATAAAAACAAAAAAAGTAAAAACTTACCTGAAGTCTTTACTTTCTTTATACTGTTTTTGCAAATAAATTAGCGTTTGTGACGTGCTTCATCTGCAACTGAGAGTTTTGATCTACCTTTGGCACGACGGGCTGCTAATACTCTGCGTCCGTTAGCTGTTGCCATTCTTTCACGAAATCCGTGTTTATTTTTTCTTTTTCTAACAGAAGGTTGGAATGTCCTTTTCATTGCTTTTTGTATTTTGCGTTATTATTTTCTCGTCTCTGAGTTTGGGACTGCAAAAATAGATGTTTTTTTCGAATCTACAAACTGTTGATAACTTTTTCTACTAGTTTTTCAGAAAGTAATTTTTTATTTTATAACAAATAACTGTAAAAAGCATCAAACCTGACTACATGCTACCTTTTCTCGAACGACGAAAACAATGGAAAACTGACCTTGATGCCAATGTTTTTGTATTTAGATCCATCAAAACTACTGAAAACACCTATTCTTCCTAAAGTATTAAAGCCAATGGAATAGCCAACTTCTATATAAGGATTATAGTTTTGAACATTGCATACACAATTCCAGTGCGAAGATTCAATAAATTGAACATGTCATCAAATTTTATCCGTCATGTCTATAGAAACTGTTATTTCAGCTTTGTCTCGTCTTAAAGTAAGAGAGAGGGGATATCTGCTGGGAGTTTCAAATATTTTACGGATATCTCCTAAAGACATTTGAAATACTTTTTCACCATTTATTTCCATAATCTGATCTCCTTTTTGTACACCTGCCTTGGCTGCAGGGGAGTTTGCCCATACATTCATAACCTCGGTTAAAGTAAGAATGGGTGTAAGTTGAATTATTTCTATTCCGGCAACATTATATGTAAAATGCTTTGAAAAATTATAATTCGGTTTAAAATAAAAAACTTTCTTTTTATAATCCAAAAATATATTAAACCTGCTTAACAACTGGCTTCCAATCGTTCCATCTCTTCTGGAGTGGGCAATTATTCCTTTTATGGTGGCAGAATCGGGAAAAGAAACAATTGGATTTTTAAGACTAAATTCGCCGAATTTTATTTCCGGCATATGCCCGTATTTTCCGGTAATCATACCATTCAAACCTTCACCAATAATACCTTGAATCCATTTCTTTGGTAAATGGACAGCCTCGGTGGTAAAAGTCTGGAACCATGCGTTGAGTTCTGCACCTGTATCAATCAGCATTTTAGCTTGCTTCCGGGTACTGTCAGGGTCTAATACAGATAATTCAACAAACATTTTCTGCGTTTCAATGCTGATTGGCAACATGCCATAACCTTTTGGTGCAACAAAAGAATCAGAATCATAAAATCGTATTCGTCTACTGGTGTAGTCTATCTCAACATTAAAATCTTCGAAAAAATCTAATCCTATCAGTCCGTTTATTTTTGTACCGGTGTATTGTGATAAATTAAAAACATCTTCCTGAACAACATACACTGTTTTATTTAAAAGTTTTATATTCCCAAATTTGAGCACATTAAAGTTACTGGTGTAAGCTTGGAGCTGATTTCCACCACCCAAACCCATCAAATCTTTTACATCGGAGTAATTCAACGTAATTTTATCGCCAGGTTCTAGCTCAGTGATAATTGTGTTTCTAATTCCTGAATCTAAAATCAGATTTAAAGGAGTTGAATTATTGATATTTACTTTTATTACTACATAACTCCCAACCATTTCAAAAGGAATGGATCCTATTCTTCTAGATTTATTTTTGGCAGAAATATCTCCCAAAAGCAATAGGAGCAAAGCTGCTATAATGACTCTTTTCATAGTAATTTCTAAAAAATTCTATATAAGATTGTTACTTTTAAACCAGTCAATTGCTTCTTTAATAGCAATTTTCAAATCCGTTTCTGCCAAATCAAGTTCGGCTTTGGCCTTTCGATTACTGTAATACTCACGAATCATTAATTGACTTAGATTCATTGAGCAAAGTTCAGTTTTAATGCCAAGTTTACGAACCAAATCTCCAACTTTCCCAACAAGAATCAATACCAAATCTTGTATTTCAATATAATGTTGTTGATAATTTTCGATTTGTTTTTGAAGCTTATAAAATTCATTGAATGTAAGATTTGCTCCAGAAGCAAGATATCGTTCGCCATTCTTGCCAAGGGTTAAAGCATTACAAACTACTGCCGTCACATCCTTAACAGGCACAAAGTTTTTTCCACCTTTTGGAATAACCATCACTCTTTTTTTATACCCCAGCAAAATTAATTTACCTGAACTTGGTTTCGGATCATATGATCCAATCATAAATGTAGGGTTAATAATAACTATATGTTTATCCGGCAGACGGGATGCCTCAACAAATAATTGCTCGGATGCAACTTTACTTCGGGCATAAAACGATCCTGAAAATGGATATTCAATTTGAAAACTTTCATCAGCCGGTTGTTGCTCACTTCCAAAACCAATCGTATTGGCAGTGCTTACATAAACAATTCTGTTGATATTTAATTCAGTTGCCACACTAATTACCTGAGCCGAACCATCTACATTAATTTTAGCGTAATCTTCATAATGCAATAAATTGGTTGTTGTCACAGCTGCAATATGAATGATAGCATCATAGCCCTTTGCTGCTTGTTTTAAGCTTTCATAATGAGTAAAATTACCTTTGAAAACATCTACCAAATCTAAATTATAATGAATATCATTCGTACTACGCACGATAATCCGGACAGAATGCTGCCTTTTTAATAATTCAAGCACCACATTATGCCCCAATAATCCATTAGCACCTGTAACTAAAACGTTCATTTTTTACTGTTTAATGAAAACATTTACAAATATAATAAATCTTTTAGCATTTTATTTAAATTAAGAAATAAGATTTATTTTATTAATCAGTATATTTGCAACCAAATAAACTCTTTACTAAAATACATGGAAACAAAAGTAGTGTTAATTACCGGAGCAAGTGCCGGAATTGGTTTGTCGGCAGCGATACAACTTATGAATAAAGGTGTACGTGTTTATGCAGCTTCTCGTCGTGGTGGAATTCCTCAAAAAGCTTCGGATGGAGTGGGGGAGCTGATTCATGTGAAAATGGATGTAAACAATGAAGCCGATATCGCTTCGGTAGTTGCTCAAATTTTGAAAGAAAACAATCATTTGGACGCCGTTATTTGCAATGCCGGTAATGGTATTGCGGGTTCTATAGAAGATACTTCGATGGAAGAAATGCGTTATCAGTTCGAAACAAATTTCTTTGGTGCAGTCAAAACCATTCAAGCCTGTGTTCCTACTTTCCGGGCACAAGGTTACGGAAAAATTATTGCTACTTCGTCGGTAGCTGCCATCGTTCCAATTCCATTTCAGGCATTTTATTCGGCCGGTAAATCTGCATTACTTGTCTTTATGCAAGCATTGGCTATTGAATTAAAACCATTTGGCATACAATGTTGTTCTGTTTTACCGGGTGATACTAAAACTGAGTTTACTGCTGCCCGTAAATATACCGAAAAGTCAAAACTTGAAAATTCGCCCTACTTAAAAACAATGACCAAATCCGTTGAAATAATGGAACGTGACGAACAAAACGGTATGAAAGCCGATGCTGTTGCCGTAAAAATGGTAAATCAAATCATGAATAAAAAAATGAAAGTTGTGGTTGTTCCCGGCGTTCAATATAAAATTATATGTTTTCTTTTCAACATACTCCCATCATCCTTTCGTTTATGGGTAGTAGGTAAAATTTACGGTTGATAAAACTTCTTTTATCAATACATAAAAATAATAATTTTCTTATGAAATGTCTCGTAACAGGTGCAACCGGTTTTTTAGGTACAAATTTGGTTCATGAATTAGTCAAAATTGGCTGGGATGTCATAACTATCGTCAGACCCGATTCCAATACCAAACATATTAAATCGTTGCCTATAGAAATTGTATATGGAGACATAACCAAACAATTGGATTTGGAAAAAGCCGTTGCCGGGTGTGACATTGTATTCAATGTTGCCGGTGACACTTCCTTTTGGAAAAAACATTTTGAACGACAAAGAATTATCAATGTAGAAACCCCATCTTTATTGGCCGAAGCTTGCCTGAAACATAAGGTGAAACGATTGGTACATACCAGCACGGTGGATGTGTTGGGTTATAATCCTGCAGGCATTGCCGATGAAAAATGGACCAATTATAACTTCCACAATACTGCTTATAATTATGCCGACACCAAGCGTGAAGGTGAAAAACGCGTATTGAAATATAACGACAAAGGACTGGAAGTAGTGGTGGTTTATCCCGGAAGCATGATGGGACCTTACGACTTTACATTGCAATATGGGCGTTTGTTTTTTGACTTGCGCGATGGCAAAGTACCGGGTTGTCCGGCTGGAGGTGCCAGTTTCGGACATGTTTCCGAAGTAGCAAAAGCACATATCACAGCCGCCATGCAAGGTGTTCCCGGCGAGGGTTATATTTGCTCGGGGGTGAATATTACCTACAAAGAATTGTTTGATCTTATTGCCGCTAAGTTTGATAAAAAGGCTCCCGCTTTTATAATGAAAACCTGGATGCTGGTGACTTACGGTTATGCCATGCAAACACTTTCTGCATTTACCGGCAAAGCTCCTGAAATGGATCCGGGTAATGCCCGCTATATGTCAGTCAATGCATGGTACGACAGCTCAAAAGCTGTGAAAGAACTCGATTATCATGTTATTCCGGTAACCAAAATGATAGACGATGCCTACGATTGGTACAAGGAAAACGGCTATTTTTTATAAGTAGAATTACATAATCATAAATTGAAAAGCGAAGAATGTTTCTTCGCTTTTTTTATTTGCTGAATGTTGTTGAAACTTATATTTTCATCATTCAATATTCCTATTCATAACCTATCAACAACCTGTTGAAAACTTACTGATAACCCCTGATAGAAATATTACAACTTTATCTCAGGATACGAAAAACATTTTGTCTTATCAATTGTTTTGAAACCACCAAATAAGTTAGCACTTTTTTCATAGATTTTTTTTAACCAGTTTTATCGGGTTATGAGCAGAAGCATTAATAAAAACTTTCTAACTTTGCAGTTATAAACAATGTGTTGATAAAGTTTGTAATTTTCTTATTTTGAAATGAATGATTCAATTAAACCTGTTGAAAGATACGGCTGAATTTTTTATAACGGATTATACAAGCTTTAGGCAATATTTTTATCAACCAAACTAACACCCTATTATTATCTTCATAAGTTTTTTTGAAAAATTTAAAAGAATAATATTAATATGTTTTTGAAAACTCTGAACATGGACAAAATTCAACTCATATCAGAAATAAACCGACTGAAAAAAGAAAAGAATGCCGTGATAATGGCTCACTACTACCAAATGGGCGATATACAAGACATTGCCGATCATGTGGGTGATAGTTTGGCCCTGGCACAATGGGCTGCCAAAACCGATGCTGATATTATTGTGCTTTGCGGCGTTCATTTTATGGGTGAAACTGCCAAAATTCTTTCTCCTTCCAAAAAAGTTTTGATCCCCGATTTGAATGCCGGTTGTTCGCTTGCCGACAGCTGCCCTGCGGACGAATTTGAGGCATTTACCAAGGCACATCCCGATCATACAGTTATTTCGTACGTAAATACCACAGCGGCCGTCAAAGCACTTACTGATGTGGTGGTGACTTCTACCAATGCCAAGAAAATAGTGGATTCGTTTCCCAAAGATGCGAAATTAATTTTCGGACCGGACCGAAATCTAGGAAATTATATCAACAGTGTAACCGGACGCTCTATGTTACTATGGGACGGAGCATGCCATGTACACGAGCAATTCTCTGTTGAAAAGTTGGTGAAATTAAAATCAGAACATCCCGATGCTGAAATAATAGCTCACCCGGAATGTAAGAAAACTGTGTTATTGATGGCTAATTTCATTGGTTCTACGCAGGCTCTGCTTAATTATGCTACTGCATCCGATAAAAAATCATTTCTGGTGGCTACCGAAAGTGGTATTTTACACGAAATGCAAAAGCATAATCCGCAAAAAGAATTCATTCCGGTACCTCCGAACGATAGTACCTGCGCCTGCAACGAATGTAATTTTATGCGTCTGAACACGCTCGAAAAACTCTACAATTGCCTGAACGATGAAACTCCAGAAATTTTAATTGATGAAAAAATAAGAGTAAAGGCAGTAAAACCAATTTTGAGAATGTTGGAATTGAGCTAAATTTATACATATAAAATATTCGGAAAAGACTTTGATTAAACATATCAGAGTCTTTTTTTTTATGCTTTTATACGTGGCTTTGTTGAACAACCATAGCACAAAACCGTTACTGTAATTGCCAGCTTATAAAAGTTGTTGTTGGCATTAATATTAAAAATATATATATGAATAACGGTTTATTACAAGTATACACTGGCGATGGTAAAGGCAAGACTACTGCCGCTTTTGGATTAGCTTTCAGGGCTTATGGCAGGGGTTTTAAAGTGGCAGTAGTTCAGTTTATGAAAACGTGGGTTACGGGCGAAGTATTATTGGCACAAACACTGGAAAATTTCCATATTAAGCGTATTGATACTTCTCCAAAATTTACCTGGGAAATGAATGAAGCTGAATTGGAAGAGTTGAAAATTGAAATAAGAAAAGGTTTTGAATATGTACGCAATTTGGTGAAAGAGAATGCGTATGATGTACTTATATTGGATGAAATTAATCATATAATCAATCAGAAATTTGTTTCAAAAGAAGAAATTCTGGAGTTATTGAGTTTAAAACCTGAAAGTATGGAAATAGTAATGACCGGCAGAAATGCTCCCGATTGGCTGATGGAAAAAGCCGATTTAGTGACCGAAATGAAATGTATTAAGCATCCTTTCGACAAAGGTATTCCTGCACGGGTTGGCATTGAAAAGTAAATTCACTGTATCTATTTTTTGCTGTTTACACTTCAAAAGGATTAATTTTTTCCTTTAAATATTGCCGCTGACATATCGTTAGCCATTGTGCATATTGCAGAATTGCCTCTGATTATTCAGAGGCAATTTTATTTATTAGGGATATTGCCAACGATACTTCAGCCGCACTTTCCCATCGTTCGGAAATTACCAACCAGCTATCAGCGGCAATATTTTATTCATAGGAAATTGCCAATGAGATATCAGGCGCAATTTCCCATGTTTGGGATATTGTCGGCGATGTATCAGCAGCAATATTTTACTTCATCATTTATTATTTTATACAATAAATATTATTATTTTTGCATAGTAATAACCATAATTCAACTTGTATGAAGGCAAAATTCAAGCAATACTCTCCTGCCGATTTGTATATCAACATGAACCAACCCGAAACACTGGAGGCTGATAGCTCAATTGAAGTTCCAACCACCGGTTTTCGTCCAACCGGTGGTGCTTTTCTGGATGCTTTTGTAAATAATCTGCACCAGCATGGGATTCGAACCGGCGATTATCATGCAGCTTTACTCGGCATTAAACGCTCAGAAATGTGTATTTCCGTTTTGACACTAACGGGCATGTTTTATACTGATTTTACTGAAGCTTATGTTTTACTTATGGCTAATGACCTGTTGAAACAAAAAAAGAAAGACTTAAAACTTGTATCGATACGGTTGGGATTTGGCAGTTATTCAGGTTTCTATCGGTTTATGCTGCGAAAAGGGATGGGTAGGCCGAGTTGGGTGTAAAAATTGAAAAAAGCGGAATTTATTTCGCTTTTTTTATTGCATATACCCTTGGTACTATCATAAATAACTTATTTTATTTTAATCATTGTTTCACTAATAAAGCTAATATTCTACTGCAAGTATAATTTTATTTTATTGCCACTAAATAAATAAAAAAGAACCCGGATACTAAAACTATCATTTAAACCGATTGTTTGATATCTTGTAAATTCGAATAATTTTATAAACCATTTTAAAACAATCATTTTAAAAATTAAAGTTATGAAAGCATCGTATATTTATCCGGGAGCATATTCGCTGAATGCATATGTTACCATCCGTAATTGCAAGCAAGCAATTGATTATTACAAAAAAGCTTTTGGAGCTAAGGAAAGGGAAAGGTTATTGACACCAGATGGATTTATTGCACACGCCTCTATTGAAATTGAAGGCTCTATGTTAATGATGTCTGACGAAAATGCAATGATGGGAAGTAAAAGTCCCGAAACACTAGGAGGGAATCCTGTTACTCTCTGTTTGTATGTCAAAGATGTGGACAAGGTATTTAAGAATGCAATTGATGCCGGCGGAAGTGTTATAATGCCTGTTGGCGATCAGTTTTATGGCGACCGGACAGGTACTTTGACTGATCCGTTCGGATATAGGTGGATGATTGGTACACACAAAAAAGATGTGAGTATGGATGAAATGCAAAGACTTTCAAACAAAATGTTTGAAGAACAACATACAGCTCATCACAATTAACCTCAATAAGAAAAAGCGAATCACTGATTCGCTTTTTTTATTTCATGTTCCGTTGGAACCATATTAATTATCTTTCCGTCCTATTAATTCGTTGGTTTTAATAGAAAAGTGATGTACTATTTATTTTTTTTTTACCAGGCGTAGCCAAGGCTAAGTCCTAATGCAGGCATTATACCTGTAAACTGACTATAACTGTTTCCATTAACAGTAATATCTCCGTTTAAGTAATAAGCAATTCCACCATTCAAATCTAAAGAAAATCCACTATTCCATACCCATTGATGACCGATTACACCTTTAAGTGCAAAAATAGAACCAGTTCCTTTATCGCCTGAACCATCATCAACAGTTATTGATGAAAAACTTAAACCTGGTGCAACATACATACCTCTTGGAGCATCTTTGGAAGGCGACCAGTAGAGTTTGTAATCTGCTCCAAGACCAAAACCACTATACTTTGTTGACAATACACTCAACGAAGTAATAGATGCATTAATCTGCAATGCTGTCTTAGCTGTCAACGCTCTTTCATAAGAAGCATTTGCTGAACCAAACAATAAACCCAGAGGATTTATTTTAATAACATTAACTCTGTCTTGAGCATTTGCATTTAGCATAATTGCTCCCAATACTAAAACGAATAAAATTTTTTTCATATTTTTTTATTATAATTATTTGGCAAAGATATATATAAAATTTACATTATTCACATTAATAAAAAAAATAATTTTATGTAACAGGAATAATAATTTATATAAATCAAACTTGTATTATTTAAGTTATTATATACCACTATTTTATGTGAATGAATTATTTTATAAAAAAATCAAATTTATTTTATTTATTAGTTTTGCTATGTATTTTTTTGAATCATATCACTTTATCTATTCAGGACTCTTATAATTATAATCAGAAATAAAACATATTTAATTTTTTTTGTCTGGATATCTGATAGTTAATGCTAATAATGATTCTTATTTATTTCGTGTATTGTAACTTTTTTTACTTTAAAATATACAGATAGAATTACTAATAAATAAGTGTATAAATAAAAGGAAAAAGCGGATATTACTCCGCTTTTTCTTTTGCATGTTCCGTTGGAACTATCTTAAATAACTTATCGTTCCGCCGTATTAATTCATTGGTTTTAATAGAAAAGTAAGTTCCTTTTTCTACTTTATCCACCGATTTCAATTGAACCCGAATTTCTTTTAGCACATCTTCGTAAGCGCCGGTAGTCTCGCCGGTAATCAGAATTTCATCTCCAACTTCTAAGTATTGCGCTTCCAACAGAAATTCTGCAACACCTAATTTGCTGAAGTAATTTGTGCATTTAGCTACATAAATCTTTTTGTGGATGGCTTCTGAACCATAATTGTTGCTCCACTCACCCAGGCGCTGTCCGAGGTAATAGCCGTTCCAGAATCCACGATTAAAGACCTTGCTGAGGCGTACGTCCCATGCTGCCACTTTCTCGTCTGTAAACGTCCCGTCGAGACACGATTCTATGGCTTCTTTGTAACACGACACAACCGTTTTTACGTATTCCGCACCACGCGCCCGACCTTCAATTTTAAATACCCGCACACCCGATTTCAACAATTCGTCCACAAATCCGATTGTTTTCAAATCTTTGGGCGACATGATATATTCGTTATCAACTTCCAGTTCAATTTCCGAATCTTTATCCTTTACCGTGTAACCCCGACGGCAAATCTGGTTACAAGCACCGCGGTTGGCCGACACGTTTTTCTCGTGCAGGCTCAGGTAACATTTACCTGAAACAGCCATACATAGCGCACCGTGGCAAAACATTTCTATCCGAATGAGTTTACCGTTTTTGCCCAGTATATTATCTTTCTCAATGGTCTGATAAATTTCAGCAACCTGCTGCATATTCAGCTCACGTGCCAACACCACTACATCTGCAAATTGAGCGTAAAACTTCAATGCCTCTACATTGGAAATATTCAATTGCGTGGATAAATGTATTTCCACCCCAATACTGTTGGCATACATTAGAACAGCTACATCGGCGGCAATAATGGCCGAAACATCCGATTCTTTGGCCACGTCAATGATTTCGCGCATCAAAGTCAAATCATTGTCGTACAAAATTGTGTTGACAGTCAGATAACTTTTTACGTTATTTTCTTTGCAAATGCGTACAATTTCACGCAAGTCCTCGGTAGTAAAGTTACTGCTCGATTTGCTGCGCATATTTAGTTTTTCAATGCCAAAATATACCGAATCGGCACCGGCTTTAATGGCTGCCGAAAGGCTTTCCCACGATCCGGCCGGAGCCATTATTTCTATATCTTCTCTATTCATTTTTGTTTTTAATTATGCATTATAAATTATGCATCATTTTGAAAATTTTGGTGTCAAAGCTTCTATTGGAAAGCTCACTCCTACACGAATTTGATTATATGGAAAATCATGAATTCCATATTCATACTGCGCAAAATAGTTTATTGATTTTGTTTGTTTAATAAGTTTTAATGTATAAATCATGGGAGCATCTCCGTAATCGCTTCCATAATTTTTATTGGTATGCATCCATCCCCAGTAACCCGAAAGCGTATTTTCCATTTTCCAGTTATCATTTCCAATAATAATTTTACCGCCATACATCGGAGCATCGTCCTGTGTGCTCTGTCTTTCGGTATCCCAACACATAAAACCTATATTAGCAACACCTCGTATTTCGCTGATAAAGCTACCCTTTGTGTGAATTGATTTTCCTATTTCAGCATCAAAATAGTAACCCGCTGTGTTGAAATAGCGTCGGAATTCTTGATTACCTCCGGATGCACTTTTCAATGTAGAATTTATAATTATACTTGGAGCATTTTTATTTTCTTTTAAAATTCTGATTCTGGTTTGAACATAAATATCACCATTTGCAGTACCGGAAGTATTTCCACTCATGTCTCGTGCTGCGCTGACCTGATCAGTAACCTGGTAATTTTCTAAAACACTGGACCATATTTTAAGCGAAACACGCTCGGGTAGGAGAGGGAACTCTATTTTAAAATAACCATTTTCGGTCTGATCACCGTGTCCAAAATAGTAATCGCCCATTAAGCTCAAGGTTGTTTTTGTCGGAATAGTTGCATCAGTAAATTCAGGAACCGGGTTGGCATTCGGACCAAACCAGGCTGATGAATAGTCGTAATTGGAAGGATTATAAGCCGGATGTTGTGCGTAAACCGTTTGGAGAGAAACGAGTACAAACAAGCTACAAATTAATTTTTTCATTGCATAAATCTTTTTAAGTTCAGACTGCAAAGATAAGCAAATGAATTGTATGTGAGAATTAAAACATGTTATGCAAATTAAACTCTTAATTATTAATCAAAGTAGTTGAATCTTCTTCTTTTTCCTGTTTTATATCATTACTTTCTAACCTTATTTCTCGTAAGTATTGAACCTTTAGATATTCGTAAAGAGAATGTTTATCAATGATTTTTGAAACAATATTGGCAATAATACTTGCCAACATAAGATGTAGAATCAGGTTATTTCTATCAGTCATTTCCAGCACTAATATTGCCGATGTAAAAGGTGCCCGGGTTATTCCTGTAAGAAATGCTGTCATTCCTGCAAGTATTAAGACGTTTGTTTCAGATGATGATAAGTTGAACCAGCCGGAAATAACTGATCCTATGCTTCCTCCACAACTCAGTCCGGGAGCAAAAATACCTCCCGATGCGCCGGTTGTAAATGAAAATACCGAACCAAATATTCTAAGCAATGGCATATACCAATTTGAATATTTATCTGCTGTAAACAGGGAAGATTCCATAAGCGATTTACCGGACCCTAATATGTTTTCATTTACGAAACTTGCCATAGAAACAATTGCAATTGAACTAAATAATACGAAAATGTAATTATAATAGTCTTTTTTGAAAGTAGCTTTCCACTTAAAAATTATCCATATTATTTTGCCCATTCCACTTCCCATTAAACCGGATAGTATTGCTACTAATATTACACCAAAAAGAATGGTATATGATAAACTTGTTACTATTGGAAAACCGAGGTACAGGTAGGAGCCCAGCAAACTTTGAACGGTCAGGCCGGCAATAATTACTGCCGTAAAAATTGATGTTCTAAAATTGTTTAAATGAACTTTGGTAAGTTCTTCGACAGCGAATACAATTCCACCCAATGGAGTGTTAAAGGCAGCTGCTAAACCAGCTGCAGCACCTGTCATTATCATGTTTTTTTTTGATACTTTTGGCCACCAACTCGGTAACAGGTTATTTACAATTCTGAAAACTGCGCCGGCAATATGTATAATTGGTCCTTCTTTACCTACTGCACCTCCACCAAAAGCCATTAAAATGCTTGATATAATCTTTACAATAATTATTCTAACACTTAATAATTTATTTATTTTTTCAGTTTGTTTATTATTTGCCAGTTCAACGGATGCCATCACTTGTGGAATTCCACTTCCTCTAGCAAAAGGAGAAAAATTTTTCACTATCCACCGTGCCAAAACAAAACAAATTGGTGATATAATAAACATCCACCATATATGCGCATGAAATGTATTAATTGATAGTTTCTCTATCAGAGCAAAAATCTTTGTATAAAATACAGCTATTAATCCAGTTATTAGTGAAGCTACCCAGAATGGAATTGCCTGCAATATATTGGTTTTTAATCTTTCATTTCTGTTATTTCTAAATGGCAGATTGATCAATTTTTTTATTGGTATTTTTATATCGTCCATTTTTTTATTTACAGAATTTTTTATTATTGATCGTATTTAGCTCTATTTCTCCTTTTTTGTTGCTCCATAAGAAAACAAATATAGTGTGTTTATTCTCAATACTAATACGTTTTTTCACATTATTTTTAAATGTATGTCCAAAATACTAGTATATTATTCTCAGCTTCAAATTATTTCCTAACTTTGCATTCCAATTTTGTATAAAAATGAAAATTTCAAACATAGAATTCCCTGATAAACCACTTTTTTTAGCCCCGATGGAGGACGTTACCGATCCGGCTTTCCGTCTTTTATGTAAGCGATTTGGTGTTGATATGGTTTATACGGAATTTATTTCTGCCGATGCGCTTATACGAAATGTAAAGCGCACCGAGCAAAAGTTGACTATTTACGATGAAGAAAGACCAGTTGCAATACAATTGTACGGACGTGAAGCAGATGCAATGGCTGAAGCTGCTATTATTGCTGCAGAAGCAAACCCTGAATTTATTGATTTAAACTTTGGCTGTCCGGTTAAGAAAGTTGCCGGCAAAGGGGCAGGAGCGGGGCTATTGCGTGATATTCCAAAGATGTTGGAAATTACCTCAGCTGTTGTTAAGTCCGTAAAACTACCGGTCACAGTGAAAACCCGACTAGGGTGGGATGAAGACAGTAAAGTGATTGTGGCATTGGCTGAACAACTTCAAGATTGTGGCATTGCTGCGCTCGCTATTCATGGGCGCACCCGTTCGCAGATGTACAAAGGTGATGCTGACTGGACCTTGATTGGAGAAGTGAAAAATAATCAACGAATGCACATTCCCATTATTGGTAATGGCGATGTTACAACTCCCGAAAGAGCTGCAGATTGTTTTAATAAATATGGTGTGGATGCCATCATGGTTGGACGTGCTTCCATAGGACGTCCCTGGATTTTTGCTGAAATGAAGAACTATTTCATTACAGGCGAAAACCATCCGTTGCTTACTTTTTCTGAACAAAAAGATATTCTCAAGGAACATATTATTGCTTCAATCAAATGGTTGGATATTGATGAAAATACTCCTATTGAAAGTGTTAGCCATCAACATTTAAAAGGGATCATTCATAGTCGCAGACATTTGGCAGCAACACCCGTTTTTAAAGGAATACCTAATTTCAAAGAAACGCGAATTGCCATGCTTCGGGCCGATAACTTGACTGAGTTATTCAACATAATTGATTCAGTACATGAACCCGATATAAGAATTTAATGTTATATTTTCAAGTATAAATTTAATTATTTACAGTTATGAAAAAGGTCTTATTTTTAATTTTTGCATTAGCGCTTATGACTACAGCTAGCAGAGCCCAAAAAAATACCGACTTAAGTCCGGGTATTAATTTGGCTAATTTGGATACTACGGTATCACCTCACGTTGATTTCTACCAATATGCCTGTGGCGGTTGGATGAAAAATAATCCACTTACCGGCGAGTATGCCAGGTTCGGAACTTTTGATAAATTAGGAGAAAATAATCGGAAGCAATTAAGAGGTTTAATAGAAGAATTAGCGACTAAACCTGCCGAACAAGGATCTGTAGCTCAGAAAATTGGAGATGTTTATAATTTAGCTATGGATAGTACCAAGTTAAACGCTGATGGTTATTCACCTATTAAAGCTGAATTAAAAAAAATTGGTGATTTAAAAAGTGTTGATGAAATTGTTGCACTTATTCCGGAACTTTCTCTTGAGGGTTTAGATCCCTATTTCAGCGTTTTTGTCGCAGCTGATCCAATGAGTAGTTCTGTCAATTTAGTTCAAACTTATCAGAGTGGAATCGGTCTTGGGCAGCGTGATTATTACCTTGAAAATGATGCCCATACAAAGGAAATACGGGAAAAATATAAAGCCCACATAGTAAAGATGTTCGAATTGGTTGGGTTTACGCCTGCAGTTGCTCAAAAGAACATGGAAGCTGTAATGACCATTGAAACCAGATTGGCAACTGCTGCCTATGATAAAGTCAAACTACGCGACCCGCATGCTAATTACAATAAAATGACAATCACAGATTTGCAAAAGCTGGTTCCAGATATTAAATGGAATTCTTTCTTAAGCTCCCTTGGTTTGAATGATATTAAAGATGTTAGTGTTTCTCAAAAAGAATCTTTAGTTGAAGTTGGAAAGATACTTACAACAGAACCTATTGCTTCTCAAATTGCCTATTTACAATGGAAATTGATAGATGAGTCTGCCTCATATTTAAGCGATGCTATTTATGCTCAAAATTTTGATTTTTACGGTAAAACCCTCTCAGGTAAAAAGGAGCAGTCACCACGCTGGAAGCGCGCAGTAGGTACTGTAGATGGTGTATTAGGTGAAGCAGTTGGTCAAATGTATGTAAAGAAGTATTTTCCTGCCGAAGCAAAAGAACGTATGCTTAAACTGGTTCATAACCTTCAACAAACCTTAGGAGAACGTATCAAAGCTTTATCTTGGATGGGTGATTCTACGAAAGTTAAAGCAATTGAAAAACTCAATGCTTTTTATATTAAAATAGGATATCCAGATAAGTGGAGAGATTATTCTTCTTTGAAGGTTACCAAAGATTCATATTATGCCAATATTCAACGTGCTAATAGATTCGAGAGCGTCTATCAATACGCTAAGGCTACTAAGCCTGTAGACAAATCTGAATGGCATATGACACCACAGACCGTTAATGCATATTATGAACCTTCAACCAATGAAATTTGTTTCCCTGCCGGTATTCTTCAATATCCTTTTTTTGATATGAAAGCAGATGATGCTTTTAACTATGGTGCCATTGGTGTTGTTATCGGACACGAAATGACTCATGGATTTGATGACCAGGGACGGCAATTTGATAAAGAAGGTAATCTGAACGATTGGTGGACTTCTGAAGATGGAAAGAAATTTGATGTTCGCGCAAAAGTGATGTCTGATTATTTCGACTCAATTGTTGTAGCTCCTGGTGTGCATGGTAATGGTAAATTTACATTGGGTGAAAATATTGCTGATCATGGCGGTCTTCAAATATCTTATCAGGCTTTCAAAAATGCAACTAAAGACGCACCTCTTAAAACGATTGATGGTTTAACACCTGAGCAACGATTTTTCCTGGCTTATGCAAATGTTTGGGCAGGTAATATTCGTACTGAAGAAATTTTAAAACGTACTAAATCTGATCCACACTCATTGGGTAAATGGAGGGTAAATGGTGCTTTACCTCAGATTGAAGCTTGGTACGAAGCATTTGGTATAAAAGCTGGTGATCCTATGTTCGTACCTGTTGAAAAACGTGTATCTATCTGGTAATTAATTACTAATTTAGAATTTATTATTTCTAAACTTTCTTTAAAAAAATAAGGCAGAACCTCATCGTCTGCCTTATTTTTTTTGCGGTTATATTGCTTTTTACTCGCCATAACTTTGCGATAATTAATCGATTTTCCATGTTTCTCGATTTCTTCTTCACGACTTTGCTTTCGAGCTGCTTTCACTTGCTCCAGCACGGAATGTCTCTTTTTTTGTTTCATATCCTATTCAATTTTGGGTGATATTTTTCTTTTATTTCTTCATTTTTGTGTTTAAAATTAAATTCTGTCATTTTATAGTTATCTGTCTTACTCCATTTTCAGTTTCTTCAATGTCTACATTTACCATTAAGTCGGGTAGGATAGGAGCAATATTTTCGGACCACTCTATAAAGCATAAATTACCGCTGTATAGATATTCTTCAGCACCTAAATCCAGCGCTTCCTGAATTTTATTTATTCGGTAGCAGTCGAAATGATAAATGATCCGTCCGTCAGCTGCTTCATATTCATTAACAATAGAGAAAGTTGGTGAGTTGACTGTTTCTTTAACGCCCATCTCTTCGCAGATGGATTTTATGAATGTAGTTTTACCTGCTCCCATTTTTCCGTTAAATGCAAATACCGTATTATTATCAATTAGGTTAATGAAATTTTGGGCTGTTTCGTGTATATTGTCAAGTGACTTAATTTCTAAGCTTGTCATATTTTTTATTTCTTGAAGTATAATGATATGGATAAATAATTGTATCATTTATTATTTCATTATTTATGTTTTGTGCTATTTCTTGTTCTCTGATTTTTTTTAGCAAAGATAAGCGTTTTTCCTTACTGTATTTGCCACTACCTGATCGGTTTGTTTTTTATATTCAATTCTCAGGGCTTCAAATCAGCTTTAAAATAGTTATAAATAATTGTGGCTCTGCTATTTCCAATGTATGAAGTTAGTTCTGCCAAGTCTGCACTTTTAATGCGTTTTACGCTTTTGAAATGCTTTATTAGTTCATTTTTTGTTTTTTCACCAATTCCTGGTATTGAATCGAGTTCTGAGGATGTTTGATTTTTACTACGCTTGTCACGGTGGAATGCGATTGCAAATCTATGAACCTCATCTTGCATGGTAGCCATAAATTTGAAAAGTTGATCTGTTGGTTTCAATCCTATGGCTTTAGGCGGAAAACCAAAAAGTAGTTCACGAGTTTGATGCTTGCTATCTTTTGCCAAGCCTGCTATAGGAATATTTATGTTAAGTTCGTCTACTATTACCTGCCTTATCACTTCCATTTGTCCAATTCCACCATCAGCAATTATTAAATCGGGGAGGGGAGATTCTTCTTCCAGCATACGAGTGTACCGCCTTCGGACTACCTCCTTCATGGATGCATAATCGTCCTGACCAACTACTGTTTTAATATTATATTTCCGATAATCTTTCTTCGATGGTCTTGCTTTTTTGAACACTACGCAGGCAGCCACAGCATCACTTCCTGATATATTTGAGTTGTCAAAACATTCAATTGTCATAGGAGTTTTTTCCATATGTAGAACCTCCTGAATGCTTTTTAGCAACTGTATACTTCGCTGATCTGGGTTTAATTTTTCAGCATGCTTCAGTTTATCCAGCTTAAATTGACGCACATTTTGTAGCGACAAATCCAATAATTTCTTACGATCTCCCCGTTGCGGGATTATTATTGAAACCCCTTGCAGCTTGTAGTTTATAGCAAATGGTACGATGATTTCCTTAGAATTACTTTGGAAGCGTTCCCTTAATTCAACGATAGCCATAGCAAGTATATCCTCCTTTTGTTCTTCCATCCGTTTCTTGTATTCAATGGTGTAACCCTGGATGATGCAGCCTTTAAAAATACGCAATATATTTACAAATGCAGAGCTTTCATTTTCATCGAATGCAAAAACATCTGTGTTTTCAACAACACTATTCGCAATGATTGATTTTGACTTATAATTTTCAATTAAATCATATTTCAACTTAATTTGTTGAGCTTGTTCAAATTTATATTCAGATGATAATAGCTGCATTTTTTCTAATAATATTTTGCTAATTTCATTAGCATCACCTTGAATTATTTGACGAATCTGTTCTATATTTTCTTTATATTCTATTTCCGATTCTTTGCCTTCACATGGTCCTTTGCATTTATGAATATGATATTGCAAGCAAACTTTGAATTTTCCTCCTTGAATATTTTCTTTTGTTAATGCGAGTTTACAAGTCCGGATGGGGAATAGGTCGTGAATAATTTCCAGCAAAGAATTTATGGTGTAGTTGGAACTGTAGGGACCAAAATATTGTCCACCGTTTTTATAAATATTTCTTGTTTTGAAAATTCGTGGAAAAGGTTCGTTGGTTATGCAGATACTCGGATATGTTTTTCCATCTTTTAGCAATACATTGTATCTGGGTTGATATTGCTTGATGAGATTATTTTCTAAAAGCAAAGCATCCTCTTCGGTTTCTACGACAATATATTTTAGAGAAACAATGTTTTTTACCAGAACATTCGTTTTCCCTTGCTCATGGATTTTATTGAAATAGGAAGTTACACGTTTCTTTAGATTCTTAGCCTTTCCAACGTAGATAATTTCATCATTTGCATTGAAATACTGGTATACCCCAGGTTTGTCTGGAAGTGCACTTACCTGTTCTTTTAATGTATTGTTCGATTTCATCTTACTATTCTCGGATTTGTTCCACGTGGAACAGTGAATGTTTTATTATTTTAAATCGGCTTGAATTATTTTCTATTTATCTTTCTATTTCTATATTTGCTTGGGAAATAACTTTGCGATATTATTTCAAATTCTCAAATGCTCTATTTATTTGCTGTTTTAGTTTCGATGAAAGCGGGAGAAGAGTTTTATCTTGTTTTAAATTGTTTCACGTGGAACATTCTCTTTTTAATTTTGTCTGATTAAAAGTTTTGATTTTATTATCAGTTTCGATGCAATCATCATTTTTGAAATTAATCAGTGTATTCATCGAGATTTAAATTGAATCTTCTTCATAATTGGCTATTGAGTTGTAGCAGTTGTGATCCTGTAATTACTGATATCTATGCTTGAAACCGATGATTATTCCGAATAATTTGTCCTCAAATAACCCTGATTTAAATCTAATAAAAGGCTTCAGAAAGAAATAACTTCCGAATTATCTACCCAACATAACTAATAAAATGTTTACATCGCTCGGTGAAATACCCGGAATGCGGCTTGCTTGCCCGATAGTTTCAGGGTCAATGCGAGTAAGTTTCTGACGCGCTTCAGTAGAAAGGGATTGCACTGCACCGTAATCTATACGTCCGTTTATGCTGATATGTTCCAACCGAAGAAGTTTTTCTGCAATGATTCTTTCGCGTTCTATATACCCTTCGTACTTCAAAAGTACTTCGGTAGCTTCCACAATCTCTTCTTTTCGACTACCAATTTCATTTATCTTTTCCTGTAAAGCCGAAATTGCTTCGGCAATTAGTTCTATTCCAAGTTGTGGGCGGAGTACTAAATCGCTCAGTTTGCAACCATGTTTCAGCTCAGAAGAATCATTTGCAGCCAAAAAACTATTTATCTGTGCAGGCTTGATAGAGTAGTTTTTGATGAAATCTGTCAGGACAGCTTGCTTTTCTTTTTTTGTTTCAAGCTGATCCATTCTGTTTTTGGTAGGTAACCCTACTTCATTTCCCCGTTCGGTAAGGCGCATATCTGCATCATCCTGACGAAGCAGCAAGCGATATTCTGCTCTGGAAGTAAACATACGATAGGGTTCGTCAACACCTTTTGTAACTAAATCGTCGATAAGAACGCCGATGTATGCTTCGTTTCGGGCAAGGGTAAATTCTTTTCCGCCGACGCAATTGATATGTGCATTCATTCCGGCAATCAGTCCCTGACCACCTGCTTCTTCGTAACCGGTTGTTCCGTTTACCTGTCCTGCAAAGAAAAGGTTCTTGATTCGTTTGGTTTCGAGCGTATGTTTCAGTTGGGTGGGGTCGAAGAAATCGTATTCGATAGCATAACCCGGACGGAAAAGCTGTGCATTTTCCAATCCTTCGATGGTATGAATGGCTGCAATCTGCACCTGAAGTGGGAGTGAGGACGAAAAACCATTCAAATAGTATTCGTTTGAATCTACTCCTTCGGGTTCCAGGAAGAGTTGATGCGATATTTTGTCTGCAAAAGTTATGATTTTTGTTTCGATGCTGGGGCAATAACGTGGTCCGATACTTTGGATTTGTCCGTTATAAAGGGGAGAATCTGCCAATCCTTTGCGCAATTCGTCGTGGGTGGTTTGGTTAGTATTGGTAATCCAGCAGCTTTCCTGCTTTAATTCACGCTTGGCTTCTTCCAGAAATGAGAATTTATGGAAGTCGTTTTCGCCCTTTTGTTCGGTCATTTTGCTGAAATCAATGCTTCGTCCATCAATTCGACAAGGTGTTCCGGTCTTCATTCTGTCGGTAGTGAAGCCAATGGATTTGAGCTGTTCGGTAATTCCAAAAGAAGCGGGTTCCGAAATTCGGCCTCCTACGAGTTGGTTTTTGCCAAAATGCATCAGTCCGCCGAGGAATGTTCCGGCTGTAAGGACTACTGCTTTTGCACGGAAATGTATACCCAGCGCTGATTTCAATCCTGTAACTACACCGTTTTCTATGACCAGTTCTTTTACGGTGTCTTGCCAGATAAAGAGATTATCAGTATTGGAAATGGTTTTTATCCATTGTTGTATGAACTGATGGCGGTCGGACTGGGAGCGGGGGCTCCACATAGCGGGACCTTTGGAGCGGTTGAGCATGCGGAATTGTATGGCGGAACGGTCGGTGACTATACCCATTTGACCGCCGAGAGCGTCGATTTCACGCACTATTTGTCCTTTGGCGATACCTCCTACGGCGGGATTGCAACTCATCTGGCCGATTTTATTCATGTCCATGGTGATGAGGAGGGTTTTGGAACCCATGTTGGCGGCGGCGCAGGCAGCTTCGTTTCCGGCATGTCCGGCGCCAATAACGATTACATCGTATTTAAAATCCATTTTTATATTTATTGTTTATTCAATTACTATTTACTACTAAGGGTATATTAGCTCTTTATTGTTTCACTGTTAGTTTCTGTGATTATGTTCAACCCACTTCGGGGTTGTTGTTTTTGGTTTTCCATTATCCCCCGGTTTCGCTTTGCTAACCGGGGGTTATTCATATTAAACTCCTTCGGAGTTTCTGTTTTTCCTCTACATTAGTAAGCTTATTCGGGGTTGTTTTTGGTTTTCCATCATCTCCAGGTTTCGCTTCGCTTACCGGAGGTTATTCATATTAAACTCCTTCGGAGTTTTTGTTCTTCCTCTATTTTGGAAAGCTTATCCGGTGTTGTTTTTATTAAACTTGTTCGAAGTTTTGGCAAGTTAAGCAAGATATCTGAATAGGAATATCCGAAAACTCTTTCTTAACTCTTTCTCAATTTCATTTACTATTTACTACTAAGCGTGCATTGGTACTTTTATTGTTTCACCGATTGATTCGATGATTTTTGTTCAACCCACTTCGGGATTGTTGTTTTTGGTTTTCCATCATCCCCCAGTTTCGCTTCGCTTACCGGGGGTTATTCATATTAAACTCCTTCGGAGTTTCTGTTTGTTCTCCATTTGGTAAGCTTATTCTGGGTTGTTTTTATAAAACTTCTCCGAGGTTTCGGCTTATCGTACGAGGTTAGTGGTTCTGGAATCTCTTCTATTTTCCAAAAGTGCTACTATAACACGCCTTTTATCCCTAATGTTTTGGGCTGCAAAGTTATAAAATTGTAAGGACTTATGCGTTATGGGTGAGAAGAAATAGGACTTAGGTTTTTGAGTATATGAGAAATGGAATATGGAACTTAAAATTTAGATAGAGTCTAAGCGGCAAGTTTTAAAAATTATAGTGCAAAGTCTGAAGCGTATAATCTGGGAATAAATACGCCCATGTATTTTCTACATGAGCGCTTTCTGATAGATTCCGTTTCCCAATTTATAGTTGCAATTTACCCATAAATTTACTGACAGAAGTCAGGTTATTTTCAGGAGTAGAAAAATAAATCCAGCAATAGACTTCGGTTCCGGTCCACATTGTGGGAAGCTCAAACAACACTGTACCTTCATTACGTAATGCCACACTTTCTCTCAAAATAGTGAACTTTGAAGCTGAATTCATAAATATCAGGTTAAGTTCGTCAGGTGTTTCATCTTCGGTTCTGGTAGTGGTATCCCACTCAATTTTAATCGTATTCGCACCCTGAACTTCGGCTTTTATTTCATCCGGGAACTGTATGCTTCCCCATGCAAAACAGAGTTTCGAATAATCAAGTGACAGATTGGGAGCATCTCCAAGCACAGCATTTTTTAAAGCGTAAGAAACTGCAAGGTTCATACCTTTGTTGCTTCGATAGCTTCTTTTAAAAATTTCGCGCAAAGCACTCAGTTCTGAATTTACGAACCCAAATTTTGTACGTTGTTTTACTTGCGCTACTGTGTTTGGATTTGATGGTGCTTTGTATATTTTTAATATACTCTGACCATCTTTTGTTGTGGTAGCAACAGCTGAGCCGTGACGACCGGAAATAGTACCAAAGGTACTGGAATTAAACTTTGCCATAATTTTATTTTTTTATATCGTTATTAAAAACATTTTATTCTGTCATTTTGATATTTCATTTTGAATGGCAGACGACAAAACTGCACTAGAGTTACTGTGGAGTTACTGTGGAGCATCACTAGAGTTGCGTTGGTGTAGCTGATGGTTGAGTATTTGTACTTTTTCTATCAAAATGTCAACGATTAACCGGTTTCTCCATCCTCAGCATAAAAAAACCACTGATTAATTACTGTTTGGCGGTCGTGCCAGACAATTCAAAGCAATTACTTTGAAAAATGAATATTTGTTCAATCTCTTCTTCATCTTATTTTCTAATTATGTTAATTAATCATTAGCCGATGGGTATCTCAAAAAAAAAGGAATCACTTGTAAGGATTTTAAACCTCTAAAACCGCCGCTTTTGCCAGCTAGCTTTATGTGTTCAATCCAATGTGTTGTAAATTAGACTAGTAGCAAATTTTAGTTATTCTATTTGAAATTTATGTACCAATACAATATTTAACTCGTGAGCACTTTTCAAAAAAGTTTTACAGCCACAAGGTTTTGATGGTTTCAGACCGCTTAAAAACATAAAACACAGACTGCTCAAAAGATAAAACTAACTGGATATAAGCATTATATGTTTGTTGAAGCAACGTTACTAAGTCGTTATTTCAAACATCTGTGGTTCCATGAGAAAGTATATATCCAAAAAAAGGTATTTATCAATTCATCCAACCTATCAATTTTGAATTGAAATGAATCAAGTCAAAAAGTTTTGAGTACTGTAAAATAACAATTGCCTGATGACATGCTAATTATTTGGTGTGCGAAAGTAAAGAGAGGATATGAGTAATTAAAGGACAAAAAATGCCGAAAAAACAGACACTTTCAGATTGAAATTATAACAGACAAAAATAAGGGCTATTGAAAGTGTATATTTTATAAAATACTAAATATTAACTACATACATATTTGTAAAGACAATTAAGTTGTTTATGCATATGTATCAAAAAGTATTTACGGACACTTTTCATACGGTTTTCAGACAGTAGTATCACTAAAAAAGGACAAGTACATACACTTGAGCACCAGTTTTTTATTTTAGTTTGAATATGTAAGTGATAAAAAAAACGAAAATGAGTTTCAACCAGCCCATTATCTGACATTTCGCCATATATACCGCCATTATTGGACAAATAGGGGCACTTTATACACAAAATAATTATGCTTTATAGTTCGTAAACTGTGGATATGATGAGTAAATAAACTCCTTGTTTTTAAGTAATCCATTGAATACCCGCGATAATACTAAATGCACGAAATGCGCAAAGTGCGCAAAATTTTCAAAACAGGCTTCGAAGTCTTTCATTTTTCCTTTAGTATCAATCTGATAGTTTAGTTCTTTCAAAGCTTGAAATAGGTTTCTTAAAATAAATAGGATGATTATTTTTTATATTCCATATTCCATATTCCACTTCAACCATTGATACACAAAGGAGATATTCTTTGATAAAATAACATTGTGTGACGTATAGTCATCGATTTATAGTCTATTATAAACAAGTATAATTGATGAAATATGGAAAGTCGAAGCTTTCTTTTTATCCAAGACGAAGCGAAAGACGCTTTGCTGAATAAGGGGGAACTATTGATTTAAATTATTTTATCGGGCAACCGCTGACAGGTCTTTTAGACGCTGTCAGGGTTTGGGGAGAGAGGGGGACGATAAGGACTTTGAGGACTTTGGAATTAAGTGATTTTATCGGCAACCGCTGACAGGTCTTGTGGACGCTGTCAGGGTTTGGGGACAGATGGGGACGATAAGGACTTTGGGGGCTCTTGGTTTAAGTGATTTTATCGGCTAACGCTGAGAGATCTTGTAGACACTGTCAGGGTTTGGGGGAAGAAGAGGGGGACGATAAGGACTTTGTGGACTTTTGGTTTAAGTGATTTTATCGGGCAACCGCTGACAGGTCTTTTAGACGCTGTCAGGGTTTGGGGAGAGAGAGGGGGACGATAAGGACTTTGTGGACTTTTGGTTTAAGTGGTATTATCTGCAACCGCTTACAGGTCTTTTAGACGCTGTCAGGGTTTGGGGAGAGAGGAGGACGATAAGGACTTTGAGGACTTTGGAATTAAGTGATTTTATCGGCTAACGCTGAGAGATCTTGTAGACAAGGTCTTTTAGACGCTGGTAGGGATTGGGGAGAGAGAGGGGGACGATAAGGACTTTGAGGACTTTGGGTTTAAGTGGTATTATCTGCAACTGCTTACAGGTCTTGTGGAGGTTGGTAGGGATTGGGGAGAGAGAGGGACGATAAGGACTTTTGGTTTAAGTGATTTTATCTGGCAACCGCTGACAGGTCTTGTGGACGCTGTCAGGGTTTGAGGAGAGAGAGGGGGACAATCAGGACTTTTGGGACTTTGGGTTTATTTCGGAGTTTTGAAAAACTTTGACTTACTGATTAATAATTCGGATTATTTTTTTAAATAATTAGCGGTGTTACTTATAGTCTACGACTCATAGTCATCAAATTTCGAAATTTGCATATAAAATAATTTTATGGATATAAAGATCAAAATTGGAAACAGAATCAAAGCACTAAGAGCAATCAAGGGTCTTTCGCAAAGTGATTTGGCAATTTATGCCAGTTTGGATAGAAGTTATATTGCCAGTGTGGAAAGTGGGAAACGCAATGTCTCGGTAGTGAATCTTGAAAAGATAGCTACGGCACTTGAAGTAACTGTAAAAGAGTTTTTTGAAGATGATAGTTTTACAGAAAAGAAAGAAATCTAATTATTAATTGGATTGAATATTAATTATGGATAATAAAATAAAAGTAATAGAATTATTTGCCGGAGTTGGAGGATTTAGACTTGGTTTAGAAGGTTGGAACAATAAATCAGCTTCTTCGGGATATCGTGAAAATTTCGATTCACCTTACGAAGTTGTTTGGAGTAACCAATTTGAACCAGCAACAAAAGCACAACACGCATCAATGGTATATGAGAATCGTTGGGATAAGAATTCACATTGCAATCAAGATATTGCAACTGTAGATATTTCAGTTATTCCTGACCACGATTTGTTAGTAGGTGGATTTCCTTGCCAAGATTATTCAGTGGCAACCACACTAAAAAATTCGAAAGGACTTATTGGCAAAAAAGGAGTTTTATGGTGGTCTATTCATAAGATATTAACGGATAAAGAAATTAAACCAAAATATCTTTTTCTTGAAAATGTAGATCGTCTTTTGATATCTCCATCTGGACAGCGCGGGCGAGACTTTGCGATTATTCTAAAAAGTTTAAACGATTTAGGATATGCCGTAGAATGGCGAGTAATAAATGCCGCTGAATATGGAATGCCACAAAGAAGAAGAAGAATCTATATTCTTGCATATCATTGTCAAACTGATATTTACACTAAAATAAATGAAATGACACCTAGTGAATGGGTTCTTGAAGAAGGAACCCTTGCATCGGCTTTTCCAGTAACTTCGGAGGAAATCTTGTTTCCGACAGAGTTTAAACTGATAGGTGATATTGTTGAAATATCTGAGAACTTCAACAAAAACGGAAGTTCTGGTTTGTTTGAAAATACTGGAATAATGATAAATGGAATTGTTACCACTGTAAAAACAAAAGCTAAACATGAAGGAAACTTTATCATTATGAAAGATATAATTCAGAATGGTGAAGTGACTGATGATTTTTATATCAATGAGAAAGATTTAGATAAATGGTTCTATTTGAAAGGTGCGAAAAAGGAAATGCGAAAAAATGCTCAAGGCTATGAGTACAATTATAGCGAGGGTGGAATGATTTTTCCAGATTCACTAGATAAACCATCTAGAACTATCATTACAGGTGAAGGGGGCAAATCGGCTTCGAGATTTAAACATGTTATTCAAACTCCTAAAGGTTATAGAAGGCTTACTCCTATTGAACTGGAACGTTTAGATATGTTTCCAGACAACCATACGAAACTTGAAGGTATTTCAGATACAAAACGTGCGTTTTTCATGGGAAATGCTTTAGTGGTAGGAGTTATTGAAAAAATTGGAATCGCATTAAAACAAAAACTTGAATATGAGCTTGCCTTACAATCTAAATGACAAACAATCAATAATTGATTATGCAAAACTTCTAAAAGGTAAAACTTTAAGAGAGGCATGCAGCAATGAAATTCCAAATGACAATTATGCTGGTAAAGGAAAATATGGTCAAACTTTAGAAAAATTCTATTTTAAGTACGAACCTAATTCTGAGTCTGAACCAGATTTTGCAATTGCAGGGCTTGAATTAAAATCAACACCATTAAAGCAATTAAAAAACAATGATTATCGTTCAAAAGAACGTTTAGTTTTAAATATAATAAACTACATTGATGTTGTAAATCAAAACTTTGAAACTAGTTCGTTTTGGAAAAAGAATGCGAACATTCTTCTTGTATTTTACTTACACCAAGCTGATTTAGATATTATTGACTATTTGATAAAACTTGTTGATGAATGGAGTTTTCCAATTACCGATTTAGAAATAATCCGAAATGATTGGGAGCTGATTAAAACGAAGATTGCTGACGGAAAAGCACACGAACTTTCAGAGGGAGATACTTTTTATTTAGGAGCTTGTACTAAAGGAGCTAATGCGAATTCTACCAGGAAACAACCATTTAGTGATACTCCTGCAAAGCAAAGAGCATATTCATTGAAACAAGGCTATGTAAATCATATAATTGCTTCGATTGCAAATGAACCTACTGGTAATTATGGAAAACTCATACCCACAGTTGAAATTGCAAGAGAAAAAACAATTGAAGAAATTGTATTTGATAAAGTTCGCCCATTCTTAGGCAAAACAGATAAGGAGTTAATTGAAATATTTAATTTAGATAACATTAATCCAAAAAGTAAAAATTACTATTCAAAAATTACTGATGCAATTTTTGATGTTCCAAAATATAAGAATATTGATAATTACATAGAAGAGTTTAATAAAGCAGAAATAGTTGTCAAATCAATTAGAGTAGAAGAAGATAGTTCAATAGATCAATCAATTTCGTTTAATGCTTTTGAATATATAAAACTATTTAATGAAAGTTGGATAAATTCTGATGTAAAAGAATTGTTTGATAAAAAATTTTTATTTGTTTTCTATAGAAAAAGAGATCATGTTTATTATTTAGAAAAGATTAAATTCTGGAATATGCCTTATTCAGACCGAAATGAAGTAAGAAGAGTTTGGCTAGAGACAAAAAAGATAATATATTCTGGCAAAATATTTAAAGGAATACAGACAATTAAAAATGGGAAAACTAGAAATCTAAATTTTTTCCCAAAAATGAAGGATAGTAATGTTTTTCATGTTAGACCCCATGGTTCTAATGCTTTAGATACTTATCCATTGCCAATTCAAGAATTCACAACTAAAAAGTTTTCTTATTCGAAACAATGTTTCTGGTTGAAAAATAATTATGTTAGAGATGAAATATATCTGAAGTAATGGTTTATTCGATATCTTTTCTCTAAAATTCTATTTATTAGAATTTAAATAATTTGCACAATGTGGGATTTTAAGGATGAATGATTCTTCATAGAATATTTGTTAGAATGGTTTCAATTATCGATGACAATTTACGAAGTCAGTTTGAAATTACTTTAGCCGAATTAGATATTGCATTAAAGGAATTGAAAAAAGAATAAACAATCAATGTCCCATCTACCCAACCAATACCATCGCCGTTCCATCCGTCTGGAAGGGTATGATTATGCGCAGGCAGGATTGTATTTTGTGACCTTGTGTGTACAGGATCGGGTGTGGATGTTTGGACGGGTGGAGGATGAAGAAATTTAATTTTTTTTAGGGGGACTTTGGTGACTGTTGTGACAATGTTCGGCAATGCGCAATGGTCGTGGAGATTGTGAATGTTGCCCGAAAGTAAGATATAACTCAAATAAATAAGCTAAGTGCAACAACCTTAAAATTCCCAAGCAATGGATAAGCAATACAATGCCGATGGTTTTATTCCCAAACATGGTGGTTATGAAAGATTGATAACCTATCAGAAGTCAGAAATCATTTATGATGGCACGCAGTATTTCTGCAAGAAGTACTTCCAACGCTACGACCGAACCATTGAACAAATGGTTCAGGCTGCACGGTCGGGCAAACAAAACATTGTGGAGGCCAGTATGGCTTCGGGAACTTCGAAGGAAACGGAAATTAAACTGACTAATGTTGCACGGGCTTCACTAGAAGAATTGCTGATTGATTACAAGGATTTTTTGCGGACAAACAAGCTTAAATATTGGGATAAAGCTCATCCTTATTATGCTCAACTGTCGCAAAAACATAAGACTCCTAATGCAAGTTATGAGACTTATCGGAAAGGAATTGAAAGCCCTGACCCTGAAGTGTCGGCCAATGTGATGATAAGTTTGATAAATGTAACTTCGTACTTGCTTGCCCAACAGATAAAAACGCTTGAAAAAGAGTTTTTGGAAGAAGGCGGACTGCGGGAACGGATGTCGCAGGCAAGGATTGAAGTGAGGAAGAAAATGAAGTAATGAATTTTATATTGAACAAGGAACTGAATTTTATTTTTCAGGATTCAGACGGTTGCAAAAATTTGATGTTTGACTTAAACCACATTGGTTTTGAGCTTACAGAATTAGATTGTAAATGGTTGCTGAAGTAGGAGAAGAAAAATATTTATTGAATAAAATAAGATTAATAGTTATGAAAATCAGGAATTTGATAATTGTAGTTTTGTGTTTTAGTGCTGCATCGGGCCGTGCTGAAGATAAGCTGATACGGGTAGTAAACAAGGATAAAGTAAGTAATTTAACTGAGATTTACTATGTACGGAAGCAGGAGAACAGTATTAAACAGGGAGAATATACGCTGGTGGGACCGGACAAAAAGGTTTATATTCAGGGTACTTATTTTAATAGCCAGCGCACAGGTGTGTGGACTTTTTGCCGGTATTCGGGTGAATTGTCGCGTAAATTTGATTTTGATAAAGACAGTGTGGTTGAATATAAATTGAATGAAGAAGATTCGACCGCTGTGATGGTAAGGTCAATTGATGGTTGGCAGAAAAAAGAAGTGTCGTCGCCTCCGTTTCCGCTGTACGGCGATTTGAATTTTATAATCGGGCATAATCTTACATATCCCGCAAAAGATAAGCACGACGGTGTGCAAGGCACTGTGGTGGTGGCAATACTCATTGATAAAAGCGGAGTAGTGGTGGCTTCGGGCATAAAAAAAGGAGTTGATGAGTTGCTGGATCAGGAAGCACTACGGCTTATCAGCCAGATTCCCGTGTGGTATCCGGCCGTGGATAATGGGAAGAAAATGTCGTGCGAATTTTTGATTCCGGTGCGGTTTGTTTTGAAGAAATAGGGACAACTTGAACTTTAAAGAGTTTGTAAATCTACCGCACATTAGCTTGAAAGGAAGTGATTACAGGCTAATAAACAAAAAATATAAGCGATTCTGACTATGACATATTGTTCTGACTAATTAAATTTATCGACATTATAATTACGCCTTGTGGAATAGATTTTTGTGAATATAATTAACACGAAGCTGCGGGACTGTTTGTTTTAAGAGACGACATATAGAGAACTGAAAATAATAACAACACTAATTTTTTAAAAATGTATTTTATGACTAAAACGAGAGTCAGTCTCCTTTCACTTGCTTTCTGCTTTTTGATGCTAGCATCATGTAAAATGGATGATTCAACTTCGACAATACAAGCATGGAAGTTAAAAAATGATACATATTTCAGTGCTATGAAAGACAGCACTTCGTGGCAAGCTTACAATATTCCAGCCAGTCGTGGTGGCAGTAGTTTCTACTATAAAATACTGACACAAGGGAACCCAAGCAGCGTTAGCCCTGTATACACCGATATGGTAACCCTACAATACCGTGGAAAACTCATCGATGGAACTGTATTTGACCAATCTTTCAGTGGTGCTTTGCCTTCAACCGACGGGAGCGGTACACCGGATTCTTTTTTATTATACCAACTTGTGAATGGTTGGATTGAAAACCTGATACAAATGAAAGTTGGAGAGACCAGAGCTGTTGTTCTGCCTCAGGAACTTGGTTATGGCTCAGCCGGTGCCAGCCCGTCCATATTGCCTTATTCGACCACCGTATGGATTATACAACTGATAAAAGTAAACTAAGTAATAGGAAAAAATAATGTCGCATATTTCAAATAGGCATTATATATACCAGAAGTATGGGTTTAATTGAGGATAAAGCGTTCCACCACTTCGGCTACTCCGTCATTGTTATTGGAAGCAACCACCACATCGGCTTCGTGGCGTAGTTCCGGGCTGACATTATCCACCCAAACACCCAGTCCGGCGTACTGCACCATGGATAAATCGTTTCCGGCATTGCCAACGGCTATCACTTCGCTTTGGAGTATTCCAAGCTTTTGTGCCAAAAAATGGATACTGGCCGCTTTGTCGATGCCGTGTGGCATTACTTCCAGAAAAAACGGCTTGGAACGAGCCACGCTCAGGTCAGTGCGTTCGGCTTTTAGCTTTGATTCTACTTGTTTCAGGTAAGTGGGTTCTTCCAGCAAAATGCATTTAACGGCGGAGCCGGTAATTTCCGCTTTAAAACTCGGTACTTTGTGGTGGGGTATGCCGGTGAGGTTGAGTTCCACATCGATGTATTCCGAATCGGTTTCACTAACCACGCCTTTGTGGGAATATGTGAGAATATGCACGTTATTGGCAATACTAAAATCGTACATGCTGTGAACTTCTTCGCGTGTAAGACTTTTTTGAAACAAAATCTCATTGCTTTTCATGGCGGTAACAACGGCACCATTGAAGGAAATGAGGTATGAATCGAACTCAGCGAGCTGAAGTAGTTCAGCATATTGCATCATGGCTTGAGTTGGGCGGCCGGAAGCCAATACTACTTTAACACCTTTGTTTTGAGCTTGCAGCAGGAGGTCTTTATTGCGCGGAGAAATGCTGTGATCGTCGTGAAGCAGGGTATCATCGAGGTCGAGAACCAACATTTTATAGTTTCCTTCGGTCGTTTTGAAGGAATTTGTTTCGGAGAAATTCAATGTCATGTAAACTGACTTTAATATGCGCTGCAAAGATAGTATATTTTTAGCTGACAGTTGATAATTGATAATTGTCAGTCTACAAATATTCAAAGAGCTTTTTTCGAATATGAAACAAGCTCTTTGGATTCTATTTTTTTACGAAAAAAGTTGATGTTGATTATTTATACAAACAAAGATACGGAGTATCTTCGGTACATTTCACCTTGAATTTTACGTCTTTGGCTACTACAAAGCTTTCAAATTTTTTGTAGGTTTTCCATGCTGTTTCGCCGGGTTGCTGTATGGTAAGCTGACCCGAGATAACGGTCATCACTTCAATGCTTCCAGTTCCGAATTCGTATTCGCCGGCTGCCATTACGCCTACTGTTGCATTTCCTTCTACTGATTCCAATCCGATAGAAACTACCTTTCCATCGAAATACTGATTTGTTTTGAACATAAGATACTGGTTTTTGTATTTATAATATATTATTATGCATTATTGAATGTAAAAATGTATTTTTATTGCAAAGGTAGAATTATTTCTTTTAAGTTGCAAGCCACTCCATAGTTAGTTATTTTCAAATGATTGCTTTACCTCCTTTTATTTTGTACTTTTGCAGCATGAAACGCTTTCTTGCATATTGCTTAGTGGCAGTTACTTTGTTTATCGGAGTGGCTACCACTTCTGTAATCCGAAATGAAAGTATTAAATCTGAAACCACATTGGCCGACAATCATACAGCATTGCCGGATCAGCCTCAGTTTTCCGTATCTGCCACAGACATGTGTCTTTCTATTGAAATTGGGAATGAACAGGTTAGATTAACTAATGTATTTCAACAGATTTCGTTTCGCACATTACCTTCTTGTTCAAATACCTTGCGTTTGATTCGTTCAGCACAGCTTGTAAATCAGAAATTAGCCATTGGTAATGCTCTCTTTTTACTCAATTCTTCATTCAAGCAGTTGGATGGTTATTACCTGTATCAACTTCGCAAATTACTAATTTGATTTTCACTCTCTCTTGCTTAGTTGCACTAAGCGCATACTTTCTCTTTTAAATAAAATCAACAATTTACCAACTTTGGAGAACACACACGGTGTGTTCACTCACATTATTATATCCTTATGGAAAAAAATGAATCAATAACCCAAGTTCTGGAGAACCTGGTTGGAAAAACAGTTTATAAAACAAAGACCTCTATTGTCTGGTCTCTTTTGTTAGTCGCAGCAGGTATTACATTTTTTATTATCTATACTTTTGTTAAGTGGGAAATAAGTGATGTATTGCCTCATTTCCTCTTTGCAATGGGGTCAGTTTTCATTATTGTAGGCCTTTCAATGTTCTTTTTCAGGAAAGAGCATTATTTTTCAACCGAAAATAATCAAAAACTAACGCGTAAAGAATTTTATTTTCAGCAAACTGACCGGGATAAATTAGTAAAGTTTATTGAAACTGGCCGTTTAGAGGAAATAAAAGATTTGAATACTTCGGTCAGCGACGGACTAAAAATGACCATAATGTCTACCAAAGATGGACAGCTATGTCTTTCGCAGGTGATTCTTTATGTTGGTACCGAGTATGTAAATTTAACTAGTGTGAAGAAGCATTCATTGGATGAAGCCCGGTGGTTGAATACTTTAAATATGGCAAAATGAGAAGTTTAATTTATCAATAGCTAAAAATATGAAAGAGGAGTCTGGGATCAGATTCCTCTTTTTTCCAGACTTTTGAGGAGTATTAATACTTGGTATCCGGTTCAATTCACTACTTTTGTTTTTGGAATGCATTTATACGCTTTATAATGCAGGAGTCCTTACATTCAAATTACCAGTAATACATTTATGAAACGATTCAATCTTCTTTTGACTGCACTATTCTTTTGTACAGTGGCCTTTTCCCGTATTCAGGTAGATACCATTTCGGTTTATTCGCCTAAGATGAAGAAAGAGGTGAAAAACGTAGTGATATTACCCGAAAATTACAATCTCAAAAAGCGTTATCCGGTTGTGTATTTACTTCATAATTATAAAGAGAACTTTGCAAAGTGGGTTAGGAACGTACCATCTATAAAAACGCAGGCCAACGAATATCAATTTATTATTGTATGTCCGGATGGAGGTTCAGACAGTTGGTATTTCGACAGTCCGGTGGATTCTACGTCTCAATACGAAACATACATTACGAAAGATTTAGTGAGTTATGTGGACACGCATTATTCTACTATCGCCAACCGCTCGCAACGAGCCATAACCGGACAAAGCATGGGCGGACATGGAGCTTTGTATATTGCTATTCGCAATAAAAACGTGTTTGGGAATGCCGGTAGCATGAGTGGCGCAGTAGATCTACGATCGTTCACCAGGTTATATGATATTGCCAAAAAGATTGGTACAATTGAAACTGCCCGGTCGGAATGGGACAATCGCTCTGTCATTAACCTGGTAGAAAATTTGAAAGACGACGAACTGAATTTAATTATTGACTGTGGTGTTTCCGACTATTTTTATCAGATTAATGCCGGTTTACACCGCCGCCTGATGAGTTTGAAAATAGATCATGAATACATTGAACGTCCCGGTGAACATGATTGGGCTTATTGGGCTAACGCCATACAATATCAGTTTTTCTATTTCAGCAAACACTTTGAAAAAGCTAAAAAGAAGTAGCTTGTTTCTTTCAACTCTATACGCTAGTCCCGGTTCTCGAAAAGAATCGGGACTTTTTTATAAGAAAATCTTCGATGTAATGAACATAAGTTCAAAACTATTCGTAACTTTGCACTCTCAATTAGAAAAAAACAGACATGCCACGCCCGAAACAAGATAGAAAAATTTGCAATCCGCCACTTATGTTGGGCTATAAACCCTTTGGAATTCCACGCAATGAATTAAGCTCGGTGTCGTTGCTTTATGATGAATACGAAGCCATCCGGCTGCTCGATTACGAGGGCATGAATCAGGAACAGGCCGCCACACAAATGAATGTATCACGACCAACTTTGACCCGCATATACGAAAAGGCACGTAAAACCATTGCGCAGGCTTTTGTAGAAGGAAAAATGATTTTGATTGATGGCGGAAATGTGCAGTTCGACCGCCAATGGTTCCGGTGCAAGCGCTGTCATAAATTAGTGGATGGACTGGAAAATCATATTCCGTGCAAAGATTGTAAAAACTTTAGCAGTGATGAATTATCTGCCATTAATGCAGAACAGAAATAAAACTTTACCGTAATTCGCGATTAAAAATTAAACGAATGAAACTGGTTGTTTTGTCAGACAATAGGAAATTGGACGAGTCACTGGAGAGTGAACACGGCTTATGTATTTACCTGGAAACTGAGAAGTACAAATGTTTGCTTGATACAGGAGCTTCGGATAAGTTTATACACAATGCTCAAAAAATGGGTATTGACTTGGCGGATGTAGATTACGTATTTATTTCGCACGGACATTCAGATCACACAGGTGGCTTACATGCTTTTTTGGAAATAAATGCCAAAGCTAAAATTGTACTTTCAAGGCAAGCACTTTCGCATCGTTTTTTCTCAAACCGTAATGAATTAAGGGAAATAGGAACCGATATTGACATACAAAACATTGAAGACCGCTTTATATACATTGAAAATGAGATAGTTTTAGAAAAAGAAATTCATGTTTTCATGTCCAAGTCGCATAGCTATCCACTTCCAAAAGCGAATAAAACATTGTTGAGAAAGCAGGATGATAAACTTATTGCCGATGATTTTCATCATGAAATAATAGTAGCTATTGGCACGGATGAAATGGTCGTGTATTCGGGTTGTGCTCATTCGGGCTTATTGAATATACTGGACTCAGTCAAGCAAACTCTTCATAAGCCGGTTTCTGTTTTAGTAGGTGGTTTTCACTTGTTGGATGGTTCCACATGGCAGTATGAAACGAGAGCAGATATAAATAAAATTGCTGAAACCTTACTTTCACTTTATCCGGAAACATCCTACATTACCGGACATTGTACGGGAGATCATGTTTACGATTTGCTGAAAAACAAACTAAATGATAAACTTGACAGGTTTCACTCAGGGTATACAGTTTCTGTTAGGACAAACTAACTTTTGGATATTATGTCAAAATTAAATGGAAAAGGACCCGAAGATAAAGGTTCAGGAAGTGGTCGTGGATTGGGCAATTGCCACAAAAACAAAGAACAATCTACCGAACAATTTCACTTAGGGCAAGGAATGGGAAAGCGTCGGAAGGCGGGATATAACGAAATCAGAAATAATTAAAACAATTAAAAAATAAGAATATGAAAATTGCAGTACCGGTTAAAGAAAACAACCAAATTGATGGTCATTTTGGTCATTGTGAGTTCTACAAAATTTACACTGTCTCAGATCAAAATCAGGTAATCTCAGAAGAAAGAATGGATTCGCCAAAGGGATGCGGATGTAAATCGAATATCGCTGAAGTATTTGAAAACGAAGGAATAAAAATTATGCTGGCAGGTGGTATTGGCGATGGCGCCGTCAACAAATTGACCTCGCACGGTGTAAGTGTGGTTCGCAATTGTCAGGGTGATGTAAATGAAATCGTTGAAAAATACCTGGCCGGCGAAGTGAAAGACAGTGGCAGCAACTGTGCGGCACATGCACACGGACACGAGGATGGACACGTTTGCAGTCATAACTAAAACAGATGCATTATGATTGTACATGAGTATAAGTTTCGGGTAAAATATCCCGATACAGACCAAATGGGTACAATGCACCATGCAGAATACGCAAAATACTACGAAGCAGCCCGCTGGGAGCTGTTTCGTAGTATTGGTGTTTCGTATAATTCTATTGAAGATGCAGGAGTAATGTGCCCGGTGCTTAGTATGAATTTCAAATTCCTAAAACCGACCCGTTATGATGAGCTCCTTACTGCTAAAACCACGTTGAAAACCATGAAAGGTGTGCGTATGTGGTTCAACTACCAACTTTACAACGAACAAAATGAACTGATAAACGAAGCTGAGACAGAATTGGCTTTCGTCGGGAGAGCGAATTGGAAACCTTGCGCAGCACCTGACTTTTTATTGAATGCTATTGCAGAACATTCCCGATTGAAATTAATGAGTAAATAACTATACGCTTATGTTTGATTTCCGCTTAAAAGTTTTTTATACTGTTGCCAAACGACTGAACTTCACCAAAGCAGCAGAAGAACTTTTCATTACCCAACCGGCCGTATCCAAACACATTCAGGAGATTGAGAGCTACTACAAAGTCAGGCTCTTCGAACGTAACGGGAATAAAATTCACCTGACTAAAGCCGGTGGCGTGTTACTTCACTATTGCAACCAAATATTTGGACTCTATGGAAGTCTTGAGTTCGACCTGAATGCATTGACGGAAATATTCAAAGGAAAGTTACGCATTGGTGCCAGTACCACCATTGCACAATATGTCCTTCCACCACTTTTAGCCGATTTCCATAAGCGGTACGAAGATATTCAGGTATCGCTCACCATCAGTAACACCGAACAAATTGAACAAGCTCTGAATAATAATATTATCGACTTCGGGATTATAGAGGGACAATCAAAAAACACACTTTTCAAATACACCGAATTCATTCGCGACGAAATTGTGCCGGTGGTAGCTGCAAATCATACGCTGGCAGATCAAAAAGAAATATCAATTGAGAAATTGTTGACCACTCCACTTTTGTTGCGCGAACCCGGATCGGGAACGTTGGAAGTAATTGCCCATGCGCTGAAACCGCATAACATTAAATTATCAGATTTAAATTGTGAGATGCAGCTGGGTAGCACTGAAAGTATCAAATCGTATTTGCTTCATTCTAATTGCATGGCTTTTCTATCTATTCATTCTATTTTAGATGAATTGGAAAATAACAAGTTACGTATTGTAGATGTCAAAGATTTGAATTTGGACAGAGCGTTTCATTTTATTCAACTCTATGGCGAGACTGAAGGATTGCCCGAATTGTTTATGAATTTTGCCAGTCATTATAACTTCAAGTAATCAGGCATAAATAATAACTATTTCTATGGTGTATCTATTCAAACTATCTTTGTATCTTCAAAATAAATAAGATACAAAATGGATGAAACAACATTGAACAGCAGTACTCAACGACCTAAAATGCCTTTTTACAACAACAGCATCGTCAAAAAAATCTTCTTTATCATGCTGGCAGCAATCTGCCTGACACCATTTATCTCTCCACCTTTTGCTCTGTTTTTGGGTTTGATTTTTGCTCTTTCGGTGGGTGCTCCTTTTCCGAGATTCAATAAGAAAGCATCCAAGTATTTGCTTCAGGTATCCGTAGTGGGTTTGGGTTTTGGAATGAATCTTCTCGATTCAGTCAAAGCCGGTTCCGACGGGATGCTATTCACGCTGTTTTCTGTGTTTAGCGTTATGTTTATCGGCATTATGGCCGGAAAGTGGCTTGGCATATCCAAAGTACCTTCGTATTTAATTGCTACAGGAACCGCCATTTGCGGGGGTAGTGCCATTGCTGCCGTAGGACCTAATGCCAAAGCCAACGAGAGCGAGATGTCAGTATCACTGGCTACCATTTTTGTGCTAAATGCGATAGCCTTATTTTTGTTCCCTGTTTTTGGACATTGGATGCACCTCACCCAACATCAGTTTGGAATGTGGGCTGCCATTGCCATTCACGATACAAGTTCGGTGGTAGGAGCCGGTTCCACGTATGGCGAAGAAGCTTTAAAGGTAGCCACTACCGTGAAGCTTACACGTGCTTTGTGGATTATTCCACTTTCCATTTTTACATCGTTTTATTTTAAATCCAAAGGCGACAAAGTATTTATTCCCTGGTTTATTCTCTTTTTTATACTTGCTATGGTATTGAACACCTATGTGTCTCTTCCAACTTTGATGACTCATGGAATTGTATCCGTTTCCCGCCAGTGCCTGACGCTCACACTTTTCTTTATCGGTGCCGGATTATCTCGGTCGGTGATTAAAATGGTTGGTGTTAAACCTCTGGTTTTGGGTGTAATGCTCTGGTTCTTTATAGCCGTTATTAGTTTATCGTTTATTTATTTTTTATATTAATGAGTAACTTCCAGCATGTATGGATAACACTGAAATAGAGCAAAGAGTCACGCAAGCAGTGGCTTATTTCGAAGAAGGATATAATTGTTCCCAGGCTGTTTTTATCGCTTATTCCGACATCTATGGTATTGATAGCCTGATGGCGGCAAAACTGGCCACTTCCTTTGGTGGTGGAATGGGACGGTTGCGCGAAGTTTGCGGTGCAGTTTCGGGAATGTTTCTGGTATTGGGATTGCACTATCCGAGTATCGACACCACCGATAAGGATGCTAAAAACACGAACTACAAAGCCGTTCAGCGTACTGCAAATGATTTTAAAGCCGAGATGGGCTCCTACATTTGCGCGGACTTATTGAAGATTAAGCATGAACCTGAAAAGCCGGAGGCGTCAGACAGGGATGAAGCTTATTACAAAATGCGACCTTGCTCTCGCTGTGTGTATTTGGCTGCAGAAATTGTAGGAAAAGAGATTTAATTTAGACACCCGGTCCATCTTTATTTAAATTTAAAATGGCAATTTAAGAAGTTATTTGCTGCTCAAAACGAATAGCTAAAGTTCAGTTATAATTGCGAATACTAATTGCTGTGCATAATTCCGACAAATACTGAATAAGTAATATTTTATTTAACGGAGGAAACAATTATTTTCAATTAATTTTGTCCTTTCAATTTGGAAACTATCCGAATTCATCACACGTACACTAATCACTAACATATGCAAGAAATAGGTTTATTAATTTTTGGAGTTGCGGTAGGCATTTTATCCGGGTTATTTGGAATTGGTGGCGGTATTGTGATGGTTCCTTCACTGATTGTTTTTTTTGGTATGGATATTCTCGATGCAAACGCAACATCATTGACAGCCATGCTATTACCGGTAGGTATTTTGGGTGTTATATCCTATTATAAAGCCGGGCTAATAAAAGTAAAAGAATCGCTGTGGATTGCATTGGGACTGTTTGTGGGTTCGTTTGCTGGTGGTGAATTTGCTGTAAACATTAATGAAGGCCTGTTGGCAAAGTTATATGCCGGAATCCTGTTCTATATTGCCTTGAGCTATTTCGATGTTTTTTCATATTTCAGAAAAAAGAAAAAGGATTCGAATTTATTGGAATCTCCGGTTCTTCCAAAACCTTTGTGGATGTATCTTCTGGTAGGTATAGGTGCCGGTATTTTTGCGGGACTTTTTGGTAAAGGTGGTGGTATCGTTATTGTACCATTGCTTATCGGTGTTTTCCATTACGATGCAAAGGCTGCTGCTGCGACCTCATTGGCGGCCTTACAACTACCGGTAGGATTGCCCAGTGTTATTATTTACGCCGAAAAAGGTCATTTAAATATCGAGATTGCGGCATTAATAGCTCTCGGAATTTTAGCAGGAGCATTAGTGGGATCTAAAATAGCCGTGAAATTACCTTCGTCGATGTTCAAAAAGGTGTTTGCAGTATTTTTACTCATTGTAGCTGTTTATATGGTTGCTAAATATATTTAATCACACAGCTTGCACTGAGTTCCGATATTTTATTTGTGTGGTAATATCTGGTTATAATTCTAATAATATTCAAAAATGAAAGGGAATTTTGATACAATAATTAATGAAAACCGACCTGTGATTGTCGATTTTCATGCCGTGTGGTGTGGACCATGCAAGACTCAGTCTCCCATTTTAAAACAAGTAGCCGATGAACTGGGTGAACGTGTGCGGGTAATTAAAATTGATGTGGACCAAAATCCAGCTTTGGCAAGTCGTTATCACATTCAAAGTGTGCCTACTTTAATGATATTTAAAAATGGGAAAGTTATACATCAACAAGCAGGTGTTCATACTAAACAACAAATCATGAGCATTGTAAATAATAATTTGTAAATAAGTTATTATACGATTATAATAAAAGAGCTGTCCGAAATTAATCGAACAGCTCTTTTTTATATATCATAACCGAGAGTCAGAACTCAGACTCCCGATTATGTTGTTTTCTTACAATTGTGGTCCTGAAGCAACTAATGCTTTAGCATCATCATTATCGCAGTATTGTTCAAAGTTTTTGATATACTTAGCAGCAAGTGATTTTGCTTTGGTTTCCCATTCAGCAACATTAGCATAGGTGTCACGAGGATCAAGAATGCCTTCTTCAACATTATTCAATGTTTTAGGAGCAACCAGGTTCAAAATCGGAACTTTGATTGTTTCTGCTTTTTCAATTGAACCGTCGATGATAGCATCAATGATGGCACGGGTATTTTTCAAAGAAATACGTTTGCCTGTACCATTCCAACCTGTGTTTACCAAGTACACCTTAGCATCGTGTTCTTTTGCTTTACCAATCAGAGTTTTTGCATACATAGTTGGGTGCAATGTAAGGAATGCTTCACCAAATGCAGGCGAGAAAGAAGGAACAGGTTCAGTGATACCACGTTCAGTTCCGGCTAATTTTGAAGTAAAACCTGAAAGGAAGTGATACTGAGCTGATTGTTCATCCAGGATAGATACCGGAGGCAATACACCAAATGCATCAGCCGACAGGTAAATAATTTTTTTAGCGTGTCCTGCACGTGAAGGAGAAACGATTTTATTGATAAAATAAATTGGATATGAAACACGTGTGTTTTCAGTTTTTGAAGCAGCAGCTGTGAAATCAGCAACACCATCAGCACCTACAGTAACGTTTTCCAACAATGAATCACGACGGATTGCTCTCCAGATATCCGGTTCTTTATCCATTTCAAGATCGATAACTTTAGCATAGCAACCACCTTCGTAGTTGAATACACCGTTGTCATCCCAACCATGTTCGTCATCACCAATCAGGTAACGTTTTGGGTCAGCAGAAAGGGTAGTTTTTCCTGTTCCTGAAAGTCCGAAGAAAATAGCCACATCACCATCTTTACCTACGTTGGCAGAACAGTGCATTGAAGCCATACCTTTTAATGGCAAGTAGTAGTTCATCAAGGCAAAAATACCTTTTTTCATTTCACCACCATACCAGGTTCCACCGATAACCTGCATTCTGGTAGTAAGGTTGAACAACGTGAATACTTCAGAGTTCAAACCTTGTTCTTTCCATTGAGGATTAGAAGTTTTAGAACCGTTTAATGTTACGAAATCAGGTTCACCGTAGTTTGCCAATTCGTAGTGTGAAGGGCGGATAAACATGTTAGTAACAAAATGAGCTTGCCAGGCAACTTCCATGATAAAGCGCACTTTCAAACGTGTGTCTTCGTTAGTTCCACAAAATGTATCAACAACATAAAGTTTTTTCGAAGAAGAAAGTTGTTTGGTAACTAAATCTTTACAGTGATCAAAAACTTCGGGAGTTGTTGGGCGGTTAATGGTTCCATCCCACCACAAATGTTCGTCAGTTACTGCGTCTTTTACAAAAAATTTGTCTTTAGGTGAACGTCCGGTGAATTTACCAGTATCAACCGAAATAGCACCTGATGTTGTTAACACTCCTTTTTCAAAACCTTCGTTTGCCGGGTTTACTTCATCTTGAAATAATACTTCGTAAGATGGGTTGTGTACTATTTCGAAGTTACCCGAAATTCCGTACTTGCTTAAATCCAAGTTTGCCATTTTTTTAAATTAATTAATTGATCTTATTATGTTTTTTACTATCCCTTTGAATCCCTTTTTTGATTTCCCCGACAAATATAGTAAATTATTTTATTGTACGAAAGGGATTAAAGAAATATTTCTCTATTCCTGTATAATGTCATAATTATTATAAATAATTATGCAATAATAGATATTCTAAATCTTTAAATTATATCATGATTTCCAATATTAAATTTTGATTTATAGCTATCTGCCTTAATTAGATTAATGTTTTTAAAAAATTAAATTGATTAAGTAGAATAACGTTTCGAAAGATATATTACTGTATAATAATACTTAATTTCATGTTTCCCATAGAATAGATTTATTTGAATATTATTATCAATTAAATAACATTAGAAACGAAGAGATTTTCTTATTAGAAAGTTTATTCGTAATTAACATCTCAAATGTATAGATTAAAATAAATTTAGGCTATCATTTGAATCATTTATGACTATTTTTGAATTATTTATTGTGTATTTTTGTAATATACTATATGCATTCTAAACACTTAATATGTTGACTTTTTAAAAATGGATTTCATAAATTAATTTAACGTTTATATTGTTACTTTGTTTCTAATTGCCATGCATTAAATCTTAATATAATATCTAAATTTGTTCAGATATTTTTTATTTATTGATGTTTATAAAGAATTAAAACACAGTCAGTATGAAAAAAAAAATGATAACTTTGCCTTTCAAAATTTAATAAATCAAATAACTACATATTTATATTGTAAAATCACATGAGAAAACTAAATTTAATATGGCTTTTGCTTATTATTGTAAGCATTGCTATTGCTGAAAACAAAAATTCACAACGGATTCAATCTTTTGACGACAACTGGAAGTTCACTCTGGCTGACAGTACAATGAATGCTTCGGCTCCGGCTTTTGACGACAGCGCATGGCGCAGCCTCAATTTGCCACACGACTGGAGTATTGAATCCGATTTTAGCAAAGACTTTCTGACAACTCCCGGAGGTGGCGCATTGCCCGGTGGCCTGGGTTGGTACCGTAAATCATTTACGGTGGATAAAGACTACAAAGGAAAGCAAATTTACATCGATTTTGACGGGGTATACCGCAACAGCGAAGTGTGGATTAACGGCACTTCCGTGGGCAAACGTCCTTACGGTTATATTTCGTTCCGGTATGATTTGACTCCTTATATTAAAGTAGGCGAAATCAATGTGATTGCCGTGAAAGTTGACGATTCTAAACTCCCTAATTCCCGTTGGTATTCCGGTGCCGGTATTTTCCGCAATGTGTGGTTGGTTACTACTAATCCGGTGCATGTGGATCATTGGGGAACGTATGTCACTACACCCAAAGTAAGTGCCACGAGTGCCGAAATAGCTGTGCAGACGAGCATTAAGAACGATGAAAAAGGGTTGAAGACCGTTCGGGTGGAACAATCCCTTTATAACGCATCGGGAGCGTTACTGAGTAAAGTAGATGGATCATTGTATGTAAGTCCTGGAGCTTCGCATGAGTATTTACAACAGATAACCATCCCGAAACCAACTTTGTGGAGCATTGAAAACCCGTATTTATACAAACTTATTACAAGAACCTATGTCAATGGCCGACTTACCGATGAATATCCTACCATGGTTGGTATTCGTTCTTTCAAGTTCGATGTCAACAAAGGATTTTTCCTGAATGGAAAGCATGTGAAGATAAACGGTGTGTGCAACCACCACGATTTAGGCGCCCTGGGTTCGGCGGTTAATACCCGTGCTATCGAACGCCAGTTGCAGATTCTGAAAGCAATGGGATGTAATGCCATCCGCACATCACACAATCCACCAGCTCCGGAATTGCTCGACTTGTGCGACAAAATGGGCTTTATAGTTATGGACGAATCATTCGATATGTGGCTGAAGAAGAAAACCACTTATGATTATTCATTGGATTTTCCGGAATGGCATGAACGTGACCTGACCGATATGGTGTTGCGCGACCGCAATCATCCTTCCATATTTATCTGGAGCATTGGTAACGAAGTAGGCGAACAATGGGGCGAGGCTAAAACGGCAGATGTAGACTTGCAGAAAGCTAATATAGCATTGAATAATAAGAAAACGATTAATGCCGAAGACGTGAAAATGGGCAAATCCGGAAAAAATGCAATTCTTACCAGATCGTTGGTAGATATAGTGAAGGCAGTAGACCTTACCCGTCCTGTTTCGGCAGCCTGCAATGGCACCGACGATAACAATCCATTGTTTGTTTCGGGAGCTATGGATCTGATTGGATTCAATTATCACGAGGGCGAATATGCCGGCATTACAAAACGTTTCCCGCTGACGCCTTTCTTTGTCAGCGAATCGGTTTCTGCACTCCAAACCCGTGGTTATTACGTGATGCCTTCGGATAGCGTAATTGTTTGTCCTAAAAGTTGGGATGTACCTTATACTAACCCTTCTCAGAAATGCTCGGCTTACGATAATTGCCGCGCTCCCTGGGGTTCTACCCACGAAGCCACCTGGAAAATTGTAAAGAAATACGATCACGTGGCCGGACAATTTATCTGGACCGGTTTTGATTACCTGGGCGAACCAACGCCGTACTGGTGGCCTTCGCGCAGTTCGTATTTTGGCATTATCGATCTGGCAGGTTTCCCCAAAGATGTATATTACATGTACCAAAGCGAGTGGACAACCAAAGATGTGTTGTATATTTTCCCGCATTGGAACTGGAAGGCCGGACAACCCGTAGATGTATGGGCGTATTACAACAATGCCGATGAAGTGGAGCTTTATCTGAACGGACAATCGCTGGGCAAACGCAGCAAAGTGGGTGATGACTTACACGTAATGTGGCGTGTGCCTTTTGCTCCGGGAACATTGAAAGCCGTGTCGCGCAAAGGTGGCAAAGTGGTGCTGACCAAAGAAATTAAAACTGCCGGAGAACCAGTAAGCATATGTATGAAAGCCGACCGCCAGACCATTACAGCCGATGGCAAGGACCTGTCGTATGTAACTGTTGAACTCTTGGATAAAGATGGAAACGCCAATCCGCTGGCCGATCAGTTGGTGAAATTTACGGTAGAAGGTGAAGGTACTATTGTTGGAACCGATAATGGTGACCAGAACGATCATGTATCACTTAAAAAACCGGAACGTCATTTGTTTTACGGCAAATGTCTTGCCATTGTGCAGACTAACGGCAAAGCCGGAAACATTGTGCTCAAAGCCGCTGTAGAAGGACTGCCAACGCAGGAAATTTTGATTCAGAGTAAGTGATTCATACAAGTTAAATTATCCATAATTCCCCTTGAGAAAACTTTTCAAGGGGAATTATTATTTTTAGAAATAATATCATTCTAAATTTATCCCATAGTGAATTTATCCTACAAGTGATTTTAAAATGTTGATATTCCTGTTTAATAATTTGTTCATTATTTCAATAACCGTTACTCTGTGCTTTTTGTTAGTATTCTTGTTTTATATTAGTCAAAAGACGTAGCGTAGTTTTCGACCAATCATAAATTGGTCACAAAGTTGAGAAAAGACTGTTTCAATTCGTTTTCTTGTCTTTCCGAATAAATACGGTTGTTTCTGATAATCCTGCTGATTAACTCGCATAGGAACTTTTAGCGTTATTTGCTCGAAGTAAATAAATTAAGTTTATAATCGGTAATCAAACAGCCTTTATAACAAACTAAAAAAAAGATAAGTTGTTCTTTATACTTTTCAAAAAATAAATATCATGCACAGCAGGTTGAGTCAGTTCTAAGTTGGTAAAAACGCTGGTAGAACTACTTACAGCATGTAATTTATAACCATAAAAATGCAACTTTTGACTGGCACAATAACCTTTGGAAGGACTTGTCAAAAAGTCTTCCTTGCAAATAGTAGTTCTTGAAGAACGGCTTAGTTTGCAGATTTCCAAAGGCATACTGTCAACGATAAAATAGTTTTCAGAACCAGTATTTTATAAATGCACTACGGTATATTAATAAAGGTGATATTGCCAATTCAAGAAATACTTATCTAAATAGAGGAGGTATAATTACCTCCTCTAAGAAAAAAGTTTAAAAAGTGATTTTTGATCAGGATTCACTTAGAGTTAAAAGTGAATTACTATTTACCTGATTTAGTATTTCTATTTCAGAGAGACTGACATCTCACTTCCTGTATAGTGAATTGATTTAAAGTTTTTCGAAGTACTGTCTATCCCTATTGGATTTGAAGGGTCTACCAGGATGAAGTTCATTTTACGCTCCTTTATCATTCCAGTGAAATTCCCTTTTCTATTGGCAATATTCAGTGTTTTATCGTTGTCGTTGTAGCTAAACTCAATGGTTGAATAGTTTCCTTTCTCATAATTGTAGTTCAAATTCTCATCTTCATACAAGGTGAAAGATCCGTTTTTACCGGCATAAACATATACTGTCAAGTCTGTTTGTGCTTGAGTCGTGTTTTGAACTAATTTCCCCACAGGAAGAATACTTCCGGACGTAACATAAATTGGCATTCGTTCATATGGAGCATCCATATTTTGCTTTTGGCCTCCGGCAATGAATTTACCATTGTATAAATTATACCATCCGGCATTAGCAGGGAAATATACATCGCGGGTGCGAGCTTTATATTTGTAAACCGGACAAACCATTAGGTTAGGGCCAAACATATATTGGTCACCTACATTCAGTACGTTGGTATCACTTTCGAAATCCATCATAAGCGGACGCATAATGCTATAATCATTAAAGTAACATTTCCCGGCTAACGAATAGATATAGGGCATCAGGCGATAACGCAGTTGGGTGTAGTACAACATACTTTTATAAGCGGGATGCGTGTTAGGAGCAATATTCCACAATTCGCGATAGGGAGGTTGTCCATGTGAACGGAACAAAGGCACAAATGCGCCAAATTGGTTCCAACGAACATTCAATTCTCGCCATTCATTCAAATCTTCCGACCCTTCTTTGGCATTTTCATAGCGTTTTTCAACACAGAAACCACCATCATCCATTGTCCAATACGGATTTCCGGAAATAGAGAAATTTTGACCAGCTGATATTTGTGCTTTCATATCTTCCCAACGAGTACCTATGTCGCCACTCCAAATGGCAGCAGCATATTTCTGCGAACCTGCGAACCCGGATCTTGTAAGCAAAAATACCCGGTCGTTATTATTTGTTGAGCGTTGCCCTTCGTATATTCCTTTGGCATTCATCAATCCGTAAGCATTGAAAAATTCTGTTGACGAACCGGCAGCAGTTGGATTCATTAATTTTTTACGATAAGCCATGCTAGCATTTGATTCAATGTCCGGTTCTGAAGCATCCATCCACCATGCATCGAAATGCTTTGAATAGAGTTTTTCGTTCAACTGTTTCCAAAACAGCTCACGGGCACCCTTACTGTATGCATCGTAGAATGAACCGATATAGCCTGTCCCAATCCAGTCACGCACGCTGTCATTCACTGCTTGTTTGAACATCCAACCTTTGTCTGCAAATTCTTTGTAATGTTTTGTATTTACATAGAATTTTGGCCACACGGAAATCATAATATGTGCGCTTGAATCATGAACTTCTTTTACCATTGCATCCGGATTAGGGAATCGGGTAGAGTCAAATTCATGACTTCCCCATGCGTCCTGTTTCCAGTATGACCAATCCTGAACTATATTATCGATTGGAATTTGACGACGACGAAATTCACGCAATGTACTTAATAATTCGTCTTGTGTTTTGTAGCGTTCACGACTTTGCCAAAAGCCCATCGCCCATTTAGGCATTACCTGAGCTTTACCTGTAATGGTACGATAACCGCTTATTACCTGATCGGGATTATTTCCATGAATAAAATAATAATCGAGTTGTTTGCCCATTTCCGACCAAAAAGAGAGTTTGGCTTGTTCGGCTTCAGGAACAGGACTCAGTGCTTTCAAACTTATATACGACACACCACCATCGGGCATCCATTCTACGCGAAGTTTATGCTTTTTACCGGATTCCAGATTGACGGTAAATTTATAGCTGTTAGGATTCCATGCAGTACGCCAGCGTTCGGGCACTACTAAATTATTATCCATATAAACTTTTGTATAACCGGCATAATAAAGTATAAAGTGAAAAAGTCCGCTCTCTTTTGGTTGTATTTCACCTTCCCACGTAATGGCTGCATTATTGAAAGGGAAGTCTTTTGGGAAATTTAAAACTGTTTCCAGATTTTCGTAATCTATTGTTTTTTCAGTACGTTCAACAAAGACGTTCTTAGGATCTTTATTTACAAGATATGTTGCGGTAAGTCCACCTTCTTTTCCATTTTTATCGAATAGTTTGAACTGATCAAGGTTAGAATATGGACGTGGGTCGCCAAAGCGTGTGAGGGAATAATTATCCCACAGAATTCCGTAGTTTTTATTTGAAACAATGAATGGAACTGATACTTTAGTGTTGTACTGATACAATACTTCGTTTTTCCCTTTGTAGTTAAATTCGTCAGATTGATGTTGACCTAGTCCGTAAAATGCTTCATCGGATGGAGATTCGAACACCTGGCGAAATGTGTAACCTGCGTGTCCATCTACTTCAATGGGTTGGAAGCTTTTGCCACCGCCGTGCTGTTCTTGTAAAATTACTTTTCCGTTTAAATCTGTAAAAGAGATTTCACCTGTTCTCAAGGAAACCAGTGCTTTAGTGGTTGAAGTTTGTAATACTACATTTTCACCTTGTTGATTAACTTTCCAACCTTCTTTTTGGGTGCTTGGGTACGTAGCTATCAAACTTTGATCTTTGGAAAGAGTTTTGGATGGTGAAGCACTCACCCGGATAATATCATCCGTTACTACCTGCAAACGTATTGTCTGAGCTTTTTCAGGAGATGAATGTTTAAGAGAGATGAGAATGCCATCGGCAGTTTTCTGATAAGCAAGACGGCTACATCCTACTATCGATGCGAGCGTTCCTATTAACACAATTAATTTGTATCTTTTCATTATTTTTAATAGTATGTGATTTTTAATATTTATTTAACCAGGCCTCATTCTTAAGGCTTACAAATATAGGTTCTAGATTTTGTATGCATTGGGTACAATGTTTAAATGGGTGGTCGTATTTGATAACCAATGGGTGCTAAATGTTCACGTTATAGGAGCGGATTGATAATGTTGTTAATTATTCTCCAATAGCTAGCATTTATTATATATATTTGTATACAAAAACAAATAGTTGACTAATATAAATGGTGTAAAATTTTCAATAAATTGAATTGTAATGTAACAGCTGATTTTTGGTCGCCGTTATTTAATACCTTTATAAAATAATAGCAAAATATAATGAGAAAATTTCTGTTTACAATTGGTTCAATTTTAGTTATGGGTTTAAATGCCGAATCCTATAATTTTGCCCGCCTTGACAACACACACGGATTGTCGAATAATCAAATAGAATGTGTTTTCAAAGATAGTCGTGGGTTTATGTGGATTGGTACTAACTTTGGTCTTAATCGGTACGATGGTTATCGATCAAAAGTTTATAAATCAGATAAAAATGATTCTACAACAATAAATACAAATTCGATTTCGAGCATACAGGAGGATGTTAGTGGCAATTTATGGATTAAAGGGATTCATAATTATTCACTTTATGATATAAAACAAGCAAAATTTATTCGGAATCTTACTCCAATTTTACGTCCCATAGGAATACATTTTAAACCTTCAATTGTTGAAATTGATAATCAAAAAAATTTTTATTTTTATAGCCCTAATGAAGGAGTTTATAAGTACGACTGCAAGAATAAAAAACTATTTCATTTTAAACAATCTAATTCCGGAAAATCACTAAGTCAAGGATCTGTCAATTGTATTAAAGCAGAACCAGGTCATTTCTGGGTTTTATTCCGTTCAGGTTTGCTTGAGCGTTATAATGAAAAAACCAATATGGTGGATTTTAGAAATAATTATGTGGCTGAAAATGCAAAAGAAGCATTTATCTATAAAAAATTATTTCTCGATTCAAATGGTTGTCCGTGGGTTTACCCGGGTATTGCTGATAGAGGTGTATTGTATTATAATGTTGCAAAATCGGAATGGATTTTTTTTGGAAAAGATAAAAAAGATTTTCACGGTCCATCCGATCATATAATTAGTTCTAATTTTGTGCGTGCAATAGCTCAGGATTTAAAAGGACAAATATGGATAGCTACAGACCATGGAGGTATTAATATATATAATAAATCCACCTATGAAATCACTGTTCTTCGTAATGATCCATCGAATGCTAATTCATTAAGTCAAAACTCAGCTATAAGTTTATACTGTGATAATACAGGTATAATGTGGGTTGGTACTTATAAAAACGGAGTTTCATTTTATCATCCTGGAATGTTTAAATTTGATAAATCTCCATTGTTTTTTTATCATAATCAGGATTTGGAAACCAAAGACTGTAATATCTTGTATAAAGATAAAAAGGATAATTTGTGGATTGGTACAAATGGTAGTGGAGTATTGAAGTATAATTTTAAAAATGAGAAGTTTACATTGTATCGTAATCAGCCAGATAATCCCAAAAGCATTTCTTCTGATATTATCATTTCCATGTTAGAGGATAGACGTGGAGATATGTGGTTTGGAACTTTTTTGGGGGGATTAAATCAAAAAGTTGGTGAAAGTTTTAATAGGTTCTTGCCTAATGTTAACGATACAAATTCTATTTCCAATAAAAGCATATATGGTCTGATCGAAGATCAGCAACAGAATCTTTGGATTGGAACTTTGGGTGGTGGTGTTGATGAATTGGATGCAAGTAGAAAAAAATTTCATCATTATTACGTTGCTAATAAGATAAATACTAGTTCAAATTTTGTTTTGTCAATGTATTCTAAAGATTCAACATCGGTTTATATTAGTACATCAGGAGGGATTGAACTTTTGAATACAAAAACAAAATCTATCACGCCTGTTTTTAAAAATTACTCACAACTCAATAAACTCTCTGATTTGATTATTTACAATACCCTTGTAGATTGTAGAAATCAGCTTTGGATTGCAACAGATAACGGTATAAATATTTATAATGCGGAGAAAAACTCAATAAGCTATGTAAATAAATCAAGTGGGTTACCAAGTGATCAGGTCGTGTCGTTAATAGAAGATAATAGTGGGAATATTTGGGCAGGTACCCGTAACGGTCTGGCTTGTATTTATTGTTCTACTAATTCGACAACAGGCAAGTATGACTATTCTGTCGTTTCGTTCGATGAAAATGATGGGTTGTTAGGCTCCATCTTCAACCAAAATGCAGCTTACAAAGATAAACAGGGTAAGATTTATATCGGTTGTACAAAAGGATATACGGTTTTTGATCCAAAAACAATTCACTTTAATAAAATTATGCCTCGACCGCATTTTACAGAATTAATAATAGGAAATGAAGAAATATTGCCTGGTAAGAAATACAAAAATCGTATAATCCTAAATGCGTCAGTGACTGATAAAAATCAGATAGTATTAAAATATGATGAAAAAAATATCACGGTTAATTTTTCAGCGTTAAGCTATATACATCCCGAAAAAAATCGATATCGTTATAAACTTAAAGGTTTTGATGAAGAATGGCTTTTATCAAAAAATGGTTCTGCTTCTTATTCAAATTTAAATCAAGGGACATACCAGTTAATTGTTTATGCCAGCAACAATGATAACGTCTGGTGTGCGGAACCGGCAATCCTTGAAATAGTCATTCAACCTCCATTTTGGTTGACATGGTGGGCACTTTTACTCTATTTAGTATTCGGCATTGTTTTATTTTGGTATATTATCAAATTTAATTTGCAAAAACAAAAGAAGGAATTCGAAAATGAACAGGGTGTACGAGAGGCAAAACAATTACATGAAATAGATGAAATGAAATTTCGGTTTTTTACTAATATTAGTCATGAGTTTCGGACACCTCTTACTTTAATTATTAATCCCGTTGAAAAACTATTGAATGAAACTAAATCAGATGAAGACAAGGCATTACTTTCTATTATTCAACGCAATGCAATTGGATTATTGGAGCTAGTAAATCAATTATTGGATTTCAGAAAGCTGGATGTACATAAAGATACCTTGAATATCTCTGTAGGTGATGTGGTCCTTTTTATAAAAGATATTTGTTACTCTTTTACTGATCTCGCCAATAGAAAATCTATTAATTTTTCATTCTCAACGTCTTTTTCGGAATTACGTATGGAATTCGATCAGGAGAAATTAAAAAAAATTGTATTTAACCTCCTTTCAAACGCTTTCAAATTTACGACTAGTACAGGAAAAATTGATGTCAACTTAAGTTTGATTCAGCAATTGAACGAAGATAAAAAAATGCTGAAAATTGTAATATCAGACAGTGGAATTGGCATCCCTTCCAAAGATTTGGAACGGATTTTTGAACGATTTTATCGGGTTGAAAATGCCGAAAGTGGCAATCAAACCGGAACCGGAGTTGGGCTTCATATTGTAAGCGAATATGTAAAGTTACACGAAGGGGTAATAGGAGTAGAAAGTGAACCTGGCAAAGGTTCTACTTTTACAGTTTTAATACCTGCTAATCAGTATATTCAGGAAGAAATTATAGCTTCTAATTTAAATGAATTAAATGAAGATGAAAATGACGAAAAATTAATAATTGAATCGGAGAGTCTGTCTGGAGATCAACGATCCAAATTGCCACTTATGTTGATTGTTGATGATAACCATGATTTTCGTAATTTTATTGCCACCTTATTTGCTCAGAATTATCGTATTTTGAAGGCCGAAGATGGAGAAATTGCTTATCAAATAACACTCGATAAGATTCCGGATTTAATTATTTGTGATGTAATGATGCCGAAAATGGATGGTTTCGAGTTATGTAAAATGATAAAACAAGACATACGTGTTTCGCATATTCCAATAATTCTACTTACAGCTAAGGCTGGTGATGAGAATAAATATCGTGGATTGGAAGCCGGAGCAGAAGATTATATTTCAAAACCATTTAACATGGATATGCTTACCCTCAAAGTTGCACGTATTATCGAGAGACAAAAGAAAACTCGCGACCAATTTAAAAACAAAATAGATATTACCACATCTGAAGTCCAGATTACTACTATGGATGAAAAATTTGTAAAAAAGGCAGTCGCGTTAGTCGAAGAGAATTTGTCAAGAAGTGAATTTTTGGTTGAAGATCTATGTAGGGAAATGGGTATGAGCCGAGTTTATTTTTACAAAAAAATTCTTTCGCTCACTGACAAAACTCCATCAGAATTTATACGTTTTATTCGATTAAAAAGGGCAGCGGATTTATTAGAGAAAAGCCAGTTGTTTGTTAACGAAATCGCTTTTCAGGTAGGCTTTAACGATCCAAAATACTTCCGTAAGTATTTTAAAGTTGAGTTTGGGTTAAGTCCTAATGAGTACAAAAAGAAGTTTATAAATTGATTCAAATGACTAAATAACCGGATGGATATAGATCTCTTTTTTCTTTTAATTGATTTTTAGAGCAACTTTGAGTTTTTTCTTTAGTTGTCTTAAATAATTTCAAAAAAAATGTTGTTATTTGAAAATTACCTTATAACTTTGTCATTTTAAATTTTGAGTGTCAGATAAGTTGTTTTTAATAATTTCAAAACAATAGTATTAATAAATAAAACCAAGTAAATAGTATGAAGAAAATTTGTAGTTTGATAGTACTTTCTGTTATTTTTCAATTATCTGCTTTTGCTCAGTATAATAAAGGTAGTATATTTATTGATGGAACTTTGAATTATAATAATGATAATTCAAAATTCATAAATAGTAATTTCTCCACTAATTCCGGGGCTTTTAGCATTTCGCCGGGTATAGGCTATTTCTTAATGAATAATCTTGTAATTGGAGTTGGAGTAGACTCTCAATCATTTAATAACAGTTCAAGTACTACAACCACGGACATTTCAACTGATATTAATGGAGTTGTGAGCACTTCAAGTATTATTTCAGCTACTTCAATAAAATGGACTGAAATGTCACCTGCAGTATTTGTTAAGTACTTTATGCCGGTTTCAGACAAGTTGAGTTTTGATGTAAATGCACGATATTCACATGGTTTACTGAAGGATCAGTCAACTATTACCCAAGACACAATATCGTCCGGTACTCCGGCTGGACACTCAATTCTGACTGGTGATAAACCGGCGACTCAGTCAAGCAGATTAAATATTTCTCTCGGCATGCATTATTTAGTTACCAATAAGTTTGGGTTGGAAGTGAATTTTGGAGGATTTAGTTATAGCTCTACTCCGGTAATTCATACATATGATAATGTAACATATAACAGTTCAATCACCTGGGGAACTAAAACGACATCAAGTTTCAATGTTAACCCAGCTGCCTGGAGTTTTGGAGTTTTCATAATTTTGGGAGGTCAGAAGTAAAAGGAAGCTAATTATTATATAGATAAAAAAACAGATTGATTCATTGAATCAATCTGTTTTTTTATTTGCAGAATACTTTATTTATTTGAGATACTATGAAATTTCGTTTATTGCAAAAGTTTCTTTTTTTTGTACATTCGTAATACATGAAACTTTTGTAATTACATATCAACCCTAAATAAGAAACATCTTATACCACATAGTGCTAAATATTCCCTGATTTATATACATTTAGATTACATGGTTACTTTATAATTGTGTATTTTTGCATAGTACACGAAATCTATACACGCAATGAAAGTCATCACTATCCGATTAAGCATACTTGTGCTTTCTTTACCTCTGTTCTTATCAGCACAACCAGCTTTCCCATTTCAAAACACATCCCTGGGCGATAAGGCGCGTATCGACAATTTACTTTCATTGATGACTATTGATGAGAAAGTAAATGCTCTTTCCACGAATCTAGGTGTTCCACGTCTCGGTATTCGAAATACGGGACATTCTGAAGGCTTACACGGTATGGCACTCGGAGGTCCCGGAAACTGGGGAGGTCATGGAGAGAGAGGTATCCCACAAACTTATCCTACTACAATTTTTCCTCAAGCTTATGGACTGGGCGAAACCTGGGATCCGGAACTTATTAAACGGGCAGCTGACATTGAAGCCTCAGAAGTGCGGTTTTATACACAAAACCCAAATTTACAAAAAGGAGGAATGGTAATGCGTGCTCCTAATGCCGATTTGGCACGCGATCCTCGCTGGGGACGAACTGAGGAGAGCTACGGAGAAGATGCTTATCTTGGTTCGAAAATGACGGTGGCTTTTGTAAGGGGCTTGCAAGGCAACGACCCAAGATACTGGAAATCGGCTTCGCTCATGAAACATTTTATGGCTAATAGCAACGAAGATGGGCGTGATTCAACTTCGTCCAACTTCGACGAACGACTTTTCCGTGAGTACTATTCTTTCCCTTTCTACAAAGGCATTACCGTAGGTGGCTCCAGAGCATTTATGGCATCATATAATTCTTGGAACGGCATACCAATGACTATAAATCCGGTTCTCAAGAAAGTAACGAGAGACGAATGGGGAAATAATGGCATAATTTGTACCGATGGTGGCGCATTGAAGTTACTGATAAATGCACATCATGCTTTTCCAACGTTGACCGAAGGTGCGGCAGCTGTGGTGAAAGCTTCAGTGGGTCAGTTTCTCGATAACTTTAAACCCTACATTTATGATGCTTTGAAAAAAGGGCTATTGACAGAAAAAGATATTGATAATGCCATTCGGGGGAATTTTTTCGTAGCATTGAAACTGGGATTATTGGATGCCGACCAAACAAAAGTTCCTTATGCATCAATTGGAGTAACAGATACTGTTCAGCCATGGACAAAACCCGAAACCAAAGCTTTTGTGCGTGAAGTAACAGCTAAATCGGTCGTTTTATTGAAAAACTCTTCGAACTTATTGCCATTAAATAAATCAAAAATCAAATCCATAGCAGTTATCGGTCCACGAGCCGACGAAGTTTTGCTTGACTGGTATAGTGGAACACCGGCTTATGCAGTAACTATTTTGCAAGGTATTAAAAATGCTGTAGGAAAAGATGTTGAAGTATATTATGCTCCTTCAAACGAAATGGACAAAGCAACTATTGCTGCCCGCAAAGCAGATATAGCCATTGTCTGTGTAGGAAATCACCCTTACGGAACGGATGCAAAATGGTTGGTTTCACCCGTTCCAAGCGATGGACGCGAAGGTGTTGACCGCAAAGCAATAGCATTAGAACAAGAAGATTTAGTAAAACTGGTGTTGCAGGCAAATCCAAAAACGGTAATGGTGTTGGTGAGCAATTTCCCGTTTGCGATTAACTGGTCACAAGAAAATGTGCCTGCTATTTTGCACGTAACCAATAACAGTCAGGAATTGGGCAATGGTTTGGCCGATGTGATTTTTGGTGATGTAAATCCTGCCGGACGCACTACGCAAACCTGGGTGAAAAGTATTACCGATCTTCCTCCAATGATGGATTATGATATTCGTCACGGAAGAACATATCAGTATTTCAGAGGAAAACCACTTTATCCTTTTGGATTTGGACTGAGCTATACCACTTTTGAATATTCAGAACTTAAAATATCAACTTCTAGCCTTAAAGATTCTATGGTTGTTTCTGTAAACGTAAAAAATACCGGCAAACGGGATGGCGAAGAAGTAGTTCAGCTTTATGTTTCTTATCCCGATTCTAAAGTGGAACGTCCCATCAAGCAACTGAAAGGGTTTAAACGCGTGTTTATACATGCCGGTGAATCAAAGACTGTGGAGATTCCGTTGAAAGCAATGGATTTGGCCTATTGGAATGTAGAAAAACATGCTTTTATAGTAGAAAAAGGAAGAGTGAAGTTGATGATCGGAAGCTCATCGGACGATATTAAACTGACGAAATCAATTGATGTAAAATAGAATTTGACAATCACTGTCAGCAGCCAAAGGCTCTGACAGTGATTGATGCTCACAACTCTGACAGCGGTCGAAGACCCTGTCAGTAGTTGAAAAAATTAGAAATAAACAAATAAAATATCCCATGAAAAAACAATTAATCCCAGCTTTAATGCTATTAGCCAGCTGTTGCATGCAACCGCTTACGGCTCAGCCAAAACGACTCCTCGGCGATCCTGTCGATATGAGCGTTGATTTCAACGATTTTCACAACACTTTTTTCTTTGCCGATAAGTTGGCAAGTTTCGATCCCTTAACCGCAAAAGGAAAGATCAGTTGGAAGCGCTCTTCGCTTTACACCCGTCAGGCTTTTAATGTGAATACTATTTTACCTCAGGATTTGCCTATGCTCGATTTTCCCGGCCCGGCTTATGAGCAAAATCCTGAATTAAGTTTTACAGTAGACTTTATTACACCCCGGACTTTCCGGATTAGAATGCTTACTACTCCCGTAACTCCGAAACCTTTCGATTCTCCCATGTTGGTCAAAGAACCCGGGAAAGATACTTCGTGGAAATATACCAAAACTAAAACAGGTTATCTTTATAAAAGTGCCTTTGCCAGTTTGTTGATAGAAGAAAATCCATTCCGCATAGTGGTTATGGATGCCGCTGGCAAACGTTTGACTGATACCTGGCGTTGGGCGGATAACGATTCATCGCAAGTAAAAATACTTCCGTTCAACTTTATCAAAAGAGGAGTGGATAACAGCCGTGAAATTAATCCGGTTTTCTCGCTTTCTCCCAACGAAAAGATTTTCGGTTGCGGTGAGTCATTTACCAAGCTTGACAAACGCGGACAAAAAGTTAACCTGTTCGTTACCGACCCACAAGGTCCTGAAACGTACCAAATGTACAAACCAATTCCATTTTTTATGAGTAGCCGTGGTTATGGAATGTTTATGCATACTTCCGCTCCTGTTACCTGCGATTTTGGAAACACATACGTGGGTGCCAATAAACTTTTTATGGGCGACGAAGCATTGGATTTATTCGTTTTTGTGGGAGAACCTAAAGATGTTTTGAATGAGTATACCGATATTACCGGTAAAGCCGCCATGCCGCCACTTTGGTCGTTTGGAACATGGATGAGCAGAATAACCTATTTTACGGAAAAAGAAGGTTATGATGTTGCCGCTAAATTGCGTGAAAACAAGATACCTGCTGATGTGATTCACTTTGATACAGGATGGTTTGAAACCGACTGGCAGTGTGATTATAAGTTCTCACCTTCACGTTTCCCCGATCCGCAAAAAATGATTAATGATTTGAAGAAAGAGGGTTTTCATATTTCATTGTGGCAACTGCCTTATTTCTCTCCTAAAAATAAATTCTTTACGGAAATCATTGACAAGAACTTAAATGTAAAGAATGCCAAAGGCGAAATGCCTTACGAAGATGCCGTGCTTGACTTCTCGAATCCAAATACGGTAAAATGGTATCAGGATAAACTGGCAGGATTATTGAAAATGGGTGTTGGAGCTATCAAAGTTGACTTTGGCGAAGCTGCACCGTTGGATGGAATCTACGCTTCGGGCCGGGGTGGTTGGTATGAACATAATTTATACCCGTTGCGCTATAACAAAGCAGTGGCTGAAATTACCAAACAAACCACAGGCGATAATATCATTTGGGCAAGGAGTGCGTGGGCAGGTAGTCAGCGTTATCCACTACATTGGGGTGGCGACGCAGCCAATAAGGATGTGGCAATGGCATCGGAATTGCGTGGCGGTTTGTCATTTGGACTCAGCGGATTCTCTTTCTGGAGTCACGATATAGGAGGATTTGTAAAACAATCACCGGAAACATTGTATCGCCGTTGGTTGCCATTTGGGTTCCTGACTTCGCACAGTCGTGCACACGGAGCACCTCCCAAAGAACCATGGTTATACAACGAGAGTTTTGTAAAAGCATTCCGCGAATCTGCAGAAATGAAATACAAACTGATGCCTTATGTTTACGCACAGGCAAAAGAATGTACCGAAAAAGGATTACCCATGGTACGTGCGTTGTTTGTTGAATTTCCCGGCGATCCGGGAGCGTGGAGCGTGGATGATGCATACATGTTTGGTTCGGATATTTATGTAGCACCTTTAATGGAAAATACCAAAGGGCGTCAGGTGTATTTACCCGGCGGAAAATGGATTGATTATCAAACAGGAAAAACATACGATCGTGGTTGGAATAATATCGACGCAGGAGAAATTCCTTGTATCATCCTTGTGCGCGATGGAGCAGTGATTCCTCACGCTAAACTGGCTCAAAGTACCGATAAAATCGACTGGTCGAACATTGAGTTGAATGTATATGGCGATAAACAGACAGCTAAAGGGTTAGTTTGCCTGCCTTCCGATAATAAATTGGTACAAGTGGAAGTTTCCAAAAAAGGAAATACCTATCAGGTAGAAAAAGGAATGATTGATGGTGTAAAATATCAGGTAAAATAACTACTAATTGAGAGCGCGAATCAAAGTCGTGCTCTCAATAAATTGTTATTTATACAAAGTGCCAACGTGCTGACTTTTGTAATTACCGCAATGACGGATGGAGATATCGCATTGCAAAATATATTTAATGCACCTGGCACTGGAAGCACCGCATTGGTAGCTTTATGTACCGCATTTGGCATTTGATGCACCGTATTAGCTAATTTATATACCGTATTCGCAACTTTATGTACCGTATTCACATCTTTATGCACCGTATTAACTAATTTATGCACCGTATTGTCAAAATAATGCACCGTATTAACGAATTTATATACCGTATTCACATCTTTATGCACCGCATTAGCTAATTGATGCACCGTATTCGCTAATTTATGTACCGCATTGTAATTTGATTGAAGTGTGGGAGCTTTGGAATTTAATTTTAAATCAACCAACTTTTTAGAATTTGATACCCGATTAATTTATTTATAACTAAGAATTACTTTTAATTAAAAATTATATACGATGAAGATTAAAAACTTATTTGCCATTCTTGGAAGCCTGTTTATAGGCAGCCTATTGGCACAATCACAATCAAACAGCAAGCCTGCCTTGCATGAACGGGTAATCAGTGTCGATTACAATACGGTAAAAGGACCGTTGAATACAATGTTTAATGAGTGTATTGGAGCTGGTCGTGCCAATGAAGGATTGCGGGCTGATTGGCAACAACAGTTGGCTTATGTAAAGAAAGCATGTGACTTTAAATACATCCGTATGCATGGTTTGCTCACCGACGATATGGGCGTTTACAAGGAAGACAGACATGGTAATCCGGAATATAATTACCAATACATCGATGCTTTATACGATTACCTGTTGAGCATAGGCATTAAGCCTTTTGTGGAACTTGGATTTATGCCCTCGGCATTGGCAAGTGGTTCCCAAACCATTTTTTGGTGGAGAGGGAATGTAACTCCACCCAAAGATTATAATAAATGGGGGGAATTGATAAAGAATCTTACGCAGCATTTTACCGAACGCTACGGGGTGGAAGAAGTGAAAACGTGGTACTTTGAGGTTTGGAACGAACCTAATTTATCACCCGGTTTTTGGAGTGGTACTCAAGCGGAATATTTCAAATTGTACCAGTATTCGGTAAATGCCATCAAAAGCGTAAACAAAGATTACCGCGTAGGTGGTCCCGCTACTGCCGGAGCTGCATGGGTTCCTGAAATGATAGAATTTTGCCATAAAAATTCCCTTCCACTCGATTTTATTAGTACACACGCGTATGGAGTAAAACAAGGTTATCTTGATGAATACGGAAACTCGGGCACTGTCCTCAGCAAAGATCCTATGGCGGTAAGTGGCGATGTTCTTAATTCGCGTAAACAAATAAGTAACTCGGCTATGCCCAATCTGCAACTTCATTATACCGAGTGGAGTTCATCGTATACACCTTCCGATCCTATTCACGACAGCTACCATGAGGCTGCTTATGTGTTGCAAAAAATTAAACAAGTGGGCAATGCAGCCAATTCAATGTCTTATTGGACCTTCACCGATATATTCGAAGAAGCAGGACCGCGCTTCACGCCTTTTCATGGTGGCTTCGGATTGTTGAACACGCAAGGCATTAATAAACCTGCGTTTTATTCCTTCAAATTTATGAATGAACTTGGCAATAAAGAATTGACGAATGCCGATTCATGTTCATGGGTTTGCAAAGACACCAAAGGAAATGTTCAGGTGCTGCTTTGGGATTTCACCAATACGCATCCCGGCGATTCAGTTAACAATCAGGTGTATTACATTCGCGATTTACCTGCAAAATCAAAAGGGAAAGTAAAAATAAGTCTATCGGGTGTGACCAAAGGAGCTTACAAACTTGAAATTTATAAAGTTGGATATAAATCGAATGATGCTTATGCTACTTACCTGGCTATGGGGCGACCTGGTCAGTTGACAAAACTACAAGTAGAGGAAATAAAGAAACAAAATGATGGTTCTCCGGTTTCAACCGAAACAATAACTGTAAAAGGGAATGAAGCATTTGTAAAGGAGCTTGATATTCGGGAGAATGATGTTTATTTCTTGAATCTTATTAAGCAATAATAAATATTCCAAACGGGTCTTGCTATTTCCAAATCGCGGATATATCTAAAATCTGCGATTTGGAAATAGCGAAACCTAATTGAAATACAACACTCATATTATTAGGTCTTTTTATACATTGAAAAAATAAAACTATGAAAAAATTCACACTATTATTCCTGTCCATTATCGTATTGGGTAGTTGTTCCGACAAAGTGCTTCGCATAGCTTGTGTGGGCGACAGTATCACCGAAGGTTATGGACTGGCGGTGCAAAGTAAAACCAGTTATCCGGTAATGCTCGATAGCATTCTGGGTCCGAAATATGCCGTTTTAAACAGCGGCAGAAGTTCAACAACCCTGCAAAAGAAAGGCGATTTTCCATATTGGATTTGCAAAGAGTTTTCGAATGTCTTCGTGTACAAACCAAATATCATTGTTATTAAATTGGGAACTAACGATACCAAGCCACAAAACTGGCATGCCGATAATTACGAGCAGGATTATCAGGCAATGATTGATACTTTTAAAACCATTTCATCAAAACCAAGAATATATTTGTGTCTGCCGGTTCCGGCATTTAAAATCAAATGGGGAATCAATGACTCTACCGTAGTGCATGGCGTTATTCCGATTGTAGAAAGGTTGGCGCAAAAAAACAAGCTAACTGTAATTGATTTATATAAAGGAATGAGCAATGAAGGTGTAAATTTCTTCGACAGCATTCATCCCAACGAGAAAGCAGTGAAAGTAATGGCGGGAATTATCGCAGAGAGAATTACAAGAAAATAGACTCATGAAACTCAAAGTATATATAGTTTTATTTCTTGCGTTGAGTATGGCTGCTTCAGCGCAAGTCACCATGCCAAAAGTTTTCAGTAGTCACATGGTTTTGCAACGCAATTTGGAAATTCCTATCTGGGGAAATGCATCTGCAGGAGCTGAAATTACAGCGAAGTTTGGTAATATAGAATCAAAAGGGATCACCGGTGAAAACGGAAAATGGGTATTGTATCTACCACAATTTAAAGCTGGTGGCCCGTATAAGCTGGTGGTTTTTGAAACAGAGAAGCCCGGACAAAAAATCGAATTTGAGGATGTGTTGGTAGGAGATGTGTGGTTAGCATCCGGACAATCAAATATGGAGCTTCAGGTTCAGGAAGCTAAAAACGCAAAAGCTGAAATAAAAGCTGCCAATTATCCCAATATCCGGTTCTTTTTTGTTGAGCACAATAAAAGCGTAAAACCTGAAGCTGATATTTTAGGAGGTTCGTGGAAAGTGTGTGATTCTACTTCAATAAAAACAACTTCTGCCGTTGCATATTATTTTGCCAGAAAAATTCATAAGGATGAAAATGTGCCGATTGGTATTTTACAAGCTACCTGGGGCGGAACTCCGGTTGAAGCCTGGACTAGTAAAGAAATGTTGTTGACGTCTGGCATTACCCACGATAAAGTGATTGCCAACGATACGGTAAATCCAGCACATTTTGTAAAAGACAGCCTCGACTCGGCGCATTTTTGGGATATTGTTTATCATCCAAAAAACAATACGGATAAAAAAATCACACAAATGTCGTACAACGACTCCAAATGGCCGGAAGTAACTATGCCCTCGGTTCTAAAAACTTCGGGTATTCCTTATTACGAAGGCATGATTTGGTTGCGGAAAGCGATTGAAATTCCGAATGATTTCAATACAAAGAATGTGAAGATAAATTTGGGTCATCCCGAAATGAATTATTCGGTTTATATAAACGGAAATGAGATTTGCAAAACAATCTGGAATAACAATCCTATTCAGAATTATTCTATTCCGGCAAAATTTATACATAAGGGTAAAAATATGCTGACGGTACGCATGGCTTATCTGTGGGGAGGTGGTGGTTTCAATCCACCGGCTGAAGAAATGTACATAACCGATGGAAACAGCCAACTGAGCATTGCCGGAAACTGGAAATACATGAAAAATTTGGAACCTTCGTTGCCCAAAAGCCTGAATTATCAGTATTATCCTACTTTTCTATATAATGCAATGATTCATCCGATACTACCTTATGGGCTCAAGGGGATTTTATGGTATCAGGGAGAAGCAAACGACACGCTGGCATATAACTATCGCACCTTGTTTCCGATGATGATAACCGATTGGAGAATCCGGTTTAAACAGGATTACTTGCCATTTTTGTTTGTTCAGTTACCGAATTTCAAAAAGCGACAAGCTGAACCGATGGAAAGCGAATGGGCAGAACTTCGCGAAGCTCAAGCTATGGCTTTAGCGCAACCTAATACCGGCATGGTTTGTACCATCGACTTGGGCGAAGCTGAAAGTATTCATCCCAAGGACAAACAGGATGTTGGATATAGATTGGCTTTACAAGCTGAAAAATTAGCTTATGGAAAAAAGGGTACAGTTTCCGGACCAATGTTCAGCAATTTCAAGCTGGAAGGAAACTCCATCAGAATAAGCCTTTCAAATATTGGTTCGGGACTTAAAACTACCGATAATTTATTCCCACGGGAATTTACTATTGGCAGTGCGGATCATAAATTTTACAAGGCTACTGCCCAAATAAAAAATAATGAAATAATTGTCAGCTCCGATAAAGTGTCAAATCCAGTTGCAGTGCGATATGCCTGGAGTGATAACCCGGATTGTAACCTGATAAATGCTGAAGGATTTCCTACAGTTCCATTCCGTACGGACAATTGGAAAGGAATTACAGAAAAGTAAAAAAGATGAATAGTAAGAGATATATATTATTGGCATTTTCCCTGTTTGCTATTGGGATGATGAAAGCAACTGATTGGAAGTATTATTTTGATTCTCCCGCTACGATTTGGGAAGAATCCGTTCCGCTTGGCAATGGCCGTATAGGAATGATGCCGTGGGGTGGTGTGACGCGTGAACGCGTGGTGTTGAACGAAATTACGCTGTGGTCCGGTCAAAAACAAGATGCTGATAATCCTGAAGCTTATCAGTATTTAGGTAAAATACGAAGTTTACTTTTCGAAGGAAAGAACAAAGAGGCGCAGGATTTGATGTATAAAACTTTTACCTGCAAAGGAAAAGGATCTGCCGGGGCTGAATATGGAAATTATCAGGTATTTGGTAATTTGTTTTTGGATTTTCAATATCCCGACTCATCTGCTCAAGTAACAAATTATCATCGGGAATTGAACCTTAGTAAGGCGTTGGCAACTACGTCTTTTCAAAAAGGGGATGTCAATTATCATCGGGAATATTTCACGTCCTTTGCCAATGATATAGGTGTGATTAAACTTACAGCTGACAAGAAAAAAGCCATTAGCTTTGATCTTTCATTGCAACGCGATGAAAAGTATAAAGTAGAGTTGGAAGGTAATATGCTTGTCATTCATGGACAACTTTCGGGCGATGGCATTTCGGATAATGGAATGAAGTATTATGGAGCAGTGAAAGTAAAACTGAAAGGTGGAAAAATTTCCTATCAAAATAATTCGATCAGAGTTACAAGTGCCGATGAAGCGGAAATTCTGGTGAGCATGGCTACTAATTATTTTCAACCCGACCCGAAGAGTTTAGCACTGGCATTACTTGCTAATGCCGAAGCCTTAAATTATCAGAATGAGAAAGAAAAGCATATCGAAAAGTTTGGAAAGCTCTTTAATCGGGTAGATATCACGTTGCCCAAAAATGCAAACTCAAACTTACCAATTAATAAACGGTTGGAAGCATTTGTTTCCGATTCTACCGATGTTGATTTGGCGGCGTTGTATTTCCAAAACGGACGCTATCTATTGATTTCGTCTACCCGTGAAGGCTCCTTGCCACCAAACTTGCAGGGTCTTTGGGCTCCTCAGATACATACACCCTGGAATGGTGATTATCATTTGAATATTAATTTGCAAATGAACCTTTGGCCGGCCGAAGTCGGGAACTTGTCTGACTTGCAATTGCCGCTTATTGATTACGTGAAAAGTTTGGTGAAACCGGGAGAAAAGACTGCGAAGATTTATTATAATAGTCGTGGTTGGGTGACTCATATATTGGGAAATGTGTGGGGTTTTACTTCACCTTCCGAAGATCCGTCGTGGGGAGCAACAAATACATCGGGAGCATGGCTCTGCCAGCATTTATGGCAACATTATGAGTTTACACTGGATAAAAATTATCTGGCCTCGGTTTATCCTGTGCTGAAAGGTGCCTCAGAATTTTTCTCGGATATGTTGGTGAAAGACCCCCGCAATGGATATTTGGTTACAGCGCCAACCACTTCGCCGGAGAATGCTTATTTTACAGCCGCCGGTGAAAAAGTATACATCTGTGCAGGTTCAACCATGGACAATCAAATTGTTCGTGAACTATTCACCAATACCATTGCTGCAGCTGAACTATTGGGAAAAGATAATGACTTAATTCAGGAATTAAAAGCTAAGCGGGAAAAGCTGGCTCCAACCCAAATTGGAAAATACGGGCAAATAATGGAATGGATGGAAGACTATAAAGAAACAGATATTCATCACCGCCATACATCTCAACTCTACGGTTTGTATCCGGGAGCAGAACTAAACTACGAGAAAACGCCTGAATTAATGAAAGCAGCCAAAGTAACGTTGGAACGTCGTGGCGACGAGTCAACCGGTTGGTCTATGGCGTGGAAAATAAACTTTTGGGCTCGCCTGAAAGATGGAAACCGCGCATACAAACTTATTCATGATTTATTTAAACCTGCTGGAAATGGACGTGGAAGCTACCCGGATTTGTTTAGCGCACACCCGCCAATGCAGATAGATGGTAACTTTGGAGGCAGTGCAGGTATTGCCGAAATGTTGATACAAAGTCAGTCCGGATATATTGAATTATTACCGTCATTGCCCGATGCATGGAAAACAGGACATTTCGAAGGTTTGAAAGTTCGTGGCGGTGGTGAAGTTTCAGCTGAATGGGAACGGGGGATTTTGAAAACAATAGCTCTGAAAGCATCAGTCCCAAATACATTCAGATTGAAAATTCCAGAAAATTGGGATAAAAGCAAGTTGAAACAAACGGAGTTTATTACTTTTGATATTGAAAAAGATATAGTAATCATTTCTTTAAAAGCGAATCAAAAAGTGGTTCTCAATATTCCCTGATTTAATAATTAAAACACACCTGATAGTTAGTCGGGCTGGAAGATCAGATTCAACTTAAATTATTCATCATAAAAAAATTGATATGGAAAAGCTAATTTCATGTTGTGGTTTGGATTGTGCCACTTGCGATGCCAGAATTGCAACAATTACCAACGACAATGATTTGCGTACTAAAACATCTGAGGCATGGACTGTTCAGTTTAATTCAATTATTACTGCTGAAATGATTAATTGTGTAGGATGCCGGCAAGAAGGCATACACTTCGCACACTGCTTTGAATGTGAAATCAGGAATTGTGCTAAAGACAAAGGTTTTCATTCTTGCGGCGAATGCAATGACATCTCAAGCTGTAAGAAAGTTGAAATGATTCATCAATACATGCCCGAAGCAATAACGAATTTACAATCGCTCAATAAATAAATATATTTTTAAAAGCCATAAATTATAACTCAAAAATGACAAAACTAAAAACAGCTTTGTTTTGCATACTTCTGGGAACAGGACTTCAAGTAAATGCACAAACAATGAACCCAATTTATTTGGATAATAATCAGCCAATAGAAAAACGGGTTGAAGATGCTCTTTCGCGCATGACGCTGGAAGAAAAAGTGGAATTGTGCCACGCCCAGTCCAAGTTCAGTTCGCACGGGGTTCCCCGTCTGGGGATTCCTGAAATATGGATGAGCGACGGACCGCACGGTGTGCGTGAAGAAATCCTTTGGGACTCATGGGGGAATGCTGGCTTTACTAACGATTCGTGTACGGCCTATCCGGCACTTACCTGTTTGGCAGCCACTTTCAATCCTGCTCTTTCGCTTGCATATGGGGTAGCTATTGGCGAAGAGGCCCGTTACCGTAGAAAAGATATTTTGCTTGGACCCGGTGTAAATATTTATCGTACCCCGATGAATGGTCGAAACTTTGAATACATGGGCGAAGATCCTTATCTGGCTTCTATCATGGTAGTTCCTTACATTCAGGGCGTGCAACAAAATGGTGTGGCGGCTTGCGTAAAACATTTTGCATTGAATAATCAGGAAGAATGGCGCGGGCATATCAATGTAAACCTGAGCGACCGGGCTTTGTATGAAATCTATTTGCCAGCCTTCAAAGCGGCAGTGGAAGAAGGAAAGGTCTGGTCCATTATGGGTTCGTACAACCAATTGCGTGGAGAACATTGTTGCCACAACGATTTATTGCTGAATAAAATTCTGAAAGGTGAATGGAAATTTGATGGCGCTGTAGTGACCGACTGGGGTGGAGCGCACGATACAAAACAAGCTGCCATAAACGGACTCGACATTGAAATGGGAAGTTTTACCAACGGACTAAGTTCGAAAGCTGCTTTTGGCTACGAAGATTTTTATCTGGCGCAACCGTTCCTCAAAATGCTGAAAAGCGGAGAAGTTCCAATGTCAGTAGTGAACGATAAAGCAAGCAGGATTTTACGGTTGATTTTCCGCACGGCGATGACTCCTAACCGCCCTTATGGACGTTTTGTTTGTGCCGATCACAGCGAAACTGCCCGCAAAGTAGCCGAAGAGGGTATCGTACTATTGAAAAACGACAAACAATTTTTCCCCATTCCTGCCGGAAAATATCAAAAGGTTGCCGTGATAGGCGAAAATGCAACTCGCAGTGTGACCGAAGGTGGCGGCTCTTCCACCCTCAAAGTAAAATATGAAGTTTCTCCTTTGGCCGGATTGATTGCCAAATATGGTAAAGACCACGTGGTGTATGCGCAAGGTTATGCTTCAGGGCCGTCGCTGTACGACCGCGAAGAACCTTCGAAGTTAGATACCAAAGCGTTGTTTGAAAATGCTGTAGCGGCCGCTAAAAATGCCGATGTGGTTTATTTTATTGGCGGGTTGAACAAGAATCATTTTCAGGATGCTGAAGGTGGTGACCGCAAAACCTACAACTTGCCTTTCGGACAGGATAAATTGATTGAAGCCATTTTGAAAGTAAATAAAAATGTGGCAGTGATCCTGATTAGTGGAAACGCAGTGGCTATGCCTTGGGTGAAAGATGTTCCGGCCATTGTGCAAAGCTGGTATCTGGGTTCCGAAGGTGGAAATGCTATTGCTGAGGTATTGACCGGCGCTGTGAATCCTTCGGGCAAACTGCCATTTTCATTTCCTAAAAAGCTGGAGGATAATGGAGCCATGTCATTCGGCAAGTTATCATACCCCGGCGACAGCATCAATGAGTATTACAAAGAAGATATCCTGGTAGGTTATCGCTGGTTCGATACCAAGAAAATTGCACCGCAGTTTGCTTTTGGTTACGGACTTTCGTACACCACATTTGAGTATGGCAAAATAGCTACCGACAAGAAAACATACGGACAGGATGATACTATCAAAGTATCTTTTACGCTGAAAAATACCGGCAAAGTAGATGGAGCAGAAGCTGTGCAGGTATATGCTTCGCAACCTAAAGCGTCGGTATTACGTCCTACTAAAGAGTTGAAAGCATTCAAAAAAGTTTTCCTCAAAGCGGGTGAAACTCAAACCGTGCAGTTGGAAGTGAAAGTGAAAGACCTTGCATTCTACAACGAAGCAACCCACAGTTGGACGGTAGAACCTGGTGAATTTGTATTGCGCAATGCATCTTCATCTGATGATGTGAAAAGCAGTATAGCCATTCAGGTGAAATAAAATCTTTTTATTCGGAGTACGACTTCAAGTCGTGCCCCGAATAGTATAACAGTAGTAAAAACAAGCAGGCCGATTCTCCCGAACCGGCCTGCTTTTATTTAAACCAAAAATTTAATCTTTGAAAATTATAGCTATTGATTTTATTCAAATCAGGTCACAAATATATTCATTTATCTTATAATCACACAGTTTTTATCCATAATCATTTTGTAATATTTTAAATGTATTCGAGTTATTAAAAGCAAACAGGTCGATTCTCCCGAACCAGCCTGTTTTAAATTATCAATTTTAATCTAATAACCTTTTAAAAATATTCTTATGGCTTAACTTATGTTTATCAAAAGTTATAACAACGCAAGCTTTAAAAAAGTTTATTCCACTGCTTCATCTTTTTTCTCTTTCTTATGTTTGCGCCACCCTTCGCGTATAGCAATACTCTTTTTAGCATGTTCGATATGCACATTTAAGAGTCGCACAAAAGGACTGTATTCTTCCGGTCCGTTCAGTGTCATTAGTGCGTTCATCCGCTTCACTATGTTCTGATAAGCTTTGTCAGTCACTTCCCGAGCCACACGTACATTGCCGTTTCCCTTCCTGCTTTGTTCGCTAATACGTTCATTGGATTTCGTTTGATAGGCTTGGTTGAGTGCATCCAGCGCATCCATCCATCCGCTGAGTTCCAGTGTTTCTGCAAATGCGGCATTCTCAGGCTTACGGAGATTTAGAATGATTTTAAAGATATAAACATTGCGGTTAATGTTAGACGTATTGTGCATGTAGGCAATACTTTTCATAATGGGCGAAATGCGGTGGGCAGCCAGGCGCTTGCTTTCGTCGTAGTGTCGCACGCAACTTTCATAGTGATACATCAGTCCTGCGTATAGTTCTTCCCGTTGTGCGTTTAGTTTTACCAGTTCATTGGTTCGTTCACTCTTCCTGCGCACCCGCGAAGCTGCCTCTTCGGCTTGCAAAGCCAGGTTGAAAGCCTCAATATGCTTTTCGAAGCCCTGCAACGGCATATTTTCGTTCGCTAACATAACTTGCACGTCGTGCATAAAGGCATTGTGGCTGTCGTTCTTCATCTTTTGGAACGTTATTGGCAGGATTTTATCCATAATACGCTATGTTTATGTTTATATTTAATCTATCAATAAATGATAATACAAATATATAAATAATTTATTATAATCATAATAATGGATAATAAATATCTATATATACTTAATATAACAATAAATTATAATATAAATATATCAGTATATTATAATTGCCATATTATGATACTATAAATATAAACATAATATTGCTCCACTGACTTGCAAAACATCCATTCTGCCTTGCTCAATGTGGTAAACGAGGGTAAAAACCTCCCTGTTACATGGGTGGAAGTTCCGTTTTAGTGTTGAAATATGGAAATGATAGGGTAGGAAGGAGAGATTGAATGCTGAAACATGGGATATGCCGAGGTGTATGGCTGCTTTAAACATCAATTCCTGATGCTAAAGCTGCCGGCAATTGATGTGGATAACAAACTGTGAAACGCGAGTCTCTAAACTTCGTCCAGGTATTGTTGGGTAGTTTTTACGGAAGAATAGAAGCTGTTGAGAGCTGCCAGGAAGCTTTTCTGCACTTCTGCTGCCTCTACATTTTCGCCCAGCACTTCCAGGTCTTTGGTGGCGCAGGCATCGGCTATAAGTGTAATGCCAAAACCTAAATCTTTAGCAGCACGGGTGGTGGCATCAACGCACATGTGCGTCATCATGCCGCATATAACCAGATTTTTAATGTTCAACAAACTTAAATGATGGAGCAAAGCTGTTTCTCTGAAACTATTTGGAAAGTGCTTTATTATCAGTTTTTCATGCCTGTCGGGTTTTACTATATCACGTATTCCGGCACCTTCTGTATCGGGTAAGAAAAAAGTGGCAGTGGTACTCGTTGCAATATGCTGAATATGTACAATTGGCAGTTTTGCTGCTCTGAATTTATCAAGTATCAACCGGGCATTTTCGGCAGCTTTCTCTGCGCCAACAAGTGTCATCTTTCCAGCTGGAAAATAGTCGTTCTGAATGTCAATTAAAAGTAGGGCTTTCATAATTAATTTTGTTTTAAATTTTTTTGTAGCTGTTAGACCTAAAAGCTGTCAATTGGTTTAAACTATTTTCACACAAAACTATGAAATTAGTTTTAATAAATTAATATCTTGTCAATTTAATTACGGAATCACGGATAATTTTGATTGAAAAGTATTAGTGATAACGTTAGCATTGTTATAATAGTATAATTGTAAACACATAGAAAAGCAGAATCACCAACTGGTAACACTGCTTTTTTATACTTTAGTTGGGGGATTTAATGCCGTGCCCCGACTGAATGAGTGAATGTAGAAGAGTTTTAATATATTTGCAGGGAAAATTATTTAAAAAAGATGCATTTATTTTTATTTGAATCGGTTATTTGAATCAACATTATTATGGATATTGCAAAACGATCATCATACAATCCAATCCTTCGTCCCGGGGATTTTAATCCTGCAATTGAGGGAATGGAAATAACCTGTCTGCTCAATCCGGGTGTATTCAGGATGAATAACAAAACCTGGCTATTGCTTCGTGTTGCTGAACGGCCTAAACAAATGAATGACAAACTGAGTTTCCCTATCTATAACCCAAAAGGAGGTATCGAGGTACTCAGCTTTGATAAAAACGACCCTCAACTGGATAGTACCGATCCCCGTGTTATCGTTTACAAAGGGAAAAACTATCTGACCACATTATCTTATTTACGCTTGGTTTGCAGTGATGATGATATTCATTTTTACGAAAATCCTGCTTATCCGCCTATTTTTGGCAAAGGCAATCTGGAAGCTTTTGGCATAGAAGATTGTCGTGTGGCTACTATGGAGGATGGTTTTTACCTCAGTTACACCGAAGTTTCTTCGGTTGGTGTGGGAGTAGGACTTATCATCACCAAAGATTTCGAACATTACGACCGCAAAGGAATGATTTTCCCACCACATAATAAAGACTGCGCTTTATTCGAAGAAAAAATAAATGGAATGTATTATGCATTTCATCGTCCCAGTAGTCCCGAATTGGGTGGAAATTACATCTGGCTTGCCGAATCGCCTGATCGTCTGCACTGGGGAAACCATAAATGTGTAGCCGTGACACGCGAAGGAAGCTGGGATTCGGCGCGTGTTGGAGCAGGATGTGCACCTATTAAAACGTCGGAAGGTTGGTTGGAGATTTACCACGGTGCCAACAAGGATAATCGATATTGCCTGGGTGCTTTGTTACTCGATTTAAATGATCCTTCGAAAGTATTGGCTCGTAGCGTTGAACCGATTATGGAGCCCATCGCCAAATACGAACAAACCGGATTTTTTGGGAATGTTGTTTTCACAAACGGTCATTATGTAAAGGGTGATATGATAAAGGTATTTTACGGAGCCAGCGACGAAGTGATTTGCAGTGCTGATTTTTCGATAGAAGAAATTTTAAACTCTCTGAAAAATTAATAGCAGAACTACCGGTTGGTAGCTTTGCTTTCTATTCTTAGTCGAAGTGCAACTTGGAGTCGCATACAGACGGGTAAAATGCATAAGTACTTGGATAAACAGTCGATAGGCGTGTGAAAAGTGTTTTCGGTGTGCTGCACGTTGGGTCTCGCGGTTTGTAACCGCGGTCTTCACACTCTTCTCATTAATACACGCGGTTAAAAACCGCGAAACCCGAGCGTGGAGTAGATAATAGCAAAAAAAAGCAGAGCCACCAACCGGTAGCTCTGCTTTTCTATTCTTAGTCGGGGTGCGACTTTAAGTCGCGCCCCGACTATTATTCTACTGAGAATTTATATACACACCATTCGTCGTATTTGCCTTCGGGACGAAGTATAGGACTTGGGAAGTGTGCTATGTTTGGCGAGTTAGGGAAGCCTTGTGTTTCGAGGCAAATGGCATCCTGACGGTCGTAGATTTTACCTTCTTTACCGGTTACTTTATCTATCCAGTTACCGGTATAGATTTGAATACCCGGTTGGGTGGTGTGAACTTCCATTTTACGCCCGCTTGTAGGTTCATAAATATATCCAGCCAAAGCCATTTCGCCGGCTTGGGATTTACGGATACACCAGTTATTGTCAATTCCCCAACCCGGAACATACGCTTCGTCGTCAATGTTTTTGCCAACTAAAGTAGGTTGGCGGAAATCGAACGGAGTTTCAGCTACCGGGCGAATTTCACCTGTGAGTGCAAAAGACTCATCCAGCACGGTATAGAAATCGGCGTTGAGTTGCATCAAATGTTCTTTGATAGTTCCGTTGCCGGCGCCTTTTAGGTTGAAGTACGAGTGATTTGTCAACCCAATAATGGTTGTTTTATCTGTTGTAGCTTCATAATGCATTTTAATTTCGTTGTCCTCGCTCAAAAAGTAGGTGCAGGTAATAGTCAAATTGCCCGGATAACCTTCTTCGCCATCGGCTGATAAAAGTTCCAATATCAGTTCTTGTTGAGTTACTGATTTTACGGTCCAGACTTTCTCGTTGTAACCATGAATACCACCGTGTAAGGCGTTAGTTCCGTTATTTACCGGCAGATTATATTCCACTCCATCAAGTGTAAACTTACCATCCTTAATGCGGTTGGCAAAGCGTCCACACACGGCTCCGAAATAAATTTCTTTTTCTATCACTTCTTCCAATGTATCGAAAGCCAGTACCACATCGTCGAATTTTCCGTTTTTATCAGGAACCATCAAGCGAATAATTTTAGCACCATAGTTGGTTATGTCAACCGACATACCATTCTTGTTGAACAACGTGTAAAGCGAAACCGGTTTACCGTTCAATTCAATTTCTAATTCTTTTACTGTTTTCATATTTGGTTGATTGAGTTAATTGGTTAATTGGTTAATTAGTTGCAGACATCCACAACCAGTTAACCAATGAGCCAATTAACAGATTAACTATTAATCTATTTTACATGCTCCGTCGCCAATTTCGGCAATGTAGAACTCAGGTTTAATGCCGATTTTTGCTTCGTAAGCAGCACCAACTTCTTTAATAAATGTATCAATAGCTTCATCTTTTACCAACGAAACGGTACATCCTCCAAAACCACCACCAGTCATACGTGAACCGATAACTCCCTTGATTTTCCATGCTTCTTCTGCCATGCAATCCAACTCAGGGCCGGTTACTTCATAATCGTCGCGCAATGAAACGTGTGAAGCGTTCATTAATTCGCCAAACAGTGTCAAGTCACCTGCTTTCAATGCTTTTACAGCGTCAGAAGTACGTTGAACTTCACCTACAACGTGGCGGGCGCGTTTGCGAGCAACAGGATCGGTAATAGCCGACTCAATTGATTTAAATTCAGCTTCGGTCAATTCAGCCAGGTATTTCAACGGACGAACAGTGTTCAATTGTTCAACTGCTTTTTTACATTCAGCTACACGTTGGTTATATGCGCCTGAATCCAGTTTGTGAGGACTGTGCGTGTTTGAAATAAGAATTTTTACGCCTTCCAGTTTCACAGGAACTAATTCGAATTCCAATGTATCGCAATTCAAATGGATGGCGTGATCTTTTGCACCGTTAGCTGACGCAAACTGATCCATGATTCCACACATTACAAAAGCAAATTCGTGTTCGGCCTTTTGACCGATTTGAGCCAACACTGTGCGGTTGAAACCTGTTCCAAGTTGGTCGTTGAATGCAAAAGCAGTAACAACTTCCAGGGCAGCTGAAGAAGAAAGACCGGCGCCATTAGGAACATTACCCCAAATAAGGATATCGTAACCTTGCGTAATGGCAATACCACGTTTTACAAACTGAGCAATAACGCCAAGAGGATAGTTAACCCATGTTTTATCAAGCGGAGTAGTTAACTGATCAAAACCAAGAGAGATAACTTCAGGTTGGTTTAACGATTTGAAGTTCATAACTTTCTTGTCGTTTTTTGCCAACAACAAATAAGTACCAAAGCTCAATGCACATGGAAATACTGAGCCACCGTTATAATCGGTGTGTTCACCAATTAGATTTACACGTCCCGGAGAAAAATACACTGCATCAGCTTCCTGGCTGTAAGCAGTTGTAAAAGCCGATTTTAATTCTTGAACTGTCATTGTATAGTTGTTTTTAATTGTATTTTGTACATTTATTGTTTAGAACGCAAAAATAACTCAAAAAGGGGTTTGGAATAAGATGGAAATCATGTTGTAGAACATAAAGATTAAAAAATAACATGCCTTAAGTGTGTAGTTAAATAATGCAATATCTCTGCGTTTGAATTAATAAACTCTGTACAAAAAAGAAGCTGCCAGAACTTAAAAGTTTCTGACAGCTTGCTACGTTTATGAATCTATTCTTGAGAAGAATTATTTACATCAGATTAGGCGATAATGCTTATCTTGCCTGAAAAAAACAAACACCGATCCTACTAATGGAAAGAAGAAAACAGCACTCAGCAAATAATAATATGGAACATGTTGCATAATAATCAAAGCATGTTGCATCAACCCCAAAACGATACTCAAGTAAATGGAAATAGCCATTCCTATTGCCGCAAAAACCCCTACAATCCAACTGTGGTCAGCTTGTTCAGGGAGTTTCTGCATAACTTTTGCGCTAAAACCATTATCAGCAATTTCATGCTTCTGTTCGTTGAAAAATGCTTTCAGCATCTTGTTTGTTTCGTTAGTTTCCATATCCGACTTTTGTTAGGTAAACAGATAGTTTTTCTTTCCCCTTCAGTATATAGGTTTTAGCTGTTCCGAGCGGGCAATTCATTATTTTGGCAATCTCTTTGTGTGTCTTATCTTCCATATAAAACAATAAAACAGCAGTTTGTTCTTCTTTACGTAATATATTTAAAGCTTTATAAATATCCATCTTTTCGGCAGAGAATTCATTTAATGTCTGATGCTGGTTGTCAATTACCAATTCATCAATATCGTCGTAATGCTTTTGTGCCCGTGCCGAATCATAAAAAACATTGTAAGCAATCCGGTAAAGCCAGGTAGAAAAGCCAGAAATCCCTTTGAATGCAGAGATATTCAGATAGGCTTTGATAAACGTTTCCTGCGCAAGATCGTCGCTCAACGGACCATCGCCCATAGTCAGGTTCAGAAAGAACCGACGTATGGACGACTGGTATTTACAGGTTAGTTTATCGAACGCGTTTTTGTCGCCTAGTAAAGCAACCTGTGTAACCCAACGGATATCATCCGTGTTGCTCATCGTTGTTTATTGTTGTATCAGTTTTTGGTTTTCCAGAAAATGAACTAACAAATAACCTATACCAACAAAGGTAGGAACAATACCAACAATTAAAGCATTTTCTTTGTGCATGACTAAAAATGAAATCAATACACCAAGACCAATAACCAACCAAAGAATTCCTCTTTTCAGATTAGACGCAGGATTCGCTTTTTTAGGTTCGTCGAAAAAATGTTCGGGAACCGTTTGACCCATTTCCAATGACTTAGTGTACAATTCGTATCGGCGGCGGGATTCTTCTTTTTTTGCCCTAACCTGAACGACAATAATTATTACTACAAAAATAAAAGGCAAGGCACAAATCAAAAATAGTTCGAATCCATTAAATGGCATATCGTTACGTCCTTCTTTCTCGATTTGTTGTTTCTGAACTTCTTGTTCTCCCTTTTTAAGTTGAAGAATCTGATCGGCTGACAGTTTCGAGAACATGACGGAGTCTTTCTTCTGTTCCTGAATTTCTTTGCTATTGGCAACAATGGCTTGCTTCAGACTGTCCATATTAACCCCTTTTTCTGTGGCTTGCACTCCGACAAATAATGTCAAAGCCAATAAAAATAATCCAATTCGCTTCATAATCGTAAAATTTTAAGTGTAAAAATACTGTTTGTTTTCTAATTAGACGCAACGAACCATATATTTGGATTTAAAACGAATAAAAAAGATTTGTATTTAACTTTTAATTCCTGATTATGTTTCTTATCCAGATTGGATAAAGTCACAAAACCTATCTATTGACCTTTATTTTTTACTAATTTTGCAAATGCTTCCCGCCGAAACCTGAACTATATCAGGTCTGAAATGTTTTTGAGCTTGAAACCAATTGTAAAGAATGAAAACTGAAAAATTTGATGTAACCGGCATGACCTGCTCCTCGTGTGTGGCTCATGTGGAGAAAAGTGTCAGCAAATTAGATGGAGTTAAGTCTGTCAATGTCAATTTGCTGACGAATAGCATGACTGTAAGTTTCGAAGAATTAAATCTTTCTACCCTCAGTATTGAAAAATCGGTGGAAGATGCCGGTTACCAGGCGCATGCACACGAAACTGCATCAAGTACTGCTGTTTCATCGTTGCCTAAAGTTGATTTTGTACAGCAAGAGCAAGCTGAGATGAAGATGCGATGGTGGGTTTCACTTGTTTTTTTGGTTCCGCTACTTTATATTTCCATGGGGCACATGCTCGGGTTGCCTTATCCGCATGCATTTCATAGCACAGCCAATGCACTTGTATATGCTTTTACACAGTTTTTGCTGACGTTGCCCATTGTTTTTGTCAATAAAAAATACTTTCAGGTTGGTTTCAAAACTCTGTTTCGTGCCGCACCTAACATGGATTCACTCATTGCCATGGGCTCTTCAGCAGCCATTGTTTATGGAGTTTTTGCCATTTATAAAATAGGTTACGCCCTTGGCCATGCCGAGATGGAAACAGCAAGCCGGTTCTCACAGGATTTGTATTTCGAATCGGGCGCAACTATTCTGACCCTTATCACGCTTGGCAAATACCTGGAAGCTAAATCGAAGAGCCGCACTTCCGATGCGATTACACGCTTAATGGATTTAGCACCTAAAACCGCTGTGGTGCTTCGCAATAACGAAGAAATAGAAATTCCGGTGGAGCAAGTATTGGTGGGCGATATTGTTATTGTAAAACCCGGACAGTCTGTGCCCGTTGATGGTATTATAGAAACCGGCAATTCGTCTGTCGACGAGTCGGCTTTAACCGGTGAGAGTATGCCGGTTTTCAAGCAAATGGGTGATACGGTGCTTTCAGCAAGTATGAATAAGTCCGGATCTTTTACGTTGCGGGCAACCAAAGTTGGGAATGACACCACCCTTGCACAAATTATTGAATTGGTGGAAGACGCTTCGTCGTCTAAAGCCCCAATTTCGCGCATGGCCGATAAAATAAGCGCCATTTTTGTCCCGGTGGTGATTGGCATTTCATTATTGTCCATCACGGTGTGGATGTTGTTGGGTTATCCCTTCGATTTTGCTTTGTCCATTGGTATTGCTGTGCTCGTTATTTCTTGTCCGTGTGCTTTGGGGCTGGCTACTCCAGTGGCTATTATGGTGGGCACAGGCAAGGGAGCAGAACATGGTATTTTGATCAAATCGGCTGAGTCGCTGGAGATGGCGCATAAGATTGATACGGTGGTTCTTGATAAAACGGGAACTTTGACAGAAGGAAAGCCGAAAGTAACCGATATATTTTCTCAGAAATCAATTACCGAAATCGAATTGCTGGAATTGGCGGCTTCGTTAGAAAAACCATCCGAACATCCGTTGGCCGAAGCCATTTTACTTGAAGCAGAAAATCGTTCGTTGAAGATTCAGGCGTTGGATCATTTTCAGGCTATTCCGGGACAAGGAATAGAAGGAACATTGAACGGACAGAATTACGTGGCAGGAAATCTGAAACTGATGTCTGACCGCAAAATTAATTTGCTTGAATATGCCCCTTTATCCGACCAGCTTGCCGACGAAGGCAAAACGCCTTTGTTTATTGCCAACGAAAAAGGAATTCTGGGTATAATTGCGGTGGCTGATGTACTTAAACCAACGAGTATAGAAGCAATAAAACAATTCAGAGCGTTGGGACTGGAAGTTGTTATGCTGACCGGCGATCATGCCCGCACAGCTGCAGCCATTCAGTCTCAACTGGGCATCACCACCGTTGTTGCTGAGGTGTTGCCACAAGATAAAGACAAAGAAATAGCACGACTACAAGCGACCGGAAAAATAGTGGCCATGGTGGGCGATGGCATCAATGATGCTCCCGCTTTAGTGCGTGCCAATTTAGGCATTGCCATAGGTGCCGGAACAGACATTGCCATAGAATCGGCCGATGTGGTGCTTATGCGTAGCGATTTGCTGGATGCAGTCACCACCTTGCGACTCAGTAAAGCGGTGATAGTAAATATAAAACAAAACCTGTTTTGGGCATTTTTCTACAACATTATTGGTATTCCGTTGGCGGCAGGGGTATTTTACAGTGCGCTGGGATGGAAACTGAATCCAATGTTTGCTGCGGCAGCCATGAGCTTCAGTTCGGTAACGGTAGTGCTTAATGCTTTGCGGTTGGTGCGGTTTAAACCAACTGCTTCATTGCCTTCAAACAACGATCAACCAACAATTATAAATCAACAACTAAATAAATCAATAACTAAACAAGTAAATATTATGTCAGAAAAAACATTGCAAATAAAAGGAATGAGCTGCGGACATTGTTCAGCTCGTGTAGAAAAAGTACTGAATGCCATTGATGGCGTAGAAGCAACAGTAGATTTAGAATCAAATTCTGCTAAAGTGACTCTTACTAAAGAAGTAAGTGATGAAACCCTGAAAACCGCTGTAGACGGCATTGGCTATGAAGTGGTGGGAGTAAACTAATTGTCAATATAGGGACTTTTTAAAATAGAAACAGGGTGATAGTAAGTCACCCTGTTTTTGTTTTAAAGTTTTTTAAATTCATTATTTAATTACCCGTTCAGACCTCCCGAAGTTTTAGATTCCCAAATTCAGATTTAATTTAATATGAATCACACAAGAATAAAGTAACGTAAATAAAAAAAAGACGCAGTTAATAAACCTGCGCCTTTTATAAAAAATCTATTTAGTGTGCTTTAAAGTTCCACTTTGAATTGTCACTATTCATATCAAACGTTGCAAGCGTCGGTGTGCTATCTCCCGAAGATACCAACGCAAACTTTTCCTTTGAATTTGGAACTACCTTAGGCATTATTCTATAAGTTCCATCGGTCAATTGGTCGATTCGCCACAGTTGTTCAGGCGCACCGGTAAATGCAGGAACCGTTATTACTTCAGCTTCAGATGTTGCTGCTAATGCCCGATCTGTTCCAGCTATTACAATTTTATAATAAGGTCCTCCTATATATCCTCCTGCATCGGGAACTGAAGTGATGGTCCATTTCTGATGCGGCCGGAACATATAATCTCCAATCCGGACATCAATGTTTCCAGTTGGCCAGGTTTTAATTACATCTGCCAATTCCTGGGATGCAACCGGTTTTATGGGTTCATCATTGTTACGACCGAATCCTCGCATTCCACCTGCCATGCGTATAAAATCAACGACTAACTCTAAGGCATATCCTCTTCGCTCAGATTCAATTTCATAAGTTCCTTCTTTGAAATTATCTCCTGCAACCGGCCATCCATTTTTCCATAATAACGGACGGATGGCTAATACGCTGCGTCCGCTTATATCTAAGTCTGCTTCATAATGGCAGGACATTTTTTCAACTCCGTCACCAAGAACTATACGTCCAAAGTGTCCCGGTCCGGTAACTCTTCCGCCGGCTGCAACTACCATCTTACCACCACCTTCTAACATGTCTCTTCCCATATTATCAAGATAAGGACCAGTTACTTTTCTGGAACGACCAACAACGATATTATAGGTTGAATTTGCACCATCACAGCAGGTTCCGTGTGTGCCCAGCAGATAATACCATCCATCATTATATATTAAATCGGTGGCTTCACAATCTATGGCTATATTTAAAGCTTTATTCCCTTCTACACGCTTTCCTGTTTTGGGATCGAGTTCTACAAGGCGAATGAACCCAAAATAGGTTCCGTATGACATCCATAATCGTCCATCGGTTGGATCAAGTAGAAGTCCGGGATCGATAGCATCATTATCTTCATAACCATCGGATGAAGTAACGACTACAGCATCAGTAAATTTAAAATCGGGAGATTTTGGGTCAAGAGTTTTATTCCACATGGTAAGAATTTTTCCACTATGTCCGCCGTTCAGTCCACCACCGGTTGCGCCATACACTACCAGGTAGCGATCACCAATTTTCACTGCATCCGGGGCTGCTCCTCCACCGGGTCTTACGGCACCACTGTTCCATGTCCAACCGTCTTCGGATATTAATCCACCACCGCCTGTGCCGAATGTATAATACTTTCCGTCACATTCCATAATGGTTGATGGATCATGTATAAAAGGTTTCCCAACTTGGGCTATCACGGTTCCAGTTAATAATACTGATAGTAGAGCTATTGCTCCCATTATTTTAATTCTTGATTTCATCTGTTTATAATTTTTTTTAAAGTCAGATGGAACTCGCACATAATTATTTTCCTGTGTGTCAAGATTTGGATATTGTGCTTGTTTCATAATTCCAATTTATTTACAATTGTGATATTAAATAGGGTTAACTAACTGATTTTATTCATTACTAATGGTGAGATTTTTTATCGGCTCTCCTTTTTCATCTAGAAAGCGAACACAGAAATCACTCATTCCGGGACCGTTGATTACTACTCCGCGGATTATATTCTTTCCTTTGTTAAGGGTGAGACGGGGTGAAACACAATCGTCTACTACCATGCGTCTGTCTCCTGAAAGTAGCACTGCTTCTTTTCCATTCAGCCACCACATGGATGCTGAATTTGAACCGACAGCCATTCTTACATTTTTCATTTCTTGCGGACAGTTGACTACTGTTACAGCCCAAAAGATGACGCCGTAAACCTGTTTTCTCAATCCATAGGCGAAACGATACAACTTGACATTGTACATAGAGCTCTCCAATGCATGCCACGTTAGTTCCTGCTCTCCAACTTTTACCTTTTCTCTATCTCTAGGAATTACAGTAAACTGGTTTGGGAAATACTCGGTTGCAAATACAGTTCTTAAGTAGCTGTCTGTAAAAACAGCATTGCCACGGTTTGGCTTGTTAATTGGTTCTAAAAGTAACCAACGTTGGATGAATCCTTTAGCATCCGGTGTCTTTTTCTTTGTTGTGGCAGGGATGAAGTAAGGTGCGATGCTTCGTGTAGTATCGCTTTGGGCGATACTATTAATTTTGTCGTTTGGGGTAGCGGAATATCCTTGTAATCCTAATCCTCCCAAAATTACAGCGCTAACCGATAATAATAATGTTTTGTGTTTAATGTTCATATTAGATATTTATAGTGTTTATGATTGTTGTTCATGAAGAATAAACATACCTTTTTGCAAAACTACAAAAAAATATCCTTTTGTACTATATGGCTAATAAATGTTGTAACTAAATAGTGTAGGGTAAAGTGCATTATTACTCAATCACGGCACTAATATGTAAAATTTAATGGATTATCAAGAGATACAAACAGAAGAAGTAGAACTCGGTTTGGCACAATGCAAGTCCAGTTCAGTAATTATTTAATTGAACCCGTATGGCATTTAAACTACAAGTGATTTTAAATTGTTGAAATTTATGTTTAATAATTTGTTCCTCATAATTTAGTTGATTAACCATTTTCAGTACTTCTAACTTTATTTGGCTTAAAGCAAACAAATAAAGTTGATAATCAGCACTATAATGACCTTTATCATCAATTAAAACACAAGAAGATAAGTTGTTCTTTTTTTTGTTCTTTTTTTTCAAAAACGCATATCATGTATAGCGGCTTGAGTCAGTTCAAAGTTCATAAAAACGCTATTGGAACTACATATAGCATTTAATTTGTATCCATGAGAATGCAACTTTTGACTGACACAATATAGAAATTAAGTTGTTTTAATTATACAGATTCTTTACACACATAATTATATTATACAACTTTATGAAAAATTATTTAGTCAGGATATTAAATATTTTCAAAAAGTATTCTATATTTGCACACGTTTGTATTTTTTTAAATGAAAAGAAGAATCACTATTAAAGACATAGCCAAAGAGCTTAATGTACATCATTCTACGGTTTCGCGTGCCTTGCGCAACGATCCAAGAGTGAATGAAAAAACGCGGGATCAAGTATTGGCTTATGCTCTTGAACATGAATATCAAACAAATATGAATGCCGTTCAGTTACGAGGAACCCGAAACAATGCAATTGCACTCATTGTGCCCAATATCAATCATACTTTTTTTTCTGATATAATTAGTCAATTAACAAACATAGCTTATCAAAAAGGGTATGTTATTTCTGTTTTTCAGACCAATGAAAAGTATTTACAAGAAAAAGAAATTGTAAACACAATCATAAAACATAATTTTGCAGGCGTAATAGTTTCTATTGCAAAAGACACGATTAATAGTAACCACTTTGCGTTGCTTAAGAAATATGGAATTCCATTGGTTTTTTTCGATCGAGTGTGTCTAGATATTTCCACACCTAAAGTCCTTGTAAATAATTACGAAATTACCTTACAAGCGACTGAACATCTAATTAATAAGGGTTACAAACGTATTGCACATATAACCGGCAATACTTATATTAACGTATTTAAAGACAGGGAAAAAGGTTATTGCGATGCACTTAAAATTAACGGACTTGCCTATAAGAATCCGATTATGGTTGATGCAGATTTTAGCATTGAAATGGGGAAAGAGTTTTTTTCTAAACTTTGGAATTCAGAGGAAAAGCCTGATGCTATTATTTCTTCATCCATTCATTTTACATTAGGAGTAATATTACAAGCACGAAAATATGGAATTCAAATTCCACAACAATTGGGACTTATTACATTTGGAACTTTACTTATGTCTGAAATAATTCAACCTTCAATAACATCAATTGAACAGCCTGAAGCAGAAATTGCCAAAATCACTTTTGAGTTGCTTGAGAAATTGATTAATCATGAATTTTCGTCCGAAGAAGAAATAGTAAAAACTGTAAAAGCAGAAATATTCTTTAAAGAATCCTGTTGAAAAAAGTGTTCAATATTTCTAAAATTGCAAATAAAATTAATTTAAAGTAAATTATATAACTAATCTTGCACACGTGTGCTAAATAAAATTTAATCTTATGTTAAAAGGAATTTCCCCTTTAGTAAGTCCGGAACTGTTGGCAGTTTTGGCACGTATGGGTCATGGCGACGAAATTATTTTGGCCGATGCTCATTTTCCCGGAGAATCGTTTAATGGTCGTGTTTTGCGTGCAGACGGACTTCGCATTCCGGAACTATTAGCAGCTATTCTACCACTTTTTGAACTGGATGCTTATGTGCCACATCCGTTAGCAATGATGGCCGCTGTTCCGGGCGATACGCTGGATCCAAAAGTAGAAGAGTCTTACTTGAAAAGCATTCACCTTTCTAATCCCAATGCTCCAACTATTGAACGCATTGACCGCTTTGCCTTTTACGAAAGAACGAAATCGGCCTTTGCAGTTGTAATGACTGGCGAAACTGCTAAGTACGGTAATATCCTTTTGAAAAAAGGGGTTACACCTTGCGAATAATTATTATCTTATAATTCATAATTTTTATACAATGTCAATCAAATCAAAAGGTGCATTTTTACCGGGAAACAGCACAGTAATTTTTAAAGATGTAGAATTTCCTACACCCGGACATGGTGAAGTTCTGCTAAAAGTAAAATCGTCAACTATTTGCGGTAGTGACATTCGCGCCATCTACCGCGAGCACCTGGGAAAAGGACCAGAAGGTTATCAAAATAAAATTGCAGGACATGAACCAGCCGGACAAATCATAGATTGTGGTCCGGGAATGAAACGTTTCAAAGAAGGTGATCGGGTGGTGGTATATCATATTTCTGGTTGCGGATGTTGTAATGATTGTCGTCGCGGGTATATGATTTCATGTTCAAGTCCTTCGCGTGCTGCATATGGATGGCAACGGGATGGAGGTATGAGCGAATATATGATTGCAGAAGAAAAGGATCTGGTTCTTTTACCGGATGAACTGACTTATACAGATGGAGCACAAGTAGCTTGTGGTTTTGGAACTGTTTATGAAGGGTTGGAAAAAATAGGAATCAGCGGAAACGATGCGGTTCTGGTTACCGGTTTAGGTCCGGTTGGTTTGGCTGCTTTGATGTTGGCAAAATCGATGGGTGCTCAAAAACTGATTGGTGTTGATACGGTTGCTGAACGGTGTCAAATTGCTAAAGACTTAGGCCTTGCCGACGAAGTATATGTTTCAGGACCTGACACTATGGAAAAAGTGATGGCTGAAACTAACGGTAAAGGTTTCGAAAAAACGGTTGATTGTTCGGGTCATACTTCCGGTCGCCAACTGTGTATCCGGGCCACCCGGCAATGGGGGAAAATGGTAATGATAGGCGAAGGCGGAACCGTGGAATTTAATCCAAGTCCTGACATCATTCACGATCAAAAAACTATTTACGGTTCATGGGTAACATCAATCTGGAAAATGGAAGAACTGGTTGAGCGCATTGTTCGCTGGGGAATTCATCCTGAAGATTTGGTTACACATCGTTTCACACTTGATCAGGCCTCTGAAGCATACTCGCTTATGGCTGAAGGCAAATGTGGTAAAGTGGCTGTAGTTTTTGACGAGGAAATTAAATAATAACAGACTCCTAGCCCCTAAAGGGAAACTTAGTTACCTTTTCTCCGAATTTTATTTCTTCGTTTTCAGAAAAGGAACTATTTTAATTACCCTTTAGGGGTTAGGGGTTTTAATACTAACAAAAATCAATACTAACCCATTTCCCCTTTAGGGGCTAGGGTTTCTTACTTAATACTTATGCAAACAATAGATGCTTCAAAAGTTCCTTATAAAACACTTTATAATGGAGCAAAAATTCCTGTAATCGGACTTGGAACTTTTGGTTCTGATAACTACAGTGCACAAACCATTGCAGAAGCTGTAAAGACGGCTATCGAAATGGGTTACCGTCACATTGACTGTGCTTCGGTTTATGGCAATGAAAAAGAAATTGGCGAAGCTTTACAAGAAGTTTTTGCCGAAGGAATTGTAAAACGTGAAGACCTTTGGATTACTTCTAAAGTCTGGAACGATAAACACAATGAGGTGGTGGGATCATGCAAACAATCGTTGGCAGATTTACAACTGAATTATCTTGACTTGTACCTTGTTCACTGGCCATTCCCTAATTATCATGCTCCGGGTTGTGCTGGAGATGCCCGTAATCCGGACTCTGTACCATATATTCACGAAAATTATATGAATACGTGGGCTCAAATGGAAAGTTTGGTGGAGGCCGGTCTTGTGAAAAATATTGGAACTTCCAATGTAACCATTGCCAAAATGAAACTTATTTTGCGCGATTGCAAAATCAAACCAGTACTGAATGAGATGGAAATTCACCCACATTTTCAACAACCTGAGTTGTATCAGTTTATGAAAGACAATGGTGTAGAAGTGATTGGTTATAGTCCCATTGGGTCACCTGGCCGTCCGGAACGTGATAAAACCCCTGAAGATACAGTAGATATGGAAGATCCGATTATTGTTGGTATTGCCGAACGTCTTAGAGTTCATCCTGCTGTAGTTTGTTTGAAATGGGCTATTCAACGTGGACAAATCACCATTCCATTTTCAGTAAAAACAGATAAGATGTTCAACAATCTGAAAGGAATTACCGAAGGTCCGTTGACAGGAGAAGAAATGGTGGCTGTTTCTAAAATTGATAAACAATGTCGTTTAATTAAAGGTCAGGTGTTTTTATGGGAAGGTGCTAAAAGTTGGGAAGATCTTTGGGATTTAGATGGCGTGATAGTTAAATTATAATTGACTAATAGAATGAAAAAATCACATTTTCAAATCATTTCTATATTATTTGTTTTAGCAATAACAATTTCATTACAGGCTCAAGAAACAACAAAAGAAAAGTTTGAGCCTACCGACAAATCGCTCCAACAATACAAGTATCCCGATTGGTTTCGGGATGCTAAATTTGGCATTTGGGCGCATTGGGGACCACAGGCAGTACCACGCCAAGGTGACTGGTATGCCCGAAATATGTATATTCAAGTTGGAAAAGACTGGGAAACTCCTGATTATAAAGATCATTTGAAAAGATATGGTCACCCTTCTGTTGCCGGTTACAAAGACATTATTCCATTGTGGAAAGCAGAAAAATGGAAGCCTGAAGAGCTGATGAAACTTTACAAAAAGGTTGGTGCCAAGTACTTTGTTAGTATGGGAACCCATCACGATAATTTCTTTTTGTGGAATTCGAAACTTCATAGTTGGAATTCGGTAAACATGGGACCCAAAAAAGATGTGGTTGGATTATGGCAGAAGGCTGCAAAAAAAGAAGGACTGCGTTTCGGAGTCTCCGAACATTTGGCGGCAAGTTATACCTGGTTTCAAACAGCCCATGGTGCTGATAAGATAGGCGATAAAGCAGGAGTTCCATATGATGGTAACGATCCTAAATTTGAAGAACTATACCACGGCAAAGCCGATTCTACTGATACCGGCTGGATGACTAAAAATCCTGTTTGGCAAAAAGAATGGTACGATAGAATTGCAGAGTTGGTTGATATGTACAAACCGGATTTACTCTATTCCGATTGTGCACTACCGTTTGGTAACGAAGTGGGTAGAAGCCTTATTGCTCATTTTTACAATGGGGATATTGCTAAAAATCATGGTAAGCTCGAAGCTGTATATAATTGCAAAGAGCCTTCGAAAGGAAGATTTGCACAGGATGTAGAACGTGGAGTATTGGATTCTATCAGCGAATTTCCTTGGCAAACTGACACTTCTATTGGCGATTGGTTCTATCGTACCGGTCAAAAATATAAATCATCGGATGAAGTAATTCAAATGCTGGTGGACATTGTTAGTAAAAATGGAAACTTACTTATCAACGTTGTTCAGACTCCCGAAGGCGATCTTGAACCCGATGTTTTAAATATCCTTGATGGAATTGGGAACTGGACTAAAGATAACGGCGTAGGAATATATGGTTCACGTCCATGGAAAGTGTATGGCGAAGGACCATCAACCACAGGAAATCAAGAGAAAGGTCAGTTTGGAGGTTTGAAAGATACACGTCCTTACCAATCCACAGACATTCGATTTACAACCAAAAACGGTGCGTTGTACGCTTTTTGTATGAGCACTCCTACTGAGAATATTCAAATAAAATCACTGGGCAAACTTTCCAAATATTCCAACAAAGCAATTGCCTCAATTTCGATGCTTGGGAGTAATGAAAAAATACAATGGAAACAAAATGATAATACTTTAGTTATCAATAAGCCAACAAAATTACCTGAATATAAAGTTGTTGCATTCCGTATAAATTTCAAGAAACAGTAAGAAAATAATACGGAATCAAAAAATATGAAAGTTTGATTCCGTATTCAAAATTATTCATAAGCTGGAATGTTTATTGTTTCCAATGAGATTTAAATAGAATTTCAGGCAACATATTTGGAAATTTACGGATGCTTCACAAATAAACTTATAATTGCCGTTAAGCTCTGATAGGTAATTTGTTGAGATTAGAAAAATAACTTTTAAAAATCTATAATTAAATCACTACTAACATCATGTCAAAACACAAAATTGTTGCCAAAGAGAATTTAATTCCCTTTATTTTAATTACTGCACTGTTTTACCTCTGGGCAATCCCCAATAATCTGAATGACATCCTGATACCTCAATTCATGAAATCGTTTGAATTGAATCGGTTACAAGCAGGACTGGTACAATCAGCCTTTTATCTGGGCTATTTCTGCATGGCTTTGCCTGCAGCTTTGGTTATGGACCGGTTTAATTATAAAACCGGTATCATTATCGGGTTATTACTTTTTGCAACGGGTGCATTTTTATTCTATCCGGCAGCTACCATTGGAAAATTCGGGATATTCCTTTTTGCCTTGTATGTTATTGCCTGTGGATTGGCATTTCTCGAAACAGGAGCCAATTCATTTATTGCAGTTTTAGGTGATCCGGATACTTCGGCTCAACGATTGAATTTTTCACAAGCTTTCAATCCACTAGGAGCAATGACCGGTGCATTTGTGGGCAGCCAATTTATCTTTTCAGGGGTTGAGCATTCCAATGAACAGGTCATGTCTATGAAAGCTGCAGGCACATACCATAGCTATTTGAACACTGAAATCTTACGTGTTATTCCTCCATACATGATTATTGGAGTAATAATTTTGGTGTGGGCATTTTTAATTTGGAAAGTAAAGTTTCCTGCCGAAACTGACAATGTGCCAAAACAAAAAAACAAGGCAGGTGAAGGACACGGACATATTTCCATGTTATTGAAATATCCCCACTTTCTAAAGAGTATTTTGGCTCAGTTTTTCTACGTTGGTGCGCAAGTTGGAACATGGAGTTTTACCATACAATATGTAAAGGATTATCTACAAAAACCTGAAAAGGAAGCAGGTGTTTTCTTGGTATATTCCCTGTTGGCATTTGGTATAGGACGTTTTGTTTCTACAGCACTTATGCGTAAATTTAAACCTAATAAATTAATGGGCCTTTATAGTTTAATCAATATTGGTCTAATGAGCGTATCAATTTTAAACCCAGGATTTTTTGGTGTTTGGGCATTGGTAATTTCAAGCTTTTTCATGTCGTTAATGTTCCCTACAATTTTTGCTTTGGGCGTAAAAGGATTAGGTCCGAATACAAAAATTGGTGGTTCAATGATTATTATGGCCATTATTGGTGGTGCTATTTGGACTCCACTTATGGGTTGGATTTCTGATACTACACACAGTATGGCTTATGCCATGATTATCCCTGTTATCAGCTATATGTATATCGTTTATTATTCCTATATAGGTTCAAAACCATCCGGACCACTTTATGAAGGTGATGGAGAAAATGTGGTAGCGTCGCATTAAATACTGTTTAATAAGAATGCCAGTAACTCAATTTTAATGATAAAACGGCCGGGAGGTATTTTTCCGACCGTTTTTAGTTATTACTGAATCTGATTTTCCAAATCTTTTGTATCATGGTCAATTTCTTATTTTACGAGATTCTTGATCTGTGAGATTTCCGGTTATTTTAAATTTTAATTATCCATTCTGCTCAAAATACCCCTTTTTTCATCTGTTTTTTGACCAAGAAAACTACCTGTCCTACAGAAAACTGTTTTTGGATATTTAATAAGCTGAATACATGGAGATTAAAAATTAGCTTGTCTTAATTTATTTTGTCTCCATTTTTGGCTTGTCAAAAAAAATACTTTAATTTAGTGCTCAGAAATCTAATGACCTTTACGTTTTGATTTGATTAAAATTTGATTCTAATTTGCCTAAAGCAAGGTGAACCTAATATTATGAACTATTTATTCTGTTTGCATTATTTAAATTCCAAATTCAATTGTCTGCTGAAGAATGTCTGCTGAAGAATTTTGGATTATTACGTCCTAGGTTATCCATAATCGGGATTACTATCCCACCATCATTTTGGTAGTAGTTAGGCCAACTTAGCACTCGCTTTCTTTGAAAATTAAATACTTAAAAACCAATTGTTTGTTGATTAAAAAACGGCATTAAAGGAACTCTGTAGCTGTAGTAGATAAATGTTTCACTGATGATTTATCCCCAGTTGGATTTTTTTTAATCTGGCTATTTGATTATATGGTTTACAATTCCCTATTTGAATATACTCTTAACCTGGCATACATTCTGAGATGGAAAATTCCGCATTTTTATTTGTCAATACATCACTAATTGTTGGCTGTACGGCCATGGCGTTTGTTTTCCTTATACTTCCACTTCCGAAAAATAACGGATTATATAAGTATCGAATTTCACTTCGGTTCTTAGCCGGTGCATATTTAATTCTGGCATCTCTTCAATTTTTGTCCATGGCATTTAATATCTCTGTTATTAATCTCCTATCTATTGAGGTAATAACCGTTGCATCTTTACAGGCTCCATTATTTACTTTTACGCTCATTACACTTATTAATCCGCAGTTAACTAATACTCGTTTTATAACAATTAGGTTGATGCCGATATTGATTTTGCTGTTTTTATATTTTTTATGCTACTTTACCTGGGGTGATCCCAATATATTGAATTTAAGAGAGCTGGAAGCACAAGCTTTGCATCCAACAGTTGTTGTAAGAGAACTCTTTATTGTGTATTACGCTTATCAACTTGTTTACCTGACCCGTTTATTCTGCAAACAAATACATATCTACGAAGCCGAAATAGATAATTATTTTGGCGATAACCAATCATTTCATATTTCCTGGATTAGAAATTTATTTTATGCTGCGTTCTCAGTAGGTGTTTGTGTCTTTTTTTCGCTTTTCATTTATTCAACTATCTCTGTTCTAATATTTACGATTGTATATACGCTATTCTATCTGGGTTTTGCTTTCTATTATATTCAATATCCAAGTACCTTCATCTATATCGAAAAGGTTATTTCTAAGATGGGAGACAACTCCGATGATCTAGCCCGGAGTCACAAGCGATTGATTTGGGAAGAGTTAAAAGAACAAATCATAACCGAAAAATACTACCTGAGAACCGGAGTGACCATTGAAGAAATGGCACAATTCCTGAAAATAGGACGTACCACACTATCTCTGTTTATCAACAACAAAGAAAATATGAGTTTCAACTTATGGGTAAACTCACTGCGAATGGAAGAAGCGAAGCATTTGCTTAAAGAATATCCGGACTACAGCATTGCCCAGATAGCCGAAATGACCGGCCACAGTGAACTGTCCAACTTTAGCCGTCAGTTTAAACTTATTACCAATGAATCACCTTCAGTGTGGAGGCAATCCTGCCAATCATAACCCACAATTTAGATTATAACTCTTCAATTTTAGTATCGTTACTATCCATTTTCAGGATGTTGGTGTGGCTGTATCCACAAAATTGCAAATGGCCGGTTTAACATGACATTTTTAGTTGATAATTATTATACTGATTTTCATTAGAAATTGAACACCTGCATTTAAACACCTGTTTGTTAGACAAATAATCTGCTAACACCTCCACAATTACCTACTAACACCTTCCATTTATCAAATCAAACAGTCATTTAGTATGCTTTGATAATCACTTTGTATGCTTTGATAATTGATGTTTAAACTACCTAATCTATTTTTGCAAGCAGTTAAGATAATAACGGGCGATATTTTTGAAATACTGATTCGAATCCGGCGGATTTCGATCCACATCCGACAAATGTGGATCGACATCCAACAGATGTGGATTGACATCCGACAGATGTGGATCGACATCCAAGAGATGTGGCCTCTCATCCAGCAGATGTGGATCAACATCCGACAGATGTGACCTCGCATCCCACAGATGTGGATCAACATCCAACAGATGTGGCCTCTCATCCAGCAGATGTGGATCGACATCCAAGAGATGTGGCCTCTCATCCAGCAGATGTGGATCAACATCCGACAGATGTGACCTCGCATCCCGCAGATGTGGATCAACATCCAACAGATGTGGCCTCTCATCCAGCAGATGTGGATCGACATCCAACAATTGTGGACCGACATCAGGATAGAAGCGAATCATATCTCCGAAATCTGAAGATAATTACAATCTTATATAGAAGGATAATAAACCGAATGGTTATTGTAAAGAATTTTATTTAGAGTTAGCTGATTTTATATGTTTAAAATTAAATCTCAAACGTATGAGAAAAAACACAGTAGTATTAGATTTTCTGAGATTATCAATTTCAAGTAAGATTACCTTTGGACGAACAGTGATTTCTAACATGAGTATTCTTGCTTTATTTGCTAATCCAGACGTAGCGTATGCAACAGGAACCGCGATTGTAAATAAACTGGAAAGTTATTTTATGTCTTCACGCGGTGGCGATCATGAGCAAATAGCTTTAATGCATCAAGCCGAGGATGAGTTTGATGAGTATTTCCGGAAACTGGCCAAAAATGTCGATAAAGTGGCAGATGGCGACGACGCTATTATTCTCTCCACCGGATTTCATTTGGCCAAGCAACCTGCACCGGCCGAAAGACCCGAGTTTACAGCTACCGCAGGTGATATACCGGGTAGTATCTGGCTTAAACGAAAAGCTTTCGAAGGTGCACGTTCATACATTTGGCAGTATTATGTTGGCTTCGAAGCACCAACTGATGACAAATGGCTTTTTGCCGGTTCTACTACACAGGCTACATTTCTGATGACAGGACTCGCTACAGCTAGCCGGGTATGGTTTCGGGTTGCAGCAGTGACTACAGACGGTATGCAGCCTTTTACGGATGCCATCGTGAAGATGATTGTATAAATGAAAAGCTAAACTCGGGCAAAGACTACTGAATTTGTCCGGGTTACAGCATTAGATGTATAGCAGAATTGGGAATACTCAATGTGTAGATTATAGAAATATAAAAGAAACAGAGATATAATTACGAGTCATCTCTGAGATAACATTGGACTACTACACATGTAAAATAAATAAAGAATATGACTTTAAAGTTATAGTAGATGGTACGAGCTCTTCACCCATATAAAAAATTAACGTTAGTAGTAACAACGTATAAATACTACCGCGGAAACTGAAAAGCGTTATGAGTAGGTAAAAGATTAATACAAATCAATTATGGAAACAAATCAAAAACCATTCTCAACACCGGTTATTACTGGCGAGTCAATCTCAGGATTTAGATGTACCGGCAAAACCGGTATTATGTATGCATTGTACATGAGATTCCGTAGGTGGAATGGAACAGAATGGTTGGAATCTGACAGAGGACCGTCGGTATCGGTATGGTGTACAGGTGGAATAAACCTTGACGAATGGGCAGCAGGTATCGGACTTCAGGAAGATGATTATGTACAATTAGAAATAGAAGTAATGGCTGGAGGAAAAGTGTACGCAAGTCAATGTTTTACCTATAAAAAAGGCATAAACAAATTTGCTCACTACGATGCAACCGGTGCTGTATGGGATGCTGCAATTACCTTTACGGGTTTTCAATAATAACATTCAGTAATTAATTAAAGCGAGTAGGCGGAGGAACTGTCGACCTGTTCGCTTTGATTGACTTCAAAGAAATAAAACTTTATAATTAAGTTCTAACATATGAAAACAAGATATCAGGGTTAGCATCATTATCCAAATTACACCCAAGGAAAATTTAATGGAATAATAAAAACATTGAACAAAAATGGATAAGCGTAAGCGGGAATAATCCGTAGATTGTCGACACACATAATCATGGCATTAGGCTTCATGGGAATTTGGCAGTAGATGATTCAACGCTTTCAATAACTTCTACGTATAAAAACTATTATGTCCCTATTGCTAAAATTTAGAAAAAAAGCGATCCCTCTGATTTATCATATTTCACACTTAACTATAGAAGAAACGACAGTATAAAGTTTGTGATACTATCAAAAGAAGACATTACGCGGAAACCGAAAAGCGTTACGAGTAGGAAATAAATTTAATAATACAAAAACAATGGAAAAAACAATGCCAGGAGGTTGGACTCCTTACAGCACACCATTATCGGCAGAAGCCCAAAAAGTGTTTGACTCAGTTATCAAAAGTTTAATGGGTGTACATTACACCCCATTGGCATTTGCCACTCAAGTAGTAGCGGGAATTAATTATCGTTTTTTCTGCAATGCGCAAGGCGTATATCCCAATGCTTTGAATGAAGCAGTTATTATTCAGGTTTATCAACCGTTGAAAGAACCTGCACATATTACTTCAATCAAAAAAGTGGATTAATTTGTCTTTTTCTAACGAAGAGAGTAAGTTGCTGTAAAATCAATTTACTCTTTTTCTTTTCCAAAAAGGAAAGCTGTAAAATGATAAACTATCAATGACCTGAGTTATGCTTTACTTCCAGTAGGCCGATTTGCACCCACGATAAAAGATACTTTATGTATTCAACTTATCAAATCGTACAGTCACTTTGTACCATTTGATAAGCGGTTGTTATGTATATGTTTGTTTCTTTGCACACTTAAAACATCGCAAAATTTATTAGATGAAGAACAACCAATTTTTGCTGGAAACACTCAATCAGAATACACAACTACTGTTAGACTGCGGTGATAATGTAGGGCTAATGAAGTTGGCTGTAGATAAAATCTACAAGATTTATAGTTATATTACAGGAGTAAAAATTGATCATCTCAATGTGGACAAAAATATTTTACTCCCTTCCGGCAAAGCCATTTCAACCGCTGCCGCTGCACACTGCTTACTTGAAATGAAGCGCACTGCTTTGTTTCTACGAGGCATAAACAAAGCCATAACTCTAAAGCTATCGCAAGCAGCAGATAAACCGATTCGAATTTTATATGCAGGCACCGGTCCCTATGGCACTCTCCTTACGCCTCTCTTATCCCTATATAAATCTACCGAATTAACTGTAGATATGCTTGACATAAACGATCAATCACTTATAGCTTTACACGATTTGATTGGAACATTAGGTCTCAGCAAATATGTTGGTGACGTTTTTTGTACGGATGCTACCACATTTACGGTAACCAAACATTATGACATTGTAATTTCGGAGACTATGCTTGCCTGTCTTAAAAGTGAACCTCAGGTGGCTATCATGCAAAACCTAATCCTCCAGCTTAAGGACGATTGCATCTTTATTCCGGAAGAAATTACCATCGATGCTTGCCTCGTCAACCCGGAAATGGAGATGGAAAGCTTGTTGTATTATGAGATGGAGCAACCGCCATTCGAAAGACGATTGCTTGGTAATGTGTTTACGCTAAGTAAATCAAACCTTGATGATATTATGTCTCGCAAAATAATCCCAATACCCGCTGTTACCTCCTCATTCCCTGTGCTGAAACTTTTTACTACTGTAAAGGTTTTTGGGAACGAAATCTTAACCGGAAGTGATTCCAGCATTACTCTGCCTAAACAGTACTACGATTTCAGAAAACAACAAGCTAAGGAAGTCGGGTTTTGGTATGTGCAGGGTGAGAAGCCGTGTATAGAAAGCTGTATAATTCAACATGAATTTTCGTACGAAGCTGCTACAATTGAATCGGTAATATAAACCGGATGGAGATAAACTATACAATTTGAACTTCGCTAAACAATGAAAAAAATAACCATCTTATCCATCGACGGTGGCGGAATCAGAGGAATTCTTCCCGGTGTAATTCTGGCTTACCTGGAAGAACAACTTCAGGAAAAAACAAATAATCCGGATGCCCGTTTGTCCGATTATTTCGATATGTTGGCCGGAACCAGTACCGGAGGGATACTTACCTGCATGTATATTACTCCTGATGCAAATGGACGCCCCAAGTTTACAGCACAGAATGCTGTTGACTTGTATTTAAAAAATGGTAAGGAAATCTTTTCCATTCCCTTTGGTCGTAGAATTCTCAATTTGTTTGGCTTATTTGAAGCAAAGTATCCGGTCCGTAACATAGAGAAAATTTTATTGGATTATTTGGGAGATAAAAAGCTGAGTGAAGTTCTGAAGCCTTGCTTAATAACTTCCTACGAAATATTCCAACGGAAAACTATCTTCTTTAATAAGCTTGACACTATAAAGAATGAAACCCGCGATTATAGGTTGCGGGATATTGCGCGTTCCACTTCGGCAGCACCTACATACTTTAAACCCGCTGAAATTTATTCCACCTACGGGAATCCACTTTATCTGGTGGATGGCGGTATGTTTGCCAATAATCCATCTATGTGTGCTTATGCTGAAGCACGCACTACCAAATTCAGCGAAATTCCTGAATGCAGGGGCAAGTCCGATTATCCATCGGCAACCGAGATGATACTGGTTTCTATTGGAACAGGTTCGCAGGGCGATTCTTATCCTTACAGTAAAGCTAGAAAATGGGGTGTTGTTGGCTGGCTGAAACCTCTTATTGACATTTTGATGTCCGGAAACTCAGAAACGGTGCATTATGAGTTAAGGCAACTATTTGGAGCTGTAGATCCTGCCAATCTGGCCAATTATTTCAGGCTGGAACCAACTGTTGAAACTGCAGAAAGTGACATGGATCTGGCAACTCCCAAAAATATGTTGGCATTGGAAAAAGCTGGCAAAACGTATGTAAGCAACTATGTAAATCAGCTTAACAAAATTGTGGAGTTATTGATTGCCAATAAATAACGAGATTAAACCTGACATAAGTCAGATCTTAAAATAGAAACAATAGTATTAATCATTTAAAAATTAAAATTATGGATTACACAATTGGTCAAATTACATTATTTGCGTTCCTATTTGCCCCGTATGGGTGGATGTCGTGCGAAGGACAAGTCCTGACGATTACAACAAACCAGGCATTATTTTCGCTTATTGGCACTACTTATGGTGGCGATGGAAGAACAACCTTCGCTTTGCCAAATCTGAATGGTGCTTCGCCACTTCCTCAAATGAAGTATTATATTTGTGTTGAAGGAATTTATCCACAACGTCAATAACCTTTAAAATTAAAATCATGGATTACACAATTGGAGAAATTATATTATTCTCATTCTTTTTCGCCCCAATGGGTTGGATGAGTTGTGAAGGACAAGTCCTGACGATTACATCGAATCAGGCATTATTTTCGCTTATTGGCGCTACTTATGGTGGCGACGGAAGAACAACTTTTGCCTTGCCAAACCTCACTGGAGCTTCACCGCTACCCAATATGAAATACTACATTGCTACCCAGGGAATTTATCCACAACGTCAATAATCTATAAAAGAAAAATTATGGCAAATAATATATTATTGAATAAAACGGCTACGGCTAGTAGCTTTGTAATGCCATACACTGCAGCAAGTGCAGTTAATGGAACATTGACCCCTTTCAGCCGCTGGCTGTGCAATACACTGCCCGGCTGGATAACTATTGATGCAGGAGCCGCGTTTTGGGTAAACCGATGGGTAATAAAGATGATGGGTAATGCCGGCTGGGCATCCAATTATAACATGCCTGCTTATACTTTGCAAACAAGTTTAGATAATAACAACTGGACGACTGTAGATTCTGTAGCAGGAAATACGGCAAATACTACCGACAGAAGCTTTGCAACCATTTCTGCCCGCTATTTCAGAATCAGCGTTTCATCCGGAATTACAACAAATTCTAAGCTGGCTTCCATTATGGAATTTGAAGTGTATGATGCACCGGCACCCGATGGCTTAATAGGTTTAACCATAAGCAGCGGTTCTTTATTGCCAGCCTTCAGCAACACTTTACTCAGTTATAAAGCAGCAGTATCTACCGATGTTGCCTCAATTACCCTTACGCCTACCGCATCGGTACCCGGAGCAACCATTACCGTTGACGGAGTAGCTGTAACAAGTGGTTCGGTATCGCAAGTTTTCAACTTAACCGCCGGAACTTCTAAAACCATTCCTATTGTAGTAACCACCAACAATGTTCCTAAAAACTACAGTGTGGTAGTAATGAGGCAAACGAGTGCGTATCTAACAGGTTTTCAGGTTAAAAAAGGCATGGGGACCCTTGCTTATACACCAGCTTTTGCAAGAACAACGTTAGGACCTTATATACTAAGTGTTCCGGCAACAACAACAAGTGCTAGTATCGTAATTTCAAAGGAAGATAGTAATGCCACACTTGTTGTTACGAACAATGGTACTGCACTAACTCCAAGCAGTGGAACAACTTACCCGCTTAGTATGCCAACTACCGGAGTTTATGCTATTTTAATAAATGTAACTTCTTCAACAGGAGATGTTAAAACTTATACGTTGAACATCAAGATAAGTTAAATTAATACTTAGGAGAAGGGCTTCAATCCCTTCTCCTTAAAATAAAATTATAGAATATGAAACAAGCATGTTTTTATAAAACAAAAAGCTTGCATAAAATAAGCAATTCTCTATGTATTGCCAAAATAAAAACATGCAGACTTCAACGACATTCCGACTCTCTTTGTTGGAAAAACTACTTTCAGGCTCTAAGTTTAGTTATTTTTTTCAGTCTAAGCTCAATTGCTGTAGTGCAAGCTCAAACGCAAACTCCACCCTCAAATTATACTACTGGCCATGGTTTAAGTAGTAGCGACCCTTATTTAATATCTTCTCTTGATAATCTTTACTGGCTTGCAGTGCAGGTAAATTCTGGAACAGATTTCAACGGAGTATATTTCAAACAAACTACAGACATAGATCTCAGTAGCTATTCAGCCTGGATTCCAATTGGCACAGACTCATACTTTTTTACTGGAAATTATGATGGAAATCAAAAGATTATTAAAAACCTTACACAAAATTGTTCATCTTACTCATTTACAGGTCTATTTGGAGCAGTTTCAGGAGGATCTGTCAAAAATCTCGGGGTAGTTAATTTTAGCATTGCAGGAAGTAACAGTTCTGGCAACATAGGGGGATTAATTGGAGGAGCTCAAAATTCAACAATTAGCAATTGCTATACAAGTGGTTCAATCACATTAAGTGGAACCTCGAATCAAAACAATCGAATTGGAGGACTTCTAGGGGAGGATTATGGTGATAATACCATTACAAATTGCTATTCAAAATGTTCTTTTTCATTTACGGCATCCTCCTCCTCTATAGGAGGATTGGTGGGAATAAAAGATGATGCCTCTGGCTCCATCAATTATTGTTATAGCGTTAGCACCATGAATATAATAGAGGGTTCTGTTCTACCAAGCGACAAAAATAATATTGTTGGCTTTTGTGGTCTTATTAATGGAATATCAGGAGTAACTATTGCCGATTGCTACTATGATCAAACAACATCTGGACTAAATGATTCTGGAAATGGCATACCAAAAACTACAGTTCAAATGCAAACATCTACTCCTTATAGCGGGTCGTGGACATCTGCAAACTGGAGTTTTGTAAATGGTAGTTATCCCAAGCTTGTGTGGCAAATACCTGTAATTCAAACAAACGCTATAAATTTCACATCGGTTACAACCACAGGAATGACTATTGGTTGGACCAATGGTGACGGTAGCCGACGGGCGGTGTTTATGAAAGAAGGAACCGGAACCATTACCAATCCTAGTAACAACACAACTTATACTTCAAGTACAAATTGGAGTTCGAAGGAAACTCAATTAGGTTCTTCCGGATACTATTGTGTATTCAACGGAACAGGTTCTTCTGTATCCGTTTCAAATTTAGCACTTGGAACATTATATACCGTACAAATTTTTGAGTATAATGGGGCAAATGGTTCGGAAAAATACTTAACCACATCAGCAACAAATAACCCGAATACTCAGGCAACTTTAAATACCATTTCATCCATTGCTCGTTCAAGTACAGCAACTACCAATGCTTCTTCTGTAAGTTGGACTGTGACCTTTGCCGCTTCGGTAACCGGGCTTACCGCATCCAATTTTAGTTTAGCAAACACAGGGCTAACCTCTCCCTCTATAACAGGTGTAACCGGTTCTGGTACAACATGGACTGTAACAGCAAGCACAGGTTCAGGCTCAGGGAGCCTGGGATTGAATCTTATAAACAGCACAGGCTTAGCGAGCGCTTTTGCCAATACTTTACCATTTACAGGAGAAGTTTATACAATTGACAAGACGGCACCTACCATTAGCTCCATCAACCGACAAACCCCAACAGATGAAACAACAGCCGCATCCAGTGCTGTTTACCGGGTGACCTTTAGCAAATCAGTTAATGGTGTTGATGTCAGCGATTTTACACTTACAAAGACTGGGGCAACTATTGGAACTATAGAGTCTGTTAGTGCCTCAACAGGAACAGCAATAGATGTAACCGTAAACAGTGTTTCAGGAGTCGGCACATTACGCTTAGATCTAAATTCAAGCGGAACTGGTATTACCGACAATGCTGGCAATGCAATAACTGGAGGCTATACATCGGGCCAAACTTACACAATCATCACTCCCGGCACTTGGACAGGCAACGCAAATAACTCCAAATGGACTGATGCCAATAACTGGGCTGGAGGAGCCGTTCCTAATTCTACTACTAACGTTACCATTCCATCAAGCGGAATAACATATTTACCTATGATTTTCTCCACAGATAATGCTGAGTGTAATAACCTTAACGTAGCTGATGGAAACCTTGAAATTCTATCTTCTTCATCGGGTACCGGATCATTAATTGTTCATGGTACAGCTTCCGGTAGAGTCTGGTCTGATGTTTTCCTTACTGGTAATCAATGGCACATAGTAGCTCCTCCGTCTGAAGGATCCGATATTGGCTCCTTCATTTCTAGCGGCTATGGTATTTCTGCTAAAGATGTAAGTGGTACTACTACTTATGCTATAGCAGATTATAACGAGGGCAGTAATACATGGAACAGCTATTTTACAGAAAACACATCAGGAACTTTCGCATCAGGCAAAGGATACACTATGCGTCTTGACTATGACAGTTCTATTAGCTTTTATGGTCCGCTTGTAACAGGAACAAAAACCGTGTCATTAACAACTACTGGTCAGGGTTGGAACTGTATTGGTAATCCATATACATCGGCTATTGGAATGAACTCTTCAGCGGTTAGTACGGAAAACTTTATTACCAAAAATAGTAGTAATCTCGATGCCAGCTATGCTTGCGTATATGTTTGGGATGAAGATGCTACCTATACAGGACAAAACTGTTATAAAGTCATCAGTAATTCGGGCTTTTCAACAACAAAAACAATACTTGCTCAAAACTACGTTGCACCGGGTCAGGGATTTTTTGTAAAAGCTAAAACAGGGGCTTCAAATATTTCCTTTACTTCTGCCATGCAGTCGCAACAGGTAGGTACACCATTCAGAGCACCGGCTGTAAAAACGAGCTGGCCCGGCATAGCATTGAGTGTGGCAAGTACAGATGCATCGTCTTCTGCCATCATCACCTTCAACAGGAATATGACCAATGGCCTTGATCCTACCTACGACGCAGGAATGCTCCGTGGTACTAACGGCCTATCGCTTTATACCCGTTTGCTGGAAGATAATGGTGTTGATTTTGCCATCCAGTGTTTGCCTGAAAGTTACGACAACCTGGTTATTCCGGTGGGAGTAGACTGTAAGGATGGTGGCGAAATTACTTTTAGTGCCGAAACAGTTAATCTGCCGGCGGCTTGCAATGTAATTCTCGAAGACAGAACGACCAATACCTTTACTTCTCTGGCTGATGGGGCAACCTACAATACTACTGTTCAGGCTGGATCAACAGCTGTTGGAAGGTTTTATATCCATACTGGTGACAATACCACAACAGGAATATCCGGACTAACAGCAGAGATATTTAGCCTGAAAGCGTACGCCGTTAAGGGGTCAATTATTATCGAAGGTGAAGTTAGTGATCAGGCAATTGCCACACTTTACGATCTTCAGGGTTTAAAAGTTCTTGCACATTCCTTGCAAAAAGGGTCATTGAATACTCTCTCTTGCCCCGATTTAATGAATGGCATTTACTTGTTGACCATTCAACAGGATGGAGAAACCGTGACAAAAAAATTGATACTGAAATAAGGCAACTTAATCCGAAAAAAATTAAAAACATGAAAATAACTATAGAAAGTACAGAAAAGAAGGTTTATTGTTCTCCTCAAATTGAACGGATTACTTTGGATAATGAAATTTCATTGACAATGGAATCTCCTGCAGATCCACCTGTTTGGTCAGAAAATCAGGAACATTTCAATAACGATCCGTTTAAAACGAATGTGGGTTAGTACTTATTACTGATAATTGCAAAAAAGCAATGAGTATGAAACAGTAAAACAAGAATGAGGTTGACTTCTTACCGGTCAACCTCATTCTTGTTGTTATACAAAAGCCTCTTACTTCAAAGTCAATCGCCGCAACACAGGATTGAGCTTAGCGGTAGTGGCAACAACAATCAACGTCATAATTCCACCGAAGGCTACTGATGGAATCAGCCCCATGAATTTGGCTGTAACTCCCGATTCGAAAGCTCCCAGCTCATTGGAAGAACCAATGAAAATACTATTCACCGAGCCAACTCGCCCACGCATATTTTCAGGTGTATAAAGTTGCAGAATGGTACCGCGTATTACCACACTTACATTGTCGAACAAACCACTTAAAATAAACATCAGAGCCGACAGCCAAAAAATGTGTGAAAAAGCAAAACCAATCATACATAACCCAAAGGCAGCAACAGCCAACAGTAACGTGCGTCCACTGTTTTTAAGCGGAGGATAAAACATTAGGTAAAAAGACATGAAAATGGCTCCTACTGCCGGGCAGGCTCGTAAAAAACCTAGCCCTTGCGGACCCACATGTAAAATATCGGAAGCATAAACGGGCAATAAAGCCACTGCTCCTCCAAAGAGTACGGCAAACATATCCAGCGAAAACGCTCCCATCAACTCCGGCGATTTTTTCACAAAACGGATGCCTTCGCGGATACGGCTGAATATATCTTCCTCCCCATGCTTGAATGTACTGACTAGCTTTTTAATATGTACCCGGCTAATCATTCCCAACGAAATAAGATATAGCCCGAAAACGGTGCCATAGGTTATGGTGATAGACGTAAATCCATAAATTAAACCACCTATAGCTGGTCCCATTACTGCTGCTACCTGCCAGTTGGCACTGTTCCACGTGGCGGCATTGGCATAGTCTTTTTTATCAACCAACTGACCCAATACAGCGGTATTGGCCGGCATCAGAATTCCCCGCGAAAGACCGGTGAGGAAAATGGTTATAAAGATGGGCCAAATACCAAGGTGTTCATAGGAATGAAAAGATTCAACACTGTAAAGCGTCAGTATTGCCGACCCAAGCAATAAAAGCAGGGTAGTATATCTGATTATCTTTTTTTTGTCCCATAAGTCTACATAATGCCCGGCAAAAAGCGAGATGGAGATTTGTGGAACGACTTCCACCAATCCTATCATGCCTAACCAAAGCACATTTTTTGTGAGGAAATACATGTGCCAGCTTACAATCACCGATTGCATAAGCGTAGCCATTGTCATAAAGAAACGATATCCCAGGAAAAACCTGAAATTGCCATAGCGTATAGCTGCAAAAGCTTCGCTGGATAATAATCTACTAAACATCTTAACCCTTTTATAATACCTGTGCAAAGGTATGAAATTTTATCTTTTTTTTTGACATAGTTTATTGAATAGACCCTATACAGATGATATTCTTTTACGGAACAGTGATGTTCTTGTACGTACAGGTATACCCCACATTCTGCTGATGTGAGACCACATCCGCAGGATGTCGATCCACATCTGCTGAATGTGGCCTCGCATTTGTTGGATGTGAATCCACATCTCCGGGATGTGGCCCCGCATACGTAGGATGTGGATTCACATCCTACGTATGCTTGTAAATATATTCAATAAATGGATAGACATCTTACAAATGTCTATCCATTTATTAAAGATATTGATAAACATCTTACAAATATCTATTCATATATTCAAGATATTGATAAACATTTTACAAGTTTATGCTGTTATATACAAGTAACAATTACACATCATCAGAAAGTAAACACCTAATACACCAGTCAGTATGCGCAAAGATAAAATTGTATTCGATTTTCGGAGACTTTCTGTTCCCAAAAAGATTACTTTTGGCCGTTCTGTGATTGACAGTATGAGTACTCGTGATTTGTTTGCAAAACCTTTTGTAACCTATGAAGCAGCTCGTTCGACTGTGGACAATTTAGAAGCATATTACATCTCTTCGCGCGATGGTAGCCATCAGCAAATGGCACTGATGCATCAAATGAAAAAGGAATTTGATGAGGTGTTCCGGCAGTTGGGTAAATACGTAGATTCGATAGCGGAAGGGGATACAGCCATTATACTTTCCAGCGGATTTCATTTAGTAAAGCAACCAAAGGGCACCGAAAAATCAGAATTGCAGGTGAAAGCCGGTGATATTCCGGGCAGCATGTGGCTTAGACGCAAAGCAGTGCAAAAAGCTACCGCCTATGTGTGGCAGTATTATGCCGGTGCAGAAGTTCCGGCGGAAGATAATTGGGTATTTGGCGGATGTAGCACACAAGCCACCTTTGAACTAAAAGGACTTTTGCCGGGAACCAAAATATGGTTTCGGGTAGCCGCCGTAACGCGCGAAGGCATGCAGGCTTTTACCAATCCGGTGATGAGGTTGGTTGCTTAATAAAACGGAAGAGAGCCCGATTCACAAAACAAAGCCTGCTCCCTTTCGGGAACAAGCTTTGTTTATTTTATTGAAGTCAACCGACTACTGACTGTAAACTATAACCTACCGATTGGTCAGAACTTTTTGAACCCGATAATCTCGCGCACTTCACGAATGGTTTTAGCGGCGTTTTCCTGAGCTTTCTCTTTTCCCATGCGTGCTACTTTAGCAATGTAGGCTTCGTCGGCCGAAATGGCTTTAATTTGCTCTCTGAAGGGTTCTGTAAAGGCAATCATATCCACAGCCAGCTGTTTCTTCATATCTCCGTAGCGAATCTGACAGGTATTGTACATTTCGTCAAAGTAATTGAATGTTTCGGGAGCCGAAACAACCTTCATCAACTGGAAAATATTTTGGATGGCTTCCGGGCGGGCTTGATTTGGTTCGGTTGGTCCGGCATCGGTCACTGCTTTCATTACTTTTTTGCGGATAGCTTCGGGCTCATCGGCAAGGAAAATAGCATTTCCTTCACCTTCCGATTTACCCATCTTCCCACTGCCGTTCAGTCCCGGTATTTTTACCAGTTCATTGCCAAAATTATACGCTTGTGGTTCCGGAAAGTAATCCACATTGTATAAGCGGTTAAAGCGGTTTCCAAAAGTGCGTGTCATTTCCAGATGTTGCTCCTGATCTTTTCCTACAGGCACTTTAGTAGCACGATGTATTAAAATATCTGCAGCCATGAGCGTTGGATAAGTCAACAACCCGGCGTTTACATTCTCCGGTTGTTGGCGTATTTTATCTTTGAAGGAAGTACAACGTTCCAATTCACCAATATAGGCATTCATATTCAGGAACAAATACAGTTCTGCCACTTCGGGAACGTCACTCTGAATATAAATAGTTGACTTTTCGGGATCAAGACCTGCAGCCAGGTACTCAACCAAAATCTGACGAACATTACCATACAAATCTCCCGGAGTAGGGTGTGTAGTAAGTGAGTGATAATCGGCAATGAAAAAGTAGCAATTTTGCTCATTTTGCATGCTTATAAAATTGCGCAACGCGCCAAAGTAATTTCCTAAGTGAAGGTTTCCGGTAGGTCGAATACCGCTAACGACTGTTTCCATGTTTCTTTCAAGTTACAAATTACAAGCTACAAGTTACTGGAAAGTAAACAGGTAAACAAGTAAGAGATATAAATATTGAGCCGGAATTTTTAAGACTCCGACTATAAACTAGTGACTATAAGCTAGTGGTTACTATTCTATAGGAATTGTTCTGCGTATGCGTTGATCCAGTGAAGTAAGTGTTTCGGTAGTTGCCACGCCTTTAATTTCCTGAATTTGTCCGTTCAGCAATTCCATGAGATGGATATCGTTTTTAGCATATAATTTTATCAGAATAGTGTATGAACCCAGGGTATATTGAGATTCTACTATTTCAGGTATTTTTTCTAATTCGGCCACTACTTCTTTATACATCGATCCGCGCTCCAGAGTTATGCCAATATAAGCACACATTTGGAATCCCAGCATTTTAGGATTGACCGTGTAACCGGAACCGGTAATAACATCAATATCAATCAGGCGTTGTACACGTTGATGAATGGCGGCGCGTGAAACTCCACATTCTTCGGCAACATCCTTGAAAGGCATACGGGCATTTTTGGTGATAATCTGCAGAATTTTTCTGTCAAGTTGATCTATTTTTTCCATGGCTATTGATTAATATATATCATTTAGGCAGCAAAATTACATATTATAAATTGAAATTGAAAGATTAATATTATAAATTACACATATAGCGGGATAAAAGATAGATATATGTCTTAAATCACTTTCCTTTTGACAAAAAAATAGCCGAAGTGAATTCACTCCGGCTATTCCTATAATTGTAACAATAACTATCGACGTTGTTGTTGCATTTGTTGTTGCATCTGCTGTTGCATTTGTTGCATTTGTGCAGCAGACATTTGAGGAGCAGGTAATGATTTTTCAATTGAAAGTAATTCAACTTCGAAAATCAATGTAGAGAATGGTTTAATTGCACCGCGGTCAGCTGAACCATAAGCTAATCCCTGAGGAACAAAAATTTTATATTTAGAACCAACAGGCATCAATTTTAATGCTTCTGTCCAACCTTTGATTACTTGGTTTACTCCAAAAACTACTGGTGATTTACGATCAACAGAGCTATCGAATACAGTGCCATCGATAAGTGTACCATGGTAATTTACTTTTACTTTACTAGTATCAGTAGGAATTGGGCCAGTACCTTTTGTGATAACTTGATATTGCAAACCACTAGCAGTGGTGATTACTCCTGGTTTTTTTGCATTTTCAGCTAAGAATTTTTCACCGGCAATTTTGTTAGCACCGTATTGTTTTTCCATTTTTTTAGCTTGAAGGGCAGCCATCGATTTTGTCAAATACTCCTTAGCTTCATCAGGTGTCATTTGAATTTTTGAACCTCTCATCCCATTTATCAAGCCTTGTTTGATCAAATCAACATCAACTTTCAACGTTGAATCACCTAACAAGCCTCCTTTTTGTTGTTCCTTTAACGAACTTCCAATTTTTGTTCCTAATTCAGATAATTCGCCGGTTTCTTTTTCAACTTTTCCTTTCATACCTTCAGACATACCATCAAGCAATTTATCGATAGATTTTTTAGCTGAGTCACCTTTGATATAATAGTTTTTGATACCATCACCATTAGCTACACCAAATGCATAGTTCAAACTATCAGCTTGATTTTTTAAAGTAGGTAATTTTGCTTGGTTACTATTGCACGAAGAAAATGCAAATGCGGCTACTAGAACAACCGCGAAATATATATTCAGTTTTTTCATTTTTCTGTGAATTTTTTAATTATTGAATTATTATTTAGTTGGTTGTGGTGCTTGTTGAGGTTCTTGACCTTGTTGTGGTGCTTGGCCTTGTTGAGGTGCTTGTTGTGCCATTTTTGCTTGTTGGATTTTCATCATTGTTTTTTGGATGTATTCCTGAGCTTCTTTAGCAGTCATTCCCTGACCGAAACCATTCAATGCATTAACCATACCTTGTTTTACAAGTTTAGTGTTGAATGCAATAGTTGAATCACCCATTAAGCCTTTTGCTTTTTGTTGTTTGAATGAGTTTCCAATTTGAATACCTAAGTTATACATTTCACCTTTATTACTTCCTTTGTATGATTTGTCTATCGCTTTCATTAAAGCAATAATAGGTTTGCTTGACGAATCTTTTTTCATGTAATAATTTTTGATGCCATCACCATTAGTTAATCCAAGCGCATAGTTTAAACTGTCATTTTGAGTTTTCAAAGTTGCAGTTTTTGCTTCGTATTTGTTGCACGAAGCAAGCATGAAAATGGCAACCAAAGCTACCAACGATAAAATACCTTGTTTTTTCATTTGATTTTCAATTTATAATATATTAAAGTAACGAATTTATTTTTTTGAACTTCTTAAACTTTTTGACCCTCTTGAACTTTTAACTGTTTTAGGGCTTTCAATTGGTTTCAACTCTGCTTTGGGAGCAACAAAAGGTTTAATATCAAGTAATTCAACTTCGAAAATTAAAGTTGCATAAGCTGGAATTACACCATTTCCTGCACCTTTATCTCCATAACCTAATGGATAAGGAACGAAAAATTTGTATTTTGATCCCACTGACATTAGTTGAACACCTTCTGTCCAACCTGGAATTACCTGATTAAGTGGGAATGTGACTGGTTCGCCGCGGTCTATCGAACTATCAAATTTAGTACCATCAACCAAAAAACCCTGATAATTAACCTTTACTGTATCAACTGCTTGTGGTTTTGGTCCCGCCTTATCAATTAACACTAAATATTGTAACCCACTTGCAGTTGTCTTAACTCCTTCTTTGGTTTTATTTTCATTTAGAAAATTGGCACCTTCCGCAATTTTTAACTGGGAATCCTTTGCTTGTGCTTTTGAAATATAATTTTTAAAATACTCAGCAGCTATTTCTGGTTTCAAAAGAGCTGAATCACCTTTCATTGCAGTGCTAAATCCTTTGATTAATAAGTCAACATTTGATTTTCCTCCTGGAATCCCTTTTAGGTTTTTAGCAAAATCGTTTCCTACGTTCAATCCCAAGGCATAACTCATGGAGTCTACATCGTTTACTAAAACCTGAACTGGAGCTTGAACCACTATTTTTTCTGGTTTTTTAGTTTTTCCTTGAGCAGATGTCAAAACTATACCAACCGCTGCAATAAATAAAATTGTTCTTTTCATTTTCTATGAGATTTATTTTTATTATTTCTGATTATAAATTGCTTAAAATAATCCAAATTAAACAATATCCAATAATTCAACTTCAAAAACCAATGTTGAATGTGGCGCAATTGCTTGTCCCGCTCCCTGTGCGCCATAAGCAAGTTCCGAAGGAATGAATAATTTCCATTTTGAACCTACAGGCATTAATTGTAATGCTTCAATCCATCCGCTGATAACCTGAGTTACACCAAATGTTGCTGGTTCGCCACGTTTTACTGAACTGTCGAAAACGGTTCCATCAATTAACGTTCCATGGTAATGCACCTTAACAGTATCTGAAGCTTTTGGAGTTACACCTTCTCCTTCGGTTATAACTTCATATTGCAGCCCGCTGGCCAATGTTACAACTTCACTACGTTTTGCGTTAGCATCCAGAAAAATTTTACCTTCGCCTTGTGCTTTTTCGCTCATCGCTGCCTGAAGAGTTTGAAAAAAATCATTGATAACCGTTTGCGCTTCTTCATAGCTCATTTCCGGCTGTTTTTGTTCCATTACGTCTTGTATTCCTTTGGCCAATTGAACAAAGTTCAGATTTGTGACTCCACTTCCTAACAAGTTGTTACCCAAACTTAAACCCAGTGCATAACTTACTTTATCCATTCTATCTGTTTTGATAATTAATTATTCGTTTTATAAGAAAAAACGCTGCAAAGATAGCTGATTTGTTGGATAATAGGGTGTTAATAATTCAAAATTATCGAGATGAAACAACAATAGGTAGTTTTAGTCGTTTTCGGCTTCCAATTTGTGGGTTAAATAATTCAATATAAAGTACATATATTCCAACATTTGCATTCTTACCCTTATCGGTTCTACCATCCCAAGTCAGAAAACCTTCATTTGCAAGCAAAATATTGGACGCTAAATGGAAAACAGTTACTCCAACCTGGTTTAAAATTAGTGCATTAGCAACATAACCATCTGTTTTAGTTTTATAACGAATAAAACAAACATCATCCACACCATCATTATCGGGTGAAAAAGCCTCTGGTTCTGTCCAGAAAATCTTTTGAGCGGCTTCGACAGTTGAGATATCGCGGTATTGGGAGTTTTGATAACCCGGTGTTCCATAATTTACTTCCGAAGCGGCCGAATGCCATGAAGCCGGATCTTGCGTTGCTAAAAGTGGATTTATACGTTCCAGAGCTACACCTTTTGTGTTTTTGACCAAAGCATGATGCCATTTTACGTTGTAAGTCAATTCATCATAAATCGTATCTTTTGCCTGATTAGTCAAAACCAACGTGGCACTTTCGTTATTCAGCGATGACCAACTTGTAGTCAGGATATTACTTTCGGGAGGACAACTGTGATAATTTCTAACAGAATCGGCATTTTCGCATAATGCCAAGTATGAATGAGGTACTAATAACGTTTCTGAAGGAATTTTATTTCCGGTATTCAACGAACCATCTGTTTTTCGGGTAGTGAATATCAGTCCGGACACGTCGAGCACTCTATCGGAAGTATTGTAAATCTCAAGATACTCCAGCGAATTAACCGGATTATCGAACATGACTTCATTGAACACCAAATCGCCAACCATTTTTGGCTCTACTATGCCAAAAGTTCGTGTAGAAGAAATAAGTTCATTTCCAGCCAGGTCTGTTAACCCGGAAGTTTGTAGGGTGTAAACTTTCCCCTTTTCAAAATCAGTAGCAAACGTAAGTTCAACTGAAGTCCTGTCATCCGAAATAATTTGTGAAGCTGGACTTTCCATACCTTGATCAACATTAAATGAAGCTTTGGAGAAATCCATCGCTTCAGAAAACCCAAGAATCAATTTATCCGGCAGTTTGAGTGAAAATGCTTTCCAGACAGGAGCTTCCGTATCCACAACTTTATCTCCGCTTACAACTATGTCGTCGAAATAATAATCTGATCCGGTTGTTGCAGAATTTGCAAATAATAATCCGAAATACGTACTTGTTTTTACCTCATTATTTTGAGTAGTACCTTCCAACACATAATTGGCTTCGCCGGGGAGTTTGCTATACAACGCAAAATTTCCATCAGCATCACGGGTTACTTTTATGCGGAGTTCCACCGGATTTCCATCCGTACGCTTATCAGTTCCATCTATAATTTTAGTCTTTTTTGTACCTTCCTGCACGAACAAGGACACCTCATCGTTTGTTCCACCTACCTGCACGTAATATCCGTTGCAACCTCCGGAAATATCATTTTTATCGGAAGCAATATAGATAGAAGCATAATTGGAGGAAGAAGTGCTGTAAGTTATTTTAACCCAACATTCCCAACTGGCATCATCAAAAGCTTCGGAAGGAGTAAATAAGAAAGATGTAGAGGCTGTAGTAGCGTGCGATTGAAGCTGAAAAGAGCTATTGACGACAAAATTTGCTGTAGTACCAGACCAAATTGGGTTATTTATAAAATTTCCATCCAAAAAGTTTTCATTAACCTGTGCAAAACAAAAAACAGGCACGAAAATCGCGAAAAAAAGGCTTAAATTCTTCATAATTTGTGATAATTCTATTGAAATGAATTACTTTTGCAAAAATTTTCCCGAAACGTAATGATTTTCTTAATTTGAAAACACAAATATAGAAATTATTATTTTATTACGATTAACAATACATAAATATTTTTTGCATTGGTTTAATCTTCAAGATTTAAAGAATATTTTTTATATAACTTCTCCTCAGAAACACTGGATTTAAGCAGACTTTGGAGTAATAATTTAAACAACCAATGAGAGTAGCAATTGTAGGTGCCAGTGGCGCCGTCGGCCAGGAATTTTTGCGTGTGTTAGCCGAACGCAATTTCCCATTGACTGAACTGAGCCTGTTTGGTTCTTCGCGCAGTGCGGGTAGTGTTTATGAGTTCAAAGGTGAAAAACTCATCGTGAAAGAGCTTAAACACGGTGATGATTTTAAATCTTTCGACTTAGTTTTTACATCCGCAGGTGCCAGTATATCCAAAGAATTTGCCGAAGATATTACCAAATTTGGAGCAGTTATGATTGACAATTCGTCTGCATTCCGTATGGATAATGATATTCCGCTGGTAGTTCCGGAAGTAAATGCTGCTGACGCCAAAGTTCGTCCACGTGGTATTATTGCCAATCCTAACTGCACCACCATTCAAATGGTGGTGGCTTTGAAAGCAATTGAAAATCTTTCGCATATCAAACGTGTACATGTAGCAACATATCAGGCAGCTTCGGGTGCCGGAGCCGCAGCCATGGACGAATTGGAACTTCAATACAAACAAGTATTGGCAAAAGAAGAAGTTACTGTCAGCAAGTTTGCTTATCAGTTGGCTTATAATCTTATTCCGCAAGTGGATGTATTTACCGATAACGGTTACACCAAAGAAGAAATGAAAATGTATCACGAAACCCGCAAAATCATGCATTCCGATGTGGAAGTAAGTGCAATGTGTGTTCGTGTTCCTGCTTTGCGTGCCCATTCAGAAAGTGTTTGGTTGGAAACTGAAAAACCAGTAAGTGTGGAAGAAGCACGTGCAGCTTTTGCAGTTGCACCGGGCGTGGAAATGATTGATAATCCTGCCGAAAAGAAATATCCAATGCCACTCTTCCTTTCAGGAAAAGATCCTGTTCACGTTGGACGTTTGCGCAAAGACATCTCGAATCCAAACGGACTGACTTTTTGGTGTGTTAGCGACCAGATTAAAAAAGGTGCTGCTTTGAATGCTGTTCAAATAGCTGAATATCTGATTGAAGAGAAAAACATTTAATCAGAATATAAATACTTAAACGGCCGTTTTCGAAATTATCGAAAACGGTCGTTTTCATTTAAATTGGTTGCAATTAACAAAAAGGGCATTCGATTTAAATTATATATTAATTTTACACAACCTTCAACATTGATATACTAACTACAATTAAATGAATGTTTAGCAAGTATATAAAACCTCAATTAGTATTAATCGGAGTTTTAAATCTAAAAAAGATGCTTTTCGGAAAACTTATATTGCAGCTGTAACTTTTTCGGTCATTATCATAAAATAACGTGCAAAATTTTCATCCTTCATATGTTCAATCAATTCTTTTTGCCACTTAGCCGCCTCATCCGACAAGGACATCAATTTTTTATTATTTCCCATATGATCGGGATCCTCTTTATGAAATTTTGCCATTGAATGAAATTCTTTCAGCCATTTTTCATACATAGCTATAAATTTAGTCTGCTCGGAAGTAAGAATATATTTTTCTTTTTTATCAGTTATCAGTTCTGTTACTTCAGAAAAACCAGTTGTCGAAATGGCTGTGGCAGCAGCTATAAGTCCCAGTTTTTTTAAAAAATCCCTCCTGTTTGATTCGTATCCGTCCATAATTTTCTTTAATATTTAAAAATATAATGCTTCTAATTAATATAAATTGATTCAAGTCCTTCAATGTCAATAATAAACTGTTGGATTTTGTTCTCACCGTAATTGGCATCTTCTATTGCATCAAACTCGTTTAAAAGGAATTGATGCTCTGCAGGTGAAATGACACGGTCGGCCATGCGAAAAAGGACATTATTCTCCTTGCCGATATGTGCCCGGAGCAAGTCAATATATCCTTGCATATTGGCATATATATCAGGTAAAACAGATTCTTTCCCTTTCTTATATTCATTAATTTCAGCTTCCATTCCTTTTACGAAATTCCTTCCTTCAACATGCTCGTGAAGCATAACAGAAATTGGACCCTGTTCATTCGAGAAACCTTTTTCCAACATGAGCGGGAATAGCAGGTTCTCTTCTTTAGCATGATGAAATCCATCCGCAAAATTTCGAATTAAACTCACTACCATTTCCAGATGAGAAATGTCAGTGGAAATAGTTATCACCATTTTTTCCATGACATCTGTAAGCCGAAGAATATAGACGTGATCAGCTTCCAGATTTTGAGTAGCAGTATCCATTTTTTTACACAGATTTATTGTGACTATATAACTTTATAGAGGTGGATTTTGTTCGCTATCTAAAGTCAAGAAATTGGATTTCTGCCTATCGCAGGAAATAAAAATTCAGTCTGAAATAAGATGGATACTCAAAAAGGCTGTTTATAACAGCCTTTTTGAATTAATGCATTTAAGTGGAAAGAAAGTATTTTTTCAAAATGGCGTAACTTACGGCCAGTAATAGTAAGAATCCAAATCCATCAGGAACAGGAATTGGAGGACCAATTGGGTCACCTCCCGGGTCTGTTCCACCAGTTGTAGATGCCGAGGCATCTTGTCTGGTTGAGTTGCTTGTAATGTTGGTGGTCAGCGTAGTAATACCACCACTAGTCATACTAACGGCAGATGAATTTGCCCCCGAGCGGGAAGAATTATTTGAAATAAATGTTGAGCCACCACCTCCAACAGCAGATGACCCTGATTTGTCAGTTTGGTATGATTGTGTTTGAACACTATAAGAAGTTGATGAAGCACCTCCTGTAGTAGGGTAATTGGCTACGGCGTAGTGCGAAGACTTTAGTTCTGTACTGTTATAATCGGGAATATTAATTTCATTGGAATTACTGGAACCACCATTAAAATCGGATGAATTAGGAATTGACTTGCCATTAAAGTTGACTCCCTGATTACCGGCGAAAAAAGTGTCAGTAGTATATAAATCTGGACTTCCAATAGGCGAATAAAGCACAGCCATGAGCAATCCTGCCCATGTTATAATCAAAATGAATATATTTTTCTGTTTGCTACGCACTTCTTATTTTAATGAACGATTAACTGTTTTGTAACATTTTCATTTGTTGTGACAGCTCTACCTATATATACCCCAGAACCATTAATATTTGCAACTTCAGTTACAGCGTTTGGTCCGAACTTTGACATTTTCAATTGTCGACCACCTATATCAAACAACTTAAATTCACCATCATCTTCACTTAGATTTTGGACAAAAAATGTTCCATTAGCAGTGAATATTTTCACCTTTGAATTGTTCTCTGTTAAGCTTTGGTCATAGTTTTGAGTTACAATTTTAAAACGGTTTGAATACGTAGCAGTAGTATCTACTACAAATTTATATTCAGAGCCACTGGCAGTAATATCAATTACTTTATTCTCTTGAGAGTCTAATAAATAAATGCCGGAATAGCGCTTGTCAGTATTTTCATGCGTAAAGATAAAAGTATATTCCGAATCTACACCAGGTTTAAAACCCAAATTTGTATTATTCATATCATTTACTGCATCAATCTGGTAAATTCCATCCTTTTCCTGGGCATATAATTGGGGTGCAAGTGCAATTCCAAACATTTTTGCCCCATCATAACCTCTATCATAGTTTCGGGTAAAAGTGGTATCTGAAAAAATCCACATTCTATCAGAATAATGAGATCCAACAACATCAATTCGGGTACAAATACTCCCGGAAGAAGTTCCATCAGTTTCACTTTTCACGCGCTGTAATTCATTATTTTTTACAATATCGCTGTATTTAAAAGTGACTTGTGAAGCTGTTCCTTTATTTCCAAGATTAGCATAAATTAAAATGGCTTGCATGGAAGGTATTTGTTTTGCCATGCCACTGCTGTATAGACTTGTAGCTGCTTGATATTGACCAGCATTAATACCATTTTGGACTCCTTGATTGCCAAGTAAATACCAATCAATATACGATCCGGTACTGTAAAGGTAAATAGTTGTAAGAATATCAGTACTAGTACTTGTAAGTCTGGAAATAAAGCTTTTAATATCAATAGCGGCCGTGTAAGGATTTGCAAATACATATTGACCTCCAAAAGCTGTATTAGCTGTTGTTTTTATTAACGCATCAGATGTAAAGTCCCTGTTGATTAATTTGCCTTGAAATACAATTAATTTACCCGTACTAACATCCTGGGTAATTTCATATCCAATGAAAGGACTTACTTTATCTGTGTTTCCTAACTGTATCCAGTGGGTTGACGGATTCGGGTCTGCCTCGTTCAATTTGCGCACATACGATCCATCGAAAGTCGGACTTGCATCAATATCTTCTACAGGGATTCCAAAATACTGCCAACTAAAACGATATTTATTACCACTACCTGCAGGATATTCCACTGCAGTAGACACTGAATGTCCATGAGAATACATTTCCACCGTACCGTAAACATCAGTCGCAGTTGGGAAAATCAACGAACCGTTCTGTTGCGTGCCATCGGGATAAGCCTTAATGATTATACTGCCAGGACTCGAAGCTCCATTTGTAGTGATATTGCCATTTACAGTTAAACTGGTTGCTGTAGGAATAACTAATGATTTAGTTGAAGTATTAGTTAGGTTACCAATTGTTCTATCTTTATCTAAAATCAAATTGTTTTTAGCATCTCCGTAGGGAGTTGATGTTGTTGCAAATACTACATTATCACCATCAGCAGGTATACCAACAGTCCAGTTGGATGCAGTTCCCCAATCAGTTCCATTTGTTCCTTTCCAATAATTTACGATATTATAAACAGTCATGGTTACCGATGATGTTACCGCACCTACACTTGACAAACAGCCCGAATTTGAAGTCATAGCACAAGATACAACTGCTCCGTCTACAGGTACATACGTGTAAGTTGAATTGGTAGCATTTGTTACAGGGACTCCTCCCACCGACCATTGATAGGTCGGATTTGTACCTCCATTAGTTGGAGTAGCGGTAAATGTCACACTTTGGCCATTACTAACAGGATTAGCCGAAGCCGACACACTCACACTTGCAGGTGAAGAGGCCATAATAACCGACACATTGACCGAAGAAGATGAAGCGTATGCTTTTTGAAAAACAATATTATCCAGGGCAAAGTCATTTCCCCCACCACTATTTTCCGCATCTTGTAATGTCAACGCAACACTAGTGCTCGAACCGGAATTCCATGTATAGAAATACTGTTGCCAATTGTTAATCGCTATTGGCGCAGTAAACTGCGAAAATGCAGGAGAGCCGTTAGCGTATAATTTTAATTTAGAAGGCGTACCGGCAACGGCACTTTGCTCCCAATAAGAAAACTGATAGGTTGTATTTGGTTGAATGTTACTAATAGTTTGTCCCCATACAACATCAGTCGGAACCGAAGACCCATTTACAACCATCTGAAAATTTCCACTTTCAGGTAGATTTTTACTAAAAGCACTATGAACATTATATGGTATATTACAAACGGCATAATTACCTTCACCTGAAGTACTACCATGAGTGCCGGGCATACTTTCAAGCGCATGTGCTGAAGTTGGCATATATTGATATTGAGTTAAATCATTACCTGCTGGAGTTCCTGTTTCAAAATCTCCATTAACCACTAAATTTGGAGCTGCAGGATCAACAAATGTTGCCGTTACAGTATAAGTTCCAGCATTAGCAGCAATAAGTGGATTCGGAATGGTAGCACTAGTACTATTGGCAAGATAAAAATTATTAGGTCCTTCCCAATAAATATTACTATAATTTACAGCCGTGCTTGTCAAATTTATGGGTTGTGTAGAGCAATATGAGCCTCCCCCTCCGACAGTAATAGCAGGAACAACATAACCTGAGCAGGAGACATTTTTAGTGATTGCACTTGTTGATGTTAATGTTATGTTTTCAGGGCCATAACTTCCGGCGGTATTTCCGGCTATCATACGAACATAAATAGTGACATTTACATTACCACCAACCTGAGTAAGGGTAATCGGTGTTGATTGAAAAATACCTCCTGATAAAGTCGAAATTTCAAAGTCCGATGTAGGAGTAGGAGGAGCCACAACAATATTGCTTGAAAGCCCTGTTCCGGTGACTGTAAACGATTGTTCCCCCGATGGTCCTTTTTGAACTACATAATTAAACCCGGATAATGTGGAAGTGGAAGTAACTATTACCGGATTAAAGATATTCAGGGTGAAATCTTCTATTTCTCCATTTTCTCCACTACAAGAACCAAAAACAGCTTGGTAGTAATTACACATAACCCTCATTCGGGTTGACCCTACACTGGCACCTGCGGGCACGGTTATGCTGAGAGGACATAAAGATGTTTTTCCATTAACAGTAGTAGATCCTAAATTATAAGTTTCTCCTGCATCCAAAAAATCACCATCACCATTCCAGTCAATATAAACTGTTGCATAAACAGCATCTCCATTTGATGTATTTATATTTACAGTGAATGGATACGTACTGCCAACTAATACATTAGTTGATTGTGATGTTAAATCACTATAGCCTCCAGTTACTTTGGATGAAGTATTATTCAATGTATTGAAATTAACCAAAGTGATACTATGTACAGAATTATCTCCTGATACAGAACAATAAGTCGCAGCTGTTACAGTTCCAGATGCTATCACATTAATATTTGCAGCTCCGGTAGATGAACATATAATGCTCTCATTCAAATAAGTTCCTACTGCCAATCCGGCTTTTAAACGAACATAAACAGGTACATTATTTACCACTCCATTTGCTTGGGGTAAAGTAAGTTGAGTTGATTGATAAGCTCCATTAGGAGTTAAGCAAACTTCAAAATCAGCAGAAGGTGTAACTATAAACGGACTGGTCAAATTAGTACTGTTTACATAGAAAGATTGATTTCCGGAAGGACCAGTACCATGAACATAGGTAAAACCGGGAAGAGAAGTCTTATTTGTTGTAAAAGTTGGTAATGCCATCCCTGTAAAAGCACCCAAAGTAGTCACTCCTGTAGCAGTTAGAGTACTTGCCCCAAGTGGAGAATAAGGAATCCAAGGCAATACGCCTACATATTGTACTGCATTTTGAGGACTCGAATAACTTGACACATCAGTATTAACAAAAGTTCCGGTTACAGTACATAAAAACGATGTGATACCGGATTGACTTACCGTCCAATATCGGTTAAGGTAACTAACCGGACTAGAATTTTGGGGATGTTTAGCATTCTTTACGTTCACCCCAACATAAGCACCTACAGCATACGTTCCTGAAGTGAAATTAAGTGTTATCGGGGAATAATCAGCACCACTTGTATTATCTCCAATAGGGAAAGTAAAAGAACCGTTTGCTGATATTATTTTTTGGACCTGTCCTGTGCCATCAGCAACTATCATACAAGCATTATTTGGAGAACCGATAGAAATAGTTGCTAAGGCACCCAATGTCAGATTATTCGATCCAAGAGTCAACAACGTATTATTATTAATAATTAATACCCCATTGACGATTTCATTAAATCCTAATAAAAAATCTTCACCTCCACCAGTACCAAGAGTCAAATTATTAAAAGTAGTTGAAGCACCTCCTCCGATAGTTTTTCCGGTAGTTTTCATAGTCACCGTGCCGGTGCCCGCAGTAAATGTTGCTCCATTATTGTACCAGCTACCTGCTACCGAAAGGTTTGTACCGGCGGTAAATGTTCCTGTATTCAAGGTTATATCACTTCCTACACTCATGGTTGTTGGAGCAGTAAAGTTACCTAGAGTTTCGGTAAATGTTCCGCCAACTGTGAGTGTTGTTGTATTACCAGCTACACTCAATGTCTGACCGCCGGTCATGTTCACAATTAAATTATTGAAATTCTGAGTGCCAACGGTCCCCATAATGGCTGAATTATTGCCATTAAATGTCACAGTTCCAGTTCCGGGAGTGAACGTTCCGCCGTTGTTGGTCCAGTTACCTCCAACAGTCATATTCAAATTATTAGCAGAAAATGTTCCAGCGGAAATTAGCAAGTTACCACTAATAGTAGTCGCTGCTGAAAGTGTTACAGTATTAGAGTTATTTTTAATGGTAAGATTATTCACTGTTATAGGCATTCCTACGCTTGTTACTTGAGCAACAGACCCGTTGTAAATAAAATTTGCACTTGTACTTAAATTACGCGTTATATTTGTAGATGAAACTGATCCATCAACTCCACCTGCATTAGCACTTATAAGTGTTGCCCCAGAATTTAACGTAAAAATTGCAGCCCCTGCAGTTCCACCAGCTTGTGTTAAGGTAAATGTGCCTAAATCTAAAGTTCCATTCACAGTTATTTCACCAGCGTATATATTATTTGATGATTTAATCAATGCAAAATTTGAAAGTAACTGTAAAGTACTTGTTGAATTTATTGAGTATTTAACATAGTCAGCTCCTGTTGAATTAGAAAAACTTATTGTTTGTGTCCCAATTTTATTAAAAACAATTGTTCCGTTTGCAACAGTTCCAGTTGTAGTCATACTGATTGCACCGGAAGTTTGAGTAAAATTACCCGCTAGATACATGGTACTTGTGCCTGAATTTCCATGATTAAAATCAAACGTACCGCTGGTTTGAGAATAGTTGCCGTTTATTGTTAAAGTGTAACTAGTTGCATTATTTAATCTGAAAGTACCAGCATTTAGAGTGAAATTATTGCATATTGCATTTACATTCAATGTTACTGTACCTGTCGAATTAATCACTACGTCATCTGTATTTGCTGGAACTCCGCTAGGAGACCAACTTGCAGGAGTGTTCCAATTACCATTACCACCACTCCACGTTTTAGTTACACCACTCACACTCCCCACTCCAACCACTAAAAGCAGCAAAGCAAGCACCGAGCTATAAAAAAAATTAGAAGACTTAGTAGGACATACGTTACTATTTTGCACAAAAGTCCGTTTAATCACCGGTATGATTAAGGAGAGTTTTTTGAATAGAAAGGCCACGTAATGGGTATAACGCTTCAGCATATGTCAAAAATATTATTGGTTTATCCGGAAAGCGTCCAACCGTTTCCTTTACGGTTTGACGCGTAGATAATTCTTTTATTTTATCTCCATCCGACAAACCGCTTATAGCGGTTGAACGGAAAGCAGTTGAGTGGATTCATTTATTAAAATACCATAGAGATACACGGGGGTATCTCTATGGATGCTATAATTTTCTTTTTCTGCCCCTTACGGAGTTCGGGAAAAGAGTTAAACCACTACTTTCATTACCGGCTCGGTGAAGTCTGTAGTACCAGTGGGTGTTATGCCTGCCACGCGGAAATAGCAAATTTCACCAACAGTAAGACCCAAAACTTCAAAATCGGCCCGGGTTGAATGTCCCAGCGTTATCCAGTCGATTTGATTCCTGGATATTTGCCAGATATAAGCTCCCGATTTGTCTATTGCTTTTGCTTTCAACAGAACTGACCCGGAATTTTTTCCATCCTGCGCCTCTAAAGGAAGTTTGTCATACCCACTCGGATATTGTTTTGTTATATGAAAACCACTGCTTAAAATCAACGTTTCATTTCCATCGCCCACCCGGTTGACATAACCAGCCAGTCTCCTTAAGTACGTATCCACTTCCTTTTCAGCATCCCGCATGGCTGAAATAGCAGTATGGCTGCCGTCTTTGGCTGCGAGTGACGCAGATTCCAATTTATCTGCCTTTACTTTTCCGTCGGCTAACGTAACGTCGGGATCGGTAAAAGTCGTATGACCCGTTAAATTTGCAATTACATTACGCAGAAAAACTATTTTCTCTGCAATCGTTATTTTTATAAAATCAATTAAAACACTAGCTTTTTTCATTATTTATATGTGTTAGGCCAATGTTGTTTAGTCAATTCCATCCATGCGCCTAACCGCTTCGAGCGGCATGACGGTTTACATCACCAAAGCTAAACATCATTGGGATTATTATAGGAAATATTTATATTTTTTCAACCGTCTGACCGCTCGAAGCGGACAAACGATTATCTATTATCCTTTTACACTAAAAAGGATTTTATCTGTCTGACTGTTTGGGGATGCCCGGGTAGGCATTTGGGAAATTTGTGACCGAAACGTATCAGTTTCGGTTAATATAAAGACTGTTTTAGGTAAAACAGGAGCTAAGCAGGTACTAACAGGGGCTAAACATTTTTGATAATGCACTATGCGGGTCCGCCTATGAGCTATTCCATATAGCACAGGAGCTACGCGGACAAAAATAGGTGCTGTTTCTACAAGAACAGGTGCTGCGCAAGCAGAAGCAGGAGCTATTTCTACAGATTCAAGTGCTATGCGAGAAGAAACAGGAGCCGATTCTGTAGATTCAGATGCTGTGCAAGGAGAAACAGGAGCTATTTCTGTAGATTTAGGTGCTATGCGAGAAGATACAGGAGCTGTTTCTACAAGAATAGGTGCTATGCGAGAAGATACAGGAGCTGTTTCTATAGATTCAGGTGCTGTGCAAGAAGAAACAGGAGCTATGCTAGCTTGCAGAGGAAGATTGACTGCAGAAGTTCCGGTTAGAATTATTTCGCCAGAGCAATTATTGGCTTGTACAGATGAAATGGTCGGAAGTTTAATCTCTGATTTAGTTACAGCACTCACGCTCCCAACCACCATAACGAGCACCAGCAATCCAACAACGAAAACTCTTGCCCGTTGCTGTAGTAGAATATGTAATGTTGTAGATTCTTTTTTTGTCCCTGGGGAGACAACTTTTCTATAAATAAGTGGCTTGCAAATCCAATTAGTAAGAAGTCCGATAAAAGAAAAAACGTTTTGTAATAAAATAAATAGCTTAACAAAAAAAGGCATAACTCTTAAGCAGGGATTACTTGAATTTTTAAGCAAATAGTATAACGAGGCAAAAGTAGCATCTTTCTCATTTAAAAACAAACAATTACTACATAAACTAGGTATAATTACTACACTTTTAATGAATTATTCATACAATACAAATTATTTAAGACTTGTTTCCGGTTATTTAACAAGCAGAGCAATTTATAAAAAGATATTCTGAAACTTGCATACAAGCTGAAAAAACTATTAAGTTGACGCTAATCGACCTCATCTAAAATAAAGCCAGCCGATTTAAATAATTTTCAATTATTCAAATCGACTGGCTCAGAAACTGATTATACGAGAAGTCCCCCTTTAATTATTACTTCTCTATAATTGTACAAATATTTTTTTTTAATTAATCAAAAGCTGCTTTGTGACTTTCAAACTATTGGTAACAGCCTTGGCTATGTAAGATCCCGGCGATAAACCTGTCTGAAAGGTTGTCACTTCATTGCCGGCAAATTGATATCGGGCAATAAATCGTCCGGCAATGTCATAAAGTAGAATGAACCCATTTTCATTGGTTTTATTATCGATAAAGAGAGTCTGCAAAGAGTTGAAAACTTTTATTGTTGAGTCATCAGCAGTTGGGGTGGTAATACCCGTAGGTGGATTTGGATCCGTGACTGTATTGAGTATCGTCACAATTTTAAATCGTTTGATAATTGTGTCAGTTGGCAATGTTTTGAAAGTATAAGTTGCTCCACTATCAGTAACATCTACTGTTTTTTTACTAACAGAGTCTACCAAATAAACATTCGTATATTTTAAACCAAGATTTTGATTGGAAAAGGTCATGGTGTAAATACTATCTTCCCCGGTCTGAAATCCAATATACGTATTGTTCATATTATCCACGGAGTTTACCTGATAATCTCCATCCGTTTCCATGGAATAAATTTGAGGTGCCAAAGCAGAGCCCAAAAATTTCTCACTATCCCACCCATTATCAAAACTATGAGAACAATAAGGTTCGGTAAAAATCCACATTTTGTCCGCAAAACGGGTTCCCGCCACATCGATACGGGTCCACACTTTGGCCGAAGCTGCAGCGGAACTGTGCATAGCCGATACCCGCTGCGGAACGCTGTCAGCCACTACTGTGGAAGCCACACTATACGGAATATAAATCGTTGCATTGGCATCATTGGATTGGGCTCGTACTAAAAAAGCCTGCATAGAGGGTATCTGATGTTGTAATCCTGCATTTCCGGCCTGAGCCTGTGGTACTGCTGTATATTGCCCGGGCGTAGTATTGGTATTAATGGAGTCTGACGAATTACCCGACCCGGCATTTTGCCAATCGACTAGCGAACCTGTATTATAGATATAAACCGTTTTGAGCATTTTAGAACCAAAAACTATCTTCGAAATACTGATAGCCGAAGTATATGGATTGCCTATCAAACTCTGACCGGGATAAGAAGCCCCTGAAGTGTAAGGTAAGGTCGCAGAATAATCACTATTTTCCAATTGCCCCTGAAAAACATAAGTTTTAGCTGCAGCTTGGGTTAATTCATATCCCGTAAAGGAAGTCAATCCCGATGTATTCGATAACTGTTCCCAGTGAGCCGGAGTGTCGTTTTCATGTAATTGACGCACATATGCTCCATCAAAAGTAGGACTGGTAGTTGCAATTGAGCGCAATGGGATTCCAAAAAACTGCCATTTATATTTAGCCCCAACTGGATTAACCAGCGTCCAGGAAGCAATGGAATACATTTCCACTGTAGCTTGCACCGGCGAGCCATAAGCATTATGAAAAATCAACGACCCATTGCCGCCTCCTGCGGAGCTTGACTGAATATAAATTTGGTTCGGATCATTATTTGTTGTAATGGTAGAATTTACAGTTAAGCATTTTCCTGCCGGAATAAAAAGCCGTTTTGAACTTAGATTTGTCAAACTTCCAATTGTTCTGGAAACATCCAACGCTAAATTATTGACAGCCGCAGAGCCACTGTTTGCTATTGTTGCAAATTCCACATTAGCTCCGGTAGGTGGTACATATTGAGCTGTCCAGTTGGTAGTTTTATTCCAGATAGTGTCCGTTGTTCCTTTCCAGTAAGTAGCACAGGTATTATTGGAATTAACTGTAAAACTATTGCTTTTATTACAGGACCCATTGGAAATGGTCAAATTATACTCGCCGGTGGATATACCTGATAAATTAGGTGTTGTTCTGGAAAAAGTGCCATCTCCGGTTTTTGTCCAGGCATACGTTAATACATTGGCCCAGATAGGCGTGTAATGAAACGTCCCGGTTGCTCCGGCAGGCAAACTGGAAAGTGATGTACCGGTACCTTCAAAGAAATTGTATCCGGCAATGAGATTTGCATCGGTGGCCTGATAAATATAATAACTGGAAGCAAGTGTTTGTATCTGAGCCTGAGTCAGGGCAGTACTCCAAAATCCCACTTTTTTAATTTGTCCGGTAAACGAACCTCCATCGGTATCATCCCAAATCCTACCTCCAATTTTAGTAGTATAAGCAGAAATTCCATAGTTGGAAGTAATATAAGCCTGTGTACCTACTAAAGCTCCGTCAATATAAATTAATATTTGCGTTCCATCGCCAACTGCAGCAATATGATGCCAGGCACCATCATAAGGATAAAACGATGTTGAAACATCAATGGAACCACCACCTGTAGTCCAACATTGAATGGTATTGGCATCATAAAATCCAAATTCAATACAGTCATTTTGACCAAAAACACCACCTACGCGTGATCCAACTACATCAGCCAGATTAAACTTAGTCCAACCTTCAATGGTAAACTGGCTCAGATTATTTAAAAGTGAAGAATTTAAATCGATATAATCATATTCTGTTTTCCTGAATTCAACAGCAGGATCCACGTTATTACTTACTGCAATAGCACCATCGGATATAAGTGGACAAGAAGTATTGGTAATGCTACTGGTAAAAACCGGTGGGCACCAACTGACTACAGTTATCTTTGCATAACCCTTACTCCCTGAACCACCGGTTTTATTACTGCTACTATATGAAGCTCCACTTCCTCCACCACCATAAGTGTTGCCGGTTCTTCCGTTATTATTTCCCGAAACTCCGTTGGCTCCATTTCCTCCGCTACCTACAAGGGTGGGAGTTCCTGTTCCTCCTATTGATCCGGATGCATTTCCACCATCTCCGGTACTTCCTGCAACGCCACCGCCGCCACCGGAGTTGCCACTGCCAGCGTTTCCACCATTACCACCTGAATATCGAATTGTTCCAATGCCATTAGATGCTAAACCACCTGTAGCACCTGAGGTTGAATTGTTTGTACCGCTGCTCCCACCATTTGCTGAAACTGTGACTGAAGGTGCTCCGGTCAGGGTAACATAAGTATCACCGCCCGAAGTCCCGGATGTCCCTGCAGCTCCAACAGTAACAGCATACACCATACCCGGAGTAACTGATATCTGGCTACTGGAGTACGCACCACCACCACCACCGCCGGCTTGTCCGTTACTGCTTTGATTTCCACCACCACCTCCGGCACCCCAGCATTCAATGGTAATAATGCTAACTCCTGCCGGCACTGTATATGAACCAGTAGACGTAAATGAAGATGTTTGAGCGAATGAAGAATTACTTAAACCCAAAAATAATATTGACGAAGTAAAGAAAGTAGCAACTTTCCTATTTGTTCTAAAATTTAAATGTGCAAGATTCGACCTTAATTTAAGAATTCTAAAACGAGAAGACATAAAACTAATCGCTTTGGGTGGCAGGCTACAGTTTTGCATGGTTTTAAAGCTTAATGATGGATAATACTTTAAATAAAAGAATATTGCAAAGAAACATTATTTTTTTGAAAATACAGAGAAGTTGAACCGTTCATTAACTTCAATTCGCAAATTTATCAAGGAAATTTTCTAAATGCACTATTGTTGACATTATTTATTTTGAGTATATTTAATAACCTGTGTCATAAAAGTTCAGACTACTCGTTCGAGTTACCCACTTTCGGTATTAAGGGGTGATTACATCGATATTGAATGCGTGCAACTACGATTTAGTTCGAGACCAGGGTAGTTATACTTTCAGCATCAAGGTTTACATTGAAATTTCCACTGCTTACAGCAATATTGGGTAGTGTTTCAATGCTTTTGCTGGCCGACGATTCATAAGGTGTCACTGATGTTATGCTTCCATTTTGAATTGTAATAGGTTGTTTTACGGATAATAAGCCTGTATTAACCGCTACAATAACTGTCTTAGTACCATTTGTATAGGCGCTAATATAAACATTGTTGTAGGGGTTAGGAGTTGCATCAACTCTTTTGTATCCGGGCCGTATCCATTTGGCAAATTGTCCTAATGCACATCCATTTTTGGTTAGGGTATTAGAGGAATAAATCAAGTTACACACACTTCCATTCAACGGCAACATCCACCACCATATGTAAGCATTCATGTTATCGCACATGCAATCATTTATTTCTTTGGCTGTCTTTAGAGCATTGCTAATATCATTATTATTGGCATTGTCATAATAATGCTCTGTCATCCATATTTTTTTACCATGATTTATGGCATTGGTATATTTAAATGGAACAGACCCGTATAAATGCCCACCAATGTATGAAACATTAGCGCAAGCGGCTGAATCATTGAGGGTCGGATCGGTCATTGCAGGGTTAAAATAAAAACTTTCGGCAATCATAAATGGATATCCGATAGCGGCCGCATTCTCTTTAGCAAATTTTTCTATTTGAGTACCATTCCAGGAACAGGATTCGTAGTCCGGTTTCCAATCAGGTTCGTTCTCCAGTGAAATAGCGGTGAGCGTAACACCGGCACTTTTAATATAATCGCCAAAACTCTTTAAATAAAGAGCAAAATCAGCATATTTAGCCACCATCAGTTCACCGTGCGCCGTGCTATCGTTTGTTTTCATGGATATAGGAGGAGTCCAGGGTGAAGCAAAAACAAGGGCGCCGTGTGCATTAGCTTTCTGTGCATTGGATCTCTCATCACTCCAGTTTTGATTTGGATCAATCCTCAATCGGCAAACACTTAACCCCATCTGAGCATTCGTTGTATTTCCAAATATCGCCTCTGCCTGCGCATCATTCAATGCGCCACTCCAGGCCGTACTGCCTCCAAAGCCGTCGATAGTTTGTTGTACCCCCGATAAATTTACCGTAACAGTGGCAGCCGTCACCGTAGGTGTTGTATCTACTACAGTATTAGTTGAATTTTGATCGTCTTTAGAGCATGAAATTAGCAGTGAAGCAAATACCAAAGACAGGTAAAATAAATGTTTTGTGATTTTCATAAATAGTATTTTTGTGATTTATAAATTGATTTAAGTTGCAATATAAGTTATATAATGGTCAAAATAGATGGTTGTCTGTTGATTTTCGATGATACTGTTATTCAATATCTTTATCTTTGCGTGTTCTTTTAAACTGGGGTCCGTATTTTTTTTCTTAATTCGGGCCGGGCTGTATCGGTTTCGATAGAACAAAACTTTTACAACAGGTTCTTTTCTATTAAGTCCAGGATAGTATATCTTTTGCTTTCGAAACCGAAGTTTAAAACCGCGCCAATTATTGCTTCTACTCCTTTTGCGTACGAATCGTGTCCCAGTACTTTTGTCTCTATAGTAACTTCGTCATTCCCATCCACAATCACAATTTTATGATAGGCATGTTTATCTAAGTAAGCTTCGGGTATTCCAATTTCAGTTTGTTGAATTGCCTGATTTCTGACAGATACTATGTTGTCGGGTGGAGAGTTTAATGCAGCAGCAAAGGCAAAAGCCGTTCCGGGTTCTGTGATTTTGGTTGACTGATGCGATTCGGTGATGGAGATCTTATACTCTGCGAAATACCTGCCGGATGCTTTTAGCATGTTCAATGTTTTCAACACTAATATGGATGTATTGGGGCAGATAATGAGGGGAAATTCAGGATTCATTGTTTCTGTTTCCAATCCAGTAGAAAGTTCTATCAATACCGACTTGGTTTTTGTACAGAATTCAAAACATTCCGAAAGTTGACGCCCCGAACCGGCATGTATGAGTATCGCTTTTTCGTGTAAGAATTGGTGGTGTGTTTCCCATTTCAGTATTTCATCATGTTGAAATGATATCTCCATATTTAGTATTGCATGTGCTAACTTTCCCGAGCCTATCACAAATACTTTCATTCTTTCCATGTTAGTGTTTCACTATTACTTTTTGACTTTTGCCCCGGTAACTACATTGCTTTGATGCCACAAAAGTACAAAAACTAACTTAGTTTCTCTACTCTTTTTTTGTTCAATGCAAACGTTAAAGCAGGTGTAAGCCGGCGAGTGTTTTGATTTAATACAGTTTGCTCTGTCGTTTTTTAATCTGTTTTACGGTCAAAACCTTGTCCATTGCAAGTAGGGAAAGAATTATTTTCTTTTCTGTTTCAGTGAATCCCGTTATAAAGTCATTTCAATTAATGGTGTCACTTTTTCTGAATTATCAAATACCTGAACTCTCACCTTGTATTCACTTGAAAACAAATCAAATTCAGGATCCTTTTTAAGTCGTTCAAAATCTTTCATGACAATATTTAAACACTCGTCTAAATTTTTTGATAAGGCATCGGAGTCATCCAACCAAAACAATTTATTTTTTACCACGAGAGTTTCAGCATCTTGTTTGCTAACAACCAGATTCTCATAGTTCCACACTTTTCCCGCTTCTACTAGCTCTATGCCTTGTAAAATATCCTCATCATCACATATTTTAAGGTATATTTTCTCCAGTTTATTATACTGGCTTATTCCATAAAATAATCCGGCTATTGCAGCTATCGTCAATGTCGTTTGGAATTTAGACAAATCCATATTTTCTGTTTTAAATTGATTTAAAACAAAATACAATACTACCCCCATTGGAAGTCCCCAATAAACAACTCCGTGCAGAAATACATAGCGGACCTTTTTTTGTCTGCGCTTTTCCCATCTAATACAAAAATCCGTTTGTTTATTGTTCAATTCTGTCATAATCTAATGATTCTCTTTTTTTGTTATTTCACAAGTATCGGTCAATATTCCGGTGATACTATGATTTTTTATTCTAAGTTCCGGTTCTATTCTTTTATGTACTTTTCAAGTTCTGTTTTTAGTCTGCCATTGGTTCCGCGCCAGCGTGGGAGTCGCACTTCAACGAAATTTGTGTTTCTGTATTATCTCCAGTGGTATAAGTGCAAACATTTTTCCTGCACTTTTAGTGCTCTAACGTCATTTCGTCGAAAGGAAAACACCCGGTTGTTCCTTTCAGACTCAGACATTGTTCGCGAAGTTCTTCTATGTTCATTGTATTTGGAGCTGAGTTGATACTTACCGATTTTAGAGACCTGATAATAAACACAAAGATAGAAATTTGTTTAACAAATTAATTTGCACCTCCTCCACCTGATTTTGTATCATCATTAGAGATTCCACGTCTGGCTTTTTTTACAGTAGCATCCATCTTGCCAAAATTGTAAGTCAGGCTGGCACGCAATGAGCGGGATTGTCTGATATATTCACTATGCATCATATAATCCGGAGTCAGGTAATCGCTTATGTACTTCTGTTCCTTGGTAAGCGGATTATTGACCGATAGATTAAGCGAAAGTTTTTTCTTTAAAAAATATTGAGATAATCCGATGCTTGAGTAAGTGTATGAAGAAGACTTTCCCTGAAGTTGAACCGACGAGCTATATGATCCATAATTTGCATTTACAGCTCCATTTTTCCATAATTCAATGCGGGTATTCAGTGAGTTTCCAAAATTAAAACCATCATTTTTTATTAGAGTTCCATTACTGGTGGCTTCCAGTTGTGAATAATAGACTCCACCATTGTAGCCAATATTAAACTTCGGGCTTGGACGATAAGAAAGGTAAGTATTTAGTCCGATTCTCATGTCTTGTCCAATATTTTCGTAGGTTGAAGTGCGAATATTATTCGCACTCATGGTCGACACTTGCTCGATAGAGTTATTTGTAAATGCAGCCGTTCCGGTTATCCCAAGGTTGAATTTGGGAGTAAATGTATTATAACCCAATTCGAATGAGTGAGCAACCTCGGATTTCAGATTTGGATTTCCGTAGTAAATATTCAATCGGTCCATATCATTCTTATAAGGATTTAGATACCATATTCCGGGACGATAAAGCCGCTGCGTATACGATGCTTTTATAGTGTTTCCGGGCTTTAACTGATATGCAAAGGTGAAATAAGGAACCAGATTTTGAAGTTTATTGGTAAAACTTGTATCTCTGACAGATGTTGAGGTGGCATCATTCCATGTGAACTCACCACGAACTCCGGTTTTAAAACTAAACTTCTTCAATTTAAGCACATAGCCGGCATACACTCCCAAAATAGTTTGTTTGTAATCCAGTTCGTTGCTTCGGTTCAAATCCTGAGCCCATGCATTTGTGTTTGTATCAAATAGAAAAGCATCTGAATTGCTATTATTTTGACGATAAATAGCTTTGACACCGCATTCAATTTGGTGTAGCTTTGATAATGGGTCATAGTAATCTATCTGAAGTGTCTGTTCACGCGTAAATTCATCTGTAGTTGAATGTTGTTTATAGCCCACATACTGAAACATATTTTGTGTTTCGGTATTATAATCATAGGTATATGGATTATTGTCTAATTTATAGGAGATGGTAAACGACTTGTCCGGCTTTTTAAATGTCCGTTGATAGTCAATATTTCCCGAGATACTTCCGTATTTGTAATTTCCACTATTCAGCAGATCGAAATATCCGGTTCGTGTATTTTGCTTGTTGAGAATCTCAGTGGATGAAGTTCCGGTTGACTTATTATCGGCCAGATAACCCCAAAAGGATGCTGAAATCAAATTCAACGAATCGAGATCATAGCTGGCTTCACCATTAAAATTGTGCGATAAACCTTTACTGTTACTAATCCCTTTCTGATTGGTATAATATTGCTCAGTAGCCGAAGGCAAATAGTTCTCGCGTGTTGAATTATTACTGGAGTTTGGTTGTTTGTTTTGGTTAATTGAATATCGTCCGGAGAAACCGAATTTATTCACTTTAGTGGTCAGATAAACACTTCCATTGGCGCTACCGTATGAATCAAAACCACTACTCACGCTTCCATTGTAACCATTCAGCGATTTCTTCACGGTAATGATGTTAATAATACCTCCCACTCCTTCGGCGTCATATTTCGACGACGGATTGGTAATTACCTCAATGTCTTTAATGGTATTGGCGGGCATACTTTTTATAACCTCTTTGAAATTTTTGGACATCATCGACGAACTTTTGCCATTTACCAACACTTTGTAGTTCGATTGCCCGTTGAGGGTCACGTTCTCATCTCCATCAACTGTAATAAGCGGCACTTTACGCAAAATTTCCAGTCCGGTACTTGTCTTTGAATCGGGATCCGACTCAATACTGTAGGTGATTTTATCAACATCTACTTTCACGAGGGGCTTTTGAGCCGTCACAGCTACTTCCTTCAGTGCCACACCCTCGTTCAACTTTATAGCCCCCAGATCGGTTTTTAGTTCTGTGATGTCCACTTTTTGATGCGTCTCGGCATAACCCAAAGCCGAAAAGATGAGCGAGTATTTTCGCTTTTCGGTTACTAAAACTGAGAACTTTCCAGAAACATCGCTGCTTATTTTTTTTATCGTTTTTGCGCTATCGTTTTGAATTGTCACGGTGGCATAAGGAATGCTTTTACCCGATACAGTCTCAATAGCTCGACCTGTAATTTGATAAACCGCCGGCTTAGTTTCTGCCATGAGGTTAATTGTAACAAACAAGAAAAACAAAAGTGAAGATTTTAGTTTCATACAGAGATAATTTAACTGTTGTAATTTTCATTAATTAGTGGAATTCGAATATTGATAAATAGAATTTAGAACAAAACGCGTCAAGTACGTTTATTCTTGTCCGTTTTTGTTCAGGATACAATACGAAGTTGAAGTTTTACATAACCATATCTTACTCTTTTATGTACTTCTCCAGTTCAGTTTTTAGTCTACCATTGTCATAATGTCCGAAGTCGGGATTAATGATTTCTCCCGTTTTACCAACCAGTACATAATGTGGAATTCCCGAAATATTGAACATCGCAGTCAAATAGTTCCACTCGTCAGCAGAAACACGGTAATGTTCACCTTTAATATCCGGAATCATGTTGGACCAGGTGCTTTGGGGCGACGTTTGATTGGTGATATACACAAACACAATATCTTTACCGACTAATTCTTCTTTAATTGGCTTAATTTGTTCTATACCACTGCGGCATGGACCGCACCAGGTAGCCCAGAAGTCAACATAAATCACTTTCCCCTTGTACTTCTTGATAATTGCATCGAAAATCTTCTCAGCATCGGTTTTAGGAGTTTCATTTACTACAAAACCTGTTTTTTTCTTATTGGCTACCAGTTTAGCAATTGCTTGATTATTGCACAATGCCACATATTGGGGCACAAAAGGAGTCGCAAATTGTTGTTGAATAGCTTTTAATTTTTTATCGCTTACCGGAGATACTTCTTCCACTATATTGCGACAATAATCTTGTGCTATCATAATGTCCCTTGCCAAACCGGGTTGTACGTTAAAGGATTTTTTCAAACTCTCATCCCTGCTATTATTTCGTATTTCGGCAAACTGATCATTTACAAAACTTTCATGTCTTTTTTGAAATGCATTTAATGAATCTCCATATGCTGTGTACCATTTACTCATTTTTAGAGCTGCTTCTGATTGGCTATGGGCTGTAATAGCTTTCATTAGTGCCTCTTCAGTATCAGTGAGTTTTACCTTGTTTTCTTTGAAATAGGCGCCGAAACTAGTAAAATCAGCTTTTGGATTCTCTTTGTATAGTTTCGCTATATTTTCCTGATATTTGGTGAAGAAATCAGTTGTCGGTTTCGCATATTTTTCGTTATAACTCTTTTCTTCTGCCGAATTTTGGATTACATCCAGTTCTTTTGTTTTTTCAATTAATGATTTTTCAGCATCAGTCAAGATATATCCTGATTTCTCAAGATCACCTGCAATCTTTATAGTATTCCATGTGAAAGACTTTGTAACTTGAAGAATATTTAAGTATTTTAATCTGTTTATAAAGTAATAGTAGTTGGGAGATAATACAGCCAATGGGTTATTTACCGATTCATCGGTTATAAAATCTAAATATTCTACAGATAATGTATCAACTTTTACAGGCAAAGTTCTTTGTGTGCGTGGTATTTTATTCTTTTCGCGATAAACACTTTCATAAAAACTTGTATAGTCCATCATTCTTTCGTCAGCATCGTATTTTAATTCCATCTTCATTACCTGAGAAGCTTTGGCTGAAATGCCGTTGGTTTTCATTATCGAATCTAACGCGTTCATATCTTTCGCTTCGAACCCTTTACAATACGCTTTGTATTGAATAGGCGACATGTCAAGTATTTTACTTTGCATGTCTCTATAATTAAAACTGTTTATTTTCATTAATTCAGATAGGTCTGAGTTAACTTTGGCAGATTCTCCCATAAAAAGTGGATTGGATGTGCCAAGCAGTTGGAAAACTTCTTTCCCCGGTTCTAAGAAAACAGAACCATTGTATATAGCCGAACGTACGAAACAAAGACTCGGATAATAAACAGGAAGTTTGGCAGAAAAAAACCCTTCTTCATTCACTTTTATTAAAAAAGTATTTTGTTGCCCGGCAATAATATCGTTGATGGCGATAGAAAGTGTTTTTACACCAATGCGTGGAGTATAATCCTTGATATAACCACTGTAGGTTGCTGAATCAATTTTGAAAACGGGCAGTTCATACGGTTTGTTCTCTATTGGTTTTTTCTTAAGCGCTTCGGTGGCATTATTGCTGTATTCTTTTAGGCTTTGAGCCGATAAGCCAAATAACATGTTGCCCGATGTACTGATTTTATAAAACACATCAACCGTTTTTCCATCACTTGTGGCATTTATCGAATTCGTTGATTTTTTGCCTTTGGGAAAGCTATAGCTCCACAGCTTGTTTTTATAAACCAGGTGTTTGTTGTAAAATCCAAACTCCCAGTCTCCGGTGGTTTTATCATACCAATTGCCCATTAATTCTTTCGGTAGCAAGGACTGGCTTACCGCAGGTTTTGTTTCTATATCGTATATAAACCATGACCCACCATCATTACCTTCTCCATAATCAATGAAAGTCGTTGTTTTTGCAATTGGAGGAAAAAATAACCTATAAGTTACGTTTCCTGACTCAGGCATAATATATTGTTCGTTGATCTTTATCCCGTCAGTACTTTTGATATACATTTTTTCAGTACCATTATCGTCTTGAATATATGTTTTGTCGGGAATCGAAATCCAATCACCAGGTCTGGCATAGGTACGAAACGATAGGATAGTGGCTGAATCTAAAACTTCTATTTTGGTCAAATTTACATTTCCGGAAGTACTAAACCCTGTCTTGGGATTATTAATGACTATTTGAGAATAAACTACTATTGCTGAGAATAGAAGTAATAGCATGGTAGATACGGTTTTTTTCATTTAGATTTAATTTTTATGGTTTGTTATTAGATTTTCTTTTTGAACAGTAAAAAACAATTTTTTTTGATCTCTATCTAATTTCAGTTGAGAAATCAATTTAAAAATACAAGTACATTATAGTGAGATATTTCCGGTCAATCAAAAAGGAATGATTAGTTTTAATTTTAAGCGAAGTAAATGCATTTACGAATAACTAAAAAAAATATTACGTAACATTAACAATGTTTATTTTATATTGTAAAAACAGTTAATCAAAATTTGTCTCAATTCTTTATCAAGAATTGCTAACACCTCTTTATCGGCATATTGTTTATTTTCGCCTCATTTAAGCAATGCCTAAATGAGGCGAAATTTTATCTAATCGCAGAATAATCATTATTGTCAATGGAAACAGTACTTGTTGTATCCTTTTCAATGGCAATGACACTATTTTGATCCTTGCTATAAAGTCTGGAATAATTTGTTTGTGATCCATTAAGGCACTTAGTCGTACAATAATTATTTACAAAAGCGTTGTTTGATGTTATAGTGAGATTCCTAAATTTGGAGTTGTCAAGATCAACATGAGCACTGTCATTTGCAATAATGCTTACATTGTACTCTTTTTTATTAATTGTATACTTTTTATCCTTATCACTATTGTAGACAAATCTTCCTCGCGTTACTTTAACGGTTAATGAGTCTGGTTCAAAATGACTAACATTTATCCACTGGTGGTTTTTTCCAATTATTTGTGAAATTTGCTTGCATTTTATAAAAGCCCGTAGTCCACTATAAACGTGCAAGGTATCATGAGTTACTTCATACAATTTCGCAGGAGTTTTCACTCCCTTCACGTATTCTACCCTCATTAAAGTGCTGTCCGAACGGTCAACATGAATATCTGAACCTGCTTCGGCAATAATTACCTTGAAACCTGGCAAAGGATATTCCTTGTAACTAATTTTATTCAGTTCTTCCACGACATGCCTTTTGGAGTCAGCAGATAAAAAGAATATTGCCCCTGTGATAATGACGGCAAAAGCGGTTATAATTATATTACTTGTTTTCATTTTCTTGTATAGCTGTTAGTAAGTCAGTTAAATCATTATTTGTAAGTTTCAGTACTTTGATCTTTTGAATGAATTCAGGCAATTCATTGTTGAAGAATGCCTGTCTCTCGGTTATCAGTATGCGCTCCAGTGCATCTTCCGATACAAAGAATCCAATGCCACGTTTGTTATCTATTACACCTGCATCCTGCAGTATGGCATACGTTCGCAATAACGTATTCCGGTTTACTTCATACTCTATCGCCAGGTCGCGCACCGAGGGTACACGTTCGCCGGGTGCGAGCTTACCTTCGAGTATCTGGTGACAAAGGTTATCAGCTATTTGCTGAAAAATACCTTTTGTCGATTTGAAATCTATACTCATAATTGTTTTTCTTTAAGTTTAAAGTAACCCAGCGGAAGTAAAAATAAGGATGCGAAATAGGCAATTGAATAATAGAAAATTTCGTTATTACTATAACCGTTGGATAACTTGTAATCAATGTTACCCGTACTGAAACCCTTTGTTTCAGGAAAGAAAAGGTGAGAAAAACACACCGTGATTACCACCATCAAGTACAGTATAGCAACAAGTGAAATACATGTTTTAATCAATCCCAGTTTTCGAAAGAAAATCTTTACTGAGAATAAAAACATGCCTAATGAAAAGAAAGTTAGGATCATACCAATTCCATCAAATAACCTCCAGTATGTTACGATTGGGTAATTACTTTTAATCAACAGCATGGAGTAATGAAATTTCTTAATAAAATCATACTTCTCAGGACCAGCCAAATGGTTGTTTACGTCTTTTATGTGACTAAGAACTGCGATACGTGCCAAATGAGTATCTACCCAGAAAATTATTAGAAATAAAGCAGTTCCGACAATGATTCGAATAACAAACTGGCAAAGAAACTTCTCAAAAGTTGATGCTGGGATTAGTAGGTAGTTGCTTGTTTTAATTTTTGAGCTTAATTCCGAAAATGATGAACCTACAAAAACAGCAAGTCCCAACAAGCACATAGTGAAAAGAGTATTATATCTTGAAGAATCAAACTTATAAATAGTGTCACTATAGAAGTAATCGGGCATATATAGATAGATAAAGATAAAACCCATAATAAACCCACCCACTATGGTAAGCAGATATTTCTTGTAGTTGAGCAAAATGTCGTTGGAAAGTAGCCTGTAAAACCGGCTGAAACTAAAAAATTTATTTGAATTCATTTTTTTCAGGGATTAGATTGTTTTGTTGATGATCGCATTAAATAAGAGTTCCAAATCTATGCTCGATTCATTACATCCTGTTGCCGGAACTATAATTTTTTGACCCAGCGTGCATTGTTCGTGATAAAGCACGTTTTCTATTCCGGCTAACGATGGAACTATGTCAAAATACAGTTTATGAGTTATTTCATCAATATTTTCCTGATAAATAATTTGGCCGTTCTCAATTACCACCACTTTGTCAATCACTGTGTCGATGTCTTTCACTTGATGGGTAGAAATGATGACCAGTTGCTCTTCGGTAACAGAACTCACCAGAATTTTACGGAACTGACTCTTAGACGGAATATCGAGTCCGTTGGTAGGTTCATCGAATACCAGCATTTTGCAATTTGTAGAAAGTGCAAACGCTATCAGGAATTTTTTGCGTTGTCCGTGCGACAGCTTGTTCAGGTTGGAAGTTGTTTGCAATTCAAATTCATTAAAGATGTCGTGAAGCTTATGATAATCGAAGTTCGGGTACAGCGGACTGAATGCTTTCACATAAGTGGAAATACTGATGGACGGAAACGCGAATTCTTCAGGAACCAGGTAAACATCTGCCAAATAATTTGGATTACGGTCGAACGGAACAAATCCGTTTACATTGATTTTTCCTGCTTTAGGCTGAATTAATCCGGAGATTAAATGCAGCAGGGTCGATTTGCCTGCTCCGTTTTTACCGAGCAGCCCAACAATGCGTCCGCTTTCTACTTCCAACGAAAAATCGTTGAACAGCGTCGACTTCTTTTTGTAATGAAATGATACGTTTTGAATGTTGATCATGGCATATTTGTTTAGTGACCTATGTTTCTATGCCACAAAGTAACGTACAATAATTTTATTTACAAAATAAAATACAAACTTTTTTTGAAAATAATTTAGTAAATGGTTTATTGTATTGATAATAAACCATTCATATACTAATCAGACACCAAATTAATTGTTGATTTTCTTTATTGAACAGAGATATTTGGCCTATCATATAAAAACCCCGGCCAATTTATGGTCGGGGTTTTGCTTGTAATACCGTTGCGGTAGTACCCTACAATGGAAATAAAGAAGTTTTTAAATCGGAAAGTGTTTCCATTCCATTCTGTTTTATACATTGTTCGGCAGAGTGTCCTCGCTCTAGTACCCTAAAAGAAATTCTACTCTTCCCATCTTCTATTCTTATATAGAAGTTTGGAAACTTGCCTGAACAGGTGCGCTCCAATTTTGATTTATGGTAGGGGAAAGTAAATACTTACTGTTTCCCAATCAGTGTTATCAATATTACTCCGTTAGCTGCTTTTGAACCATAAATGGATGCATCGGAACCTTTCAGAATACTGATAGATTTTACCATGCGAGGATTAACCATTTCGAGTGGCGACTCTATCCCGTTGACAAGTACCAATGGTTCACTTGAACCATTCATAGTACCAATACCTCTGATTCGTACATTTTTTCCTACTACCTGAACGCCCGGAACTTCTCCCTGTAACATTTCATAAACACTTTCATACATTGAATATCTGTTTTTTTGTGCATCTATAGTACCAACGTTAGATGCCATGTTCTTTTTTTGAGCTGTTCCATAACCGATATTTACTACTTCATTATCAGTATTTTCTTGTTTTACAGCTTTTTCGGGAATTATTACCTTGTTAAGTTTAAAGTTGATTACAATTCTACCATTAATTTGTTCATTTGTAACACCACTTGACAGATTGAAGATAGAGAGTGTTACTGCATCAGCTTTTACCTTCACTTTATACATGCCATTATCGTCGGTAGTAACATCAGTACTTTTGTTATCAATTAATACTGAAGCTCCAGATACAGGATTGTTGCTAAAGTCTAGAACCTGTCCGGTAATGTAATACTTCTTTCCTGACTTTTGAGCAAAAGAACTAAGGGTTAAAGTCAGAATAAAAATCACTAAAATAATTTTTTTTGTTTTCATAACTCGTTTTGTTTTTAAATTGTAATTTTTTCCTTTTTATTTGTTGGTTAACTGCTTCACATGTTTCAGTCCCGTGTTTTTAGTAGGACTATTTTTTACTTGTAGATAATATTTTGTTTTTCGCAATACAACACAAACTTAACCAGTATTTCCGGCCATTGTTTTTGGTTGATTTCCCAGGCAAGCATATGCTTTTTGTTATATATAGCAATATGTTTAGACCCAAGCACTGGTTTGTACATTATCACCTTAACGCCCGAGATGTATGTTAATATATTGTTTTCCTCTTTGTATTTTTCCAGAAACCCGGTAATTGAATTTAAAAACATATATGTGTCTTTTGCATTACCTTTTTAATACTCCACTTCAGAGGCTCCATTATTCTCCCGGAAAGAAAATGTATCAAGTTGATTAACTGTTTTGCTTTCCAGCACTTTCCAATGTGATAGACATGTTCCTGAACCACTGTCAAAATATACAGTTTCGAGTTTGTACGTTTGTGAAAACAAGTTTGCGGAGATAATGCAAACAACTGCAATTATAATTTCTTTTTTCATCTTAGATGGATTTTAAAATTAGCAAATTGAATTATCTTTAATTGTTCTTGTAATGCTTTTTATTCTCAACTTCATTGGCAATGCCATAATCTTGTTTCTAATTCCTCTTGTCTGAAGACTACCTATGCTTTCGCACATCTTTTACCTGTGCCTTTCTAATTATTAATATACTATTCTAGTTACAAACCCGCTCTAGCAGTGGTCAATTATTTTCAACTACTTTGTTGCCTTTTTCTTACATTTCCATCATTCATCCCTCTATCATCCCCTAATTACTCCTATATTCACTCTCGAGAATACGGTGCATAGCATTTAAGAAGACTGAATTAGTTTAAAATGGTATTCCTACAGGAAATAAACTTATTATTCTTTTTTAACGCTTCAGTTCTATTTTTAATTAATTAAACTCCAAAGATAAAAACTTTATTTTACTTTAACTACATTTTATTAAAATAATTGCACTATTTGAATATTGGAGTAGGTATTTAAACTATACAGCTGTAGTCAATTGTATTCGTCAAGCAGGTATGGGGTGTATATTTTGGTGCGGGTACTTTATACTTTGGGGTGATCTCTTGTGTTTATACAATAGGGTCTTGCACTTTTACAGTGAGCTCTTGCCACTTTGCATAATCCAATTGTATTAACTCATCGAGCGATTGTATTAACTCATCGAGCAATTGCATTAACTCATCGAGCGATTACATTAACTCATCGAGCAATTGTATTAACTCATCGAGCGATTACATTAACTCATTGAGCGATTCCATTAACTCATCGAGCAATTGCATTAACTCATCGAGCGATTGCATTAACTCATCGAGCAATTACATTAACTCATTAAACGTTTGCAACTTTACATGAAGCGATGTTGTTAACATATAGGGCGTTTACGTTAACGTTTAGAGATGTTTTTAGTCTATATGGAGCTTTTACATTAACACTTAGTCTTTTGTATTAACACTTAGGAGCGTTTGCAAAAGTAAAACAACCCATAAATACTTTGCATGAAGCGATGCATAAATTGCAATTTGCCGTTTAAAAAATGAAAAAAAAAGATGACTTTTTACCCATAAGCCTGTATTTTGTTCAGCCTTTTAGTTCCATCTTGCAAACCAGACCAGAGAATCGGTATTTCTCTACTAAGTTTGATGTAGATTATCGTTGAACATTGCGCCAACCTATTCCGGCAGAAAATGGATCTGTATCTGCAAGCTGATAAGCGGACGCAAAAAAAGGGAAACTAAACATCACGTTCAGTTTCCCTTGTCGGTTACTATGCAAAAATCAAAAAAAAGTTATTGAATAATCAGGTCGTATGGTAAACGGGCCTGAATGCCGTTAATCTTATCCAGATCTTTAATATGTTTGAATAAAGTATATTGTTCGCCCAGTTGGTTTTTCATTAAACTTGTTTCTATGTCTTTGCTGAAGCTTTTCATCAATTTGGTGGCAAAGTCTTCTTTTTCCGGAAATTCTTTAATGTTGTATGTTTTCAGTTTGGCCAGGGCCACTGCATATTTTATAGCATCATTAAGTCCTCCTATTTTATCTACCAACCCAATACCAATAGCATCTGCACCAGTCCAAACCCGCCCTTCGGCAATGGCTTTAATTTGTTCCGGTTTCATTTTGCGTCCATCGGCACATCGTTTCACAAATAGCTCGTACCCCCGGTTTACATAGTTTTGCATCAGATCCCGTTCTTCGGGTGTAAATGCGCGGTTGATAGAGATGGCATCACTCATTTTATTAGTTTTTACACCATCATAGGTGAGTCCCAGTTTTTCATTTAGCCCTTTAATATTAGGGATAATACCGAATATCCCGATAGAACCCGTAATGGTATTGGGTTGTGCAAAAATTTTGTTTCCCATGCAGGCAATGTAATAGCCCCCTGAAGCCGCGTAGTCGCCCATTGATACTATCACAGGTTTCTTTGCTTTGAGTTTATTCATGGCATGCCATATTTGCTCGGAGGCATACGCACTTCCACCGGGTGAGCTAATGCGGAAAACAACGGCTTTCACTGCCGAATCTTTTTCCACGTCGGCTATGGTTTTAATCATATCTTTAGACACAATGCCATCGCCAGTTTCATCGGTTATTTCGCCAATGGCATAAATAATGGCCACTTTGTTTTTATCAAACTTGGTAGTATCGGGTACCTTAGTCATGGTTGAATGCTTCACAAAAGTGAGTTCAGAGTCTTTATCCACGAGTTTGGCACTCTTTCTTAAAATGGTGTCCACCTGATCTAGATATACCAGCGAATCTACCAACCCGTATTGTTTGGATTTTTCGGTAGGTTGAAACATCATCATCTCGTCGGCATAACTGTTCAGTTTATCAACCGGAATTTTGCGTGATGCAGAAATCTCTCCCAAAATTGTTTTCCAGATAGAATTCATGAAAACAGTTACCTGCAAGCGGTTGGCATCGCTCATTTTGGTCATTATATAGGGTTCCACGGCCGATTTAAATGTTCCCACTTTCACCACCTGCATTTCTATACCCAGTTTGTCGAGTGTATTTTTAAAAAACATGCTTTGTGCCGAAAGCCCTTTGAGCTCCAGCATTCCTTGTGGGTTTATCAATACTTTATCGGCAACCGACACCAGGTAATACATCCGCTGCGAGTAGTTATCGGCATATGCCACTATGAATTTGCCCGACTTTTTGAAGTCAATAAGCGCATTGCGAATTTCTTTAATAGAAGCTATCCCGCCCGAAAGTGAACCGCCTTTGAGGTAAATTCCTACAATGTTATCATTGTTTTTTGCCTTTTCAATATTTTTCAACAAATCATCCAATCCCATCGAATCATCAGTTTGATTACCCAAAGCACTGGACAAAACACCGGAAAGAGGATCATCTTTAGATCGGTCGATTAATGTACCTTCGAGACTGATTTCATAAACAGAGTTTGGTTTAAGATCGGGTTTTGAATCACTTGCACTTGCCATGGCTCCTATAACTCCAAAGGAAATAAGCAAGATTAAAAAGGATGCAACAAAAATACCAACAATGGTGGCGAGTGTAAATTTTAAAAACTGTTTCATACAATGGTGAATGTGGTTACAAATTTAGACGTAAAATTAGTATGCAAAGTAAATCATTATCTTTTGAATTGCAAACGCTATTTACCGATATGTAACTAAAACTAAATAAAGTGGTATAATTTTAGTGTTCCAATTTTATAAATAGTAGACGGATTTCAGATGATTTAGTGGATTTGAGGCATTTTAAAGCGCATTTATAGAATGATCATAAATTATTGCGTATTTACTTTACGGTAACTTTCACTATCGGTTGTATTATAAATAAAATAAGGGAAACAGATTGCTGTTTCCCTCACAACTCATTTCAGACTACTTCGGTTATTGAATTTCAATTTCACGTGATGGTTTTGGTTTTGCTTCTTCCTTTTTAGGGATAGTAATACTCAATATACCATTGTCGTAACTAGCTTCAATTCGTTCTCCATCGGCCGTGTTAGGCAAAGTAAATGATCTGGTAAATGATTGATAACTAAATTCACGTTTTGTGAATTGTTCGCCTTCTTTGTTTTCTTGTTCTACCTTCTTTTCTGAAGAAATCGTCAATAAATCATGATCGAGCTTCAGCTTGAAATCACCTTTGTTAAAGCCAGGTGCAGCCACTTCTACGTTGAATGCATCAGCATTTTGTTTAATATTGACTGATGGCAAGGTTGTATTAGTTAGTGAGAAATTGCGGTTTGACCAATCGAATAAATCGCCTTCAAAAAAACGGTCAAACACAGAAGGTAACTGATTTGAAAATCTTACGAGTGACATAATTTAATCCTCCATTTTTTAAAGTTATACATTTAATTGTTGTTTTGCTGCTTATTTCAAAGAAAATGCCAAAGCCTACAATATGACTTTATGTCTCATCATATCAAGTGTTTAGTGTCATTTTTTCAGGGCCATAAGTACAGTTTAAATTAAGCTTTCGCAATGAATTTATATTCATTGAAATAACAAAAATGTACTTTTCGGATTCAACCTACCTAACCTGAAATATTGTCAGTTGTTTTTTTGCAAAAGATTATCGGGCACAAAAAATCATAATCGAAAATAATTGCTAAATTTGTCACATCGAAAAATATTACGTTAAGCTATTTAACACTCTATATGTACAAAAGACTTATAATCCTGACACTTGCAGTTTTTTTTAATCTTGTAATTTTTATACCTGTATATGCTGTCAAAGCATATCCGCTTCCTGTTACTGTAACACAACCTGATGGCACGCAATTGACTATTAACTTACATGGAGATGAGTTTAGGCATTTTAAAACCAGTGAAGATGGTTATTTATTAAAAGCAAATGCAAAAGGATTTTTGACCTATGCAACTGTAAATTCATCTGGAACAATTGTTGAAAGTGATCACATTGCGCATAATGCATCAAAGCGGTCAGCTGCTGATATGCAGTTTTTGAAAACCGTAGATTCTGCTTCCATGTTACAAAAAGTACAAAGTGCCCCTAGTAAAAGTAAAATGCTTCTTACTCAGTCTCAGCCACAGAAAGTCTTTCCGCTTCTTGGTACTCCTAGATCGCTTGTTATTCTGGTGAATTTCTCCGATGTTGCCTTTGTAACGGCAACTCCTCAAACGGCTTTCACTAACTTATTAAATCAAAGTGGTTACAGTGCTAATGGTGGAACAGGTTCTGCCCGCGATTATTTTATGGCAAGTTCGTATGGTAAGTTGGCTCCTGACTTCGATGTTTACGGACCTGTTACGTTGCCTCAACCAATGGCTTATTATGGAACAAATGACTCGAGTGGTAATGATCAGAATCCTGTACAAATGGTGGTGGATGCATGCACGGTTGCACATGATGCAGGTTTTGATTTTACGCCTTATGATACCGATGGGGATGGTGTAATTGATAATGTTTTTATATGTTATGCAGGTTACAATGAAGCGGAAGGAGGTCCGGTAAATTCTGTTTGGCCTAAGAGCGGGGAAGTATATTCCGGTAATTATTCAGGAACAACTACTCCCATTACTTTTGATGGCAAACTCTTAGACCATTATGCCTGTACTTCTGAACTTCAGGGTGCAAGCGGTGGTAATATGTGTGGTGTTGGTACTTTTTGTCATGAGTTTGGTCACGTACTTGGCCTTCCCGATTATTACGATACAAACCTTATACAAGCTAATACCTTAAATTCATGGAGTATTATGGATTATGGTAATTATTCTAATGAGGGTCGTACTCCTCCCACATATTCGGTTTACGATCGGTTCTTTCTGGGGTGGCTAACACCAGAACAGGAAGCTGCTCAAACAAATCTGACTCTGTTACCAATATCCCAGAGTACAGCTATTCCGGCAAATACTACTAATCAGGCTTTTTTACTTTCAGCTACCACCCATAATCTTCAAGGACAAAATCCGAGTCCTTCGGAGTTTTTTATGCTCGAATACCGTAAACTTACCGGTTGGGATGCTTATTTACCTGCCGAAGGTCTTTGTATCTGGCATATTGATTACAACCAATCTCTTTGGACAAGTAATGATTTAAATTATTATTCTGGTACTACGCAAACTGAAGCAAGTCATATGCATGTGTATTTGCAACCATTGGTTGGTTCCACCACCACACCGGGAACTGCTTTTACATCCGGATCTTTCATTCCGTTAATCTGGGCAAGTGCTGATATTAATAGGGCAATATCCAATATAACTAAAACAGCTGATAATATCACTTTCAACTTGATGTTTCCCAGAATAGCTACTACCGGGAGTATAACAAGTTTTTCTACCACTTTTGGTGCGCCTACAGCTTCGCAGGATATAACTTTGTCAGCGCTGGATCTTAATGGGAATTTAAATGTGGGTTTCACCAATAGTGTCAACTTTGAAGTAAAACTTTCTACGGATGTCACCTGGAGTAAATCACTCAGCTTAGTACCTGTTTCGGGAATTGTCAATGCTACGGTTAATGTCCGTTATAACCCTACAAGCACAGGCTCACAAACTGATCAATTGAGTTTTACCAGTGCAGAACTAACAACTTCAAGCTTTAGTTTGAGCGGAACGAATGTGATTGGACCAAATTCTCCTCTGATATTTGTTGGAATCGTTGATAACTCGCTTTTGTTTTATCCAACTTTATTGAATACTACAAATACTAAGACTATTAATATCAAAACTACGGATATCGTGAGTGATTTAAGCTTGGCAGTTACCGGAATGGATGCAACCATGTTCACAGCTTCAGTAAGTTCTATTGCCAAAGATGCTGCAAATGCTACAGCAGGGAATAATATTACCATTAATTATATACCTACTACTCTCGGTGTGCACAGTGCAACGCTTACTATATCCGGCGGCGGTCTGCCTGATAAAGTAATTTCACTGACTGGTACCGGTAAGTAAAATGATTGTATTCAAACACAAAAAAGACTTTCTCCAATTTGGAGAAGGTCCTTTTTGTGTTTGAAGTATTATATATCAAGAGTTATCTTTGTGCAGTCATAATACTTTGTTTAAATACATTTTGTTAGCTTAGTTTGACGTAAAATTCGTCAGCTTGTTCAAAGAAATACACTTTGCCTTCGCGTGCCAACCAGCCAAGAGCATAACTCAAATCTTTTTCGGTCAGTTTTGTTACTTTTTTCAAAGCCTTTAAATTTAATTCCCCGTCTTTAAGTGCATCCCATACAAGGCCTGCATTTTTTCCAATTTTTTCTGATAACATAATAAATGGTTTTAATAAGTTGGTTTATTTAAAATATTTCGGGATAAAATTAGTAAAAACAAATTACAAAATAATGAAAATAATCAATTAACTGAATAATAGGGGCAATAAATTTATTTTGAATACATTTCGTCTATCAACGACTTGTATTTTTGCATGATTACCGCTCTTCGTATTTTCAATGTATTCGTCAATTCGCCGGTTTCAATTGCAAAACTTTTTGGGATTAAACTGAAACGTTTAATCATTTCGTAGTTGGCCATTCCCTTTTGATGAGCTGTAATTCTGGCCTCTAAGAATTTGTGAATTTCCTTCGATTTAAGAAGTTCATCAATGCTTTCAAATTGAATTTTATTTTTTCGGGCATATTCTTCAAGCGCTGGAACTGATGGAGCAATAATAGCAGTCACATAGTTACGCTCATCACCAATTACAGCTACCTGCTCAATGTATTTATCAAGACCAAGGCGTGTCTCTATTTCCTGTGGAGCAATGTATTTTCCGTTTGAAGTTTTAAATAAATCTTTAATCCGTTCAGTCAAAATAATATTTCCGTTTTTAATAATGCCGGCATCGCCGGTTTTAAACCAACCATCTTCGGTAAATGCTGCAGCATTAGCTTCCTGATTGTCATAATAACCCGGGAAAATAGTCTTTCCTTTGAGCAGAATTTCATTCTCTTCTCCAATTTTAACTTGTACGTCGGGCATTATCGACCCAACTGTTCCAATTTCGTAACCCACATAATCATAACAGGATACTGTTGCGGTACTTTCTGTCAACCCATATCCATACAAAAGTGGTACTCCGATGCTTCTGAAAAACATGGCTATTTCATCCGAAAGCTTTGCTCCGGCTACAGGTAGCATAGTTGCATTTTCTATTCCCAGTGTTTGTTTTACTTTCGAGAATATTAATTTATCGGCAATATTGTATCCGAATTTTAGAAGAAAGTCCGGATGTTTTCCTCTTCGCAAAAGATCTACATTATGTTTCCTTCCGGTGGCAAGTGCCCAACTTACAACACCTTGCATTAGTGGCGAGAAAGTTGCAATGTTTTCAAGGACTCCGGCATACACTTTCTCCCAAAAACGGGGAACTGCACACATCATGGTTGGATGCACGTCCTTAATGGTTTGCTGTATTTCGGTTGGACGCAAATTTATATAAATGCTTACCCCCTTGAAAATACACAGGTAGCACCATGTCCGTTCAAAAACATGCGAAAGTGGAAGAAATGCCAGACTGGTATCTTTATCAGTCATGCTGGTCAATCGCGCAGAATTTATTCGCATGGCTTCATTGAAGCAGGAGTGAGGCAACATTACACCTTTGGGGTTTCCGGTAGTTCCCGAAGTATACAGAATGCAGGCTAAATCACTTTCAATACTATCATTCTGGCGGTGTTCAACTTCGAAATGTTTTGATGATTTTTCGCCCAAAGCAAGGAAATCATCATAATACATCGCAGTATCTTCATTTTCAAAAACAACTTTTTTATCAAAAACGATGATTCTTTTTAAGAAGTTGGATTTATGCAGAACTTCAAGGGCTACGTTGTATTGATTTTGATCCCCAACAAACATAACTTCTATTTTGGCATCATTTACAATAAATTCAACTTGAGGCTCTGAAGATGTGGCGTAAAGAGGAATCATTACTGCCCGATTGGCAAATAATGCAAAATCAACAATCAGGTTTTCAGCCTTATTTTGCGAAAACTGAGCTACTCGCTGATGTTCCACCACGCCAATTTCAACAAATGCTTTGGCAATTGACGAAACTTGATTTGCAAAGGAACTCCAGGTAATTTTACTCCAATCATCTGTTTGGTTTTCCCGATGATATAATGCAACTTTATCTCCGTATTTTTTTGCCTGGGCAAATATTAATTGAGAAAAATGAAGGTTTTCCATATAACTGCTTTTATGTGATTTTTAGTAGTATTTTATGATAACAAATGAGGAAACAAACATGAAAAAGCACACACTTTATTTTAGTGTGCAATAGAGAGGGATGTTGCGTTAAGTGTTTAATTATTAAACAACTGTTTCTGTTGTTTGTTCCTGGTCAGGGGAAATATTTTCAGAGGCTTGCTTAATTTCTAATTTAAGCTCAGTCAGGAAGTTGGAATTAGATTGAATCCGTTCAACTGCAATGCGAGAAGCATTCTGTTGTGATTCCTTTTTACTTGCTCCATTTGCTTCGCAAATAGTTTTTCCAAGAAGCAGTAAGCTTGATTTGAAAACGTGTTTGTTTGATTTGCCTAAAGTTTCACTTACCAACACAAATTCGGGTTCAACTCTGTTTTTTTGGCACCATTCAATTAGTTTCGATTTGAAATTAACCTCGTTTTCGGCTACCTTATCAAGGTTAACAAAGGTGCTGAATAAACGTTTCTCAACAAATACTTTGCACTGCTTGTATCCATAATCCAGGTAAATTGCTCCCAGCAAAGCTTCGAGCGCATTCCCGTAGATATTATTGTTTGTATGAGCATTTACATATTTGGTTACCTTTACCAGTCTGTTCAATCCAATTTCCAGTGCAAGTTTATTCAACGAATCCCGCTTCACAATTTTTGAACGTGTATTGGTGAGGAATCCTTCTTGTTGACTTTCGTAATGTCGGTAAAGAATGTCGGTTACAACGGAATTTAGTACTGCATCGCCCAGAAATTCAAGTCGTTCGTTACTTAATTGCTGGCCTCGTTCTGTTGGGATAGAAAGTGATTTGTGGCGAACTGCCAATTGGTAGTATTCAATTTTGTCCGGGTAAAAGCCCAGGACTTGGTAAAATAAAAAATAAGGCTCTTTTCGAGCATTCGAAATGAGCCTTATTTTTCGTAAGATATTCTTAATCACAAACTCTTATTTTGAGTATTTTTTAACAATCAAACTTGCATTATGACCGCCAAAACCAAAGGTATTGGACAAAGCTGCATTAACAGTACGTTTCTGAGCTTTATTAAAAGTAAAATTAAGATTATAATCAATATCCGGATCTTCGTCACCTTCAGTAAAGTTGATGGTTGGAGGAACAATATCATTTACTACTGATAAAATTGAAACAATAGCTTCAACTGCACCGGCAGCACCTAATAAGTGACCAGTCATTGATTTAGTAGAGCTGATATTGAGCTTGTATGCATGGTCACCAAACACTTCTTTGATCGCTTTGGACTCAGAGATATCTCCTACCGGAGTAGATGTTCCGTGAACATTAATATAATCAATATCATCAGGACTTAATTCGGCATCTTTTAATGCACGTTTCATTACTAGTATAGCACCTAAACCTTCGGGGTGAGTTGCAGTCAGGTGATATGCATCAGCCGACATGCCGCCTCCCACAACTTCGCAAAGAATATTTGCCCCACGCGCAATGGCATGTTCCAATTCTTCAAGAATAACACAACCTGCTCCTTCTCCCATCACAAAACCATCGCGGCTTTTGCTGAAAGGACGAGAGGCACCTGTTGGGTCATCGTTGCGGGTTGATAAAGCAGTAAGTGCATTAAAACCACCAACACCACCGGGTGTAATTGCAGCTTCTGCACCACCGGCAACAATCATATTAGCTTTACCCATACGAATATGTGTAAATGCATCAATAATAGCATTGGTTGAAGAAGCACAAGCTGAAGCGGTAGAATAATTTGGACCGCGAAAGCCATACATGATGGAAATTTGACCAGCAGCAATATCCGATATCATTTTGGGAATGAAAAACGGATTAAACTTTGGACCTTGTTCTTTGTTGGTATAATAGTATGCGATTTCTTGTTCAAAAGTCAGAATACCACCAATACCCGCAGCAAAAATAACTCCTACTTCGTCTTTATCTATAGTCTCTAAATCCACCCCACAGTTTTCAACTGCTTCTTTTGCAGCTGCAATAGCAAACTGCGCGTAAATATCCAACTTGCGGGCTTCTTTACGATCAAAGTATTTCGAAGGATCGAAATCTTTAACCTCACAGGCAAATTTGGTTTTAAACTGAGAAGCATCGAAATGAGTAATAGGTCCGGCTCCACTTACACCATTTTGAATATTATCCCACAATTCGGGGACAGAATTTCCTAACGGTGTAACTGCACCTAAACCTGTTACTACAACTCTTTTCAATTCCATAATAAATTATTGTGGAATAAGATTATTTTTGTAAAGCTTCGATATGAGCGATTGCATCGCCTACAGTGCCAATTTTTTCTGCTTGTTCGTCTGGAATAGAGATTCCGAATTCTTTTTCGAATTCCATGATCAATTCTACTGTATCCAATGAATCAGCACCTAGATCGTTTGTAAAACTAGCTGTTGGTGTTACATCAGCTTCTTCTACGCCTAATTTGTCTACGATAATTGCTTTTACTTTAGCTTCTACTTCTGACATAATTTTTTGTTTTTAAGTTTATAAATAGAAATTGTTTTATAATTTTGCGGTGCAAAGGAAACAAAATTTATCGACATAACCTTATTTTTGTTGATAAAAATTGTTATTTTTGCACAAACGTCTTGCTTTTGTGCAGGTTTAAACTCAATTAAATGCCTTTTAAAATAGCTCTTTTTGCTTCTGGTTCCGGTTCTAATGCCGAAAACATTGTCAGATATTTTTCAACCTCTGAAAAATTCGTCTTCCCGTTAATTATTTCAAATAAGGCGGATGCTTTTGTACATGAACGTGCAAAGAAACTTCACATACCATCATTTACCTTTCAAAAGGAAGATTTCTCCGCGGGAGATGCTATTCTTTCTTTTTTGAAAGTGCATGAAATTGATTATATAGTGTTGGCAGGTTTCTTATTGAAAATTCCACAAGTACTAATCGATGCTTTCCCGAATAAAATTATCAATATACATCCGGCTCTTTTGCCCAAATATGGTGGAAAAGGCATGTATGGTCATCATGTACATCAAGCTGTGGCCGATTCCGGTGATACAGAATCCGGCATTACGATACATTATGTAAACAGTAATTACGACGAAGGAAACACTGTCTTTCAGGCAAAATGCCCGGTTTTACCTTCCGACACTTCCGATATGATTGCTGATAAAGTGCATGTGCTGGAATATGAACACTACCCAAAGATAATTGATGTACTTTGGGGCTAGTTTTTAGAATGTAGTTTGAAGTAACAAGTTAGTAGTCGTTATTGATACTAAATGATATAGTTTTCTGCACCAAATTTTTATCGTATCTTTGCGCTCCGAAAATATTGAAAGTTTTATTTCTTTCATCTTTTCTAACTTTCTAATTTTCAACTTTCAAACTATAATAATATGGCTCTTCAATGTGGTATCGTGGGTTTGCCCAATGTTGGTAAATCTACTTTATTCAACTGTCTTTCGAATGCTAAAGCTCAGGCTGCTAACTTCCCTTTTTGTACCATAGAACCGAATGTTGGTGTTATTACCGTTCCGGATGAGCGGCTTAATAAATTGGCAGAGTTAGTTCATCCTCAACGAATTGTGCCTACAACTGTTGAAATTGTAGATATTGCCGGATTAGTAAAAGGTGCCAGCAAAGGCGAAGGACTTGGAAATAAATTCTTAGCCAATATCCGCGAAACTGATGCAATCTTACATGTGCTTCGTTGTTTTGATAATGATAATATCACGCATGTAGATGGCAGCATAAACCCGGTTCGCGACAAAGAAATTATTGATACTGAATTGCAGTTAAAAGACCTGGAAACGGTTGAAAGTCGCATTAGCAAAGTCCAGAAACAAGCACAAACCGGTGGTGACAAACAAGCCAAAGCCACTTACGATATTTATATTCAATATAAAGAGGCTTTGATGCAAGGCAAATCGGCACGTACCGTGAAACTCGATCCGCTGGATAAAAAGTTGGTAAAAGATTTATACTTGCTTACTGACAAGCCGGTTATGTATGTTTGTAATGTAGATGAAGCTTCAGCAAAAACCGGAAACGCTTACGTGGAAGCATTGCGTGAGTCAGTAAAAGATGAAAATGCCGAAATTTTAATAGTGGCTGCAGCCACCGAAGCTGATATTGCCGAACTGGAAACTTACGAAGAACGTCAAATGTTTCTGGAAGAAGTTGGTTTGACTGAATCGGGAGTTGCCCGTTTAATTCGTGCAGCGTATCACTTGCTGGATTTACAAACCTATTTTACTTGTGGGGTTCAGGAAGTTCGTGCATGGACTTTTGGCCGTGGCTGGAAAGCGCCTCAGTGTGCAGGCGTAATTCATACCGATTTCGAGAAGGGATTTATTCGTGCCGAAGTAATTAAATACACTGATTTTACAACATTAGGTTCTGAAGCTGCTTGCAAAGAAGCCGGCAAAATGAATGTTGAAGGAAAAGAATACGTAGTAACTGATGGTGATATAATGCATTTTAGATTTAATGTGTAAATAGAATATATTTAGCAAAAAGGTCTGTCGATTAATTTCGGCAGACCTTTTTTTGTCTGTATACATTCAACTTATCACAACAATATGATCCCAATTGTTTCTAATTTTGATATTCTCCCCAGTTTATTTTAATAAAATAAATGACATTCATTAATTATATAAAATGATTTACTAAATTTGTAAGCCTTAATACAAAATTCAAATTGTAGTAAATCAAATTATTATGGAGAATGAGTTAGCATTAATCAGCGTTGAGTTTGCCTATTTACCTGTGGTAAATTATGCTATGCAACAGAACAGAGTTTCTTTGATTCGACAATTTACTGTTGAAAATAAGACTGAACGTATCTTAAAAGACATCAAGGTCATTCTGTCTATTGAACCAAGCTTTGCTTCTACCACGCCCTATATAATAGAAGCAATACCTAGCGGGGAAACAATTCGAGTAGAATCTTTCAAACTTAATTTGAGTACCTCTTTTTTTGCCCAGATGACAGAACGTGTTGCAAGTGATTTTACATTGGAAATTTTTTCAGAAGACACTTTAATTTACCAGAAATCATTTCCAATCGACATTTTAGCTTTTGACCAATGGGGAGGATTAACTGTCCTACCTGAAATGTTATCTTCCTTTATCACCCCCAATCATCCTGCTATAGTTCCTATTCTCAAGCGTGCATCTATAATTCTATCTGAATGGACAGGTAGACCTTCGTTAGATGAATATCAAAGTTGTAATCCCGATCGGGTACGCAAACAGATGGCTGCTTTATTTGTTGCCATTTCTGAACAAAACATAACATATAGTAGTGCTCCTGCAAGCTTCGAAGAAAGCGGACAACGAATACGCCTTGTAGATGCTGTTTTATCGCAAAAACTAGGAACATGTCTTGATATGTCCTTACTATATGCATCGTGTCTTGAAGCAATTGGAATTCATCCGCTCATTGTTGTTACGCGTGGGCATGCATTTGCAGGAGCCTGGTTGATTCCAGAAACTTTTCCCGATAGTGTTATTGATGATGTTTCATTTCTAAGAAAAAGAACAGCAGATGGAATAAATGAAATTACGTTAGTCGAAGCTACTTGTATGAATCAAGGAAGTAATATAAGTTTCGATGACTCAATAAAAATTGCAGATAGCAAGCTTATTGAATCGGTGAACTTCGTACTTGCATTGGATGTGAAGCGTTCTCGGTTTACAGGAATTAGACCTTTGCCACAGCGAATTTTTAAGGAACAAGGTTGGGTAATTCAAGAAGATACAATTCTTGAGAGGGAATTAGTATCTCCAGAGAGTGTACATAGATACGATTTGTCGGGGATCAATACCAGTGTTCAAGTCACTAAGCAATTGCATTGGGAACGCAAATTGTTAGACTTAAGTCTGCGAAATAATTTATTGAATATACGCATAACAAAAAATACCCTGCAACTAATCTCTGCGGATTTAGATCGTTTCGAGGATGCTCTTGCCGACGGAGATGAATTTCAGATTTCACCCAAACCATCTGATTGGGATAATCCGCTTTATGATTTTGGGGTCTATCAATCACTTGATTCAACCGACCCAATGATAGAACTTATAAAATCCGAGATTTCACAAAAACGCTTACGATCCTATTTAAACGACACAGAACTGAGCCGTTCGTTGCTGCATTTATATCGTTCTTCCCGCATATCGTTGGAAGAAAATGGAGCTAATACATTGTATATG